>Ga0310697_10000837_pt1 | contig 39003 bp, 29 predicted proteins | sample 172DNAGHGlowgp2_FD_203883 | JGI IMG/M metagenome (GOLD analysis project Ga0310697, IMG submission 203883) | Sheep rumen microbial communities from Palmerston North, Manawatu-Wanganui, New Zealand - 1728 DNA GHGlow gp2 (v2) (version 2) | ecosystem: Host-associated > Mammals > Digestive system >...
TAGCCCGAGCGAATATTTTGATTTGATGGTTCGCATCAAAAAGGGTGACGTTTACGACCGCGACAAGATTCTGCATGACCTCGTGCGAATTCAATACACGAGAAACGATTTCAGCCTGGAACGCGGTTCCTTCCGCGTGCACGGCGACGTGATTGAAATCCACCCGAGCTACGACGAAGAAGGCCTCCGCATTGAGCTTTTCGGCGATGAAGTCGACAGGCTCGTTCGCTTCAACATCATTACCGGCGAAGTTACGCAGGAAATGGACGAGATGACCATCGCTCCGGCGAAGCACTTCGTGACTAAGGAAGAGGGCCGCGCGGGAATTCTGCAGCGCATGCAGGTGGAACTCACCGAGCGCCTTGCGGAACTCGACAAGGAAGGCAAGGTTCTTGAATCGGCCCGCCTCAGCAGCCGTACCCGCTACGACATGGAAATGATCCGCGAAACGGGCCAATGCAGCGGCATCGAGAACTACTCCCGCATTATCGAAAACCGCGCCCCGGGCACACGCCCCTTCACGCTCATCGACTACTTCGGCGACGACTGGCTCCTGATGATTGACGAATCGCACGTGAGCATCCCGCAGGTGGGCGGCATGGCCGAAGGCGACAAATCCCGCAAGACGACCCTTGTGCAGTACGGATTCCGCCTCCCCTGCGCGCTGGACAACCGCCCGATGAACTTTGCCGAATTCGAGTACATGTACCCGAAGCAGGTACTTTTCGTGTCTGCAACTCCCGGCGATTACGAACTGAAAAAGACGGGTGGCGTTGTCACCGAACAAATCAACAGGCCGACCGGACTTCTGGATCCGAAAATCGAGATGTTCCCCATCAAGGGCCAGATGGACGTTCTGCTATACCGCATCGAGGAAGTGGTCAAGAACGGCGACCGCGTGCTCGTCACCACACTTACTAAAAAGATGGCGCAGGACCTCACCGACTTCTTCGTGGAAGCGGGCATCCGCGCACGTTACCTGCATAGCGACATCAAGACGCTGGAACGCCACGAACTCATCCGCGGGCTACGCACCGGGGAATTCGACGTACTGGTGGGCATCAACCTGCTGCGCGAAGGTCTGGACCTGCCCGAAGTGAGCATGGTCGCGATTCTCGACGCCGACAAGGAAGGGTTCCTCCGTAACTACCGTAGCTTAATCCAGACGATGGGACGCGCGAGCCGTAACGTGAACGGCACGGTGCTCCTGTTCGCAGACAACATGACCGACAGCCTGGAAAAGGCCATCACCGAAACCGCCCGCCGCAGGGCCGTGCAGGAAGAATTCAACAAGGAACACGGCATCACGCCGAAGTCCGTGACCCGCAAGCTGGAAGACGATTTGAGGATCAACGACCCGCTCGGAATTGACGGCGACGATGGCGTTGATGATGACTGGGAAGACGACGGCAACGGCATCCGTCCAATGGAACCGCTGCAGCCCAGTTCTAGACGAAAGACGAAAGACGAAAGACGAAAGAAAGGTTCTAATTACTCCAAGCGCGCGGAGAACGCCAAACTGAGCGCGGCCGTCGGTGCCACCGCAGCACGTCATCCTCGCCCCGGAACTCTGTCCGGGGTAAACTCCGGCGAGGATCAGTCTTCCAAACTCGAAGACCTGGAACGCCAGATGAAAGAAGCCGCCGCGCGCCTCGACTTCGAAGAAGCTGCCCGCCTCCGCGACATCATCCGCGGCATGAAATAAGCCCCTTTCGCCCTTTTCGCACGCCCCGCTGTGAGGCCAGTCACACCGTCACCACAGCAAGGTACCCCGCACATCCTCACATGTTGCTAAAAGTAAACTTTTATTTACATTTGTTGAACAAATAAAAACGCTATTATCGCGCACAAGCACATTTTGCTTTATAAACGCTCCTCGCGAATCTAATTTCAAAGAAAACGATACTGCAAGGAGCAATTATGAACCGTTTTGGAATGTTTGGAATCGTCTGTGGTACGGCACTTTTCGCCGCCACTAGCGCATTCGCCCTCCCCAAGGCAACCGAAATCTTCCCCAAGATGGGTCTCGGCTACAACATCGGTAACACGATGGAAGTGCCGGGCAACCAAGGTGGTCCGACAGGATGGGGCAACCCCTTCCCGGATGCCGCTTACGTGAAGGCCATCAAGGACGCCGGTTTCAATACCGTGCGTATTCCCTGCGCTTGGGACAGCCACGCTTCTAACGGCACCATTAACGCTGGCTGGCTTGACTCCGTAAAGACCGTCGTTGATCTCGTTATCAATAACGGCATGTACGCCATTTTGAACAGCCACTGGGACGGCGGCTGGCTCGAAGACCACGTTTTTGACGGCGAAGGCTACGACAAAACCGGCCTTGTCAACAGTTCTGCAGCAACTGTTGCCGCCAAGCAGGAAAGTTACTGGAAGCAGATTGCTACCAAGTTCGCCACCTACGACGAACACCTGATTTTTGCCTCTGCCAACGAACCGGGCGTGAACGACCCGTGGAATGGCGGCGCGGACAACGGCCAGTGGGCATTCGACGAAACCCGTATGCAGGTGCTCAAGCAGTTCCATGAAGCTTGCCTTAAGGCCGTGCGCTCCACCGGCGGCAACAATGCCACCCGTATCGTGGTCGTGCAGGCTCCGCGTACCGAAATCGACAAGTCTCCGCTCCTCGCCTCCATGTACCCGACCGACCCGGCAGGTGAAGGCTACACCATGGCCGAAGTCCACTTCTACCCGTATCAGTTCTCGCTCATGACTGGCGGCGACGAAGACTGGGGCAAGATGTTCTACTACTGGGAAGACCAGACTCCGGGTAACGACGCCGCGCACACCTGTTCCGGCTCCGCACTCGGTTCCAAAAGTTCTATCGACCAGCTCTTCAGCGGTCTCAAGAGCCGCTTCTACGACAAGGGAATCCCTGTCGTAATCGGCGAAATGGGCGCCGTCAAGCGTCTCGGAGTTCTCACTGGCGAAAATCTGAAGGTTCACCTGAAGGCTCGCGCCGCCTGGTACGGCTACACGGTCGCCGCTGCCAAGAAGAACGGCCTCGTTCCTTGCGTATGGGATACCGGTGACGAAGGCGACGGCAACTTCACCATCATTCGCCGCCAGGTGAACAAGTTCGGTGGCAACGTGGGCGACATTACCGACGTCGAGACGCTCAACGCCATGCGCGAAGCTTACGGCCAGGCTGCTCTCCCGGGCAACAGCATTGATTCCATTGTCACTCAGAACCCCGACATTCCCGAAGGAGATGGCAAGGGCGTTCAGGTGACTTACCAGACAGTAACTTCCGACTCCAGCGAAGTGGGCACGGTCCGCGTCAACCTCAGCGGCGCAAACAAGGATCTCTCCAAGTACGTCGGCATCGAAGTCCGCCTGAAAGGTTCCGTCGCCTCTGCAGGACCCTGCACCGGAACAAGTGACGGCTGCGGCGATTACGGCTGGACCTCGATGGACATGTTCATAATGACCGGTGGCAGCTGGGCATGGTTCGACGCCCCCGTTATGGAGCAGGCCGACCAGGAACTCACCGGCTCCTTCCAGACTTTCCAAGTCAAGTGGGAAGATTTCCGCAACGAACCCACGGGTCTCAACGAAGCAAATGCCATCGGTCTGAACCTCTACGGCACGCAGGTCACAGGCACTATCACCTTTGACTACATCAAGGGCATCAAGGCCGACGGTTCCACCGAAATCATCGACGACTTCGATAAAAAGTCTGACCTCGCAGGCACCGCCACCGGCAAGGTTGTCGCTCTCAGCAGCACAGGCGATATCGGTTCTAACATTTGCATGTCGAAAACTGCCGCATCCTCCAAGATGCTCGTGAGCGTAAGGCCCGGCATGGTGAACGCGACCTTCACCACCGCGAAGGCCTCCCCCGCCAAGGCGATGCTCATGAACGCCATGGGCCAGGTGATTGCCCAGCAGAACTTCTCCGCAGGCAAGGGCACCAACAGCGTGAATCTCATTAGCAACTACCGCGGCCCCGCAATGCTTGTCATCAAGGCCGGCAGCCAGCAGTTCGTACAAAAGGTAATGCTTAAGTAAAGAATCTTTTCCCGGCAGTGTTGGAGTGTCATGCCCGGGAAAATTCCCATGGGATGTTCGGGAAAGAAAGGCCGTCGCGGCTAAGCCGCGGCGGTCTTTTTATTACCACATCTTGTCGAACTTCTTGCGGCTCTTTTCCTCGTCCTTCTTCTCCTGCACAATCGCGTCGATCACGGCGGCGACCGTCAGGTTGAAGATGTCGTGTACGGAGGCATCGGAGTCGGTGAAATGCACCGGCTTGTTCAGGCCCATCTGCACGGGACCGATGGATTCGCCCACGCCCATTTCGAGGAGCATCTTGCAAGTCGTATTTGCAGAGGAGAGGCACGGGAAGATGAGCGTATTGACCGATTGGCCCTTGAGCTTGTTGAAGGGGTACTTCGTGTCGCGCAGTTCCTTGTCCAAGGCCACGTTCACCTGCATTTCGCCATCGAGCACGTAGTCGGGGAACTGTTCGTGAATCATGCGCACCGCGTCGCGGGCCTTGTTGGCCGTACCGCGGGCCGCTTCCTTATCGCTACCGAAATTCGCGTAGCTAAGCATTGCCATCACGGGTTCGTGGGCGAAGAAGCGTACAGCGTCGTGCGTGAGTTTCGCGATATCCACGAGCGTTTCGGCATCGGGGTCGCGGTTCACGAGCGTATCGGCCAGGAAGAACGTTCCCTTGCGGGTGCTCAAGATGTGCATGGCACCGAAGTGCTTGTATTCCTCGCGGATGCCGATGATTTCCTTCGCGAGTTCGATGGTCTCGGAGTACTTGGAGTAGCCGCCGGTAATGAACGCGTCGGCATCGCCCGTCTTGACCATCATCATGCCGAAGTGGTTCGGCTCGAACATGTCGTCGCGAGCCTCGTCGAAGGTAACACCATTGCGGCCGTTCTCTTCGGCGTAAATGCCGGCATACTTGCGGCGGCGTTCGAATTCTTCCGGAGACCGCGGGTTCACAATCTTGATGCCCGTGAGGTCGAGCTGTTCCTTGTTCGCCATCATCTGAATGCGTTCGGCGTTACCGAGCAGAATCGGGTGCGCCACACCTTCGAGCTTAGCCTGCACGGCGGCCTTGAGCATGTTGAGGTTGTCGCCTTCGGCAAACACCACTCGCTTCGGGTTGCTGCGGGCGGTATCGCTGAACTGGCGGATAAGCTTGTTGTCGTAGCCCATCATGTCGCGGAGCTTGTCGTAATAGGCGTCCCAGTCGGTTATCGGCTTGCGGGCCACGCCACTTTCGATGGCTGCCTTCGCGACGGCGATAGAAACTTCCGTGAGCAGGCGCGGGTCAAGCGGCTTCGGAATTAAGTATTCCTTGCCGAAGGTAAAGCGCTGGGCGTTGTAGGCGATGTTCACCACGTCGGGCACCGGCTGGTGCGCAAGCGCGGCAATTGCACGCACGGCGGCATGCTTCATGTGCTCGTTGATGCAGGTGGCACGCACGTCGAGCGCACCGCGGAAAATGTACGGGAAACCGATGACGTTGTTCACCTGGTTCGGGTAGTCGCTGCGGCCCGTCGCAAAAATCAGGTCGCCACGGCTCGCCATCGCCTCTTCGTAGCTGATTTCGGGAGTCGGGTTCGCGAGCGCGAAAACGATCGGCTGGTCGGCCATGCTGCGCACCATCTCGCGCGTGAGAATGTTGCCCTTGGAGAGTCCCACGAACACGTCGGCACCCTTCATGGCGTCTTCAAGCGTCTCGATGTCGGTGCGGTCGGTCGCAAAGAAGGCCTTGGCTTCAGTGAGGCCCTTGCGGTCCTTGCGAATCACGCCCTTGCTGTCGCACATCACGAGATTTTCCTTCTTGAGACCGAGCGACAGGTACAGGCGGGTGCAGGCGCAGGCGGCAGCACCGGCACCGTTCACCACCATCTTCACGTCGCGGATGCTCTTGCCCGCGACTTCGATGGCGTTCAAAAGGCCGGCCGAAGAAATGATGGCCGTACCGTGCTGGTCGTCGTGCATCACGGGGATGTCGAGTTCGGACTTCAGGGTATCCTCAATTTCAAAGCATTCCGGGGCCTTGATGTCTTCGAGGTTGATGCCGCCGAACGTCGGGGCGATACCCTTCACGATTTCGATGAACTTTTTCGGGTCCTTCTCGTTGATTTCGATATCGAAGACGTCAATACCGGCATAAATCTTGAACAGGAGCGCCTTACCTTCCATCACCGGCTTGCCCGCGAGCGCACCGATATCGCCGAGGCCGAGAACCGCGGTACCATTGGAAATCACGGCGACGAGGTTTCCCTTGCCCGTGTATTCGTAGGCGAGATTGTTATCCTTTTCGATTTCCAAACAGGGGGCGGCCACGCCCGGAGTGTAGGCAAGTCCCAAGTCCGTCTGCGTGCTGTGCGGCTTGGTCGGCACGATCTCAATCTTGCCGGGCTTACCCATGGAATGGTATTCTAGAGCCTTTTCCTTCAAATCCTTGCTCATTTTTTCTCCTATTTCTTTTTTACGGCGCCAAATTTAAAAATTTTTACATAATAATAAAAGGGTGTTTTTTTTGTTATTTTTGGGCAGATGGGCGCAAATACGGCAAGAATCGGGTGGATTGACGAATTTAAGGGATTCGTCCTAGTGCTCGTATGTCTATTTCACGTAGAGCAATCCTTCCCCAACGCCGCCATGGGCACCCTCCACCTGAGCGCGCTCCGCATGTCGGCCTTCTTCTTTATTTCGGGGTTCCTGTTCAGCACGCGGCGGTTCCCGGACTTTAAAAGTTACTTTGTTCACAAAACAAAAGTCCTGCTGTGGCCCTACATCGCGCTTTCGCTCCTCTTCCTTGCGCTAGACCCGGTGCTGTACCATTTCGCATGGTTCCCGCGGGCGCCACGGATGGTCATCCTCAATACCTACCCCGCCATCCACAACGTCTGGGATTACATCTACTGGAACCTCGCCAAAATCTTCGTGGTCGGCAAGTCCTCTATCGGCTCGGGCCCCCTGTGGTTCGTGTTCACGCTGTATTCCATCAGCCTCATGTTTTTCGCCTTGCAGAAACTGGCGAAGACAGTTGCCGGAAAAAACGAACGCGGGCAAAAAGCAATCATCGCGCTGGCCGCCGCGGCAAGCCTAACCGGCGGTTGGCTCCTGTACAAGAACCATGTGCGCCTTCCGCTCGGCATCGAACGCGACCTCACCACGCTCGCCTTTTTCGCCTGCGGGTACATCTGCAAGGGAATCATCCAGAAGCAGTTCTGCGACAAGGGCAAAAAGGCCATCCCGTGGAGCCTCGTCGTGGCCACGTCCGTCACGTCGTTCGTCCTCTACGCGGCCTTCGAGAATCCCGACCCGTACTTCAGCATCATGAACAACGACCTCGGCAAAAGCCTTGCCGGATTCCTTGCAAGTTCCGCCTTCGGCATCGCCGGGCTCGTCACCGCCTTTGTCGCCATCGACAGGATTCCCGCCATAGCGCCCCTGCAGATTGTCAAGGGAATCCTGCGGAACGTCTCGAGGAACGCACTCGTGATTCTCGCCGTGCACTGGTACGCACTGCTCGTCATGCGAATCGTCTACAAGACCCAAATCAACCGCCCCGGAACAGCCTATCTCGCGATTCTCATCGTCGTCGCCATCCTCGTCGTGGCCATACCGCTGTTCCGCTGCAAGCTCTACAAGCTGCTCGGCAAAGAAAAAATCAGCCTCCGCGAGAGCCTGAGCATCAAGTAAGGGCGCGGCCGTTCAAAAATCTAACACGCGCTAGAGGTAGCTCTTGTTCATGCGCGGAGGTTCCACCTCCTGGCGCTTTTTCGGCACATATATCTTGATGGCATACACGTTCTGTTCCGTCTCCGCCACAATGTCGCCTTCCTGCAACTCCTCGTCGACCTCTATTTCCACTTCCACGCCGTCTCGGGCAATACAGCGGATAGACCGCGCCTCGAGTTCCTCGCGCAGCAAGGGCACGTCCACGACCTTCTTGTAAGTGCCATGGTGAGTCGTTCCGAGTATCCTGTTGCAAAACATGCGGCAAATATAAAAAAACGCCGGGCGATATTTTTCTTTAAACTATATTTCGGAAAAACGCCGAAGGTTAAAAGTGCTCCTGTCAATCGTCATACCCGTATACAACTCGGAAAAGTACGTACGCCATACGCTACAGAGCGTATTCGGCCAGGAGTTCGACCGCAGCCAGGTAGAGGTCATCGTCGTTAACGACGGCACCAAGGACCGTTCCATGGATATTGTCAGCGAGTTTGCGGAAAACGAACCCAGCAAAAATCCCGGCACGTGCATAAAGATTCTCGAGCAGGAGAACCAGGGGCTGAGCGCCGCCCGCAACACGGGACTCGACGCTGCCACCGGCAAGTACGTCTGGTTCGTCGACAGCGACGACTGGATCGAAGACGGCTTTTTAGGCAAGGTCCTGCCCCTGTTGCAAAGCTCGGATACCGACGTACTGCTGTTCCGCATCCGCGAACACCGCGAAAGCGACGGCAAGGTGGTACTGGAACGTACGCTGTTTGGCGATGCGGAACGCGACACCGACTTTTTGGAGCTGCTCCAGAAGAGAATCGACTTCACTCCCATGCAGCTGTACCTGGTGCGCAGGGAGTTCATGGCGGAACACGGCCTAAAGTTCGTGCGCGGCATCGTGCACGAAGACATGGAATTCGCACCGAGGATGCTCTCGCAGGCAAAAACCGTCAAGGCCGTTCCCTGGTTCCACTACAACTACCTCTGGCGCGAAAGCGGAAGCCTCACGAGCACGCCAACCAACCGCAAAAAGCGAATCGAGAGCCTGCTTAGCATCATCGACATGCTCCGCGACGCTAATTCCCTCGCCAACGGCGAGCGGAACCGCAAGGCTCTCGAGACGGCCAGGTTCTGGCTCTACCGCAAGGTATTCAACTTTATGGACTACGGCGAATTCACCGCTCCCGAGAACGGCTTCGCGGCCCGAATCGGCGAAATGAAGTCGCTCGTCCGCAGCCATCTCGCCTACAGGGCGACCTCCATGATGTTTATCCGGCGCCTGGTATTCCTCGCTTCGCCAGGCTGCCTCAAAAAAAGGAACAAGGTTATCTAGATGACGGGAACCCTCGCCCTACTGCCCGCGATTTTCGCACTCGCCGCCCTGTTCTATTGGCTGGGCGCCCAGATTTACTGCAAGGACTTCTTGCTCCTGGCCGGAACGTACCACTACCGCATCCGCCTGGCGCAATGCGTCACGTACGTGGCGACGGCCGTAGCGTTGTTCTTTGTTATCGGTTTCAACGTATTGACGAACAAGGCGGTCGCCGGGACGTTTACCGGGGCTGCCGCGTATTCCCCTTGGATAGACCTCTGCGTATTCTGCATCATCGCCTACCTCGGCAGTTTCGCGTTCGAATGGACGCTCGCGAAAATCAACTGGCAGAACCGCGTTCTCACGGCTTCGGTACGCCTCGCCGAGGTCGCGCTCCTGTGCGTGGTGCAGTACGGGAGCCGTGAGGCCATCTACATCTTGCCTTTCGTGGTGGCCGGGCTCTACATGCGCAACAGCAAGTTCGGCGTTGTCCACGGGAAAGATTTCTTTATCGCATGCCACATGCACGACCGTCGCGTCAAGGCTCCGTTCCCGTCCACCACGGGCGGCAAGAGGTTCCGCATCGCAAGCACGGCGGCCCTCCCCGACTTCGCAAACGCAGGCATGCGCACCCGCTTCGGCGAAAACCTCAAGCGTTTCAACGTCTGCGACTTCGGGGCCGTGCCCGATTCGTGCGACGACCAGACCGCAGCTGTACAAAAAGCCATCGACACCGTCGGGGAATCCGGCGGCGGCATCGTATTCTTCCCCAAGGGCAAGTACCATTTCCGCACCGGGTTCCTGCAGATAAACCACAGCAACATCATTTTGGAAGGCGAAACCGGGGCAGGCAAAAAGCCCCTCGCCGAACTCGTCCTTTGCCACAACCTCGTGAGCGGCAAGCGCAATCCGTGGCTTTCGCCGTTCCTTGTCACGACAGGCGAAGCCCTCCAGCGCAGCAACATCTTTTTCGGGCTGCAGTTCCGCAAGCGCAAGGAAACGTTCACGCAGAGCTCCTCGCCCTCGGACCCGGGAAGCGACGGCAACATCCTCACGCCGGATTTCGCGACAACCGTAATCGAGACCTCGAAAAAAGGCGAAACGGTCCTCCATGTGGAGGATTCCTCCAAGCTTTCCAAGTACATCATGCTCGGGCTGTACAACACCTCCGACGAAGGGAACCTGCTCAAGGACATTCTCGGCCTAGACGTGTTCCGCATGGAATGGCAAACCGCCCTTCGTGCCGGCCCCGAAAGGGCGCCGTCGTACCAGTGGCTCGTCGAGGTAAAGCGCGTAATAGACAAGCACAACGTAGAACTTACGCAACCGCTGTGGCGCGACTGCAACATGCTGTACGAACCGGCTATATTCAACGTCCCGATGCTCGAGAACGTGGGTATAAGGAACCTCAAGTTCAACAGCACCTGGAACGGGCTTTTCCGCCACCACGGCCACAGGCGCTACTATACCGTCGCCCAAACGCAAGAAATGGACTACGGCTGGAATGCAGTCAACATGAAGAGGGTCGCGAACGGGTTCATAGACAACGTTACCTTCAATAACTTCACGAACCCGCTGTACGTTATGGACAGCCGCAACATCTCGGCCACACGCCTGGAATTCGGCGGCTACGACGGGCACCAAGGAATCAAGGTGTACGAGCACGCCTGCGACAACCTTTTCCAAGACATCACCTTCCGCAGCCACTACGCCGACATGATGGGCGGAGAAGGCAACGCCTACGGCAACGTTTTCAGCAGGGTAAAGTACGTGAATCCCGTATTCAAGCCCGTCGACTACGACTTCCACGGGTTCTCCGAAGGGCCCATGAGCCCGCCGTCGCACAACCTTTTCGAGCTCGTCTCCGGCTTTGCGCTCATCCACTGCGGCGGCTCGAACCACATGCACCCCTCCTTCGCCCAGAACAACGTATGGTGGAACTGCTCCGCCGAGGGCGAAATGAGGAAAGCGTTCATTTTCAGGACCCGTTACGAGAAAAAGCAGTACACGCCCAAGGACCAGTGCAGGCTATTCCGCAATTCACATTTTTACGGGCTCCAGGGGGCGTATAATAAAAAGTTACTCGACCCCGAATACATCCTCGGCGAATCCTGGGAGACCCCGATAGTGCCGGAATCCCTCTATTCCCTTCAAAAAATGCAATCCTGACCGTTTTTCGCCTCCATGGATACGGCCGTAAACACGGTGTTTTCTCATGAAAACACTTTTTTGGACTTACATAGGCCATAAATAGCTGCTACGAATTTAGTTTTTAGGCATCGAGAGGAACTTATCATGAATTTCAAGAGCACCCTCATTGTAACAGCCTATGCGGCAAGCACCCTCTTTGCCGCCACGGTCTACCAGAACCAGGTCGGATTCCTGACGAACGGCCTGAAGCAGATCGCCGTTATCGACGGCGCCGGCAAAGACGTCGTTTTCAAGGACTCCGCAGGCACAGCCGCCCTCACGGTAACGGCTCCCGAAGCCGAGTCCTGGGAACCCGCCGGCAAGAGCGCCTCGCTGGTGGATTTCAGCGAGCTCAAGACCCCGGGCACCTACAAGATTTACATCGGTGACGAAGAAGTAGGCCACCCCGTCGTCATCTCCGACAACGCCTACGAAGGCGTCACGAAGGGCGCCCTGAAGTTCTTCTACTTCCAGCGCGCCTCCACGGCCCTCGAAGAAGAATATGCAGGCATATACGCCCGTGCGGCAGGCCACCCGGACACCGCCGTCCGCTACCATGCCTCCACCGGCCACGAGACAAGCCTCGACTCGACATTCAACGGAGCCAAGGGCTGGTACGACGCCGGCGACTACGGCAAGTACATCGTGAACTCCGGCATTACCACCTACACGCTCCTGCAGCTGTACCAGCAGAACAAGGCGTACTTCGACACGCTCAAACTGAACATTCCCGAAAGCAAGAACGAAGTGCCCGACATCCTCGACGAAATCCGCTGGAATCTCGACTGGATGATGAGCATGCAGGACAAGGACGGTGGCGTATTCCACAAGCTCACCACCAAGCAGTTCGCCGGCATGGTCATGCCCGAAAAGGCAACCGCCGTACGATTCGCCATCGGCAAGGGTGTTGAAGCCTCCTGGAACTTTGCCGCCGTAATGGCTCTCGCCGCCGACATCTACAGTCCCTACGACTCCGTGTTCGCGGACACCTGCGCCAAGGCCTCCGTAAGGGCCCGCTGGTGGGCCTACACTCACCCGACAGCCATCTACGAGCAACCCAAGGACATCGGCACCGGAACCTACACCGACGCCCTCGTATGGACGCTCAAGCTCTGGACTAACGCCGAACTCTACCGCATCACCGGCGACAAGGTGTTCACCGACTCCCTCCATTCCCTCAAGATTACCCGCAAAAAGGCCTCGCTGCAGAGCTGGTCGCACAGTTTGATGCTCGAAGCCTTCACCATCGCCACCAACCCCGAGGTATTCGAAGCCGCTGACGTGGATTCCGCCAAGGCGATGATCTTCACGCTCGCCGACAGCTACGTGGAATCTCTCGATAAGAACGGATTCGGCGTTGCCATGACAAACAACGACTTCTACTGGGGCTCCAACAGCATCGCCGCCAACAAGGGCATGGTGCTTATCCACGCCTACATCCTCACCAAGGAAGAAAAGTACTTCAACGCAGCCATCGGTCTCGCAGACTACCTGCTGGGCCGTAACCCGCTCGACAAGTCTTACCTCACCGGATTCGGCGTGAACCCCGTGATGAACCCGCACCACCGCATTAGCCAGGCCGACGGCATCGAGGCCCCGGTCCCGGGCATGCTCTCGGGTGGCCCGAACGCCAGCGCCAACGACGCCGGCACCTGCAAGCAGGACTACGCCAAGGGCAAGCCCGTCGCCGAAGCCTACTACGACAACGCCTGCAGCTTTGCAAGTAACGAAGTCGCCATCAACTGGAACGCCCCCTTCGCCTACCTGGTCGGAAGCATCCAGGCCATCCTCGCCACGGGCAAGACTTACGACACCTCTTCCAAGAGCAAGGCAACCTACGAACTCGAGGCCATCCATGCGAAGAAGGCAGCCTTCAAGCCGGCCACCGCACGCAACAGGCTCGTGGTCAAGGGCAACAGCCTCCGCCTCGAAATGACAGGCATGGACGGCGCCAAAAAGTACTACGACCTGCGTGGCAAAAAGCTCCGCTAGTCGATAGTGAAAAGGAAAGATCTCCTATAATAACCAACCCCTAAAACGGCTCCTGAATGGGAGCCGTTTTTGTTGTCTTGGAGTAATTTGCGAGGCTTAGCGCAGCAGGGCGTCCAGGCGGGATTCAAGGGCGCCGCGCAGCCCCGCGTTCTCGAGCGTATGCACGGTTTTGCCCGCGAACCTTTCCGCAATGCATTCACCGCGCTGGTTCTCGATTCGCCTAAGAGCGTCGCTACGTTCCATGCCGCGGTTCACCAGGCGTTCCAGGCGCATGTCCTCGGGAGCGTTCACAATCCAGATTTCGTCGAGCATCCCGACGATTCCGGGGGCTCGCGAAAGGAGGGCCGCCTCGACGAACCGCACACACTGGAGATTTTCGCGCGCAGGCTCTTCCAGGAATTCCTTCACGTACCGCGTCAAGTGCGGGTACACGATGGATTCGAGACGCGTGCGGGCACCATCATCCGAGAATATCTTGCGAATAAAGTAATCGCGATTTACGCCGTCGGGCGTAAGGCATTCCTCGCCAAAGTTTTCGGCAAGTTCCCCGCGGAGAGCCGCGTTTTCGCGGTAAAGGTCGTGAACGGCAACGTCTGCATCGAGCACGCGAAACCCGCGGTCGCGCAGGAGCGAGCCCACAAAGGACTTGCCCGCACCGATACTTCCCGTAATGCCGACCTTTTTCATGCTTTCCATTATAGCAAAATTTCCGGGCGAACCCCGGGCACTACCCCTTGCCGAGCGAAATCAGGCAGAGCCCGATGACCACGCCCAGCAAGGCCAGGAACTTCAGTTTGCTCTTACGCTCGCGGAAAATGACGATACCCGCCAAAAAACTGATGAACACGCTCGAACGCCTGAGCACCGTGATAATCGAGATGAGCGCGTCGGGGTTTCCCACCGCCAAAAAGTAACAGCGGTCCGCGATAATGAGCAGCGCCGCCACCGCGAAAAAGCTCCAGCGGAACTGGAACGGCGTCGTCTTCTTGCGCGTCGGGTACCACGTGACCGCGGTCGTGATGAACTGCACCGCGAGCATGTAGATGCTGAACCACACCTGCACCGTCAGGGGCTCGAAGTTCATCCTCTGCAGAATGAACTTGTCGTAGATGCCGCTGCAGCTGGCAAGGATTGTCCCCACGAGCATCGACACTACCCAGCCATTACTGAAAAAGTGCCCCATCTCCTTGCGGCCCGCAAGACTCAGACCGATGTACGAGCACACGCAAATGGCAATGCCCACCCACTGAAGCGCGAACGGACGTTCCCCCATGAACCCCACCGCTATCATGATGGTAAAGAGCGGGGCGAGCGCACGGATGGTCGTAGAGATAGAAAGCGGCATATGCGCGATGGCGTTGTAGGTAAACAGCCAGCTCAGGCCCACAATCACCGCCTTGACCATCAGCAGCAAGTGATCGTGCAAGGCAAGCGGCTCGCAATGCCCCGTCAAGAGCACGGGGAGCATCAGGAGCGCGTAAAAGGCACTGCAGAGCAACAGCACCGGGCGGACGGCATTATCCTGTACCGACTTTTTCTTGGCCAGGTCGTAAAAACCGAGAAAAACCGCCGAAGCGAAAGCTAGAATCAACCATGACATAGCGCGCCAAATTTAGAAAAATGGCTTGCCAAAACTTACGACAATACTATTTTTCTGTGAAACAACAATCAACAAAGGACCATACCATGGGAATCAAAGGTAAAGCATCGTCCCTTCTCGAAGAGTTCAAGGCCTTCGCGTTCAAGGGCAACATCGTCGATATGGCCATCGGTGTTATCATCGGTGGTGCTTTCGGTAAAATCGTCACCTCCTTCGTGAACGACATCGTGATGCCGTGTGTCACGGCCATCATCGCCATGGGCGGTGGCAAGGACGCCGGCGAAGGCCTCAAGGCTCTGGCCTTCACGACCGCCGAAGGCGTGAGCATCCCGTACGGCAATTTCATCGGCGGCATCGTCGACTTCCTCATCGTGGCCATCGTGGTGTTCATCGTGATGAAGAAGTTCCTCGGATTCATGCAGAACATGCGCAAGAAGGAAGAAGCACCGGCCGCTCCTCCGGCACCTCCTGAACCGAGCGCCGAAGAGAAGCTCCTCACGGAAATCCGCGACTTGCTGAAGAAATAAATTTTCCCGAATCTTTCGGAACGAAGACCGCTTTATGGCGGTCTTCTTTTTTATGCACCGAGGGGAATCTCCTTGTCCGCCGTAAACGGCAGTTCCTCGACCTGCGGGGTGGCAATCAGCACCTGGCAGTCCTTGTCGCGCACAAGTGATGCCACCGCGTCGCGGCGGTTCACGTCCAGTTCGGCGAAGATGTCGTCTAACAACAATATCGGCTTGCCCACATGCTGCGACGCCACGTCCACCGCGGCAAAGCGCATGGCGATGGCCGCCGAGCGGCACTGCCCCTGCGAGCCCACCGAGCGCATCTCGTAGCCAGAGGCACACAGCGCGAGGTCGTCGCGGTGCGGGCCCGCCATCGTGACTCCCTGCAATTTCTCTACGTATTCCAGGTCCGCAAGCTTTTCGGCAAACGCGTTGCGCAGCATCTCTTCGCTCGGGCCACCGGCGTCGTATTCCTCGCGAGGTTCCGCCACCACCGAATCAAGATCCTCGGTATCCAAAAAGTCCGCCGCATCGAGCGCGTCCAGGTCCTTGAGTATAGAACTGCGGTAATCGCACGTAATCTCGTCCACGCCGCCCGAAAGCCTGCGGTAATAGCCCGTAATCACCGGCGAAATTTCCGCAGACAAGTTAATACGCGCCATCCAGAGCTTTGCGCCAAGCTCCACGAGCTGCCGCGACAGCACCTGGAACATGTCCTCGCCGCCTACCGCGGTCCCTTCCTTCTTGAACTGCCTGAGCCACTGGTTTCTCTGCTGCAGCACGCGCTTGTAGCTCCGCAAAACGCCCGCGTTCGCCGCCGAACGGAAGCATAGAATCTCGTCGAGCCAGTGCCTGCGGATTTCGGGTGCCCCGCGCAGCAGCTCGATATCGGAAGGCTGCATGATAACCGCGGGGGACTTTCCGAAAAACGAGGAAGCCGAACGCAGCGCCGAACCGTTTTCCTTGGCAGAAACCTTGCGCCTGCCCACCTGGATTGCGCGAGTCAGCGGCACCGCGTCGTTCTCGAAGGAGCCCCGCAGAATCAGTTCATCCGCATTCCACGCAATCATTTCCTTCAAGTCCTTCGCGCGGAACGAGAACCCCTGCGAAAGCAGGTGCACGGATTCAAGCACAGTCGTCTTGCCGCAACCGTTCGGTCCGTGAATCACGTTGATGCCCGGAGCAAACGAGAACGTGAGCCCGTCAAGGCTACGCACATGGCCGACCGACAGCGAGCTTATCACGGGATATAGCCCCTCAGGCCAAAGCTGAGCGGATTCCAGAGGTCCGCCCTGGATTCGTAAGTCAGCGCGTAGTTCACGTCGAACAGGTACTTCTTTTTGCCTATACGCACATGGAACTTGTAGCCAAGGCCGAGCATCGCGTCGAGATCGTCCATACCGATACGCACCGTACCGTCGGGAATCACCTCGCATTCAAAACCAACACGGCCCGTCCATACGTGCAGCTGCGGGTCAAAAACCAGGAGCGTGTCGGCGACCTGGTAGTCAATCGCTTCCATCCAGGCGTACACCGGCTTGCCCATGATGTTCGAGCGGTAACCGAGGCCCACCTGCAAAACTTTCGGGCGCACGCCTTCCGTCGACACCACGGAATTGTCCGTGCTGGTATTCTTGCTCCAGCGGGCCGAAAGGTTCCTGCTAAAGCTGATATTGCGGATGACCACGGAGCTGCTCCAGTTCTTGTTCCACTGCCTAAGCCAGCTCAGGTTCAGCGTCACCGGGCTCGTATAGCCGTCCACCAGTTCAATGTTGTCGTAATACTCCGCAACGTCCATGTTGTCGTAGCTCATGGAGAACGAAAGGCCAAAAGCATCGCGGCGCGTGGCGCGGTAAGCAAAACCCAGGTACAGCATCGAGAAGAACGGCGACGCCGTACCGAGCGTCTGGTCGTCCTCGTCAATCACGTCGAACGCGAGGTCGCCGCGGTAGAGCATGGCAAAGCCCACGCCCATGCGCTTGCCCACGGGAGTTTCCAGGCCAAGCGAACCGCCCATGCGGTCCAGGTCACGATGTTCTGCGTTGAGCGTATAGCTAAAGTGTTCACGGAAACCGAGAATAGCCGGGTTCCAGTACGCGGCAGGCATGCTCGCCGTATCGGCGGAGCCGGTATTACCGCGGCCCAGTTCACGCGCGCCTGCACCCATACGTTCCACGAATCCGTCAAAACCGCCCAGGGCAGCCTTCTTATCGACAACGCCCGCAAAAGCGGAAGACGCCAACAACAGCCCGGCTAGAATAACGTGCCAATTGCGACTCGAAATCATCGTCCACCCCCGAGCGTCATGACCTTGCCCCAGCCGACATGGTCGTGGTTATCCTTGACGCGTACATAGTACACGCCCATGGCGCAGGGCCTGCCGTAATCGTCCTTGCCGTCCCAGAAGTCTTCCTTCGCGTTCGTGCTGCGCGAAGCGTCGGCAGAGCGCGGCGCCGACTTTACAATGCGGCGCACCTTCTTCATGTCGTAGCTGAACACCTCAATGGTAATCTTGGATTCCTTCGCAACCTTGTACGAAACCAGGGACTGCCCGCCCGCGACAATCACCGACGGCACCATCCTGATAGTCCCGAGGTTGTCGCTCAGCTTGGCGCGGTTCAGTATGGGCGTCCACGTCTTGCCCGTATCGGCCGACACCGAGATGCCGTTGCCGTAAGTCGCAACAGCAAGGCCCGTACGCTTGGAAGTTAACGGGAAAGCCGTCATGGAAACAATAATCACGTCGCGGTCGGTCACACCCATGTTGTGCCCGTACAGCCAGGAGCTACCGTCTTCGCCCTCGTAGGCGCGCACGCCCACGGAATCAAGCTTAAGGAACCCGCTCACGGAGGCGTCTACCGCACGAACGCAAACGAACGTTTGGCTCCCCACAAACGCCACGTCGCTCACCGTGTAGTCGGCATGGTCGTAAACATTCTTCTTCACCGCCTTGCCCGCCGTATCGAGGAAATCAACCGCGGCAAAGTCCTTGGCACTTTCGTAACGGCGGAACAGCCCGCCCTTCAGCGATTCCTTCACGCGGGCCGACGTCTCGGCAATCACCTGCAACGGCTCGCCGCCAATCCACACGCCGGTCACGCGGGCGGTATCCAACAGCTTCGAGGCGCTGCGCACGGAGCCTTCCGCATCGCGAATCCAGAGTCCGCGGGCAGTCGCCATCCAGAGTTCGCCCGTCCCGGGGTGCAGCGCAAGCCCGAACACCGGCGTAAACTTCTTGAGGTTCGGAGTCGCCCCCGACTTCACCTGTTCAAGAGTCTTCTTCGTCGCGTCGAACGCGTACAACGTTTCCTTCGGGTCGTTCGCGCCCTTCGAGATGTCGTACGAGATAAGTCCGGCCACGCCACTTGCAATCCACAGCACCGACTTCGACGAATCGTACGCGAAGCCGCTCACCGCGTAGTCCATCGCGGTATCCAGGTCTTCCACGGACGAGGGCAGGTCCAGCGGGGAGCTGTAGGTGCTCCGGCCGTCCAGGCGGCGCACGGAGAAGAATCCCTCCGGCGTAAGCATGTGACCGTCACCGTCGTCGCCGAATCTCGGGAGCACGAGTCCCAGGTTGCCCGCAAGCGTAGCCGGGATGCGGCGGTGTTCCGCCAGCGCGTCGGTAAATATGCCGTCTTGCACCGCAGACGTTTCCGACGAGAGCATTTCCTGCTTGGAGCCCGAAACCTGCACCGCGTCGTTGTTGCCCACCTTCACGTTCAAAAGCGTCATGCCCGTAGCCACGTCACCGCGGCTCAGCACCCAGAGCGCACCCTCGTCCTTGGCGGGGGCTACAAGGAACGCCGAATTGCCGAACAGCGTCTCGGTCGCGGCGAACGAAGATGTTACCGCCACGGCGCATGCAAAAATAAGTCCTGTCCTATAAAAAGCCATGGCTACCTCATGTCGATCTCGTCGACACCCTTGATTGCCTTGTACCTGAATTCATCGTCGCTGTACTTTTTCACGACCTTCAGGTTCACGATGTTGTACCACGAAGCGTTGCCCGAAGGGTCTACCGTATAGAGCCTCACCGGGGAAAAATCCTTCTTGTCGAGCCACACTTCCATCTTGGTGAACTGACCCGCGTACTTGGACGGGTTGAGCGTGAGCACCCAGAGCTTTTTGCCCGAGAACTCGCCTTCCCCGAGTTTTTCCGCATTGCAGTTCAGGTACTTGAACAGGAGCTCGGAGGGATGGAGCGAGCTGGAGAGGTCTTCCACCGCCTTGATGAGCACCTGCTTCTGTTCCACGTTGTACTGCCACAGGCTCTCGCCGTCGCTATAGAACTTGATTCCCGCGATATCGAGCTTAAAGCGGTTCCCGTCGGCCACCAGCAGGCTCCCCTGCTGGCTTGCGATATCCGGCGATTCCGCATAGATTACCTGCAACTTAAAATCGAGGCTCCAGGCCTTGGATGTTTTGAACCAGGCCTTAGACTTGGCCATGGCCTCCTGCGCGGTCAACGCAAAAACGGCCGGGCAGGCCAGGAGCCACGCCGCCACGAAAAAGAATATCGAGTTCCGTAATTTCATAAATCTCCAGCGATATTCACAAAAATACAAAACGGCGGAGGGGCGCGACATGGTTTTCCGCCGGATATATTTCTATCTTTAGGCTCGAAACTCTTTTAGAAGGATTTTATGCGCAAACTCATTTTGCCCGTCGTACTCGCATCGGCCTCTTTTGCACTTGCCGCCGAAATTGAACTCCATGGCGCCGTCAACGCCGACTATGGCAGCTATTTCGACAGCGATTTCAGCCCGATTAACGCCGCCAACCAAGACATCGACCTCGCCGCCACGGCCCGCATGGACGAAAACGTTTCCGTGACCGTGATGGCCAACACGCACAGCACATACGTCGATTCCAACGGCACCCACGCTTCCGAGACGCACCGTCACTACTACGCCCACAGCACCGCCATGGGCGACGAAGGCGGCCGCTATACCGAATTCAACTTCGACGGAGTCCAGTTCCGCTGGGACGTGGCTCACGCCGTAAGCTTCGTGTTCGGTGACCTCACCTACAACGCCGGCCGTTTCAACTACTTCTACTGGCGCGACCCGTCCCGTTACGCGGTTATCGTCCGCGACGAAAGCCTCCGCGGTATCGGCGCCGAAGTCGGCACCAAGAAGTTCGGCAACGGTAAGTTCTACATGGGCGCCTCCGACGACAACGAGCACTCCATGGCCATGTTCGCCACCTACTCGCTCCCGATGCTCAACCACGTAGACGAGCACCTCGTCCTTACCCCGAGCATCGACTGGATGTTCGGCGACGACATCGGCCGCAGCTACACCTACTCCCTCGGTACGGAAATCGACTACTCCAAGAGTTTTGAACGCTTCAACTGGGGCATCTACGCCGTATGGGGCCTGCACCCGTACAAGGGCAAGGGCATCCACAGCTTCCTCTTGGAACCGAGCATGAGCTACGCATTCTTCAACCTCGGCTTCACGTACTTCTACGCCCTCACCGACGAAGACTACGCCGCCGAAGAACAGATTTTCACCGAAGACCAGCTGCTCTTTGCCGTTGAACCGAGCTTCAACCTGCACAAGAAGCTCACCATGGGATTCACCTACGAGTACCACGATCCGGACACCGAAGTCCACGACAACGACTACCACTTCGGCGGCCTGAACTTCTACCTGTACCCCACCATGAAGACGGAAATCGTGTTCTGGTTCGGCTATAACTTCAGCGACAACATCGACACCGATTTTGCCATGGGCATCAGCGGCCAGGTGGAATTCTAGGGTTTCCCTACCGGAATGCTCCCGTGAGAATCCGGGCTCTCGATTCCATCCGCGGCCTCCTGCTGTTGCAGATGACGCTGGACCATTTCGGGAAGCCCATATCACATTACCTTTACCAGTGCTTCGGCTTCTTCAGTGCGGCCGAAGGCTTTTTTTTCTTGTCCGGATTCGTAGGGATGCTTGCCGCCCAGAGCAAGGGCGTAAAGGACCCGGGCCAGAGCTGGATGCGCTGGAGGGCGTTCAAGACCTGGCGCTACCACATGGCGACACTTGTCGGTCTTGCGCTCGCGGCGTACTTCTTTTTGCCCGCGGTAACGCACTTTTTCGACCCGCTCTACAAGCACCCGGCCATAGGTTCGCTGTGGAGCGCCCTGCTCGTGAACACGCCCGAGTGGCTCGACGTGCTGCCGCAGTACGTGATATTCCTGCTGCTGGGATCCTACGTATTCCCGCTGTTCGTCAAGGCGAAGCACAAGCGCAGCGTGTTGCTGCTGTGGCTCCCGTCGCTTGGCGTATGGCTCGCGGGGCAGTTCGGGGCGCGCGCCCTCTTGAACTCCGTATTCCCTGCCTGGCTGTACCACGGCGACTTCGACCCGTTCGGCTGGCAGTTCGTGTACTTTACCGGCGCAGCGGTCTCCGCATGGTGGTCGCGCGCCCGGGCCGACGAACACGCCGGCAACCCGACCGCGGTCAACATCGTCAAGAAGCTCACGCCGGCCGTGTTCGCGGCCCTCGCGATGTGCTTCCTGTGGTCGCACCAGTTCATCGCGATCGAACTGCCCCGCGAGCAGCTCGTCGACAAGGTAAGCGTAGGCCCGCTCCGCTTCGCGAACTTCTTCTTGTTCATGATGGCCATCTGCTGGGTGGTGCGCAAGTGGCCGGGCCTGCTCGACTTCCGCGCCACGAACGTCATGGGGCGCCACAGCCTCGACGTGTACACCGCACATATAGTCTTTATCTATATCTGGATGTCCATGCCCAACAACATCCGATACCACGCCCCCTGGAACGTTCTGGTACCGATTGTCGCATGCGTCTTGCTCTGGGCGCTCGCGAAGTTCCGCGAACCGCGCAGCGTAACCGCGCACCGCCCCAAATAAAAAAAAGCCCCGGCTCGGCCGGGAACTTTACATTTCCTGTAGGCTTTACGATTACTGACCGAGGAACTTGCGGCCGATACCGTATTCGTCCTTGTATTCGACGTAGTCGGGGACAAAGCCCTTGCCATAGGAGAAGCTCACGTTCACGGAGCACTGGAACTCATTCATGAGTTTGCCCTTGCCCTTGAAGCTCTTCTTCTGCTTTTCAATCTTTTCGTCACCCTTCTTGCCCACGAGCACTTCGGCTTCGCACCAGCCGCTGTTGCCCTTGGCAAAGACTTCCTGGCCGTCGGTAGAGACGAGCTTGATCTTGCTCGGGTCAAGTTCGGTGTTGTTGCCGGTAGAAGCCCAGAACTGGAGTTCGCCCGAGAGGGAACCCGGAGCAATCTTGATGGTCGGGAAGGCCATCACGTAGCCCCACTTGTCGATACGGCGGTTAACCGGTTCGCCAATCTGTTCGCCGAAGATGAGGAAGTAGCCACGGGTACCGATGCGGCTCTTGTTGAGGGCAGCCTTCACGTCTGCATTTTCCGGAGCCATTTCGGCAAGTTTCATGAGCTGGTATTCGCAGACCACCGGGTCGGATTCGGCCTTGGCGTCGGAGAGGTTGCGGGCCACGTAGGCGTTTTCGGCTTCGGTACGGATAGCCTTCACGGTGCCTTCGGCAATGTGACGGGCCTGGGCCGTAGCGAGAGCGGAGTCGATCTTGGCGAAGGCATTGATGACGGTATTGTAGTCGATACCGTCCTGGGCAGCCTGCTGCTTACCCACGGTGGCGAGCTTGGTCACGTATTCCTCGACCACTTCGTCCTTCTTGACTTCGGGCATGTTCACGCTGGCCTTTTCGAAATAGCCGTTGATGAGGTCGCTGTTCAGGTCCTTCTTGGCTTCGATTTCTGCGGCACGCACCAAGGCGAGGGTGAAGTTGTCGTAGAACTCGTCGGACATGCTGCCCTTTTTCTTGGCTTCAAGATAGGAGTTGATCGCGTTGCGGAAACGGCCTTCCTGGAGGTGTTCGTCACCGCGCTTCTCGTTCGTGCCCTTGCAGCCGGTAAGAGCGAAAGTCACGCCCAAAGCCAAGGCTGCCATAAAGAATTTCTTCATTTTTTATTCCTCTAAGGTGTTTTTTCTAGAAAAAGGCCCATTTACCCCGTCTCGGGGCGAACCAGGTCTACCACAACATAATTTAAATAAATAAATTTGTTATTACTTGCGTTTTACGTAAAATTTTTTTTGAGTACGAGGGATAATGGATATTTTGGTGGTCAGCCCTGAGGCCGGCAACTGGGGTTCGCCCAGTCCGCTGGCGACTGCGGTCAACCGCATGACGGACGCGTTCAGCAGGGCCGGTACTAACGTTATTACCTGTTCGCCGTTCTACAAAGACCACCTGATGCACCTGGAAAACTACGACTGCGTCTACCAGGGCACCGAAAAACTGCAGGGAAAGCCCTTCGAAATCTGGAAATCCAAGGCGGACCCCCTCCATACCTATATCTACAACGAGGAATACTTCGGCAGGCCCTACGTGTACGGCCCCCCGCACAGCGTCCCGTACGGTGACAACCACCTCCGGTTCGCCTTCCTCGCCTCAGCGGCAATCAGCTACGCCATCTCGACCGGCATCGAATTCAACGCCATCCTCGGCCACGAATGGGGCGGAGCCCTCGCCGGCGCACTCACGCAGACCGTGTACAAGGACACTTTCGGCCACGTCCCGTTCTTCTTCACGGTCCACAACATCACGTACGACTTCCATGTGGGTGCAAGCGAAATCGAGAGAATTGGCCTGCCCCGTGCCGACTACAACATGGACGGCTACGAATTCTGGGGCAAGGTGAGCCTCCTCAAGGCGGGCATCTTCTACGCCCGCAAGGTGCTGTTCCCCTCGCCCGGCTACCGCGACGCGATGCTCAACACGAACCTGCCCGGCGGCCTTAGCGGATTCTTGAACCACAATGCCGACAAGCTTATCGGCGTGCAGTTTGGCGTGAGTTACCAGGTTTGGGACTTCAACTCCCAGGAAAAGCGCCCCATCAAGGAGGCGAAGCACAAGGCCAAGCAGGCCCTCGCCAAGACTCTCGGGGCAGACTTCGGCAACAAGTTGGTGCTGTACGTGCACCTCGACAACGAAGCCGGCAACACTTCCGAGACGCTCGCCACCGTGCTTTCGGACATCACCAAGCTCGACGTGTTCATCGTGCTCGGTCTTACGCCCGAATACCCGGAATGGAACTACTTCCAGGACGTGTCCAAGCAGTATCCCGACACCATGCGCGTACTGCAGCTCGACCCGAACTTCGAGAGCATCTTCAGGCTGCGCGGCGCGCTCGCCGGTTCCGACGTATTGTTCGCGGCCAACCTGAGGGAGCCGTCGTCGTCCATCATCCTCAAGGCGCTTGCCTGCGGTACGCTGCCGCTCACCGGATTCAACGTGGGCGTCGCAAGTTCCCTGGACGACTACACTCCGGAGAACGCCGGAGTCGCGAACGCCTTCCTCGTGGAAGACGCCAACGCCCCGCACCAGATGATTCGCAGGCTCAAGGACGCGCTCCACGTGTACCAGACCGAAGTCGCGGACTGGGACAAGGCCGTGGTGAATGCATACAGCGGATTCCATTACGAATGGGACCGCACCATCGCAAAATATTTACTAATATTGGGCGAGTCGGGACTTTAGCTCAATTGGTTAGAGCCGCGGACTCATAACCCGCTGGTTCCCGGTTCAAGTCCGGGAGGTCCCACGAAAAGCGTTCTCCACCAAGGAGAGCGCTTTCTTTTTTTGTCGCCGCGAAATTATATATTTCTATCGAGAAGGCAAGAAAACATGCGCATCCCATTTAACCAGCCGCCCTTTGTTGGGCCAGAAATCGATTACGTGCGACAGGCCGTAGAAAGCGGCCGCATTTGCGGAGACGGACAGTTCAACCAGAAGTGCCACGCCTGGCTAGAATCCAAGACGGGCGTTGCACGGGCACTCCTCACCACCAGTTGCACCCACGCGCTCGAGATGTCGGCGCTGCTCTGCGACATAAAGCCGGGCGACGAGGTCATCATGCCCTCGTTCACGTTCGTGAGTACCGCCGACGCGTTCGCCATGCGCGGTGCCAAGTGCGTGTTCGTGGACATCCGTCCCGACACCATGAACCTCGACGAGAAGTTGGTCGAAAGCGCCATCACCGAAAAGACCAAGGCCATCGTGCCCGTGCATTATGCGGGTGTCGCCTGCGAGATGGACGCCATCAACGAAATCGCCCACCGCCACAACCTGTTCGTCATCGAAGATGCCGCGCAGGGAATGATGGCCACCTACAAGGGCCGTTCACTCGGTGCCCTCGGCGACTTCGGTTGCTACAGCTTCCACGAGACCAAGAACTACAGCATGGGCGAAGGCGGAGCCATCCTCATCGCCGACAAAAAATACGCTGACCACGCCGAGATTATCCGCGAAAAAGGCACCAACCGCGTGCAGTTCCACCGCGGCGAAGTCGACAAGTACACGTGGGTGGAGCTCGGTTCGAGCTATCTGCCCAGCGAACTCAATGCGGCCTACCTGTACGCCGAACTCGAGAACGCGCAAAAGATTTTCGACAACCGCATGGCCAGCTGGAACGCCTACCGCGAACAGCTGCAGCCGCTCGCCGATGCAGGCGATTTGCAGCTTCCCTACATCCCAGCGGAGTGCAGCCACAACGCGCACATGTTCTACTTGAAGGTTGCCGACCTCAAGACGCGCACCGCCCTTATTGCCCACCTCGTAAAGAACGGTATTCTCGCGGTATTCCATTACGTGCCGCTCCACAGCGCCCCCGCGGGCAAGCGGTTCGGACGATTCAACGGCGAAGACCGCTACACCACCAAGGAAAGCGACCGCCTGCTGCGCCTACCGATGTTCTACGGACTGGCACCCGAGGACCTGGAATTTGTCTGCAACAAGGTGAAGGAATTTTTCGGGAAGTAGGGCCGCGATGTCGAAGAAGAAATTGCTCATCCTTGGCGGCGGGCATGCCGAAATCCCGCTGATCCAGGCCGCACAGGCGCTGGGCTGGTACGTGATTACCACCGGGAACGCCCGCGAGGGCTTGGGCCATCCGTATGCCGACAAGAACGTGTTTGCCGACTTCAGCGACAAGGATGCGATGCTGGAACTGGCTCGGGCCGAGGGCGTACAGGCCATCTGTTCCGGCTGTAACGACTTCGCGCTGCTCTCGACGGTGTACGTCTGCGAAAAATTGGGACTTCCCGGGCACGACTCCTACGCGACTTCTCTGGAAATCCACCACAAGGACAAGTACCGCGCTCTCGCCACAAGGCTTTCGATTCCAACACCGCGCGCACTTGTTATCCCGACAAGCGCAGGTGCCGCCGGCAATAACTGTGCCGAATTCGACGCAGCCATCGCGCAACTCACCTTCCCCATTATCGTCAAGCCCGTAGACCTCACGGGCGGCAAGGGAATCCACCGCGTCGCAAACGCCGATGAAGCTCGCGAAGCCTACAAGGACGCCTGCAGCCGCACGCGGCAAGACCACATCGTCGTCGAAGAATTCGTACAGGGAACGAACCATGGATTTTCGGCCATGCTCGTGAAGAGCAAGGTCGCATTCGCATTCGCCGACAACGAGCAGTACTACATCAACAAGTACATGGTATCAGGTGCGAACACGCCCGGCACATCGGGCAGCGAGACACTCGCGAAGCTCCGCGACTACAGCGAACGCATCGCTCGCGAACTTAACCTGGTCGACGGCATATTGCACATCCAATACATCGAACGCCCCGACGGCACCCCGGTCATCATCGAAATCTGCCGCCGCGCCCCCGGAGACTTGTACATCAAGTTCGTCAAGTACGCGACAGGCATCGACTACCCGAGATTCATCGTGATGGCCGAAACCGGCGAAGACATTTCCGGCATCGAAGACGTACCCACGCAAGGATTCTGGTTGCGGCATTGCCTAATGCCCAAGCACGAAGGAACCGTCCGCGACGTCACCTTCGCGCCCGAAATCCAGGGAAACATCGTCGAGAAATTCCTATGGTACAAGCCCGGCGAAGTAATTACAGATAAATTAATATATAAGGCCGGAATAGTCTTTTTCCGGTTCGATACCCTCGCCGAAATGGCCGACAAGACCGCCAGAATGACGGATTTGGCGAAAATCATCGTTGACTAGCTCTAAAAGCGCCCCTCCGGCAAGCTTAGAGAGCATTCTCTCGTCTCTCGTCTCTCGTCTTTCGTCTAGCCCTTTACTATATTCCAAAGTATGAAGAAGGAACCTTACCAAATCGCGTTTATCGGGGGAGGCATCAACTCGGCCATCGGCGAAGTCCACAAGGCGGCAAGCCAGATGGACGGGCATTTCGAGCTGGTGGCGGGCGCATTCAGTACACACGCCGAAACGAACCAGCAGACCGCAAAAGCCTGGGGCGTAACCCCGGAACGCACCTACGCCAACTACCGCGAACTCCTGCAAGCCGAAAAGGGCAAGCTCGACGCCGTGGTGGTGCTCGCGCCGACGGACTACCACAAGGATATCGTCATCGACGCGCTCAAGGCAGGCTTCCCCGTGATTTGCGAAAAGTCGCTCGCCACGAGCGTTGAAGAAGGCGAAGAAATCGCGAAGGTCGTCGCCGAAACAAAAGGTTTCTTCTGCACCACGTACAACTACACCGGCTACCCGATGGTGCGCGAACTCAAGCAGTTTATCGCCGACGGCAAACTCGGCAAAATCCAGCAAGTACAGGTGGAAATGCCGCAGGAAGGCTTTATGCGCCTGGGTTCCCACAACGAGCCGCCAAAGCCGCAAGCCTGGCGCCTCAAGGATACCGTGATTCCCAAGATTTCCTTGGACCTCGGAAGCCATCTGCACAACATGATTTTCTTTTTGACCGGCGAACGTCCGGAACGCATCGTCGCCGACCAGGCCACCTTCGGGCTCTTCCCGCAAATCGTCGACAACGTAGGCGCCCTGGCGCAGTACACGAACAACATGCGCGCCCAGGTATGGTTCAGCAAGACTGCTCTCGGCAACCGCAACGGACTTCGCATCCGCGTGTACGGCAGCGAGGGCAGCGCCGAATGGTTCCAGCTGGAACCCGAGACGCTCAAGACGTGCGACCTGCGCGGCAACGTGAGCCTGCGCGACCGCACCGGCGACGTGAAGATTGCGAACCAGCAACGCTATAACCGCTTCAAGGCAGGCCACCCTGCAGGTTTTATCGAGGCCTTCGCGAACTACTACAAAGACATCGCCGACTGCCTCGGGCAATACTTCGAAACCGGAAGCTTTACGAGCCCGTATGTTTGCGGCATCCGCACCTCGCTCGAGGGGCTTTCCATGATGCAGGCCGCGGCACGTTCCGCCAAAAGCAACAAATGGGAGAACGTATGAAGCTTTCGTTCGTAATCCCCTGCTACCGCAGCGAAAATACCGTCGCCACCGTGGTACAAGAAATCCGCGACACCGTGGCCACACGGCCCGGCACCGACTACGAAATTGTGCTGGTGAATGACTGCAGTCCCGACAACGTTTGGCAAACTATCAAAAGCCTCGCTGCCGCAGACTCCCACATCAAGGGCATCTGTCTTGCGAAAAATTTTGGGCAGCACAGTGCCCTGATGGCCGGTTACGGGCAGGCTACCGGCGATTACGTGGTAAGCCTCGATGACGACGGCCAGACCCCTGCCAGCGAAACGTTCAAGCTGGTCGACAAGTTGGAAGAAGGCTACGACGTGGTGTACGGCTACTACGAGCATGCCAAGCAGCACCTGTTCCGCCGCTTGGGCAGTTGGGTCAACAAGAAGATGGCCGAGAATATCATCGGCCAGCCCAAGACGCTTCGCACCACGAGTTTCTTTATAATGCGCAAGTTCATCGTCGACGAGATCGTGCGCTACCCCCACCCCTTCGCCTACATAAGCGGTCTCGTGTTCCGCGCGACCAAGAACCTGGGCAACGTGGAAGTGCAGCACCGCCGCCGCATCGAGGGCGAATCGGGATACACCATCGCGGGCCTCATCGGGCTCTGGATTAACGGCTTTACCGCATTTTCCGTCAAGCCGTTGCGCGCCGCCACCTACATTGGCATCCTCTGCGCCCTGGTCGGTTTCGCGGCAGGCCTGTTCGTGGTCTACAAGAAGTTCATGTTCCCCGAAGTTCCCGTGGGCTATACCAGCATGCTCGCCACCCTGCTCTTTATCGGCGGCATGATCATGTTCCTGCTCGGGCTTATCGGCGAATACGTAGGCCGCATCTACATCAGCATCAACCAGTCGCCGCAATACGTGGTGCGCGAACGTACGTTCTAGGCGGGCACGAGGCGTTGCGATGAGCGAATGGACCACAGTCATCAAGCCTAAGTCGAGCCTGCTCTCGGTGGATTTCGGCGAAATCTGGCAGTACCGCGATTTGTACCGCATGTTCGTGAAGCGCGATATTGTCACGTGGTACAAACAAACTATCCTCGGGCCGCTGTGGTTCTTTATCCAGCCCATCATGACGACCATCATGTTCATGGTCGTATTCGGCGGCATCGCGAAGATTTCGACCGACGGATTACCGCAGCCGCTCTTCTACCTCGCCGGCATCTGCCTCTGGACGTATTTTTCGGAATGCCTGAACCAGACGAGCCGCACCTTCATCGAAAACGCGAACATGTTCGGCAAGGTGTATTTCCCGCGCCTCGTGGTGCCGCTTGCGACCGTCACGAGCAACCTCGTGCGTCTCAGCATCCAGATGGGGCTCTTTTTCCTGGTTTTTGCGTACTATCTGATTTTTACCGACGCCCCGGTACACCCTAATTTGTATGCACTGCTCACGCCGGTACTCGTACTGCTCATCGCCGCGCTCGCACTCGGGTTCGGCGTGCTGTTCAGCAGCCTCACTACCAAGTACCGCGACCTTACCTTCTTGCTGAGTTTCATCGTTCAGCTATGGATGTATGCCACCCCGGTGATTTACCCGCTCAGTACCATCGAAAATCCACGCCTCAAGATGCTCATGCAGGCAAACCCGCTCACCAGCATCATGGAAACGTTCAAGTTCGGCATGCTCGGTGTGGGCGAATTCAGCTGGGCCGCCCTCGGCTACACCGCCGGTTTCGCCGTATTCATCCTCGCGCTAGGCATCATCGTATTCAACAAGATCCAGCGCACGTTTATGGACACGGTGTAGGGATGCGGCGCTCCTTCGGAGTGCATATAGCTCGGCTCGGTCATGCCAATTGGCACTAGTGCCATTGGCACGACTCTCGCCTTTTGCTATATTTGTCCCCGCTTGGCGCATGTTGCGCCGCATTAACGGAGGCTAAAATGGCTCTACAGTTCTACAACACCGCATCGCGCAAGAAAGAAGTATTCACACTCCCCGAAGGCGTTCCCGCCGTGCGCATGTACTGTTGTGGCCCGACGGTGTACCATTTCGCCCACATCGGCAACCTCCGCACCTACATTTTTGAAGACTTCCTGGTCCGTACGCTCAAGTACTACGGCTACAAGGTGAACCACATCGTGAACATCACCGACGTGGGCCACCTCACGAGCGACGCAGACTCCGGCGACGACAAGATGGAAAAGGGCGCCGCCCGCGAAGGCAAGTCCGTTTGGGACATCGCGAAGTTCTACACCGACGCCTTCATGGCCGACTGGCACCGTCTCAACATCCAGGAACCGACCCGCTGGACGCCTGCCACGCAGCACATCCAGGAACAAATTGACTTGGTGAAGACCCTCGAAGAAAAGGGTTACACCTACCGCACATCCGACGGCATCTACTTCGATAGCCTCAAGTTCCCGCGCTATGCCGACTTTGCCCGCCTCGACGTGGAAAACCTCCGCAAGGGTAGCCGCATCGACATGGGCGAAAAGAAGAACGCCACCGACTTCGCGCTGTGGAAGTTCAGCCCAAAGGACAAGAAGCGCGCCATGGAATGGGACAGCCCGTGGGGCGTTGGTTTCCCCGGCTGGCATATTGAATGCTCCGCCATGGCCATGAAGTATAACGGCCCGACGCTTGACATCCACTGCGGCGGCACGGACCACATCCGCGTGCACCACACCAACGAAATCGCCCAGAGCGAATGCGCCAACGGCGTGACCTTTGCACGTTTCTGGATGCACGGCGAATTCCTGCGCACCGCAAGCGAAGAAAAACTGGAAGACGGCACGACCGAGCAGAAGTTCGGCAAGATGAGCAAGTCCAGCGGCGAATTCCTGACGGTATCTCTCCTGATGGACCGCGGCTTCAACCCGCTCGACTACCGCTTCTTCGCGATTGGCAGCCACTACCGCAACTACCTGAACTTCACTTGGGAAGCCTTGGAAGGCGCCAAGGAAGGCCTCAAGAGCTTGCACAAGAAGACGGACCCGCTGATTGGCAAGGCTACCGCGATTACAAGCGATGCTGCCAAGGCGTTCCAGAACGAGTTCAAGGAAGCCATCGGCGACGACCTGAACATGCCGCGTGCGCTGGGCATCATGAACACGATGCTCAAGAGCGATATCGATGACGGCGAAAAGGCCGCCCTCGTAGCCGACTTCGACCAGATTTTCGGCCTGAAGCTCGACCAGCCGCGTGAAGAATACGCCAAGAAGGGTGCCAACGACGGCGTGGATGTCGCGAAGATCGAAGCGCTGATTGCCGCCCGCAAGGAAGCACGTGCCAACAAGAACTGGGCCGAAAGTGACCGCATCCGCGACGAACTCGCCGCGATGAACGTGGTCATCAAGGACTCCAAGGAAGGCACGACCTGGGAAATCAAGGGATAGTAATTAGTCAATAGTCATTAGTAAATTTGCCCGCTGTCGTGCGGGCATTTTTTCATTGTCATCCTGAGCGAAGAACCGCTAGGTTCGTAGTCGAAGGATCCAGACCTGATTTTTCCTTTTTTATATTAGCAACATGAACATCAAGCAATTTGTCGTGAACCCCTTCGGCGTGAACTGCTTTGTACTGAGCAACGACGCCGGCGATGCGATTCTCATCGACCCGAGCGTCAGCAACGAGCGCGAAGAAGACGCTCTCGCCCGCTACATAGAGCAAAACCATTTGACAGTGCGCCACCTTCTGAACACGCACCTGCACCTGGATCACGTGCTGGGCAACGCGTTTGTCGCCCGCAAATACGGCGTGCAGCTCGAAGCCCATGAAGAAGACGCATTCCTGCTTGATTTGCAGGAGGAACAGAGCCAGATGTTCGGACTCCCAATGCGCGAGCCTTCGCCCGGACTCGGCAATTCCCTTGCCGAGGGCGATGCCGTCGAGGTGCCCGACATCCGCTTGCAAGTTTTCCACATCGCAGGGCACTCCCCCGGCGGCATCGCGTTTTACTGCGAAAACCCGGGCGAAGTGAACGGTCAAAAAGCACCTCCCCTGCTGTTCCCCGGCGACATCATGTTCGCGGGCAGCCGCGGGCGTAGCGACCTCTTTGGCGGCGACGATCACGCGCTTGTAAGCGGAATCAAGAACAAGCTGCTCCCACTACCCAACGACACCGTCGTATTCCCCGGGCATGGGTCCACAACGACCATCGGCGACGAAAAGATGTGGTATTAGCAATTCATCTGCCGCTTAAAAATTCAACAATCGCATCAATCTGAGTTAAAAAAGGACTGCATCGCTGCAGTCCTTTTTAACGTTTTTTGCCACACAAAACTTTACTAATCAAAAAAAATTCAAAAAATTATAAAGCAAATGCATTACAATGTGTATACAAATAAATTAATCATATATACAACAAACTAACACATACAAACTATTAAAATAAATTAACATAAACGACGTATCAAAACTTAACTTTATATTATAATTTGGTTATTGCAATAATGATACAACACTAATCGTTCTTCATCTATTGCAATCACATCAATTATAAGGACCCCCCATAATGGCTAAAAAACTTGTCCCCAGCGGCTGCCCAGACCCGATGACCCTCGCCGAACTTGCTAAAGGTGAACGTATCAACTGGTCCAAGAAGAAAGACACCTTCGATACCGTAGCAGAATGCTTCGGCATCACAAAGGAAGGCTTCATGGAAAACGCGCTACAGATTATGAACCCGCGCATTTCCATCGACAAGAACGGCAACCGTAAAATTATTTCTGAAAAAGACGCCGAAAAGAAAATTGACTCTCTGCTGAAGGCCCACGCAAGGCCCACCGCAGCAAAGAAGGAAGCTGCCTCCAAGTCTGCCAAGAAAGCCCCGAGCGCAGCCGAACAGCGCAAGAAGATCGTTGACGTTCTGATGCGCAGGGAGGTTTCTGCCAAGGAAAAAAAAGAAATAGTGAAGAGCGGTGAGCTCTTCGGTGTTGGCAGCAACGATGAAGTATATATCGCCTCCGGCATGAAGTGGGCGGACAAGGGATACTTCTTTAACGAAACCGTAGACTGGAAGGATATCTGCCAGGGCGCTATTGGCGACTGCTACTTCCTTGCTTCCCTCTGCTCCATCGCCTACGTCAACCCGTTCTTGATCAAGAACACCACCGCCCTGAGAGGCAAGTGGAACAACGGCTCCGGTGGCACCGACAATTTCGCCCCCTGGCACGCCATTGACTTCTACGTTCCGGCTGATGGTTACGAATCCACCCAGGCCTGGAGCGACAAGAGGAAGACCGTGCAGACCATCGTCGCCTCCGAAGAAATCCTCGTGAGCAACAACGCCAACGAATACAACTACGGTGTTTGCGGCCCCAAGGAAAAGGACGTCCGCATTAACGGTGGAACGGCCCCCAAGACAAAGGTAGACAGGGACTCCTGCTGGCCCGCCATCTACGAAAAGGCCTATTCCAAGTTCCTCGAAAAGTGCACCTCGGATTATCCGAACATGGGTTCGAACGCCATCATTCACGGTGGCTTCCCCTCCAGCGCCCTGAAGGAACTCCTCCATACGGAACAGGTCACGACAAAGACCCTTGCTTCCATGACGGAAGACCAGATTTACAGCGCAGCCCTCGCCGGACGTAATACGCCTACCACCGCAACAATCTACGCCTACTCTAAGGTCCAGAACGGTAAGACGATTTATTACAGCAAGGCAGGTACTGAATCCTATTACCTGGGCCTCGGTCTCTACATTTCGCACGTCTACTCCCTCTTGGACGCCTTCACGCGCGACAACAAGAAGTACGTGGTGCTCCGCAACCCGCATGGCTATAACCCGACAGCCCTTAAGAACAACCCCAAGGTTTACCACAATTCCTGGGGCTTCAACTACGGCTACAATGTCATGGACACCTACCGTGGCACGTACGATATCTACACCGGCATCAGCGGCAACGATAATCCATACAAGTCCAACGGTGTGTTCCTGTTGGAAGTCGGCGAATTCAAGCGCCTGTTCTGCGACATCGACTACTATAGCGGACCGTCGATAAGCGTTGGTTCCACGAGCCTTCAATCTGAAGCTCCTGTCAAAACCATCAACGTGAGCAACCTCAATACTTCGGCGTCCGTGAAGGTAAAGCTTGAATACACCAATCCGACCACCGGAGCCATTTCCACATGGAACTACGGCACCCTCGCCACTTTAAGGCAAATCAGCTTTAACCTTTCTTCCAGAGGCATTGCTGACCACACCAAGGTAAGGGTCATGATTATTGCCGGTAGCACCACCTACTATTCTAGGCCGGTTTACTACCACAATAGAGGCTCCAAGACGGTCACGTTCAAGTATTCCTCCGGCAGGATTATTGAAGCATAGCCATTTTTTGTAAGAAACTCTTCCTTTATAATAATCGCCCCGTCACTCCGACGGGGCGTTTCCGTTTAAAAGAGCTTTTAATAGAGAATGACGACGCCCCAACGGAACTTCCACCAGCCATCGTTATACATCAAAGATTCCGGACTATACTCCACATAAAAACCTAACGGATTCTTCATGTCGAAAAAGGCGCTTATGCCCAGAGTCATCACGTTTTTACGGGATGCATACGCCGGATAATTTTCATCTTCATTTCCGAAGGTCGGCCCAAGATCGTAGCTTTTCACCGTAGTGCCACCGCTATTCAAAGCCATTCTCTCGTAATTCACATAGGCACCCAACGCAAACGACTCCCCTATATTAAGCATGGCTCCACCACCAAGGTTGTACAAGATAAATCCATCAAAACGACCCTTCGGATTTTTTACTTCGGGGGCATAAGATTTTTTCTGCCCGTTGGAATAATAACCACCCACAAAAGAGGTTCCCGCCCCCAAATAGAAAGGGCCGACCCACTGCACAAAACTCGGTCGAATACCGATATCCATCGGGATAGTTATCGGGACTGACAGGAATATGCCCCCTCTTTGCCCAGCAAGCGCATAATCAAACGAGTAAAGGTTAAAATTCGCATTGACCGAAATACCGGCCACCGTAGAACTATGGTGCGGAGACGAAATCACATGATCTTCGTCTGATTCAGCCGTTGTCATCCCCACATCAATAAAGCGGTATTTGTTATTCCTTTTCGAGTACTTGAGTACCGCAGCCTCTCCCAATATGTTTCCAGAAGAAGTAACCGCACACCCCATAAAGGAGAGCACGAATGCCACAAAAGCGAGCAAAGCTATAGTTCTTCTGGCGATTAATCGTTCCACAGGACAAATATAATTTCACCCGCAAACAAAAGAAAACACCCCGCCGCTTTTAGCGACGAGGTGTAATTTTTTCAGGATTGAAGGAGACTACACTTCTATTCTACATCGAATATTTTCATTGGCAGCATACGTCTCTGTTTCGCCCTTAGCACTTCGAGAACGACCGTATTTTCACCGCTCTGAGGAACATTCGTCTTTATAGTCACCTTTTTGAGAGTTCCCGGCAGCGAACACGAATTGTCGCAGTATTCGAATTCGCTTACCGAATTGGCCCCGTTCACGACCATGTTCATCTTCATCACGCGCTTATTTTTCTGCGAGTAATAAAGCGTCGGCTTGGCCGGGTCCTTGGGCGTAATCTTCCAGAGGCTCCCTTCGGCGACAGGATTGTTATAGTCTTCGGGAGAACCCATCTGCTTGTTCACATCGGCAGGATTCTGGGCAGGCATGTTCTGCGCCGGGAGTTTCTTCCCGGTCTTCAAGTCTGTCACCTTCATCCGGCCATTATTCTGCACCATTTCCATCTGCATCACGCCCGACTTGATGGTGGTTACGGACTTCGACTCACCCGCAGTAAGCAAATCCATGTCCACAACCTGAGGAGGCATATTGGGGAGAGTCACCGTAGTACGCATCTGCATCTCGCAGGTGTCCGGGAACGCAGACTTCTTTTGATTTTCAAACACTGTCTGCAAACTTAGCGCATTCGCCTGGATGGCGACAAAAGAAATAGCAGCAAAAATTTTAATCATTTTGTTCATAATTATGTCCTTACAGCAAAGAAAGTTTCTTTGTCGATTTGATAGATCCGTTCACCTTGAGCATCACATACGTCTTGCCCATGTCGATTCCGGTCCAGTCCACGTACACCAGCTGATCACCCGGAGCAAGGGTCCCGTTAAAGATAGATTTTACGGGTTGACCCAAGGCCGTCACCAGACTCAGCTCCACATACGTCCAGTTGTCGAGCGTAAGCACTAGACCATCGGGCGTACGAACTATAGGAATGGAACCCGCCGGCGCATGGTAGCCAAAGTCAACATGATAGGCCGAATCGGGGCTGACTTCGTCCGGGGCGGGCAAAGCCCAGACAGGGACATCGCCATAGAGCATGTAGCCCGTGGAGTCGAACACGCAAATGCCGCGAGTTTCGCGCACAGACGTTCCCAGGCTGTCGTGGCTCGGGTCATCGTTTACATTCCACATTTCCGCCCAGCCCGGCAGGTGCAGCGCGACCTTCACCGGATTCTGCCACGTCTTGCCCGCGACAAGCGGCTTGTCACAATGGACAGTCACCTGCCAACGGCCGGAACCGAGGCTTTCCATCGAGGCAGACGCGCATTCGGACTTGTCGTTGAGTTCGTAATCCGGCGCAAGGCCTTCCTCCACGAAGAAGTAGTAACGCACATCGTAGTTTTTCAACGAGATGTTACCCGTATTTTCCACCTTGAAGTGTATCTCGCTCGCCTGGTTGTCGCCACGCTTATCGGACGCAAGCACGCGAACCTTGGCCTCGAGCGATACGGGATCTTCCGTCTCGGCGCAGGAACCGCCAATCAGGTTGTTGTCACTGTCAAGGACGATAATACCCACATCCTCGTAGAATCCATCGGTATTCGCAACCAATCCGGAATTAGGATCCACGAAGGACGGATCGTCGGAGGCGTTCCACGGAGTATAGTCTGCATTGTAGAGTCCGAAATGCGGCCCGTCGCCACCGAACACAGTTCCGGCAACCGGAATCGTCTCGGTAAACGTCCATTCCACGTAACCCGTGTTGGCGCTCTCGGAATGAACTGCGGGGAACGTCTCCACATTGTTCGGCCAGTAGCGTTGGGCACTGGCAGTCGCAGCATCCTCGCCACGGAAGTAGTAGCGGACTGAGAATCCATTCAAGGGCTCGTTCGACACGTTGCGCAGGCGGATTCTCGGACGGAGCGTAGATGTTTCCGGGTATCCCTCGTAGCGCAAGTACGACTTTATCTTGCGAACCGTATCGGCAGGCACGATTCCGGCAACCTTGTCGGAGGTACTTACACCCCAGGCAATCATGGATGCAGGTATGTCAGCAGTCGTGAGTGCGGCACCGCCAATCTGGATACCGGCAGGGACCTTCAATGTCAACGTATGCGTACCCGCCGCGAGATGGACGGACACACCAGAAACAGTCACCGCACGCCAGGTATTGGAAACGGCAGCCGTCCCGGCCAGCAAGCTTGATTCGCCGACATAGACCGGCTTATCGCCAGCCGTAGCGGATCTTGCGTACAGCACGACATTGTAGTCCGCGGCATTTTCGACGATTACGGACATCGTAAGCGTTGCCGAATCACCCGACACAAGGTACTTGTTGCCAGCCACGGAGCAGGAGAACTCGTTCGAGAATCCGCTCACGGCATCCATATCCTTCACGGCAACGACGATAACATCGGAAACCTCGCCCTCATCGGTTACAGGCTTCGAAAGTTCCTCGACCTCCGCAGCAGTCAACGCACGCGAGTACATGCGGATATCGGCAATGTTTCCGATATAAGACGGATCACTACCAGCCTTGCCCATAGAGAACGTTCCTTCCATTTCTCGTTCCAGAGAAATTCCAGAATTCAGAGTTTTCATTAGTTCGCCATCGACATAGAATTTGACGAAAGCAGAATCAACCGTAACGACAACATGAGACCAGGTTTTGTTTACAGGAGGCAAGATGGAGCCCGATTTCCAGACATGCGTTCCCTCGACAAGTTCCAAAGCTCGATTATTCTGCAAAAGGCGAATGTTAAGAGCACTTACTCCCTTAAAACTAAGGATTACATGCCAAACATTATCGTTGGGGTTCCCCGGTTTAACACGAGCTTCGAACGAGTACGAAGGAGTACTTCCGAAATCAACAGGGCCATTGATTCCAACCGCATAATCGGTATTTCGACTAAAATACAGGCCTACATCGCTTCCCCATTTGTTATTCATGCGAGTTACATCAAGATTATGCACCCCATTTATAATTTCGTGCACACTATTCCCAGACCCCTCGTATGCCGGATACCAAAGCGCCAGTTCTGTTGGGAAAGGATACAAGTTTTCAGAGAAATAATCACGTACATTATAATTGTGCCCATAATCCTCAACACGGAACGAAAGCGAAAGCCTACAACCGGAGCAATCGGTCAATTGCTTGCGGGTAAGACGCAAAGAGACATTCACAAAACCGGCACTATCAGGCAAGGCATCAATGACCTTCA
>Ga0310697_10000839_pt1 | contig 38949 bp, 46 predicted proteins | sample 172DNAGHGlowgp2_FD_203883 | JGI IMG/M metagenome (GOLD analysis project Ga0310697, IMG submission 203883) | Sheep rumen microbial communities from Palmerston North, Manawatu-Wanganui, New Zealand - 1728 DNA GHGlow gp2 (v2) (version 2) | ecosystem: Host-associated > Mammals > Digestive system >...
TGTGTATTATAGCCAAGGGCAGCAGAAGGACCGACAACTCCCTGGGTAAATACGGTTGAAAGGTCGTTTGTACTGTTCCTCGTGCTTTTAAGTTTAAGCATAGAAGGAATATAATGACCGTTGATGGGGTTGGATATGTTGATTGACAGACCGGTAACAGCCTTTCCATATCTGTTGTAGGAATAATCCTGGTAAAAGCGGTAGTCAGCGACATTCACATCATTCACATAAAGATTGAAAGTACGTTGTCCGTGAGGCTGCTGCTCCGTTTCCACCGACAGCGGCAGCTCTTCAAGCAGGGCAAGGATATCGCTTTCCAGGTAGTTTCGGCATATTTTGTTTATGTTTATCTGGAGTTCATCTGCATCTGGGTACCGTACAGCCTTCCCGGAAAAGATATTAGCCCCTTCCAGTTCAATACGGTAATTTACAGAAGCAGCCCCGGTGGTATAGTAGGTATCCTTATAAATTGGATTGGTATAAAGTGATGGCATTTTTTTGTTTTTTTAATAGTTATTTCCTCCCGAAAGTCTCTTCCATTTTACGTATAACAGCCTCCTGGATAAAGTCTGCAATATCGTCGTCAATAGCCTGGTCAATAGCGTCGGAGAGTTCCTGTAACACCTGTTGCTTTGCAGGCTCGAAAAAGGGCTTCGGTTCCGTTCCTTCCCGGGCAATCTTTCTCCCTATGAGGAAAGAGAGTTGCTGTACAGTAGGTGTTCTTCCATCCACACCCGGGACAGGATTGACAGGTTTTACTTCTATCCAGTTCTGTATGGCTGGTGGTGGTGGAAACTTACCCGGTCCCCTTCCGTGCTCTACGTAGTACCAGTAATCAGCCAGGGATATCTTTACGGAAAAACTATCCTCACCGATTTCAACAATCTTCTCCAAGGAATCACCAAGTTCCCCGGAAGCATTCGACCCGTTGTTAAGAATGTTTTCCCTTGCTATTTCTATAAACCTGTCTGCAAACCTGTCAAGGGCGGAAAGCAGGTGGTTCCACTTTATTTCCATCACTTACGTTTCTTTAACTTCTTTATTTCCAGTTCCTCCTTGCGTCGCTTGTAATTGACGTACTTGAGGAAGACAAAAAACTCCATAGCACTCATCTGGAAGACCTTATCCCACTCGTACTTGGTAAGGTCGCTTATAGCCTCGATGCAAGAGAGCCATACAGTTCCTTTAACCCGTCCAGTATCAGCCTCACCTGTATCTCCGCTGCTTTGATTGCTTCCCTCTTTGTTTTCGGTGCTTTCAGTTTTTCCACTCCCATTATCAGGGCGAAGTACGTCTTCATTCGTTCTATTGACTTCAAGCACCGCTCCGTAAAAAAATCGCACACTCCCAGGGCATCAGGAATACTTAAAGCAAGCAGGTCGTTCATAACCTCTTCCATATCATACCCGTCATTATATTTGTGCCCTTCCGGGATAAGGAATATGGAAAGCATCTCCAAGGGTCGTTTATCAAAGCCCTCCCTGTATATCTGCTGGAATGAGATGTACTGCGCAACGCTCATCTCGCTGGGGTCCTTGAAAAGCGTATATGTATGCCCGTTGATTTCGTACTTTCTCCGTGCTTTGTTTGCTTTCGGCTGGTGAAGAAGGAACTCCGTGTTATTCATAATCCCTCTCACCTTTTCCAGGGGCATAAGCAAAATCTCATCATAAGGAATACCGGCAAGATGTGCGGCAACCTTCAAATTCTTCTCGTCTTCGGTAGCCAGTTGCAGTTCCCCGATTTCCTTCATTTTAATCTGGTCAGCAACCGTCATTTCTTCCCATTTACTTATAGTCGTCATAAAACTTGTACTTTAATTCATTATCAAGCAGTTATCTCCCCGGGGCTACACTTAAACCATCCGGAAGGAGAAAGAACTGTTATATCTCTTTTTATATGCATCATAGACCAGGGCAAGGGCAATCACATAGTCGTCATGAACACCATCAGCCCCGTTGTAGGTAAGACCTCCCTTGGGTGTTTTTTCAGCAGTATAGTGTTGGAGTTCCAGTATCAGTTCCTCATCATAGGGAATACCCAGGGAAGAAGTCTGGAAAGCGGATATCAGTTGCTCGATTATGCTTCTCTTGGTTTCGTTGGAGGTGTTGAACTTTTTCACCTTTTCTCCCACCTTCTTTTTAAGCATATCGTAATACACCGCTCCTATGCTGTTTATTTCCACACACACCGCTTTCAGGCTAGGGGTAGCATTTATTATCCTGGATAGTTTCTCAATCTGCTCCACGGGTCCCAGGTCGTTAAAGGAAACTATGCTGGTAACCACTCCAAGTTCATCCATCATAATCATAACCGTCCAGTCCCCTCCGTTTCCTGCACCCCAGTCAATACCGGCATATACAGGCTTTGTTTTGTTTTCCCCTATGTAGATGCAGTTGTTGATATCCCCGAAGATATACGAACCCTCGCTGATGAATTCTCCCAGGTACTCGCTTTTAAACTTCAAAGGGCTTATTGTTTCCCTGTAATGTTGTAGTTTCTCCGAGGACAGGTATTTGCTTGTATCGTAGGTGCTCCAATCGTAGGACTTTGTATGGCTATCCCCGTTCATTCCCCTGGTGTAAAGTTTATAGAACTCCCCGGAACAGAACAGAGGGGTTGATATTACCAGGATGGGAGCGTTGTTTGCATCACAGGTAGGGTAAAGGATTTCAAATATAGCATCAGGGATAAAAGCAGCCTCATCTATCACCAGAAGCCCGGATACGGTAAAGCCTCGTAAAGCATCTCTCTGTTCTGCTGATTTGAAAAGTATCTCGCTCCCGTTGCTGAACTCCATAGTCAATAACTGGGAGTTTGCAGATTTGACCAGACCTGTTTTCTGCATCATATCTGTAATCTGCTTGAATAACCTCCTGGATTGTGCTTGTGTCGGTTCTACAACTACGCTTATGCATTTATCCAGGAGAGCGTATTCTATGAGCAACAAAGCAGCCAAGCAGGATTTTCCCACCTGTCGCTTGCTTTTCACCACATAGACATTACCTGTACCCCCGGCAATATGCACATCATCATATACCGGTTGCTGCCAGGGTTCAAGTGGTGGAAAAACAATTTTCATTTGTCAAAACTTATCTGTATCAGTTCTTCCCCTTCCTGGTTCTTGGCTATGGTTACATTATTCCCGTTATACACTCCAATCATCTTGTTAAGCGTATCTATCGCCTGCAAAGCAACCTTCTTATCCCCGGAATTCCCATCTATGCAGTTTTCAATAATCTTCTCCAAGCGGTCCAGGTTCTGCTGTATTATCACCTTCTTATGATTATCAAACAAATCAGGGTCAGGCACAATCTGTTTAAGAGTGTCGTAGTATAGGTTGTTCGCTTGACCTGGTTTAACCCCGGATTCAATCAAAGCATCCAGGATAAACTTTCTTGTCTTACCCTGGGATACCCACTCTGCTACTTGTGCTTGATTTATCTTTGTTATGAAATTAGTCGGCATTTTCTAGTTTCTTTGGTCTTCCTCTTTTGCTTGCTTTCTTTTCCTCTCCCCCGAATTTGGTAAAGAGTTCTCCCAGTTTCCTCAAAGCATTAAGCCTGCAGGTATTGCAACCCATCTGTGATTTGGTCAGGGGCTGGAATATCTCTGCATAAACCTTTGCCACTTCCTCGAAATCGCTTCCGCTCATATGTACGAAGTTGTTCTTATAAGCAGCAACCAGGTTTTTTTCGTAGGGTATTAGTTTTTCGTGTTGCTCTTTCGTTAGTTTTTTTCCTTCCATAGTCTTGTATAAACTTGTATTCTTATTCATTTTCAATTATTTACGTTCCCGGGGCTACAATTTGCTGTTTATCCACCCCAGAATATCCATTATCGCTGTTTTGATTGTTCTCCATATGCCCTGGGTGATTTCCGTAAGATGTGCATTAGCCAAACAAAGCAGGATGTTAAGCAAGGTGAATGCCCCTGGGGTGATGATGATATAAAGTAATGATAACCACCAGGTCTGGCATAAAGCACACATCATTATCTTGGGGAGGTGATGAAACTTCCATTTGCTGCTTACCCATTCATCCAGGGAAATGAAAAACCCTGATTCGTGAGCCAGAACTACAATCAGGTTTATCAAAAGCAGGTTAGTCAATATGCTCACAAACATAATTCACTATTTTTGCTTTCAGTTTATTTATGTACTTCTTAAAGGTCTGGACGCATACTTTGAAGCATCTACTTGCAGCAGCATAACTCCCTTGTTCCAGGTACGTGATATATATTTTCCTTTCCAGGGGTGTTATCGCTTGCTTTAATGCTTCCTTGCTCCAGTATAGTTCATCATCCTCATCGTCGTTATGGGTGATGTACTCTTCCTCAATCAAAGCAGTTGCAATCTGTTCAATCTTCTTCTTCGTCTCCGTCATCTTTCATCTTAAACTCGTCTATCGTTATATGTGTCTTCTCGCTTGTCGGTTTCAGGTACGTCGTATAGAACTCGCTGCTGTTGCTGTATAGTTGATTCAGTATTACCCGGGTCAGCCATCCATTCATCCATCCCTTGTTCTCTACGTCGTTTAGTTTTGCATTATCGTATTTCAGTATGATTGCAATCAGGTCCTGGAAAAAATCTTCCTTGTACTGCATCTTCCAGGGGTCCAATCTGCATAACCTTGCAAACTGACAATCGACGCAAGTCTGTATCAAACCGTTTTTCAGGTACTTTTCTAAAATCTGGGAGTTTGTAAAAAATCCTTCCATTTAATATGCCATTTTTTCATTATTCCTGGGGGTTGTTTTCCACTTTGGGTATAAAAACATAATTTCTCTCTTCTATTACCAGGCGTATGTCCGTTATCCTTATTGTGCCCCCTTCATCTACTACCGCATCTTGATAATCACCTACACAATCTCCTGAATCAAGCATCTTATCAAGCAGCCTATGCAGTTCTTCCCTTTCAATCATCGTCTATACATATTGCTATGACTATTATTATCAGTTGAAGTACGCCCGCTATTATCTCGCCTGTTGTCATTTATTGTTTCCTCCTTATCAGTATCCTTGGATAAACCCTTTCGTCATCTAAAACCGGGCACCCACCTCTGTCCTTCTTGTGCTTGGTATATCCTGCTTGGCTCCCAAAACCATTTACGGCACTATTTCCAGCGGCCATTCCCATTACCTCAACATTATCCAGGTCATAGCCAAAAATAGTTATTGGAACCCCCATGGTGCCTTCGTAATCGTACGGGATATCCTTAACCTTGTCCACGTTGATGGCGTCGTAGTTGTCATATGACTTGTGTTTCTCAGGGTTGTATGGTTGGGTAAGTACCAGGTGTTTGTGGATGACAGGGAAGGTTGTGTACCAGCATATCCCTGTTTGTTTCTTTGTTTCTCCTTCCGGCGTCTCGAAATCAAGGGTTTTGTTGAAAACATATCCGGTATTAGCCTTTCCTCCTTTCAACAAGGGAAAAAACTCCTTATAGGTAATGGTGTTTATGTTTGACAGTAGTAAAAAGTCCTTCATAGTAGTTTCCTCCTTATAAGCACCCTTGTATATAAGTGCTTTCCGTCTATAATCGGTTTTGCTTTGTCTATATCCCCGGAACCTCTGCAAAGCATTCCCGTAATTTCAAACTGGTCTTCGTTGATGTAATCTATTATCCCTATCGGCACTCCTATCTCGATATCTTCTTCCAGGTCCGGTACATCGTGTATGCTGTCTGTGTTGATTGCGTTGTAGGTGTCGTATTTCCTGTGTCTTTCCGGGTCATAGGGAACCAGTTGTAATGGGGGATTGTCCTTCTTGGTTGAAAAGGTCGAGAACCATCTTCCGGAACCTTGGAACCAGTTATAACTATCGTCCGGGAGCCTGAATTTGCTTATGTAGTTATAGCCGAAATAAAGTTCCTTGTAGAAGTACCTGGGGAAGATTGTTTTCCACAGCATAGCGTTCTTGTTGCCTACGATGATAAAGTCCTTCATAGTTTCCTCCTTATTATCAGTCTTTCATATACTGTTTTCCCATTAAGTTTCAAGTCCCCTCTATGTTCCAACACCTCATAATCAAGTTCGGGGTAGTATTTCAAAAAAGAAATCGGTACTCCCATCTTACCTTGATAGTCTTTCGGTATCAAAACATTTTTCTTGCATTCTATGATGTCCGGGGCATTATCAAACCTGGGGTAGTCATCAGGGTTGTAGGTTTTGGTGAGTTTCAGTTTCTTTTCTTCCGGTCTATTCACTTGGAGGGTTGCGAACCAGTATGCTCCTACTACGCTTTTGTCTTTTACTATTATCCATTTTAAAGTCCATATACCTACCTTCAACACTTTATCCAGTAACAGAGGATAAACATTCTTATACATCAGGGCGGTTGTTGGTCCTATTATCAAACAATCTTTCATAGTTGCTTCCTCCTTATAAAAGCAGTTTCCTCATATAGTAATAGTCATCATCCTCAATCACCACCTTATAGCCGAGCCGCTTATACCACTCAAACTGGAAAGTGTGGTCTTTCTGTACCTTCAACTGGGATTCGTCAAGACCCTTGTCCTTTATCACCTCTTCGGCTTTATTCATCAGGGCTGTTGCTATGCCTTCCCTTCTCCTGTCCGGGGCTACCTTCAAGTCGGTCACATATCCGTAATAATATCCTTTCTCAAACTGTATTTCAACGCTTCCACAGTTGTCAATCATTACCGTTACACTCCGCCCCCACATCCATTCTGTTTCAAAACTGTTTATATTCATTCCCCGTCATAGTTTAGCCACTTTATGAATGCCCGGAACAGGCTGAATGGAGGGTTGGTGATGACGATATCGCAGTCCTTCATAATCTTCGTGCATTCCTCGCTCTGGAAATCACCATTACCTTCAAGTCGGACCGCCGTTTCTTTCTCTCCGTCATAATCGTATCTCCATGCTCCATCACCAAGGTCGTAGTTCGTGCAGGTGTAGTGCTTTATGCCAAGGTCGCTGAAATTGGTCACGAAATAGTTCTTGAACTCGCTCCACCTGAAATCATCACAGGGGGAATACACCCACTTCCCCTTCAACTGGTCCTTGTAGTGGGTGAGTTCCTTCTCTATGTCTGCATACCGGGTATAGAACTCATCATTCTTATTTTTCTTGGCTTCGTGCAGGTGTTTGTTTGTCTTTTGTTTTGGCATTCATTCATAATCTTTGTCTCTTATTCAGTTGGTTTGACATATACCGCTTCATCCTTGTACAGATACGTCTGCCAGGAGTATTCTTTTTCTCCGTAATCAACTCCCTTCTTGTTTGTCTTCACCCATTTCCTTCTTTCCTTGTAGGGGATGTTTGTCAGGTTCCATACAAGCGTTATATCCTCGAACCTTGCATATAGTATCGGTATTCTCCCCTGGGATTGTGCGGTCTTTACCAGGTAATCAATCTTGTCGTAATCTATTTGGTAATCCTTGTACTTGGAGAAAGGACGTGGATGGTCAGGGTCGTCGTAACACTTTATTTCCCCCAGATATGTTCTGCCTGTGTCGGTGACCGCTGTGAGATTTACATCCGCTTTGTTGAATTCATTCTGGGTGAAGTCCATAAAGTATTGCCCGGCAAAATCGTTTATGAAGTGGTTTCTCCCAGTTATTTCTTTTTCTTGTGCTTTTGTCATATTGTTATCTTTTTACACTTATAAATATCAGGTTAAAGCAAAAAATCCCCTTTCATTAAAAATAATTTAGGGGAATGAGGAAAAAAGTAAATACTATTTAAAGAAAAAGATTATGAATTTAAAGACTTTACTTACTGAAATAGGGGAAATGGGTAAGGCACAAAAACTTATCAACTTCTCTGCTGCCGGAACTTCGCTGGACCAGATAAATGGGATGGCTATTGACTGGTATCCTATGCTTTTCTCCTCTCCTACGGGCAATCATACCGTGCTGGAAAACACTACCACCTACGAGATAACATTATACTACCTGGACAGATTGTTGCCAGATTACAGTAATGATATCGACATCTTCTCCTCTGCAATCGAGAACCTTAAAAACCTGGTAAATGGCATCAGGCTCATCCCAGGGGTTGTGGAGGTCATGAACAACTACTCCATCAGGAACTTTGCCTCTACGGAGAAAATGAATGACAGCCTTGCCGGTGCTTATGCTGTTATCCGGATAAAGGTTGAAAATAAAGCTGTTTGCTTTGATGAGTAATGAGGAAGAGATGCTTTTTAAGCTTTACGGCATTACTGGCTATGCTTCTTCTGTGGGGGTGCAGGACGATACAGTATGTGCCGATAAAGCAGACGGAGTATGTGACGGTGAGGGATAGTGTATATCTACGGGATACGACTATCAAGTACCAAGTGGAGAAGGAGTATGTGAAGGATTATAGTGACCTGCTTGATACCCTGTACCTGGAAACGGGGCTGGCAGAGGCAAAGGCTTGGGTTGATACCAGTAAGTCGGTCCTTGCCGGGGAAATCAGGAACAAGCAGAAAAGCATAGATATCCCGGTTCAGGTCAAAGAGAAAGTTGTTGTCCGGGATTCAATAGTTTATAAGGAAAAGCCGGTGCCGGTGGAGGTTGAGAAGGTTGTCCATCCCAAGTATGAGGCTGGGCTATGGACTTGGCTTGTTTTTTCCTTGCTTGGGCTTGGTTTATTCATTTATTTTCGCTATATTGCAGCCAGAAAGTTTATGTAGGCTGGTAAGTTCCTCATTATATGCTTTTTGCTGGTCCTGGGTTCAAGTCCCCGAGGGGGAGCAAAAACAGAAACAAAAGCCTTACAGAAGCATCTGTGGGGCTTTTTTCTTTCTAAACGAAGCATAATATGTGACTGGAAAAAGGGCTGGCTACAAAACTGGAAACCTTAAAAACAAAGCATTATGCAGAGATTTAGAAACACATTCTCGGTCCAGTTTTATTGTAGGAAGAGCAAAGCAAAAGCAGGTTATGCTCCTATCGAGGCTGGCATCAACATCAACGGCAACAGATTTTTTTACAACCTACCAAGAAGGGGTAAGCCTGGTTCCTACCTCAAAACAGAAGCCGATTACCTTTATGCCGTGGAGCAAAACATTCATCGTTATGAGACTGAATGCCTGGCTGACGGTGAAACTATTTCCGTTGAAGGGTTGAAAAGTTTCATAAGGAATGGTTATAGCCGACCCGGAAAAACCATCAAGTATCTTGTCCAGGAGTTTTACAAGCAGTTGGAGAAGAAGGTGAATAGTGGTCTGCTCATAGATTCCGGTTATAGGAAGTACCGTACAGCCATTTCCCTGTTCCTTGAAGACCTGGACCAGGATATGCCGGTATCAACCATTACTCCCGGGTATTGTACCAAGTTCTGCAGCAAGGTGGATGGAAAATACGAGAAAAGTACCGGTGCCGGGATGAAGACCAAGGTTAAGAGCCTGCTGACCTATGCGGTAATGAACAACTACACAAAGGTATCACCCTGGCAGGAGAAGATAAGCAAGAAAGCAAAGAAAGTGGAGGTGCCTACCCCGGAAGAGATTGACAAAGTAATCAACCTGGACCTCTCGTTTAACCCGTCGCTGGAAAGGGCAAGGGATATGTGGGTATTCGCTGCCGGTTCCGGACTTTCATATTGTGATTGTGCCGCTTTGTCCGCTGATGACATAAAGAAGGAAGGCGATACCTATATTATAAACAAGTCCAGGGCGAAGACCGATGTGGAGTTCTTTTCCATCCTTCTGCCTTGTGCCGTGGCTGTGGTGGAGAAGTATCATGGTCTCCCTAGGATGATTTCCAACCAGAAAATAAACTCATATATCCAGGTGGTGGGAGATATGGCTGGGGTAAAGACACATCTTCATTTCCACCTCGCAAGACACTATTATTGCCATATGCTGCTGAATAAGTATAAGTTAAGTATTGAAACAGCGGCTAAAATGCTCGGGCATACACAAACAAGGATGACTATGCACTACGGCAAAATGTGGGATAGTACGGTACTCGATGAATTCAAATCTGCTGCCGAAAGAATATAAATCTCCCCCTTGGAAAGCGGATTACTGCCGATAAGATGCAACAAACCCCTAGGCTTCGTCTTTTGACCTAGGGGTTTCCGCATAATAAATAAAAAAGTTATGTGAAGATTTTAAGCAGTCTTTCTTGTCGAGCACCACTTCTCCCAGATGATTTCGGGCTTCAGGATATTGCTGTAATCATCCACCCTTTCCTTGTACCATTTGAAAAAGCGTAAAAGGTCGTCCTGGTCTGTTCCTTCTTCGGTCTTCTTTACCGAGCAGAAATCTCGAAGTATCTCGCTGTTCGGCTTGTGTTCCTCCTGGCTCTTGGTAACCGGCTTGTGCTCTTCTTCGCCACCGTACCTATAAACCTCTTTGCCGAACCTATCCACTATGACAAGGCTTGCAATCTTTTTATCAACATATGTGATGCTCTTTACAGAGAATGTCATAGTGAGTTTGTCGTTGTAGTAATAACTGTCAGGAAGCCCCTTTACCTTTATCTTGGGGCAGGAATACAACTCCCGTCCTATGCCCCAGGATACTGCTGCTCTTTTTGCTGCATCGCTTGCTTCTCCCTTCTCTGCATCAACATTACTCTCCGTACCGCAATCTGCCTTCCATACCCAGCCATCTTCTGTACGTATGCCTATCCTGCAATAGACGTTACCCTTTACCTCGTAATATTCTTTTTGCCAGTTCTCGTTTCCAACTGTCTCGTCGAGGATATCCATAAACACTCTTGCATCCTGATAAAGCAGGAGCGTTGCCTGCCCCTTTATTTTCGTGTCGGTGGGGCGTACCTGTACTTCTGTTGCTTTTAATTCCCTGAATTTCATAACTGTTATTTTTTTGATTAGGTCCCAGGTAGGGGGTCAGCCCATCCTGGGAAAGTGATTTCAGCACACTATCACAGCGAACCTACTTTCTAAATAGTTGATACTTAATACCTTTATATATTACCAATAATGAATAAATCTATTCCTCCTTACTTTAAAGTAATACCCCTGGTTTTAACTAAACGAAATGTTTTCCAAGACGCTCCACAGGTACCCAGGTATTGCCAGATTTTCTATAAAGCCAGAAATCGGAACCGAACCTGAATTCAGCCATAGGGCGATTTTTCTCCATATATTTTCTAGCATCTTCCAGGTTGCTAAAATACCTGTCACTACCCTTACCGAAATTGGTACTGTACTCAGACACCTTGAAACTGGCGGTGCGACCATCAAAATTGTTGTTGTGCATAAGTTTTTTAATTTTAAAGTTTTACTATTTTTTTGTTCTTTTCGCAAATATACAAATAAGTTTTGTTTTTTCTTTGTTTTATTGTTTATTTTTCAAAGATGCTTTTTGTTTCTTTTTTGTACTGCAAATATACAAAGATTTTTTGAAACAATTCCATCCTTGGCGCTTTTACTAAAAGGGTGGTCGCTCTCTTTCAACAAAAGGGTCATCAGGCTCGGTGTTGGCAAGGTCTATCTGGCAAGTACCGTTGTTGAGATAAGCGTTCTTCCAAGCCCCTAATGATGCTCCACGGCACTTGTCCAGGTAAAGGTTTATCCGGTTGAAATCATCGCTGTCATCGTTGTTCCTTTCAAGGTAGAGGATTGCCGATGCGGTCTGCGTTAAGCGGAAACTGCCCTGGATATTACCCATCCTGTCGCTCGATTCGCTTTTTGAACCATCCCTGTTTGTCTGTTGTGCCACCCATAGAGCGAAGTTTTCCTCCTGTGCAAAGGAATCAAGCCGCTTCATACACCTGTCAAGCGTAGCATACTCCTTCTCCACACTCATCTTGTTGTCGGTAGAAGACTTCATACACCCGATATAATCAAGGAATACAACATCAGGTTTCCATCCCCCGGCAATCATGCTTCTTATCTTTGCCTTTAGCATATCTACCGTAGTCTCCCCGTTGGGTAATCTCATAGCCCTGACATTCTCATAGAAAGCCTTCTTTACGTCCGGATTATCCTTGAAGATTGCTTTAACCTCTTCCTCTGCTTCCTTGCATTTACTGCTGTCCTTGTGGAAATCGTCGGTGTATCTGCCAGTTATATGAGAGTAGAATTTGCGGCAGAAGTCCGTATCCTTATCCTCGAAATAGACGTACAGTACCTTATAACCGAGCGTTGCACCTTCACAAGCCATTATACTGAACAAAGTGGTCTTGCCTACTCCGGTGCCTGCTATAAGCAATCCCGTTGTTGTCCTTGCCAGACCGCCATTCATTTGTCTGTCAAGTATTTCTATGCCGGTAGGCACCTTTTCCTCGTTTGATTCGTCCATAATGTTGTCCCACAAATCTCCTGGTGTGGAATAAGACGCTGTGGTAGTGCCAAGGATATTCTGCAACCCATCAACTATCCTGGTGAGCCGGTCGTCCTCGTAACCTGACGTATTGATGCTTCTTTTTGCGTTATCCAACTGCCTGATTGTTTCCAGACGCTTGACGTATTCCAGACCCACTTCGCTGGCTGTATCCATTCCGTCTTTCAGTTCGTCCGACCTTAACCTTTTAAATGCCGTGTAAGCCAACTTCAACTCTTGTACGTCCTTGATATCGGTTTTCAGTCTGTACTCCAAATCCACATATGTTGGTGTATGCCCTTTCTCTTTGTAAAAGGACTTCATCACCGTCAGGATATCTACCAGACCCGTATCGTTGAACTGGTCAGGATTAAGGTAGTTTTCCACCTCCACAAAAGTTGAAGGGGTTTCTATGAGGGACTTTACGAACCTATACTGAAGACCGTCCCCGAAGTACTCCAAGTCTTTCTTTGTTGTTGTCATATATTTTTCCTTTTATTCTTATAGTAATCGTTTTGTGTTGGAAGAACCGGTGTTACAATTCTCTCTGTTTCGAAGTAATTATATCCCAGGAACCCATTCACTTTCTCCCTATGCACCTGGATGTCCGCCAAATTACCTCTTCCCTTTTCCTCCTGGATGATGGTGATAAGCCCCAGTTCTACTAACTCTTTCTTCGCTCGCTGGACTGTTCTTATGTCAGCACATATGAGTTGGGATAGGCGTTGATTGCTTATCTTAATCTCTTTACAGTTCTTGCAGAGGTTGAGTATTTTTCCAAGAATTACCCTTGCGTTGAGGGATAGTGTTTCCTTTTCCAACAAGGTATCTGGGATGACTGTGTATGTATGGGGTTGGGTCTTGCTTTCTGCTTTCATCTTCTCTCCAACTTTTTCTTTAGTTTATTCTTTATTTTCTGTATGACAAATTTGTCACCCTTTTTGCGACATTTTTGTCACCCTTTTCCAATTAAGTATGGCATTTTTGTCACCCTTTACAGACGCTTCTATTAAGGTTTTTGCCATAATCGCCATTCTACGCACTTCCAAAGGATGACAAAACTGACACCCTTTTAAATCCATTCCCCTGTGGGTATCTTTATTGTTTTCAGAAGCCGCTCGATGAAATACACCTTGTACCAATCCACATCCAGACCTTCAAAGCATTCATCTCCCTGGCACTCTTCCAGTACGCTTTCGATGATTTTCCAGGAAATAGCCCTACTCTCGTCAGCCATGTCGTACCTCGCAGTCATCGCTTCCAATATACTATTATAGGTAACCTGAATACCGGAATAGTACAGGTCCTTGATTGTTCTCACTATGTCTCTCAGCTCGAAAGGGAAAAACCAATTCTGATTGACCAGCGGATACACCTGAAAGAAGAAATCCTTATCCTCCACCATAAACTTGATAAATGCCTCCTGTTCGAAGGTAACCACTCTCCCAAGGGGTTCCGCTTTCTCGATGAAGAATTCGCCAGGAGCCGGGCTAAACTTTTCAATACCATCTGGCTGTAATGCCTCATCCAGGTTGTCCAGAATACTCTCCGGAACACCCCAAGGTTCGTCGTAGATTTTGTTTATTAAAAACTTTTTCATGATATATAATGATTTTTTTTATTTACAAAAAAACCCGGAACAGGTTTTCCAGGCATCCCCTCCCGTACTCACCTATTCCAGGTCTTATCTTCCTATTATTTATTCCGGTTCAGCCTTTTGGGGATGACAACCTACCCGGTCTTGTTCTCTTTTTGCAAATATACACAAAAGATACGAGAAAATAAACATTTATCACGTGACATAAATAAATATTACGCTTTTTGAAAAAATCCTTATTTTACCAAACTTTTTTTGTATATTTGCGTAGGATGGAAAAGGAAATACCGGGGTTTGAAAATTATAAGGTAGTAATTGACAACGAGGGAGTAAGGTGCATAAATGTCTCCAAAGGAAAGCCGATATGCAACAAAGTGGTTTGCAATAAAATCATCTGGGGGTTAAGGAAAAACGGGGAATGCCATAATACTGATGCTGGAAGGTTGATAGAAAGAATGTTTCCCGAGGTTGATAAAAAGATGTGGTTGTTTCACTTATACGAGGGGGTGAAAAACAAAACCAGGCAAAAGGCAAAAATGAAGATAGCACCAGGCATAACGCTTTTATCACTTTACTCCCCATCATCATATTGCTTGCAGATGCCGCTGGATATGGATGTGGAGAAACAAATTAAAAGAGCATTCCCAGCAAGCCCGGTCATTATAAACGTAGAGGAAGGTAATGAAATAAGGCGGTGGAGAGAGATATACTTCAAGGCTGATATGTGCCTTCTCTGTGTAAGTGAAATAATTAAAGATTTTTTTAATAATTGTTGATTTTTTTCGGTCAATCCTGATATTTATAAGAAAAAGGAGTAAAAGAGTTATGACTTGTTTAATTATTATTTTAGTTTTAGTTGCTGTGATACTTATCTGGCACGAGAAAAGGATTGCCGACCTGGAAGAAATTATAGACGACCAGGATAAGTTGATAAAGGATTATAGTTTCCACCTTGAAAGTCTCTGCCATGAACTGGTTGCCGACTTCGATGATGTGAATGACACTTTTGATAACCTTTTCGAGGATATACAAATTATCCGCAAGCACGTAGGTCTCGAAGGTGAGAAAAAGAAGGAAATTCTGTTGGCTATTGAAAAATCTCTTGATGATATAGTTTAGTTTCATACTGTTTTTGATTGTTTTTTTTCTCCAGGGTTCTCCTGGCTTATCCTTCCGGGTATCTCCGGGGGGATTTGTTTTTATATACCCATTCTTTGCCACTTTTTAGCCCGTTTTAGGGGGTATGAACCCTTCGCAGGTATAACCACTCATTTTTTGATTATACCTTCGTTGTAGGGCTTAAAAAACAATATTTATCGGGTCTTGGAAATGTTATTATTTTTGTCGATATTTGTGGCAAAATTATGGACAAATGACAACAGAAGAAAGAAACAAAAGAAGGGAGCAACTGATGGCACTCCCTATGAATGTACTTATCGAACTCGTCCTTAAACTGGAGGAGGAAAATAAAGAAACCCGGGAACTTCGTAAGCGATTACAGCAGATACGCAATATCGCTACCGACCCCGGGGAGAGAAATCCTGTGGGAAGACCCAGAAAAGAAGCGGTTTAATCCTTAATCGTTATCCAGATTTCCTCGTTGCGTTCATCTGCCGCTTTCAGGATATCATATAACTTCCAGAAGAAGGTGGTGCTATTTACGACACCGCCTTTGATTTTGTTTTCCCCAACAAGGATGCATCCAGCCGAATCCGAAGCCCAATTCCCGATGTGTATAAGTATTCCGGAATAGCCAGGGACATCCTTCAACCTGGGAAGATAACCCTCGCACTTCGCATACTGCTTTTTTGTGGAATACTTCGGGGATTTGATACGCATACTTATCCTGTATCTCCCCTTGGGTATTGCGGTCTCGTTCTGGACCTTCTTTGCCTTTATTTCCTCCTTGCTCATTCCCTGGGTAAGCCCCCTATCCTTATCTTCCAGGGTATTGCAGAAGAAAGTACCGTTGATGTACAACCTTCCAATCGTATAACTGTCTTTTTTCCAGCGTCTTTCAAGTGTCAGTTCCATTTTATTCCTCCTTTGTGCTTTCAAATTGCTCCTCGGGCTGTGATACTTCATCCTGATTTGTCTTTTTGCGTCCTATTTCTATACTTGCGTTGCCTACTGATGCTTTGATTTTTGCTCCCTTCTCGATGAATTCAGGGACGTGGGCGGTTACATAAAAGAGCCAGGTCGCCCCCAGTACGAGAGCGGAACCTTGCAGGGCTGATGCTGATATGACCCCGAGAGGCGGAACAGCCCAGGAAGCAATCAACAAGCCGAAAACCAAGATGAGTATAAGGTACAACCCCACCGGCATACCCAGGAAAAAATCTTTCACAACTTCTGCCATTTTACTCTTTACTTTTTATGCGGACCAAGCCAAAGCCCTGTCTGTGCGAATCTTGGCTTGCTGGAACAAGTGCAGAAACCGTCAGGTACTTCGGGAATAGCCTCCTTATTTTCACAGAGGTAGTCCATAATGCGATTCAAAGCGTCGTTGTAGAGCACACCGTAGTATTCCTGCATATATGACATATCAGGTCCCTGGGTCTCCTTTACGTTGGTATCGCTGTTCTTCACCAGACCCATATTCCTTATTTTCAGGGTGAGAATGGTGCAGAGTTCAAGAGCGGTACGATAAACAAGTGCCGGGGTAAGATACTCGTCAAGCAGGACCTTATACGGCTCGTTTTCTGCGTCGTCTATGGTACTACCGCTTCCAATTATCTTGTTATACACCAGTTCCTGGACGTGTTCGATGAGATTTCTGCCGGCCGCATCCTTCAAATGTACATCCTGGGCTATGCGTATTGCAGCACCAATCTCGCTTTCTTCCACATTCAGGTTTATATTGCCATACTCTTTCACTTTCTTGGGTGAGATGAGCATCGTATTTTTGTATTCAAGCATTTTCTGTTTCTTCTTTAATGGTATTATTCGCTCCGCTCGAAATCTATATCGAACTTCTTGAAGGAGATGGCATTATTCACTCCCGTAACCTTGCTTATGCTCTCTTTTAGAACATCTTGGATAGGTTCAATTACAGTTTTGTTGTAAAGTTTGAACACATCTTTGAACTCATCGGTCGAGAATGTAGTAGCAACCGGCAGACCACAAATAAGAGGGCTTGTACGCATCGCTATAAAGATATTCGTCCTTGCCGTGTCCTTGATTGCAAGATATTTTTCAGGGGTATCATCGCTTTCTATCTTTGCCACTTCAATTTTGTCTGCATCGCTGTCTCCGTTACGCCAGTAGAGCATAAAATTGACATCGGTATCACTCCCAGCAAACTTGTTTTTGATGCTTTCTTCAATTCCTTCCTTCTGTTCGTCCGTCAATTGGTTGTTTTCCGGGAACTGTATAAGGTACCTCGCAGAAAAGCCTCTTGAAATGGTGTTAAGGGAGAACTTGGAGCATTCTATTTCGGTGAGAATGTCATAAATGGCTCCGTTATACTGGGGAAGAGGGTAAATAGCGGAAGAATAGTCGGGTTTGTACCAGAAAATCTGTGTCGGGTTGTCTTTATCTATGTGTTCCGGGTCAAAAGCGTCAAAAGTATCGTATTTCGCGGTCCATTTGCCCCATTTCTTGTTGTAGAAGACCTTTTTGCCGTTTTCGCTTACCCTGCAACGTCCAAAATCGAGAGGAAACAGTTCAACTCTCGCTCCCATCTTGTTGTAGATAACCTGGATAGCGAAACCACCATAAACAGCGTAGTTGAAAGCCAATTTTGCAATCAACTGCCGCATAGTAAGCCCGTTTCTATTGACTTTTTCCTTCCAGTATGCTGCATCGTCGCTTACAATTACGTCGTCACCAAGCACATAATCCACCTGGCTCATAACTGCAGCCTTTAAAGTAGAAGACTTGGAGTAGCAGTTCATATAAAGGGCTGGAAGGCTGTTATCTTCTCCCCAAGCAACCGGTCTGTCGGTATTTGTTCCGTTACCGTACGTGTATTCCGTATAATCTACCTTGTACTTCTTTTCTATGTCAAGCACGGAAAGCACTATATTCTTATTTTCACTCATCGTAATAGAAAATTGTATTGTTATTGTCCTTTTGATACTTATTCACCGGCTGGATGTCCTTGCCTATGCGTAAAAGTCCGGTGGAAGGCTGTAAATCCCGTAGAAGCACATCTCCGTCCTGGGTGTGGAGAATTGTGTCAAGTACCGGGGTTTTGAATTCATATTCCACATCATCCCTCTCGTTTCTCACCACCGCATAAGTATATTCACCGTCCAACTCATCTATATCTACGACAAAGCGGTGATATAAATGGGTTGTGCTTGTATCTGTGAGACCGGAGAGAAGAATAAACTCTTTGGAAGCGTTATTTTGTATAATTACGTCAAATACTGCCATAATTCAGTCATTTTTCTCTCTTTTAATAGTATTTTAGACAAAAATGGACCACTTTCTACAAGCAGTCCATTTCCTTTATGAATTTGTGCAACCAACTATTCTTCCGTAGCATCTACCACAGTCCAATCGGATGGGATACCATTTACACCAGTTGTCCAACCTGTCATCGAAGGGTCTTTCTCAAAGGTACCGGTTGCAGCGACCCCATCTACCCAGTTACTTGTACAATTAGTAGCAGAGATATCTGTTGCAAGGCATTTGATATAATTAAGGCTTGTACAACCCCGGAACATTTGGTAATAACATGTATTTACCAGGGTTGTTGCTGGGAGTTCTGGTGCAGTTGTTAAACTTGTGCAGCCATTAAACATACCAGAATAACAATAATCTGTCAAAGTTGTTGCAGGGAGTTCCGGTGCTGCAGTTAAACTTGTACAACTTTGGAACATAAGTTGATAACAACTCCGTGCCAAAGATGTTGCAGGAAGTTCAGGTGGTGTTTCAAGGGCTGTACAATTATGAAACATATTATTATAACAAAAATCTGCCAAAGTTATTGCTGGAAGTGCTGGTACTGAAGTGAGACTTGTACAACCATAGAACATATTATTATAACAAGAATCTGCCAAAGTGGTTGCCGGAAGAGCAGGTGCGGCGGTAAGACTTGTACATCTAGAGAACATCTCTTTATAACACCTATTAGTCAGAGTAGTTGCCGGAAGAACAAGATTGGAAGCATTTGCTAAACCTGTACAATCTCCAAAGCAGAGGGTAAAAGCGGAAACAGCACTTACAGATGTCTGTCCCACAAAGTTATCTCCATACTCCAAACTCTCAATATTGCCGTAAGCATTAAATGCCAAAGTATTTCCGGAGAACAAGGAATTTCCACCAGCAGCACCTTTGAATCTCACAGCATCACCCTGGTTCAGAGCAAGTGCGGTTTCACCGGTTGTAGTTTCCCAGTTTCCTCCATTCACAGAATAACCAATATTTGCCCTCTTGATATTGAAGGTTCCACCGGAAAGTGCCTCGATGGTAAGGTACATATCTTTCGGTTCAGTTGGTGTTTTGCTGTCCCAGTCAATAGTTCCTGTCTGGTTATTCAAAGCAACATAAGGCTTACCCAGGGTTTTGTTATCTATAGCCTCCTGGATTGCAGCGTCATTAGTAAAGGATTGTATATGTCTCATTTTTAACTATAATTTTTTCTTATGATTTAATTATACAGCGGTATATCATCACCCCATTCCTGTACATCATTTTAACCGGGGTACCATTTCTATAAAGGTTTTGAACTATAACAGTTTTCATTAGTTTATCCTCCTTTCATTTCTGTATATCTTATTAGTTGGAAGTTGTTTTTCTGTACCTTCCTGGGTGATTGTATATTCAGCAACATCACCTGCAGCACTCGTAAATGTAACCACACCGGTCCTTGCACCAAAGTTGTTTTTCTTTATGGTGAAGGTGATTGCTGTTGTTCCACTCTCACCGGAAGCAGGAGATATTGTTATCCAGGGCGAGGTGGTTGTTGCTGTCCATCCTGTTTCTGCTTCAAGGTTGGTTGTTGCTGTCCCACCTGATGCTGCTATGGTTGTTCCCGTGGTATCAGGACCGAACTTGCTGTCATTATAATTTACAACCTGCTGGATTTCCTCGTCTGTAAGTACCTCCCTGGAAGCATAAACCCAATAAAATTCACCGGAAGAATAAGGTAGATTAAAAAAAAAGAATTGCGCTGGCGAACCTATTCCTGAATAATTACTATTGAAAGGTGTTGCAGACTGTCCGTTTGTAATGTCCTTTATTTCAGTATGTATTTGTGAGCCACTAAACTGAGACCTTACGTAGGCAGTAATAGTGTCTCCGCAAGTATAACTTAGTGCCTTGTCCCAGTTTGCCTGAGCATTTCCTACGATGTGGCTTATCCTCGTATCACTTGCCTGGTTGTTTTCTCTACTACCGATTCTTACAGCCCAGTTGATAATTCCGTTCTCCTGTACGCCGATAAATGTACCTCTATTTGTACCAGTACCAGAGTATTTAGCCCTGAATACAAGTGTCAAATTGACGTTGTTAGATGTGTAATTCAAAGGGTTGTTACTGCCAGAAGAAAATGTAAAGATAGAAGTTGCACTTTCAGGTATTGCAAGGTGGTCATCAACAAGAGCAATCTGGGACCTTATGGAACTGGTGGTAGCGGTCCATACCATATCCATATCCATCGTCTGTCCGCTGGTTTTTGGAATGGTAAATGTAGCAGGATTATAGTCCCTTGCATTATAGTTGAATACAAAAGGTTTATTAGGTAAATTCGCCATAATTAAATAAATGGTATAAATGTTATTGTTCCTCCTTCTGGATAGTGGTAGAGGTTATTTATCTGGTCATAGATACACACGGCATTATTTTCATCAAGATAAGGACAGAAATCAAACACGGGATTTGCAGCATCAGGGGCATCATAAACCTTCATACGGTAGAAATTGGTATAAATATTATTTGATGCGAACAGGACAAGGTTGTTATTACCAAGTTGGTTGTTCCAAGTTCCGGTTTTTGTTGTTGCTCCATTAGTCATATTCCAAGTATTATTATTGTAAGTAAAAATGTTGGTTTTTGAAAGACCACTTGTATTCCAGGGACCGCTTCCTTTCTGTGTTGCTTGACCGAGGTTCTGGTATGCTTCATAATTTGTTCTGTTAGAGCATTCAAAACTAAACCAATTGGGCATGCCACCAGCCAACCACAGATAACATATTCCAGTAAAGTCATTATTGAACTCAATCCTCATATAGTTGCTGGTGCCAGAATTTGTATAAACATCATATGGTTTGAAGGTTGTTGTGATGTTTGGCTTTCCACCATTTACATTTATGTATCCTGTTGGAGTGAATAGTGCTCTGGCAACAACATCAACCGTAGCAGTATGCTGAAGGTCTGTTGATGTGATGATGACCGAGCCACTCAAATCACTACCGGTCTGGTTGGGGTCAATAGTGAGAGTGATGCTTGTTCTACCACTCGCCCCGGAAGCCGCTGAAAGTGTAATCCAACTATCGGCTGTCGTAGCGGTCCAGTCATATTCTGAAATAATCCTCACCTTTCCCGTACCACCGACATAAGGAACTTCGATTGAAAGCGGCTTTACCGTAAAACCACTTATGGAATAAGGATAAATCTGCTCGCTTCCTGCATATATAGCCGTAATCTCATCCGCTCCGAGATAGACCGGCATTTCATTTGTTTCTGCGTATATCATATTAGTTAGGGTCTACAATAAAATAAATAGTTGTTGCGTCAGGTGTAGTAAGTGCATCATACGCTGATTGGCTCAAGAACTGGAAGGAGTACTGCCCCCATACAGGAGCTCCACTACCATTTGAAAGAAGCGGCTGTCCTGCTGTACCTGCTGATGTTGGAGCATAAATATTCGGGCGTGTATGATTACTATCCGAATAAACATAATATGTACTTCCATTTATTTCATTTTGCTTGCTATATGCTCTTGCTCCATTTCCAGTTATAACACCCTGATTGTTCCAAGTAGGGAAATACATATTGTTTGTATTTGCTGTAACATTCTGCTTGTCAGCCTTTGTAGCCAAAGCGGTAGCGGTAGAAGAAGAGAGTTCTGTAAGCCCGGAAGCCTTAGCATAGTCATTCAAATCAACAACAGGAGCATCAGTTATGATATAGGTTGTATCAGCAGCAGGTGGGTCAAGTGCCTCATACTGTGCCTTGGTAAGTTCAACAACATTATCACCACCTCCACCACCTTGGATGTCTATGTTACCAGAGCCAAGCAGGGACTGGTTGTTGATGGTCTTAATATTTGTTCCGCTTACCAGAGTTTCCTGTTTGCTTTCTTGCAGGCTGGTTAAAGCAGAAGCGGTAACTCTTTCTACATCTTCCACCCGGTTTTCAATTGGAGTAGTTGCAGCAGAAATAGCATTATTAGTTTGCGCAGATGTCCAGTAGTCATCAAGGGAAGGGATATCGGCAATCTTCGCATAGGTATTCTCCGTCCTTGCGGTTTCGCTAGCAGTAGCAGCAGTAATAGCGGCATCGGTCTGTGCCTTGGTGTAGTAGTTTGACATATCACCGCCAGCAACAGGTATCCACTCGCTGCCGTCATACTGATATACTCCTACCGTATCACCGCTTGCAAGAGCGACCACGGTACCTTCCGGAACACCAACAGGAAATTCAGAAACAGGTTCAAGTTCTCCTGCATTACCACCGCCACCAGAGCCGCCACTATTGCAAGAGCGGACCCAATTGACGGTAACCTCTCCAACATTCCCTTTCATTCTAAAATAGGAACCACTTGAAAGATTGGTTATCTGCCTTGTTATTCCAGGACCAACAGAGAAAAGTGTGGTGTAGTTTTTGCCATCGGCTGCAACCTGAAGTTCGTAGCCGGTCTCGCTAGGAGAAATAGTCATAGCATCTGTTAAAATCTGCCACGGCTGTTCGTTGATAATCTTGTATTGCATCTTCTTCGTCTTTTCTTTTTAATAGATAATTTTGTATATTTGCTAAAAGGTAATACTATGGAAGAGTGGAGGGATATCCCAGGTTTCGAAGGGAAATATCAAATTAGCATCAGTACAAAAGAAGGTAAGTGCAGAAGATTGTACAAAAACGGCAATATCAAAGAATTAAGTTGTAATCCCAGCAAAAGAGACCAAAGAATAAACTGGAATATAGGTGCAACAAAACAAGCCGCTGTATGGATTGCTTTAACGTTCCCGGAACTGGTACAGAACGAGTATTTTGATGGTGCCGAAATTGACCATTTAGATACAGATAAATTAAACAACCACCCCTCCAATTTAAAATGGGTGGATAAAAAAGGGCAGCAAAACAATCCCCTTACAAAATTGCACAAAAGGGAAGCGATGTTAAACAGACCAGACCACAGTAAATGGGTAATACAACTTTCAAATAACAACGAAATACTTCATTTTTACCCAAGCACTATGGAAGCAGAAAGGGAAACTGGGATAAAACGAACTGCCATAGGTGCTTGTTGCCGTGGTAAAAATGTCAAAGACGGTAAATGTCAATACTATACACCTAAAACTGCTGGCGGCTTTATCTGGAAATATGCAGAATAAAAAACCCTGGGATTTGTTTCTCCCAGGGTCCAACCAGTCCAAAAGCGGTAGCGAAATATGTTTGCACGAACCGGTTATACTGCAACACCTATCCAACCAGAAGGTAGTGCGTTTGCTATGGTTGAATAATCGGAGCCACTTGGATAATAATAAGTACCTGTTGCTGAAACACGTTTAAACACCTCGTTTTCGACAAGAACAGGTGGGGTTGTACCGGCAAATGTAATACTGTTAAGTGATGTACAACCAGAAAATGCCCTGATTCCAAGAGTTTCAACAGAAGCAGGTATTGTTATACTTTCTAGTGATGTACAATTCAAAAAACAACGGTCTCCTATCTCTTGCACATCGTTTCCTATTGTAACACCTGTTAAGCGGTCATTCATACCAAAACTACCATCAAGCGTAGTTATGTTATTATTTACAACGGCTCTCACAAGTTCTTCCATACTCCAAAAATCAGAATAAATAGTACCTTCTTTGTAATAATAATCTACATATCTTTCCCCTATTTCTGCAAACGTATAATAGCCAACCGAAACCCCCCAATCAATATCCTCAATAATATTTGTTCCGTTATCTAAAACAATTTTGTATAAATCTTTCTTTTGCCTACCGCCACTTATTATTTCTACTGGGGTTGTTGTAGATGTTACACTAAAATATGCTCTGATAACCCTGTCTATTTCCGGTGTAGGGGGAGGAGTAGGAGGAGTAGGAGTATCACCACTTGAACCATCTGTATATCCGCTTGCATAACCATCAGTCCAGCCACTCTGGTATCCATCAGTATAACCGCTGTCATAAGCCCCGGAACATTCCTCACAGGTATCCGCTCCATCCGTATAACCGCTTTCGTAACCATCCCTGAAGCCATTATCATAAGCACCTTCGCAGCCTTCACAGTCGTTTTGTCCTGCTTCATATCCGTCTGCATAGCCCTCGTCATAGGCATCATCACAATCCTGGCAGGTAGCAACTCCATCAGTATAACCGGATTCATAGCCAACAGTATAACCAGAGCCATATCCAGCAGTAACACCGGAAGCATAACCGGCAGTACTACCAGAAGCATAACCTACTTCAAGACCAAGGTTGTAGGCATCATCACAGTCGTGTTCCTCGCACTCGTCCTTGCCATATTTGTACCCGGCATCATATCCGTCTCTGTACCCGTCTTCAAAAACATCCATATAAGACGGTTTTCCCAATCCTGTGGGTATCCTTGAATCATTATAGATTTTCATAACATTCCTCCTCTGCTTTTTTGCGTCCGTCTTCATACCCCAGGGCAAATGCTTGGCGATAAACTTCCTTCTCGTCAAAATCTACCGGGTTTTCATTTTCTGGGAGATACAGAACCCCCTTGTCCTTGTCGTAAATTGTCATATTTTTTTCTTTTTAATAGAAAAAAATGAGGTAGCCGTTAGACCACCTCATTTCCATCAGTATAAGGAGTTTTTTACTCTGCCTTACCAACAACAACCTCTTCAGGGAACTTGATACCAGTACCTGCACGGAAGAGAACACGGAACATGAATTTCTCTTCTTTCTCGTCGAACCAAAGTCTGTAAGCCCTCTCGGAACCTTCAACATCGGTTGCATAGACAAGAGCGTCAGCGGTAGCGGCTACGATAGCATCAGTACCTTCAAGACCGAGAACAGGGACAATCTTGATGCGGCTGTCGCCAAAGTAAGAAATACTCTCGGAAGCAGCGTCAAGGGCAGGCTTATTGCTGCAGCAAGCACCATTCTGCTCCTGGATGTAGGAACGGAAGTCGGCATATCCAAGGTAGATATTCACACCCTTCTTAACCATCTTGATAGGAAGAGCAGCAACAATAGCGTCAATCTTTGCAGAAATGGTCTGGCCACTCTCAAAGGTTACAGTAGAAGCGGATACAGCCTCTGCATCAGCAAGGAAACCGTTGATGCCGATAGTATCATCACCCTGCCATACAAGTTCCTCAACAGCGTCCTGAATAGCGTTAAGGTTGGAATTAGCGATTTTCTCTTCAAAAGGAAGTTTCTCACGACCTGCCTCCCAGAGGAGTTGGTAGTTCATATACTTCTTCTCGAAGTCCTTCCAGCAGAACTCCTTTTCAACTTCCACAGCCTTGGTCTCGATGTATCTCTGGGAGAAAACATCAGAACCCTGGGGATTCCAACCACAAGCGGAACCGTCCTGGAGAACAACCTCGCTGTCAAGATAGTTGAAAGCGTCTTTGTACTTTACGTTAGGCATAATCTCAACATAGTCAAGGGTCTTGGTGCCGAGGGTAGCCTTAACAAAAAGTTCATCTTTGTGCTCGTTGATATAATCAGGGAGCAAAGAAACATTAAGTGTATTTGCGCTTGGCATAGTAATATTAGTTTTTTTCTTTATTATTTTTCATTATTAGTTACCCACGGTAGGGGCAGTTGCAATAGGGTCAAGTTCTCCGGTAAATTCGAAAGGAAGATAAGCGGAAGTTCCTTCGATGGTAACAGAATAACCGTTACGGTCATCAGCAGAAGCACCAGTACCAGCCTCGGTAGAAACGCCAGAAACATAGGCATCATAACCAAGGAACCACTTCTTTCCATTCATATCCTCAACCACAACAGCGAGTTTTTCAGCGGCAAGAGCCATAACTTCAAGGTGTTTGTCAGCGGTGAGTTTGTTAAAGAGAAGTTCAAGGGTGTTGGTGTAGTAGCGAGTTCCATTAGCCTCGTCCTTGGTGAGAACAGAGTTAAGGGAACCGGTATTGCGAGCGAACTCATAAGAATACCAATTGACACCGCTGGAAAGGGTAATAGCAGAAATAGTGTGTGCTGTAAGGTTTGCGGTCTTTCCAGTTACATCGTCGAAGTAGGTAATCCATACGTTCTTAATACCAGCAAGGTTGGGGTTGCAATCGTACCCAATACCTTTAAGGGTGTAGTTTGTTAAGCAAGAATTAGCCATTTTCTATTTTATTTTTTTATATTATTATTTTCAAAACCTGTGAATTATTTCTTGCGGAGATAACTTAAAAGGCTGGTACTCTGCTGTACTTCCGGCTTCTCGTCAATAGGGTCAGCAGCAGGTTCCTCTACTTTTGCAAGTTTCTCTTCAACAGCAGCAACCCTCTCCTCGATACCGGCAATAGCGTTAAGTATCTTGTTAAGTCCATCTGTGAATTCGGAAAGTCTTGCTTCAAGAGCGGCAATACGGTCCTCTTCTGTTGCTTCTTCCTCTTCAACAGGTTCGTCAGCAGGTTCAACTTCCTCATTTTCCTCCTGCTGGATTTCAGTTTCCTCTACGGTTTCAGGCTCGGAAGCGACTTCTGCCTCGGGGTCGATGATTTCAGCAACTTTGCCTTCCACAACCTTGATGGTCTTTCCGTCCTCGGTAGCATAATCACCGTCAGCGGCAGGAACAGCATCACCATTCTCGTCAATTACAAAAACCTCCATACCCTCAACAAGTTCCTCACCATCAAAGACAAGGACAGCCTTATCGGTAGCAACCTCACCCATCTTAATGGAAAGCAGGTTCTTCAAAGCGATTTTCAAAGCGTTTTTTATTTTCATAATTATTATTTGTTAGTTATTATTGTTCAAGTAGTTAAAGAAGTCTTGGAGGTTTTCAATTTCTTTTTCTTCTTCTACGAATTTAGCGGTACAGTCGATTGAAAAGCCCCGTAGTTCTCCGTCTTGTATCAGTTTCCACACATTATCATTCTCGATATGAGCGGAAACAATCCAGGTACCGTCGGGGAGGTCTTCAAAAGCAGCCGGTTTAATCCCCCTTTCCTGGTTGATGAGATATGATTCAAAGAAGGTGACCCCAGGAACATCGACCTCGTGCATAACATTTCCGTTGTTCTGGGTGTTCCTCTTGAAAAACTCTATTGCCATTTTCTTGATGACATCCTTGGAAAACTTGATGTAGTACTCACCGTGGTCGTCGTTCCTGTATATTTCCTTGTCAGGTATAAGTGCTGGACCAGAAATCTCCCTCTTTTCCTCGTTGATTGCGAACCTTATCTCCGTCTGCTTTGAAAGTTTGATAAAGTTCTCCTCAACAGCAGGGAAATCGACTATGGAGATGCTGTTCCAGATGCTCTCATCAGTAAAATCTATGTCAAAAATGGGTATATTCTTATGCATTTTAACTGATTTCTTTTTTAATGGTTTATTTCAAATTATCTGTTAAAAACTACTTTCTCCAACCACCTGTGCCCTTTGTCCCATAGCACTTTCCATATCAACTACGCTTACCCATATAGGTCTGTTGTTGATTGCATCTTCCTCCTCCTGGGTCTGTACTGTACGTGTATAAGAATAAGGAGTGCTGTCAATCAAAGCAGGGGTTGCACCTACTGACGGGCTGCTGCTATTGCCTGATTCAGCGGCAAAGTTGTTTTGTGATGCGACAACTCCGTTTCTTGCTGCCATAATCTGTGCAGTAGCGGTTGCAGCAAGGGAAGCAGTCTTTGCAATTGCGGTAACAAGGGACTTGGTGTTAAGTGCTGTGAGCATTCCTGCCGCTGCCGGACCTGCCGCTGCCGCTGTCTGTGGGTTGATTGTACCTGTTTCCAAAGCATAACCTTTCCAGACGCTGAAAATGCCTGCTGCCGCATCTGCTACGATGGTTGCTATACTGAAAGCGGTTTGTACCTTTTCCAGGTCGAGCATTCTCTTTTTCTTCTTCCTCGCCTGGTCTTCGTCAATCTTTCCTGCTTTCAACTCGCTGTCGATAACCTGTTCGTAGGAAGATTTGATTGTACCAAGGGCAGAACCGATTGAATCCGTTGCAGAGATAAGGCTTTCAACCATCTCTGCTGTACGTTCTTCATTAAGCATAAACAACTCCCTTTGACGGTCTTCAATTTGTTCTACGGTAGCATAATACTGCTGCATAAGTTCCAGTTTCTGGTCCTGGGTTCCTTTGAATTCAGCAAGTTCCTGTTCGTATATTTTTTTCTGCCCTTCAAGGATGGCATATTCCCCTTCAATCATAAATTGTTTAATGCCATCGTAAGATATTGTACTGGGGTCGAAGGAAAATACTTGGTTAAGTAAGTTTATATTGGCGTCACGGATTGTGTCATTTATCCTCTTTATTGCCTTTTCTCCAACCTTTATTGTCTCCTCATCAGCCAACGCATCAAACTTCTCCTTTAAGTTTTTGACCTCCGCTTCCAGCCCCATATAAGTTGTAGAAAGGTTCTTTACTGTGGTTATATTCAGACCAAACTTATTGTTCAGGTCTTCTACAAGTTCCTTTAAATCCTTATAATCATCACCCAGAGCCTCAAAACCATTATTGCTGATTAAATCTTCCAGTTTTTTTGCTGGTTTTTGTGCCTCTGCAACGGCAGCATCAAAACCAGAAACCGGTAATAATTCCTGGTACAGGTCTTTATCAAAAGCCGATTTTATAGTATTTTGTACTTTTTCTTTAAGTGCGGCAACCTGGGGTATGACTTCTTTTTCAAGTTTCTCAACCTGTAACGCAATTGCTGTTTTTTCATCCCCAGCAGCACTTAAAGTGTCCCATTCGGCTTGTAAATCTTCTCTTCTTTGACGATAACCCTGGAGTATTTTTCCCCTTGCCTTATCATTCTGTTCTTTAAGAAGAGCAGCCATATTCTTATTGTACTGCTTGGTGAGCAAGGTTGTATCGTAGTGGTACTCTTCAAGGAGTTTCTTTTCCTTCTCGTACTTCTCTGTTAGTTTGGTAATTTCGTCCTTGCTGTTTTCTACCGTCTCCTCATACAATTTCTTCGCCTCTTCCCCGTAATCTTGTACGGCTCTTGTGACTTTCTTGTAACTGGAAGCGGCACTATTTGCACTAGTAGATGACTGTCCAAGTTGGCGGTTGAACATTCTGGCATTTGCGGCTGCTTGTGCCTGTGCATCGCTCACCTTTGCTGTTGCTGCTGCCAGTTTATCATTCATAGCAGCGTCGTTAGCGGTAAGCGTTGCCTGCTCTTCAAGGATGCGAAGTTCCTCCTGGGCTATTTCAATATTACGCTGGTCAATTTGTGCCTGGATTTCCTTTGCTTCGGTGAGCAACTTTTTCTTTTCTGCCAGGTTAGTGGTTTCAGACGCTTCCTCCCGTAGTGCTTCCACCCTCTTCTTGTCTTCCGCATTAAGTTTCTGGTATTCCCTTCTGTTCTTGGTGAGTTGGTTGGTTGATTTTGCAATATCATCATAAACCTTCTGCTGTTCCTGCAACTCTGCCTTTCTACCCTTGGTGATACCGAAGAAATCAGTAACAGCAGCACCGAACTCCCTTATTTTCTGTACTCCCTTGGCAACAAACTCAATAACCTTAACCAAAGCACCGGCAAGGAAGTCAAGAGCGTTCTTTGCAGTATCAACAATCGGCTGGAACTTTGCCATAGCCTCGTTCCACCGCATTTGCAGTTCCTCATTCTCCCCAACAGCACTCTTTACCTTGGCGAAAATAGCAATAAGAGCTGTGATTGCACCGATGACCAAGCCGATGGGGTTTGCTTTCATCGTCGTATTCAAAGCCTTAAAACCGGTATTCGCATTTTTCAGCGGACCTTGGAGTGCAGATATGGATAGACCAGCCTTGTCGAAAGCCTTGCCTATATCGTCTGCATATCGCCCTATGTTGTCCTTAAAGTTTCCAGCACCCTGTTTTACCTCATTCATCTTGGAGGAGAGTTGCTCCAGGGAAGCAGCCATATTCTTACCGAAGTCGCTGTTTCGCTGTTCCTCGGTAAGCATCTTATACTGGTCGTAAAGTTTCTTGTACTCCTGCTGCATACCGACAAGACTATCAGTAGCAGCAACATTTTCCTCCTTCCCAGCCCTGGTTACCTTTGTAAGTTCTTCTTGTGCTGCCGCCAGTTGCTGAGAAGTAGTTTTGAACTGCTCGCTCTCCGTATCAACGCCAATCAAAGAGTTCTGCAAGTCGCTGATTGCTGATTTCAGTTCCTTGACAGAGTTGATTTGCCGTCCAAGTATCTCTTCTATATTTGCCATTTTTTTTGTTTTAAATAGTTAAAAGTTTTAAGTGGCATCCACCACAGTCCAGTTATTAGGGATACCAGACACTCCTGTGGTCCAACCGGTCATAGAAGGATTTTTAACGAAGGTTCCGGAAGAAGCAACACCATAAACCCAATTGTTTGTGCTGTTTGTAACATATCCTGTTGCAAGACACTTGATGTAGTTAAGCCTTGTGCATCCATAAAACATACCTTCGTAACACCTACTTGCCAACGTTGTTGCTGGAAGAGATGTTGCTGTTGTTAGGCTTGTACAACCGGAGAACATAAAATAATAACAACTCTCCGCCAAAGTAGTGACTGGAAGAGATGGTGTTCTTGTCAATCTTGTGCAACCACGGAACATACTACTATAACAACCTCCTGCCAAAGTGGTTGCCGGAAGTTGGGGTGCTGTGGTTAAACTTGTACAACCATCGAACATATTACTATAACATCCCTGTACCAACGTTGTTGCAGGAAGAGATGGTGCTGCGGTAAGACCTGTACAATTATAGAACATACCTTGATAACACCAATTTGCCAACGTGGTTGCAGGAAGTACAAGATTGGAGGCATCTGTCAATTTGCGGCAATAATTAAATAAATTGACAAACGTAGATTCTGAGGAAAGGGTGGTAAGAGTTCTAAAATTGGTACTGTCTATAAGGGACATAATGTTACCATAAACAATAAAACCACAAGACGTACCATAAAAAGTGCTTGGATAACCTCCCACACGATACGTAGGGTTATCTCCCCTGAATTCCACAATATCACCTGCTACAACCGATGTAACTGTTGCACCAGGGCGGCTGCTTGTTACGCTTGTCCAGTTTCCATTATTTTTCCTGTACTCGATAGTAATATATTCATCCCCACTACTATACCATTCAATATTTCCAGGCGAGGTAACTTCAAATGTAAGGTATTTAGAACGATAATCCGGTTGTGCCCCAGTATGTACTTCTACTGTCTTGCAGTCCTGTAATCCCGATATATTGTCATAAGCACATATCGTGACCGTTCCATCATCGACAACCGTAATTATACCATTTTCGTCAATAGTAGCAATACTCGGGTCTGAACTGGTGTAGTCAATATCCACATCCGCATCAGGAGGACCGGTTTCAATAGATGTATTTCCGGAATCATAAATTACGCTTGGAACGTTGATTGTGATTGACGTAGCATGGACTGGTTCTTCTCCTGATTGCTGTGTTATGCTGAAGTACTGGACAATCTGCTCCAAGGAACAACCCATAGTGAAGTTGCTCGTGCTTCTCTCCTGTCCGGTTTCATTTGCAGCCGCTGTGATAACAAATGTCGCTCCGTCCGCTACTGATGCCGGTATTGCGTTTCCTGCCGAAACAGGGCTTCCATTAAGCGTAACCGTAATCCAGTTCGGTATGTTGTTGAAGAAGACTGTGTATTCGGTATGGGCGGTAAAGGTAATGGTCCCACCGGAAGAAGGGATTATCTGGGAACTCTGGACAAAATATGGCTTGTACTTCTGGGTTCCCGTATAGGTTGCGGACACATATGCCTGGGTATCGGGGTTTGTCTGCCCTGCTGTAATCGTAACCGTCCTGTCTGCCTGGGTGTTGTTTTGTGTGAGGGTCTGGATGGCTAAAACAGTACCGCTACCCACAGAACCCGTAGGATTGACGCTGAAATCATTACCATTCTTGGAAACAGTAGCATAGGTAAAGCCGGTAAGCCCCACCGTAGTTGTACCTGTTTCCCCTGCCAGATAATCGAAACTGCCAACCGAAGGGGAAAGGGAAATGTTATAATCAGCAGGAACAACAGCACCATCCTGGTAGAAAGAGATATAACCGGTCACCGTCCTCGTCCCGTTCAGGTAATGAGCGAGGTAAAAACTTACTGACCTTGGGGTTGTGGAGGTGTTTTCGGGTATTTCCAGTACAAAGGTAGCCCCGGAAGCGGTACCGGAAGCAATAATCTGGTCGTTGGAGATGGTCTGCCCGTTTAACCGCATAGTGGCATAACTTGGTATCCCCCTGAAAACAACATCATATTCGGTATGTACAAGGATGCTTATAGTGCCACCGGAAGCAGGTAAATCGTGCCCGGTCTGGATGAAGTAGGGCTTGTACAGTTGCTTGACCGTCACAGGCACTACTTCAACTCCGTTTGTAACCGAAACACTTGCATATCTGTCTGCCTGGCTGGTGTTTTCAGTACTTGCGGTCACTCCCACCGTTCCGTTTCCATATCCCGAAGCCGGGTTGATTGTAAAATATGAACTTGCCATTCTTATCTTAATTGTCGCTTATTGTTGCTCCCCAGTTGCTCGGGGTTGTTATTGTTATATCTTCCGTCTGTCCGCTTATATAGTCAAAGACGATTTCGGTAGGCACCACTTCAAGGTTTCCACCTGTCTGCACAAGAGTAGCGGTTGCGGTCATCTCGCCTTCCGAACCTACTCCCGATACCGTTATGGTTCCAGTCCTCGTTATAGGAGCCGGATTTGCCTGATACAGTACGGAGATGGTATTGCCGTTACGAACAGCAACAAGCCACCCGGCAGAGCAACTTACGGTGATATTTGATACGTTCTCCGCTGTAAGGGTGTAGGCTGTATTGCCGCTATATGAGGAGACGGTCCTGGTCGAAGGAGAAATGCTCAACTCGGATTCGGCACAAGTTTCCTGGGTGAATTCAGCGAAGTAGCGGTTATCCCGGTCGTCTATTACGTTGAAACTCCAATCTATTGCCGTGTTTCCGGTATTCGCAGGTATGCTGACCGTAAAGTTGGTGATAAACTGACCTCTTCCGCTTGTAGGTGACATATGCTCATCCGTTTCCAGGTATATCAGGTTTCCAAGACCATCTTCACCCCTTATGACATCGCTAGCCATCCAACTGCCACCTGCTTGGAGTATTACCCGACCTGTGAGTGTGCCTCCGTTGCAGGAAATAGTGTCAGCATCAAGTTCAATTTTGTTGGTACCGATGTAGGTAATCTTGTCCAGTTTGTAGTTATCCATATCCTGGACCTTGATAAACTCCATCTTGGTGGTATCAAAGGAACCGATGTTCAAATCCCTGATTTCGTTAAGCCTCCATATGCTGTTTTCAAACCAGTAATATCTACGCAGCCAGTATGGCCAGGGTCTTTCATCCATTTCAGCCCTTACGTAGCAGTTTAGTTTTCTGGTATCTACGTTGTACAGGTCCCTCATATAGTTTCTCCAACAGACATCATAAATAGCATCTCCGTCGGTAGAATAGGTATCAGGGGAATAAATGACCTGGGGATGACCGAAGTTCCAACTATGCACTATGTTTCCGTAGTTGCTTGCAAAAGGTATAAGGTCCCTGGTGAAGTAAGGCAATTCGTTTATCCTCTTTGCTATGGTTGTTCCGCCACCGTTTGTTTCGCTTCTGGTCATTATCCAGCAAGGGGAACCGTCATTAAGCATAGCCATATCGGGAAGGTCGTCGGTCAGCCAGTAATCGCAATCGGTTTCAACGCCTCCCTTGAAGAAAACAAGCACACCCTCTCCATCGACAGCAGCATTATCTTTTCCGTGGAGTTGAAGTTTAGGGAAGGCATCGTAAAACTCATAATCAGGATTTATGCTTTCCATAAACATCGTAGTGGTTGCAGGGAAGTCAATATCCAGGGTATCAAACTCCTCATCCGAAGCACTTCTGTAAAACAGCGTATAAGTCAAGCCGTTATACTGATAAACCGGAAGACCGCCTACGCACTTCTTGTAGTACTTGTCTTTTTCAAGTGCCTGGGTTGCCGATTTGAAAGCGTTTCCGTCGTAAAGGTTGGTGGTGTTGCTGTCAAAATTGTAATTGGTATTGACGAGCTGTGCTCCGTACTCCTTGCCGAACTGTTCCTTGTATCCTTCTTCAAGTTCGCTCTCGACATGTTCAACATCAAACTTGTACCACTTCGCATCAGCCATAGCCGGGACAATTTCCACCTTCTTGTTCCAGTCAATCATCTTGGATAAATCAACCACTTCCTCGGTATAGAAGGTATTGCGGTCCATTATATGCACAACCCCGGAAGGGTATCTTGCAGGGTCGTCCGCTTCCTCGGTGCTGTCATAGTAGAAGTAAAGCCCGAACATCTTGCAGTAGGAAAGCAGATAATCGGCAGGAGTTTTTTCACCAGAAAGCAGACGCTCCTTGGTTATCTTGGTACCGGAGAAAAAGCCCTCATAATCGGTAGCCTTTGCATCCATCTTGGTAACTACGAAGGAATAACTACCGGCAACCCTGTCCTGGTTCATCGCTTCCGCTTTTGTGTGAAGTCCGGTGGTGGTATAACTATCGCTCGTGTAGAAATCCGGGTGGGTCATATCGCTTATTGACGTTGCCTGGGTTCCTGTAAAGAGGTATTTGAAATATTGTCCCTCCGGTCTATCAACCTTGACCACCAGATTGACAAAATCACTCGGGGCGGCAAAGTTGAAGTCGATATCCACAAAGTTTCCCTTGGTATCGCAGAAAGCATACTCGGTTCCGTTTATCCTCTTGAACTTTCCTTCTATGAATTCGTATTCAGGCTCGGTACCGTAGTCATCCTTGCCCTCCCAGAAGTGGTTCCACATAGGACTGGAATTCTTGTGGTTGTAGTTCTTCTGTCCCCCGAGCAGATATGCCTTGGACTGCCCTACAACCTCGCCAGCCCTTCCTATTGCAAAGAGTTGGATAATCACACCCTGGTTATGCTCGAACTCCTTGACGTACTTGCTTCCTTCAAGGGTAAAGCCGGATGAATAATACTTGTGGTAAGGATACAGATAGGTAACAGACTGGGAAGTTGAAGGATTGAACCTTACGCTCACACTCATAGTTACGTTGTTGATGCTTACGAGGGGAGCGTCATAAATAACCGGGTAGATGTTCCTCAACTGGGAAGAAGATGTACTGGAAATAGTTGCCCCGGTGATATCGAAAGTTTCTCCACCCTGGACACCCTCCAAATCTTTAAGCATTCCAAGGGTAACCCAACTATCCCAGTAATAGGGGTTCTCATCGTGGAAGAAGTGGGGGTCCAACTCAACCTTGTAGCCTCCGTTGTTTTCGGGCTGGCAGCAAGCGTTGATTATTCTTCTCATACTTATACAGGGACGCTGGTTATAACTACGAAGGTCCCTGGTCTGCCATTCCTGCAGTTCCTCTCTCGCTTCCGCCATACCATAACCGCTTGGATTGGCAACACCGTTAAGAACTGCACTATAAGTCACATCGCCTTCCGTCTTCCTGGAATAGAAACCGGTTGCTCCTGCTCCGTTAAGGTCGTTAAAGTTGATAAGTATCTTGCTTGCATCAAAATCACCCGGGATGCCGTTAAGAGCAGGGATGAAGTTGATGACGTTCCACTTGGGTCTTGTTATGGTCCCGTTTCCGGTAATCTGTTCCCAAGCCTCATAAACCGTATCCTTGTCTATGGTGAATTCAAGGTCCGGTTCCTCCTGGTCGTCGGTACTGTAATTAAGGGAAGCCAGGGTTTTCTTTGCGTTGGAAGCATCATCCTGGTCATAAGTCAAATTATAGAAAAAACTGCCGAGATTTCCATAAAGTGTCAGGGCATACTCATTTGTGTTGTTGGTTCTCGTCACCTTGTCCAACTTGCAATAGCCCTTCTGGAAGAGTTCCCCATTTACAAAGAGTTGAAAATCGGTTTTGCGAATAGGATTGAAATTATCAGCCTGCACCCTCTCCAAGTTCCATATATGCCCGAAAATATCATTATTCCTCGGGGTTCCCTCAACTACAATCTGCTTGGTGAAGGAATTGCGTACCACCGTAGGGTTATGCAACTCCGTCTCCTTGTAGTTAAGCAGTATCTGGGGGTCTTTGCTGAATTCTATTTCCTGATTGTTTATGAATAACCTTATGTCGTTCTTCATCTTATCTGCGTATTTTGCTTTGTGATTCCGTCACCTTGATTTTGTACTGACAGAGTTTCCTTCCGTTGGTCTCGTACGTCTGGTAGTTTGGCTCGCTGTCGGTTATGATTACCGGCTTTATCCACAACTCGTCCATATTGTGCATATAGACCTTGGTGCTGCCGATAAGGTTCTTTACCAGGTTCTTTGCTTCCTCGTCAGACAGGTAGTGGGTATTCAGTTCGTAGGAAGTTTTGATTTCATTCACATACTTGTCGGTTTCAAACTCCATAGTGGTATTGTTGTAAGCCCTGTCCGTCTGGAATGATGTTATGCTGTCCCTTTTGAAAGCATTACCCTCTATTACAAAAGCATCCCAGCCACCATAGGAGTTAAGGTAGTAAAGAACATAGGGAGAACATTTTACCTGTGTATTATAGCCAAGGGCAGCAGAAGGACCGACAACTCCCTGGGTAAATACGGTTGAAAGGTCGTTTGTACTGTTCCTCGTGCTTTTAAGTTTAAGCATAGAAGGAATATAATGACCGTTGATGGGGTTGGATATGTTGATTGACAGACCGGTAACAGCCTTTCCATATCTGTTGTAGGAATAATCCTGGTAAAAGCGGTAGTCAGCGACATTCACATCATTCACATAAAGATTGAAAGTACGTTGTCCGTGAGGCTGCTGCTCCGTTTCCACCGACAGCGGCAGCTCTTCAAGCAGGGCAAGGATATCGCTTTCCAGGTAGTTTCGGCATATTTTGTTTATGTTTATCTGGAGTTCATCTGCATCTGGGTACCGTACAGCCTTCCCGGAAAAGATATTAGCCCCTTCCAGTTCAATACGGTAATTTACAGAAGCAGCCCCGGTGGTATAGTAGGTATCCTTATAAATTGGATTGGTATAAAGTGATGGCATTTTTTTGTTTTTTTAATAGTTATTTCCTCCCGAAAGTCTCTTCCATTTTACGTATAACAGCCTCCTGGATAAAGTCTGCAATATCGTCGTCAATAGCCTGGTCAATAGCGTCGGAGAGTTCCTGTAACACCTGTTGCTTTGCAGGCTCGAAAAAGGGCTTCGGTTCCGTTCCTTCCCGGGCAATCTTTCTCCCTATGAGGAAAGAGAGTTGCTGTACAGTAGGTGTTCTTCCATCCACACCCGGGACAGGATTGACAGGTTTTACTTCTATCCAGTTCTGTATGGCTGGTGGTGGTGGAAACTTACCCGGTCCCCTTCCGTGCTCTACGTAGTACCAGTAATCAGCCAGGGATATCTTTACGGAAAAACTATCCTCACCGATTTCAACAATCTTCTCCAAGGAATCACCAAGTTCCCCGGAAGCATTCGACCCGTTGTTAAGAATGTTTTCCCTTGCTATTTCTATAAACCTGTCTGCAAACCTGTCAAGGGCGGAAAGCAGGTGGTTCCACTTTATTTCCATCACTTACGTTTCTTTAACTTCTTTATTTCCAGTTCCTCCTTGCGTCGCTTGTAATTGACGTACTTGAGGAAGACAAAAAACTCCATAGCACTCATCTGGAAGACCTTATCCCACTCGTACTTGGTAAGGTCGCTTATAGCCTCGATGCAAGAGAGCCATACAGTTCCTTTAACCCGTCCAGTATCAGCCTCACCTGTATCTCCGCTGCTTTGATTGCTTCCCTCTTTGTTTTCGGTGCTTTCAGTTTTTCCACTCCCATTATCAGGGCGAAGTACGTCTTCATTCGTTCTATTGACTTCAAGCACCGCTCCGTAAAAAAATCGCACACTCCCAGGGCATCAGGAATACTTAAAGCAAGCAGGTCGTTCATAACCTCTTCCATATCATACCCGTCATTATATTTGTGCCCTTCCGGGATAAGGAATATGGAAAGCATCTCCAAGGGTCGTTTATCAAAGCCCTCCCTGTATATCTGCTGGAATGAGATGTACTGCGCAACGCTCATCTCGCTGGGGTCCTTGAAAAGCGTATATGTATGCCCGTTGATTTCGTACTTTCTCCGTGCTTTGTTTGCTTTCGGCTGGTGAAGAAGGAACTCCGTGTTATTCATAATCCCTCTCACCTTTTCCAGGGGCATAAGCAAAATCTCATCATAAGGAATACCGGCAAGATGTGCGGCAACCTTCAAATTCTTCTCGTCTTCGGTAGCCAGTTGCAGTTCCCCGATTTCCTTCATTTTAATCTGGTCAGCAACCGTCATTTCTTCCCATTTACTTATAGTCGTCATAAAACTTGTACTTTAATTCATTATCAAGCAGTTATCTCCCCGGGGCTACACTTAAACCATCCGGAAGGAGAAAGAACTGTTATATCTCTTTTTATATGCATCATAGACCAGGGCAAGGGCAATCACATAGTCGTCATGAACACCATCAGCCCCGTTGTAGGTAAGACCTCCCTTGGGTGTTTTTTCAGCAGTATAGTGTTGGAGTTCCAGTATCAGTTCCTCATCATAGGGAATACCCAGGGAAGAAGTCTGGAAAGCGGATATCAGTTGCTCGATTATGCTTCTCTTGGTTTCGTTGGAGGTGTTGAACTTTTTCACCTTTTCTCCCACCTTCTTTTTAAGCATATCGTAATACACCGCTCCTATGCTGTTTATTTCCACACACACCGCTTTCAGGCTAGGGGTAGCATTTATTATCCTGGACAGTTTCTCAATCTGCTCCACGGGTCCCAGGTCATTAAAGGAAACTATGCTGGTAACCACTCCAAG
>Ga0310697_10000844_pt1 | contig 38830 bp, 33 predicted proteins | sample 172DNAGHGlowgp2_FD_203883 | JGI IMG/M metagenome (GOLD analysis project Ga0310697, IMG submission 203883) | Sheep rumen microbial communities from Palmerston North, Manawatu-Wanganui, New Zealand - 1728 DNA GHGlow gp2 (v2) (version 2) | ecosystem: Host-associated > Mammals > Digestive system >...
ATGGCGCCATCGTCAAGTGGTTAAGACACCGCCCTTTCACGGCGGGTTCGTGGGTTCGAATCCCGCTGGCGTCACCAACGCGGCCCGGTAGTTTAGTTGGTTAGAATGCCGCCCTGTCACGGCGGAGATCGTCGGTTCAAGTCCGATCCGGGTCGCCATTTTCTTTTGCCTCGGTAGCTCAGTTGGTAGAGCAGGGGACTGAAAATCCCCGTGTCAGTGGTTCGATTCCGCTCTGAGGCACCATTAATGAAAATCCAAAAGCTCGTCAAGTCGGCGGGCTTTTTTCGTAGGAGGGCTTATCATGATTGTCTGTGAAATATGTCCGCACCACTGTCGGCTTGAGGTCAGCGAAGTCGGCAAGTGTCGCGCGCGAATCAACGACGGCAAAAAAATTACCGCGCTCAATTACGGCGCGATAACGTCTATTGCTCTTGACCCGATTGAAAAAAAGCCTCTGTATAAATTTTTCCCCGGCAGTCGGATTCTGTCGGTCGGCAGCTACGGTTGCAATTTGAACTGCCCCTTTTGCCAGAACTACGAAATTTCAATGGCGGATTCGACTTTCCCGACGCGCAAGGTCACGCCCGAAGAACTTGCCGCGCTTGCCGCCGAACTCGTGCCGCAGGGCAATATCGGCGTCGCCTTCACCTACAATGAACCGTTCATCAGCTACGAATTCGTGCGCGACACGTCCGAACTGCTTAAAGCGCGCGGCTTGAAGAGCGTCCTCGTAACCAACGGCACCGTCGCCCCCGCCGCCTTGAAAAAAATCCTGCCGCTGATTGACGCGCTGAATATCGACTTGAAGGGCTTCAGCCAAGCAATTTATTCGCTCCTCGGCGGCGATTTTGAGACCGTGCGGCGGACGATTGAGCTTGCCGCGCAGAGCTGTCACGTCGAAGTTACGACACTGATTGTGCCGACAATGAACGACTCGCCCGACGACATGGATGCGGAGGCCGCATGGCTTGCGTCGCTGTCGAAGGATTTGCCTTTGCACATCAGCCGCTTTTTCCCGCGCTACAAAGTGACGAACTTGCCGCCGACGCCCGTTGCGAAAATTTACGAACTCGTCAACGTCGCCAAGCGTCATTTGAACTTCGTCTACGCAGGCAACTGTTGAAATGCTGAGGCGCGGCGACTAACTTTAAATTAATTACAAGTTGCGGCGCGTTTGCTGTTCCGTCGCTTTTAAAGCGACCAACGTCTAAAAAATCTGGGCAAGCATTTTGTAGCATTCGGCGTTTTTTTGATAAGGATTCGTCAAGCTGAAAACGACCGTCGCGCTGTCCTTGAAGAGATATTTCCCCGCGCTGCTGTCCGCGAACTTGTTCCTGACGGCAATGTCGCCGACGCTGAAACGGAAGAATTTCTTTCCGCGATATTTGAAGTCGGCGAAAAATTTTTTGTGATCTTCCGCCTCCTTGACCGCAATGAACAAACCTTCCACGGGCAGGAGCAACAGCGATTCGCGGGCGGGCATTTTCGCCACGTCGACGCCCAAGATTGAGCGTTTGTCGCTGAAAAAAATTTCGTCGCGCAAATCAAAGCCGCGCCCGTCAATGACTTCCTGCAACGTCACGTGCCCGACTTTCTGCCAAAAATATTTCGGGTTATAAAAAAAATTTTCCGGCTGAATCGGATTGTTTGCCGCTCGGTCGGAAAATTTTATTTCAACAACGTCCAACAGCTCCGCGCGCGAGCCGTCGGGATATTTCAAATCGTCAAGCGGAACGGCCTCTTCAAGCTCCGCCGCCTCCGAAATGGGACGAATCCATTTGCCGGTGTCAATGTCGACGCCCGCCACGCAAAAGTTGTTGAACTTCGCGCTCTCAGCGAGAATCACAAGCTTGCGAATTTCCATTGCCGCCCCTCACAAGTGAACGATCTTAACGTCACCCAAGACCGTCGCGATTCGCTCGGCAACAAGCCTCCTGTGACAATATGATGGCGATTGCTCGGTGCACAGCAGACAAAGCCCCTCCGCGCCCGAATAATTTTTCAAGATATAGTCGTCAATGTCCCGCGCCGCCATCAACGCCGCAAAAGCTTCCTCGTAGCCGTGCCAGTCGATAAATTTTTTCTTATAACTCTCAAGCAACCGCTCCGCCGGCGTGAAGTACATGTCTTGAAAATAATCAATTCCCGCGAGCCTGTGCAGGAAATATTCGATGTCGGGGTACTTGCTGAAGGCAAGCAGTTGCGACGAATTGAACAGGCGAACGTCAATGACTTTGCGGACGCCGTGCGATTCAAGCAAATAAAAAAATTCTTCCGCCGTCTTTCGCGTGAAACCGATTGTGAAAATTTCGCGCATGAGTCTCCCTCACTTCAAAAAGACGCGGACAATGTCGTTCTTCGTGGCGAAAATCATCAGCATGAGCAACAGCGCAATGCCGACGCGTTGAGTGTAAGCAACCGCCTTTGAGCCCAGCGGCTTGCCTCTGACAGCCTCGATGAACAGGTTGACGAAATGACCGCCGTCAAGCACGGGCACGGGCAACAGGTTGATTATGCCCAGGTTTATCGACAGCAACGCGGCGAAGTTCAACAGTGGGATAAAGCCGCGTTCGGCGACCTGCCCCGACATCTGCACGATTCCAATCGGTCCCGCAAGTTGGTCTGTTTGTTCGGGATTTTTGAACAGCCCGACGATTGCCTCAAGCATGGCAACCGTAATGTCGCGCGTGTGGTTTACTGCCAAAGCGAACGCTTCGGGCACCGACAATTCCGAATAGACGACGGAGCTTTGCACGCCGATTAATGCGCGGTTCGCCCGCTTGTCGAATTGCGGCGTCACGCTGACTGAGCCGATTTCCTCGCCGCGCTTGTATTGGAGCAAAATATCTTGCTCCTCGGCGACGCCCTTGATTTTGTCGGTGAATTCGTTCCACGTCGTGACCGCTTGCCCGTTGACGCTCAAAATCCTGTCGTCGGCTTTGAGCCCCGCTTTTTCCGCCGAAAAGCCCGCAATGACTTCGCCGATAACGGGTTCGGACGACGGTTTCATTTCGCCGAGCGCAGCGAATATCATGAAGAACAGCAGAATCGGCAGGACGAAATTCATCGTCGCGCCCGCAAGAATAACAATCATGCGCGACAGGACGGGTTTGGCGCAAAAGCCGCGTTCGCCCGCCGTATTGTTATCGGGATCCATGCCTGCAATGTCGTTGAAACCGCCCAGCGGTATAGCCCGCAACGAGTAAACGGTTTCGCCGTGTTTGCGGCTTACGAGTTTAGGGCCGAAGCCGATTGCGAATTCGTCGACGCGCATACCTGTCATCTTGGCGGTTACGAAGTGCCCGAACTCGTGCACCAAAACCAACAGCCCGAAGACGAAGACTGCCGCCGCTATCGTTAAAATCAAACCAATGCCTCCTTAAGTCAATAGATGCTTTCGACAAGCTCTGTCGCAACAACGCGCGCCTCGCGGTCTTCCGCAAGCAAATTTTCAAGCGTCGCGGGCAAGACTTTGCGACGCGACATGACTTCTTGAATTATGTCGTAAATCTGCAGGAATTTTATCCGCCCCTCAAGGAACGCGGCGACAGCGACTTCGTTTGCCGCATTGAACACGCAAGGCAATGTTCCGCCGACCGCTCCTGCAAAGTACGCGAACGACAGCCCGCGAAATGTGTCAACGTCGGGCTTATAAAAATTTAGTGAACGCAGTTCCCAAAAGTTGAGCGGCTTGACCGGCGAAGGCAATCTGCGTGGGTAAGTCAGCGCGTATTGAATCGGCAGGCGCATATCGGGCGCGGCGAGCTGCGCGATAACCGAGCCGTCGCAGAATTCAACCATCGAGTGAATGATACTTTGCGGGTGGACGACGACTTGAATTTGGTCGTAGCCGACGCCGTAAAGAAATTTCGCCTCAATGACTTCAAGCCCTTTGTTGACGAGCGTCGCGCTGTCGACGGTGATTTTTTTGCCCATGTTCCACGTCGGGTGAGCCAAAACTTCGTCGGCACTTACGTTTTTGAGATCGCCGCGCCGTTTGCCCCTGAAAGGGCCGCCCGAAGCCGTGAGTATCAATTTTTCAATCGTGCGCGGGTCTTCACCCTGCAAGCACTGAAAAAACGCGCCGTGTTCGCTGTCGACGGGCAGAATCTTCACGCCGTGAAATTTGGCGAGATTGGTAACGAGTTCGCCCGCGACAACGAGCGTTTCTTTGTTGGCGAGCGCGATATTTTTGCCGCCCTTAATCGCTTTAATCGTCGGCTCCAAGCCCGCGAAACCGCTCATTGCCGTCAAGACAGTCTCCACGCCGTCGAAGTCCGCCGCGTCAATAAAAGCGCGACGCCCGCCCGCCAGTTCGGTGCCGGGAAATGTTCGGGCGGACAATTTTTTGTAAGCCGTTTCGTCAGCCAAGACCGCCAACTTGGGGCTGAACTCCTCAATCTGATGCGCGAACAGTTCGACGTTGGAATTCGCCGCCAAGACTTCAACTGAAAATTCGTCGTGCAAATTTTTTACTACGTCAAGGGCTTGCGTGCCGACAGAGCCGGTCGAGCCCAGTATTGCGATTTTTTTCATTATGCTATCCCCGAAAGAATCACGAAGTAATAAAACACGGGCGCGGTATAAAGTATGCTGTCGAAGCGGTCGAGCGCGCCGCCGTGCCCGGGCAGGAAGATGCCCGAGTCTTTGATATTGGCAAAACGTTTGAGAACCGACTCAACCAAATCGCCGAGCGTCGCCGCCAAACACAGCACGAATCCAGCGACAGCCATCTTGACGAGCGGCAAGCCGAAGATAAACGTTCCGACGACAATCGCCGTAAGAATCGTGCCGAAAACCGAGCCGAGGAAGCCTTCGACGGTTTTGCCGGGGCTTATCGACGAGGCGAGCTTGTGCGAACCGAACGCCGAGCCCACGAAGTAAGCAAAAGTATCGCTTGCCCACGTGCACGCGAACAGCACCCAAACCAGTGCGCAACCCGCGTCGACGTTCAAGTTCAAGCTTAAGTCGAGCGTCGGCAGGAAGTCCAGAAATTTTGTCAAGTCGAGCTTGTCGAGGATCGTCGCGTTGTTCGAGGCTATTTCCTGCACCGTCGTGACTGCCTCACCGGGTTGCGGTTCGTCGGTCAGGAAGCGCAGGAAAATTAGATGCGCGAACGGCAATCCAATATACATTACACCCGCTACCGAGACACAGGCGTCGGTCGGGCGCGTACTGCCGCGCAGGATGACCGTCAGCAAAAATATCGCCATCATGCTCAGCGTCAAGACGGCAAGCAGTTCTTCGACGTTGCCGAGCCACGCGCAACACAAAAGCAACACCAGCGTAAGCGCGCCGAAAATGTACGTCGTTATGACGCCCGCCCGCCGAAATGCCCCCGAATATTCGTGCCAAGCCAAAAGGGACAAAAATATCGCGAAGCCCGCGAATGGCGCGCCGCCGTATTGAATCACGAACGCCGCTATGACTATTCCTATAATCCCCGTGATAATTCTTAAAGCCAAGGCGTCACTTCCTCACTTTGTTTTTAGTTGCGCTTCCAGCTCCGCGATTCGCTTTTGAGCCTGCGCGGCAAATTGGTTGAATCGTTGTTGATTCATTATCAGCTGCTTTTGCAAATCATCTATACAAGCGTAAAGATATGGAATATATGAACTGGAGGGGACTCTGTTATCGTTTTTAAATTCCGTGCACAGAGATTCAAAAACTACATTAGATGAGATTTGAGCCCGTACTTGGAAAGAATACTTAAAAAAGCAGTCATAAAAAAAGTAATTTAGCATCGTATAAAGCCAATCGGGATGTTTTTTCAAAACGTCATATTTGCTCCATAAGTTGGTCAAAGCGACTATTCCTTTTGAAGTAATTGATTCCCAAAATCTAATCTGCTCAGCAGGAGGACGCTGGCTTCTTGAAATGGATTTGGTATTTTCGCGCCAATAATAAACTGCATTGGAAACAATTACAAATCTTTTGGCGCAACAGAGCAATTCTATCGTCCAAGAATTATCTTCATGTGAATACATTTTAGGGAAGAAAATTTCGTTTTCGATGAGAAAATTTCTCCGCACAAACTTCAACCAAGGTGTCCAAAAAATATACGAACGTCTGTCGAAGAATCTCTGCAAAAGACTTTCTGCGGCGTCAACTTCAAGTGTCGGCTTATTAGAAAAGCTTTCACTCTTTTGGAGCAGAGCTTGTCCGTTATTGAAGATGTAGCGCGCAGCCGTGTAAACAACGTCGGCGTCGTAATCTTTTGCGAGCGTGTAGAGTTCTTCCAGAGCCGTTTTGGTAAGGAAGTCGTCGTTATCAAGCAACTGTATGTATTCGCCGCGAGAAAGCATCATGCCCTTGTTGCGCGGCATGGCACCGCTGCCCGTGTTGCTGTCCATGTGATAGAGATTCAGCCGCCCGTCGAATTTCGGGATGTAGCTTTCGACAATGGCGCAACTTGAATCAGTCGAGCAGTCGTTGACGACAATGACTTCGTAGTTTTTAAACGTCTGCGCCAAAATGCTGTCGAGACACTCGGCAACGTATTTCTCCGCGTTGTACATTGGGATGATTACCGATACCGCCGGGCAATATTGCTGTGGGGGGGGGGTTATTGAGTTACGCGATTGACGGAAACCTTTTTGCGAACGTTTTGCCATGAAAAATCCTCCTCAGGTATTCAGTGCGCCGAAACGACGTTTGCGCTTGCCGAAGTCAATCAAAGCGTCGACAAACTCTTCGGGTGTGAACTCCGGCCAAGGCGTGTCGGTGAACCAAAACTCCGCGTAAGCTGCTTGCCACAATAAAAAATTACTGACGCGCAGATCGCCGCTCGTGCGAATCAACAAATCAACCGGCGGCTGACCTGCAGTGTCCAGCTCGTTTTCCAACAGTTTCGCGGAAATGTCGTCGGGTGACAAGTCACCCGCTTGAATACGTCGCGCCAATTTCCGCGCGGCACGGACAATCTCGTCTTGACCGCCGTAATCAGCCGCCACGTTGAACTTGATGCCCGTGTTGTCCTTCATGAGTTCGACGGATTCGCGAATCAACTGTTGCAGGGCGGGTGCGAAGTCTTCGGTGCGCCCCAAGAATTTTATGCGGACGTTGTTGGCGTGCATTTCAAGCTTTTCGCGCTCCAAGTAGTCCGAGAATAAGTGCATTAAAAAATCAACCTCTGTGTGAGGCCGCTTCCAATTTTCCGTCGAGAACGCGTAGACAGTCAAAGCTTCCAAGTGCAAGTTGACCGCCGTCTTGAGAATTCGTTTAAGTGTCTTGACGCCGGCTGTGTGTCCCGCGCTCCGTATGAGCCCGCGCAGATTTGCCCAGCGTCCGTTGCCGTCCATTATAATCGCCACGTGACGCGGCATTTTATTTTTGTCGACTCGCGCAAGCAAGTCGCTGTCGCTTTCCCACATTTTTAACCTCAATCAGGAATGTGGAATTAGGAATTAGAAATGATTACGAAATTAATTCCTCATTCCTAATTCCTAATTCCTAATTATTTTTCAGACTTCCATGACTTCTTTTTCTTTGCCGGCACGCGCGCCGTCGACGAGCTTGATGTACTTGTCAAGGAGCTTCTGCATTTCGTCTTGCGCGTCCTTGCGGTCGTCTTCGGTTATCTGCTTGCCCTTTTCGAGTTTCTTAATTGCCTCGTTGGCGTCGCGGCGGATGTTGCGCATGGCAACCTTGGCGTCTTCGGCTTTTTTGCTGACAACTTTGACGAGTTCCTTGCGGCGTTCCTGCGTCGGCTGGGGAATGGCAAGGCGAATCGTCGTGCCGTCATTGTTGGGCGTCAAGCCGAGGTCGCTCTTTTGGATGGCGCGTTCGATGTCCTTGAGCGAATTGCGGTCGTAAGGTTTAATCATAATCATGCGCGGTTCGGGCACCGTGACGTTGGCGATTTGGTTGACGGGCGTCGCCGTTCCGTAATAGTCAACCGTGACCTTATCGAGCAAACTGGGCGCGGCGCGTCCTGCGCGGAGCGTGCCGTATTCTTTTTTCAAGCCGTCGAGCGTTTTGCCGAGCCGGTCTTCCGCCGATTTGATAACGTCCTTAGTCATTGTAACTTTGCCTCCTTAGCTGACAGTTGTGCCTATCGTTTCGCCTGTTGCGGCGCGGTAAATATTTTCGTGATCGTCAATGTTGAAGACGACGAGCGGAATATGATTGTCCATGCAAAGGCTGGTTGCCGTTGAATCCATGACGTGCAAGCCGAGATTGAGGATGTCGATATAGCTTATCGTGTCGAATTTCTTGGCGTCGGGGAAAAGATTCGGGTCGCAATCGTAGACGCCGTCGGCTCCGCGTTTCGCCATAAGGATAACGTTCGCTTCGACTTCGGCAGCACGCAACGCCGCCGTCGTGTCAGTAGAAAAGTACGGATTGCCCGTGCCCGCGCCGAATATAACGACGCGTCCCTTTTCCAAGTGACGAACTGCGCGGCGTCTGATATAGGGCTCGGCGACTTCGCGCATTTCGATAGCCGTCTGCACGCGCGTGAAGACGTTCAGCTGTTCAAGGGCGTCCTGCAAAGCCAACGCGTTCATGACGGTGGCGAGCATACCCATATAGTCGGCAGAGGCTCTGTCCATACCTTTTGCCGCGCCGCTCAAGCCGCGCCAAATGTTGCCGCCGCCAACGACAATTGCCACTTCCAAGCCCGCCTCGTGCACGCGCTTTATCTGACGAGCAATACTTTCGACTACCGGCGGATAGATGCCGAAACTTTTTTCTCCGGCAAGAGCTTCCCCGCTCAACTTCAGAACTACACGTTTATACTTCATAAAGTCAACCGCCTCCGAAACTGCAATGTATAAATTGCTTTTTCCGCCGCCAATTTTACAAGTCAATTCATATCCTGTCAACAATTCCTGCCGACGCGTCTTGAAAAACTGAAAAAACTATGATACACTGCGCGGCATGAAAGAAGGTGAATTGTATATGGCAGCAATAAAAAAAATCGGCTTCATCGGAACCGGAATCATGGGCGCGGCGATGGCGGGTCACTTGATGGACGCGGGCTTTGAAGTCAGCGTGTACAACCGCACGAAGTCGAAGGCTCAAGGGCTGATTGAACGCGGGGCACGTTGGTGCGAAACGGTCGGTGCCTGCGCGGCGGGTCAAGACGTCGTGATTACAATCGTCGGCTACCCGAAGGACGTCGAAGAAATTTACCTTGGCGCAGGCGGAATCGTCGAGTCGGCGTCGGCGGGCGCGTATCTGGTCGACATGACGACATCCTCGCCGATTCTTGCCGAAAAGATTTACGCGGCGGCTTCGGCGAAGGGATTACACGCTGTGGACGCTCCAGTCACAGGCGGCGACGTCGGCGCGAAGAACTCGACGCTCACGATACTTGTCGGCGGCGCGCAGGAAGACTTCGACGCCTTGCAACCCGTGTTTGCGGTCATGGGCAAGAATATCGTCTATGAAGGCTCGGCGGGCGCAGGTCAAAAAACTAAAGCTTGCAACCAGATCGCGATAGCCGGGACGTTGGCGGGCGTGTGCGAGGCTTTCGCTTATGCAAAGGCGTCGGGTCTGGACGTCGAAAAAGTTTACTCGGCGATAGCGACGGGTGCGGCGGGTTCATTTCAAATGACGGGCGTGGCGCGCAGAGGACTGGACGGCGACTTCAATCCAGGCTTCATGCTGAAACATTTTGGCAAGGACTTGGCAATCGGCACGGAGACCGCCACGGCTTACGGCGCGTCACTCCCGATATTGGCGATGGTGTTGCACGAAGTTCGCAAGCTTGAGGCTTCGGGCGACGGCAACCTCGGCACGCAAGCGTTGCTGAAATATTACGGTGTCACAGATTGATTGGAGGGAATTGTTTTGATAGACGAATGGAAAAAATTTATACTTCGCGGCAATGTTCTGGATTTGGCCGTCGGTGTCGTCATAGGCGCGGCGTTCGGCAAAATCGTTTCCTCATTCACGTCCGATATCCTCATGCCGCCGCTCGGTCTGTTGCTCGGCAAAGTGGACTTCTCGAACTTCTATATCAACCTCTCAAGCGTCGAATACGAATCGTTCGCGGCAGCCAAGGAGGCGGGCGCACCAATCATCGCTTACGGTGCGTTCCTCAACACGTGCTTGGACTTCCTGATTGTTGCGACGGCGATTTTCATTTTGATTAAGCAGGTCAATCGTTTCATGCCGGCACCGCCGCCGCCACCGCCCGATCCGCGCAAATGCCCGTATTGTAAAGAAACCGTTGCCGACGACGCGACGAAGTGTCCGCATTGCGCATCCGACATCAAGGGCAAATGAACTCATAACGCATAAACGAAAGGCGACTTCCCTCCGCTGAGAGAAGCCGCCTTTTTGCTTGGAAAAATTTTACGCCTTGACGACGCCGATACGCTTCTGAATGTGATTGCCGCCCGCAATTTCGTCAACCATGGCAAGGGCGTAGTCGGCGTAGCTGATGACGCTTTCGCCCGCCGCGTTCAAAATCAGCTCTTCGCCGCCGACAATGTATTTGCCCGTGCGTTCGCCGTCCGCTTGGAAGTCACATGCGGGGCTGACGAACGTCCACTTCACATCGTCGCGCTTGCGGAGTTCGTCGAGAGCTTTTGCCATTGCCTTTGCAAGCGGTTGCCAATCGGCGGGAAAATTCGGCGCATCGGCAACTTGCGCGGTGTGTTCGGGATTGGTGTAAAGACTGCCCGCGCCGCCGACAATCAAAAGCCGAACGTCCGTGCCGCTCAAGCAATCGCAAAGGTGTTGGCTTGTCGTGGTGTGCAGGGACAAAGTTTCGGGTGTCCACGCGCCGAACGCGTCAACAACTGCGTCGAAGTCTTTCAAGTCGTCTGCCGTCAGCGCGAGAATATCTTTCACGATAACTTTAGCCGCGTCGTCAATTTCAGCCGCCCGCCTGACGAAAGCCGTAACCTCGAATCCGCGAGCCGCCGCCTCCGCGACGATTTTCCTGCCTGCCTTGCCTGCCGCCGCCACTACTGCGATTTTCATTTCGATAACCTCCCAAAATTTTGCCGTCATGATAAAATTTTTTGCGTGGAAAAACAAGTAGGCACCTTTTTATAACCATTTGAATTTTCTTGAGCTGCGAATTAAAATTTTATCGGGTGATAAAAAATGGTAAGCAAAAAAGAATTGCCGGCTTGTCCTGTAGCGACAACCTTGAGTTTGATAAACAGCAAATGGAAAGTATTTATCTTGCAAAAGCTGACGGAGCGACCGTGGCGATACAATGAACTGAAAAAATCAATCGCAGGGATAAGCCAAAAAGTTTTGACAGACAGTTTACGTTCGCTGGAGACTGACGGATTGGTTCGGCGAAAAGTCTTCAACGAAAAGCCGCCGCACGTAGAATATTCGCTGACGAAATTGGGCGAGGAGTTTAAATCGATACTCAATGAGCTCTACAATTTCGGCGAGTATTACAAGGAACATATTCCGGAGGGGACAACGTGACTGGTCAACGTCTCAAAACCTGCGCGCCGCGCCTGTCGACGTCCAGAATCAAAGCCTTCGCCGTGACGCCCGCCGTCTTGAAAGCCGTCGTCATTGCCAAGGCGATTTTGTCTTCAAGCCCGCTGTGCAATGTCGTGAAGGCAATCAAGCACGAGCCCGCGCCCGAAATCGCCGCACCCAACGCGCCCGCCGATTTTGCCGCGTCGAAGACCGCACTCATGCCCGGCACCAATTTTTTTCGATACGGCTGATGTAACGCGTCGTCGAACGCCAACGGCAGTAAGTCTTCGCGACCTTCGACCAGCGCGGCGATAAGCATTGACGCACGGCTGACGTTGAAAATCGCGTCCTTCATTGAGACGTTGCGCGGCAATACCTTGCGAGCCAAGCGCGTCGACAATTCAAAGTCGGGCACCGCCACGATTAATTTCAACTTGACGCGAGGCTGAAAGCTGAACGTCTGCACTTCGCCGCCCTGCATGACGCTGACAGTGAAGCCGCCGAACAGCGCGGGCGCGACGTTGTCGGGGTGACCTTCAAGCTCCGTCGCCAACTTCAACAGCTCTTGACGATTGAGCGGTGCGCCGACGATTTCATTTGCCGCAACCAAGCCCGCAACAATCGCCGTCGACGACGAACCGAGCCCGCGCGAAATCGGGACGTTATTTTTCATGCGGATTATCGCGCCCTTGAATTCGTCATCCTTGCCGACTGCTTTAAGGAAACGACTTACGGCTTGCCACGTCAAATTTCGGCGACCTTTGGGAATGTTCTCTGTGCCTTCGCCCGTCGGCTCGACGACGACTTTGCCGTTCCGAATCAGCGTCAAGTCCAGATAATTGTAAATCGTCGTCGCCAAGCCCAAGCAATCGAAGCCGGGACCGCAGTTGGCGGAAGTGCCCGGCACGCGCACGACGACGCGATTTTTTTTGCTGTCCGTAAGATTTTTTTTCATGGCGTTCACTCGACACGAATCACGTTGAAAATATCGTCGACGACCGACAGAGCCCGCAACGCCGCTTGCGCCTCCAAAATGTTCTTGTGCTTGACGGCGTGGGTGATTACGACGATCTCGACGTGATTGTCAAGGTTCGCCTCCGTCTGCACGACCGACTTCAAGCTTACGTCGACGTTGCCGAAAGTCGTGGCGATTTTGCCGAGGACGCCGGGTTTGTCTTCGACGAGCAAGCGAATGTAATACGACGACACGGTTTCCGCGACGGGACAAATCGGCAACTTGTGATAGCAGGTGCAACCGAAACGACCCGCCGAGTTGCGTTCAAGCCCGCGCGCGACTTCGATAATGTCGCTGACGACGGCGGAGGCTGTGGGCTTGCCCGCGCCCGGACCGAAGAACATTGCCTCATCAATAGGGTAGCCGCGCACGAAGACCGCGTTCATGACGCCGCTGACTGCTGAAAGCGGGTGTTCCTTCGGCAACAGCACGGGATTGACGCGCACGTCGATACCCGAATCGGTACTGCGCCCGACTGCCAACAGCTTGACGACGTAGCCGAGCCGCTTTGCGTAAAGAATATCGGCGGGCGTGATGTGCGTTATGCCCTCGACGGAGACGTCCTCGAACTTGACGCGGCTGTTGAAGGCAATCGACGCAAGAATCGCGATTTTGCGGGCGGCGTCCTTGCCTTCCACGTCTGCTTCGGGGTTGCGTTCGGCGTAGCCGTGAGCCTGCGCCTCTTTAAGCACGGAGTCGTAATCTGCGCCGCTGTCCGTCATTTTGGTGAGCATATAGTTCGTCGTGCCGTTGACGATGCCCAAGACCTCCGTGATTTTGTTTGCGGTCAAGGAACGCTTGAGCGGCATGATAATCGGGATAGCTCCGCCGACCGCCGCCTCGAACAGGAAGTCGATTTGATTGGCGTCCGCCGCGTCGAACAGTTCATGCCCGAATTGCGCGACGACATCTTTGTTGGCTGTGACGACGTGCTTGCCGTGCGCCATTGCCTGCAGGATAAAATCTTTCGCGGGCTTGACGCCGCCCATGAGTTCGACGACGATTTTTATTTCGGGGTCGTCAAGAATTTCGTCGTAGTTGTCGGTTGCGGGCAGTCCGCGTTCTTGCAGTGCAGGGATTTCGCGCGGCAGGACGAGGATTTTTTTTATTTCAATCGCGGTGTTCGCTCGTTCGGCAATGATGTCGCGATTATTCTGCAAAACCTCAATGACGCTTCCGCCGATTGTGCCCGCGCCCAGCAGTCCGATTTTTACGTTGTCCATAACAAGATTACTTCCTTTCCGAATCTGATTATCAATGCGGGGAATATTCTGCCGCCGAAAATTTTTTCCTGCAATGATATTGCCAACGTCACAGCGGAATGATTTTTATCAGCGCGGCGAAGCCCAGACAGATTATCGACAAAAGCCATGCGAAGCCGAAAGAGGCTTTGATATGCTCTTTTATGTCGACTTCGGCAAGCCCGACGCCCAACAGTGCGGCAGGAACCATCGGGCTGATAAACGTCGCGCAGTTGCGGCAAATCAGCATGACGGCGGTTATGCTTTCGGCACTGACGCCAAAATTTTCACCGATACCAATCATGACGGACAACATACCGTAAAAATAGCTGTTGGTGTCGAAAATCAAAGCCAGCGGTACACTGAGCGCGCCGATTATAACAGGCAGATGTTCTCCAAAAGTTTCGGGCAAAATCAGCGTGACAAGATTGGACATGCAGTTAATTACGCCGGGAATTTTCTCGCCGTCAACCGTCACTTCCTTAACAAAGATGCCCATCAAAACTGCCGCCGCCAAAAGTGTCGAACACATCATGAGCGCGGGCGCGGCGTGTGCAGTTATGATTTTCTTGTGAGTCTTCGCGTCGAGTCCGTAATTCGCAATGAGTGCCAACGATAAGCCGACCATGAACGGCACGTAATCTGGAAGTTTTGTGACAATCAGAGCGGCGATAACGGCAAGCGTCAACAGCACATTGAAGATAAAAATTTTTTTATTGCGTGGAGTTTTATCGGTGACTTCGGGCGATTTAAAATTCTGTTCGCGAACGAGACCTGCGCCGAGCTGTTTTTCTTGAATGCCCGCAAGTACGCCGTGAGCCAAACATATTATGACGCCGAATATTTGCACGGGCAGAATCATTTGCCAAAGGTCGCCCGCCTCCACGCCCAAGACAGTTGCCGCACGCACCGTCGGACCTGCCCACGGCATCAAGTTCATTATTCCCATCGGCAAGACCATGACGCGCAAAAGTGTCGTCGTGCGCATGTTCATCTTCCGATAAATCGGCAACATTGCGGGGATAACGATTAGGAATGTCGAGGCACCGCTGCCGTCCAAGTGCGCGACAATCGTTAAAATCGTCGTCATCATTGTCACGCCGATAACGCTTGTGCCGATATGCCGCGTCAGGCTGTCAACCATAACGGCGAACATGCCCGCCTCGTTCATCACGCTGAAATAAAGCACGCTGAACATAAACAGCGCGGCAGTCGGGGCTGTACTGCCGAAGCCCGCCTTGATTAAGTTGCCGAGGTCTGTAATGCTATAGTAGCCCCCCACGTCGTCAGAAATATGCCGAGGATTGTCGGGAACAAGATAAATGCAACGGCGGGCACGGTTTTACTTTTGAACAGAGACAACATTATTGCCGCCATGCAAACGAAGCCGCATATGCCGATAAGCGTTTGATTCATTGGGCGTCACTCCTTAACTTCAACAATTAAAAATAAAAGCCGACCGTTGTCCATATGAAACCGGCTCCTTTTATTGATGTGGTGTTTACATTGCCTTGATTAATCGGTGCGAATCCAGCGGGAAGCCGTTCGCCTCCGACAGATATTCAAAGCCGTTGAGGAAGTCGCGCCCGCGCACGAAGCCCGCCTCCGTGAGCACGTCGAACGGGAAATTCGTCGTCATGATGAAAAAAACTTTTTTGCCCTGCGCGCTTTGCATTCGGTCGATCAATTTGTTCAGCGACGCGTCCGATTCGTCAAGGATAATCTCTTCGTCGTCGCGCACCGAAAAAACTTCGCGCGTCGCCTCCAAATTATTCGGCATGATGAAAAAGACGCGCGTCTTGCCGCTCATTACCGCCGACGTTTGCACCATTGCGTTTTTAAGGCTGATGTGCATACGTTGCACGCTCTCATAAAGCCGCCCGATCGTCTGCACGTCGAACCACGGCGTTTTCATGAAATATTCCATCCACAGGCGATTGAACGCGTCCTTCATGTCGAGGTTGAAGCTCCAAACGTGATTCTGCCCGGCGTAGTGGTAAATTTTGTTCGCGACGACGCCTTTGCCTTCCGACCGCTCGTAACGCACGGCACGATTGAACTTGACGGGCAAGCGCAACGCCCGCGCAGCGAAGCAGTAATTCAAAACGTCCTGGTCAAGAAATTCGTATTCGGGATAAATGGCAATCGATTCGATCGCGCTGATTAAAGTGTCCTCTTCGTCGCGGAAGGTGTTCAAATTCATAAGCAGGACGCCCGAATTGAAGTAATCTGCCGGGCGGACGCCGCCGTCTTCGCACATGCGGAACATTTTCCTTGCGCGCTTGATTCCCGCTTGAACGTCTGTGTTTTGGAAGGACACGGGCACTGCGGCAATCGGCTCCCCGACGATTCGGATTCGCCACAACTCCTCAATGTCGAGGTTGACGATAACATCCGAATCAAGGTAAATGACTTTGTCGACGGTCGCGGGCAGAACGTGCGGGATAAGGAAGCGATACATTGCCGCCTCGCTGTAGAGGGCTTGAAATTTTTCGGACAGCGGTGCCAAAATTTTTTCGGCGAATAATTTTTCGACGTTGTGAAACTCCACGCGCTGACCGAAGTGCCCCGCCAAGTAAATGAATTTTTCACGGTTGGCTTGCGTCAAGGTGCCGTCGTGCAGTATGTGCGCCGTGACTTCCGACGCGGTGTTGGCGAAGACTGATTGCAACGTCGTGCCCGTGAATTTGGAATAGAGTCCGTTTTTATCGTGAAGACCGAAGCAAATGTGAATCATGGCAACGCCTCCTTAGTCCGTGCGAATAAAGTCGCTTATCGAAAATTTTTTGTTCGGTTCAATCTGCGCGGGGGTCGTCAAAGTCTCGTTGCGAACGGGCGTCTCCAAGTCGTCAAGCGGTTTGAACTCCAGACCGTCGGGCGTCTTCAAGGTGACTTCCAGGCGGTCGTCGCTCTTGACGGGGTCGGCAAAGTCTGCGGGCAGTCCGTTGACTTTAATCTCGAAACTCATGCGGCTCGACGCGGGCGGCGGTTTGAAGTTGACGGCAAGGAGCGCGTCGCTGACCATGACGGATTTCATTTCTTTGCGCTCGTAAATGATGTCCGCACCGTCTTCGATAATCGTGTTCTCGTTCGACACGCGCCCGTTGACGCTGAGCAAAACCGTCGTCGCCGTCGGGATAGCGTATTCTTTGTCGTTGTAGTAAATCTTGATGGCTGCGGCGCGGTTCTCGTCTTTGATGATTTCGCCAACTTTAATCGCGTCGTTGGCAACGTATTCAATCGCATCGCCGGCTTGCGGCACGTCCGAAATATCTGCGCGATCGCCGTTAAGGAAAATGTCGGGCTTGCAGACGTAGTGCCCTTTGCTGCCGTTGATCGTGTAGTGAATCTTTTTGCCTGCGGGCGGGCAGTTCGCCAACCGCAACAGCTCGCCGACGGTGCGCCGCGTCTTGGTGTCGACAACGTCGCCGTCCTGCAGAATGCGCGTGGGCAAGCTTACTTCGTCGTTCACGAGGATTTTGGGTTTGACGGAAAGATCTCTGCCGTTGACGGTGACGGTGAAGTTCGGCTCAATCGCAATCACGTCGTCGATTTTAATCACCGCGCTTATGCCGTCCGTGCCGGGCTCAATCACAATGCGGCAGTTGTCTTCAAGCGGCGTGTCCAACGTGGCGGGCTTGTCGTTGACGAAAATTTTCGCGAAGGTGCCCATTGTGCCGGGGAAAGATTTTTTTTCGCCGTTCAAAGTGATGACAACTCCGAGCCCCGGCTTGCCGTTGAATTTTTTGTAATCGATGCCCGCGCTCAAAACGGCGTCGCTTACCGTCAGTTCGCGGAAGTGGAACAGGTTGACTTCCTGCCCGTTAATCGTGACGTTGAAGAAATGAAACGTGTCCGTCGACGCGACCTTGAGGATACCGAGCGGCGTGGCAGCGTCGGGCGACTGCAAGGCGGGCGGAATGTTTTTAATGCCTTCGACGTTTTCGGGCTTGCGCACGGCGACGCGGTCTTGCGGCATGTTTAATGCTTCGGCGACGAGCTTATTCAAGTTCGGGCTCAATGCGCCGCCCCCGACCAACAACAAAGCTTGCGGCGGTTCGTTGCCGTTGAGTTCCAAAATCGTCTTGGCAATGGCGTTGGCGATCATGCCGACGTTTTCGTTTATGGGCATAAGAATTTCTTCCGCCGTCAAGTTGTAACTGCGCCCCAATATGTCGCTGAACGTCGCGCCTTCGCCGTTGGTTGCCTTGCGCTTAATGTCTTCGGCGACGTTGAAGTCAAGCAGGAAGCGTTGCGAAATAGCCTCGGTGACTTCGTCGCCCGCCAGCGGCACCATGCCGTAAGCAATTACGGAACCGTTCTTGGTTATGGCAACGTCAGAGGTGCCCGCGCCTATGTCGACCAGGACAATGTTCAAATGGCGCATTGACGGCGGCACGAGGACGTTAATGGCGGCGATTGGCTCCAACGTCAGCGCGCGCACTTCCAGCCCGGCGTAAGTCAAAGCGGTCTGCATTGAGTCGACGACTTGACGCGGCAGAAACGTCGCGATAACTTTTGTCTTGGCGAGCTTGCCGCGTTGCCCGATTAAACTTTTGAGCCGAATGCCGTCGAGTTCGTAAGCGATGATGCTGAAGCCTACGCAGTAATAAATTCGGGCGTCGATTTTCTTTTCTTTGGTGAGTTGCGATTGGGCGAGCTGAACGGCGGCGAAATTGAGCGAGCTTTGAACTTCGTCTGTTATGACGCCGTTGACTTCGACGGACGCTTCGGCAGTCATGGTGTAGAGGGCACGACCCGCCGCCGCGATTGCTGCGCTTTTGAGTTCGCCGACTCTGTCCGCCAAAAAATTTTTCACGCGTATGATGACTTCGGCGACTTGCGGCACGTCGTGAATTTGCCCGTCGAGCATGGCGCGGCTTGTGTGCTCCAAGCGATAAGTTGCGATTACTTTCAAGGTGCTGTCATCGTCCTGTTCCGCGACGATGCCGATAACCGAACGCGTCCCTATGTCCAGCGCAAAAATTTTTTCGCGACCGTTGTCCTTGTAGGAAATTTTTTTCCGTGCACGCTTTGACTTGTCGGGTGCGTCAAATTTTTTCGGTCGTCCGTGTCGGGGAATTTTGTCGGCGGATTTCGGCTCCGAGCCGATTTTTTTATCGTCCATTGAATTTTCTCCTTGTCAATTAAAGGTTATTGCGCCTATTTCGCGAATCAACAAGATTATCCCTTCAAGCGGTTTGCAAAATCAATCGGGGAGGTCATCCTATGACGGGCAGCAGGGAAGTTATAACGGGCGGCGACTTCAAGCGCATGGTCGCCGGTGCCTACAGCGAATTTCTCTTGGAGTACGAAACGATAAACGGTTTGGGCGGTGCGGGCACGTTGCCGGGCACACACATTTTGCGGACGATGGGCGCGGCGGTCATGCCCCTTGCCGACGCCAAAGACGATTCAATCGGCGGGCTTTCGCGACGCGTGGCGACGGCGGCGGTTTTCGGTGCGCGCGGCAATGCGGGTGTCGTCTTGGCGCAAATGTTTCGCGGCATAAGCGCGGGACTTGCCGGCAAATACGACGCGACGGGTTCAGAGTTCGGCAAGGCTTTTCAATACGGCATTCTTTACGCGCAACGGGTTATCCCCGAAGAGCCCGAACGTCCGTTCATAACCGCAGCGAAGGCTGTGGCGAAGGGCGCGTATCACGCGGTGCGCGACGGCAGACCGATTGTCGAAATTTTGCAGGAAGCGATTCAATCGGGCGAGACGTCGGTCAAGCAATTGGGACTTACGGAAGCGGGTGCAAACATTATGCTGAGTTTCCTGCGCGGCTGTTTGAAGGGCTTGGACGGGAACTTTGTATCGCCCGCCGTGAGCCTGTCGCTTGGGCTTGGCACGCATAAAAACATGCCCGACCCGCGCAACGACTTGGTGCGCCCGTATTGCATACGTCTGCGCGTGAAAAATTCAAAAGCGAACTTGCCCGAACTGGAACGGCAAATGCGCGACTTCAGCAGCTTTTCAATCGTTGAACGCGCGCGCGGCGGCTTGGATATTCATTTGCACACGGATCACGTCGGCACAACGCTGGAACAGGCAATCGGTTGGGGGCCGCTGTCCGAAGTCAAGATAACGAATATGAGCGAGGCGCACGTCCTGCCCGTCAACGAAGCCATCATGAAAGTTGCGGCGTTGGCTGTGGCGAAGGATTCTGCCGAGGCGCAAAAACTTCAGGACGCGGGCGCGTCGATTTTGGTTTCGGGTAGCGAAGAATCGTCGCCTTCGTTGGCTGAAATAATCGGCGCGGCGCATTCCGATTTGGCGTCGAGCTACGTTTTGGTCGCATCGAGCCCCGATTATCGGTTGGTGTTTCGGCAGGCGAAGCGATTGTTGGGCGGGCGCGTCGAGTTGGTTTTGGCCGACACCTTCGACAACACGATAGCCGCGCTGAAAAAATTTTCTCCGAGCTTATCGGCGGCAGAAAACGCGAAAATCATGGCGCAGGCTTAACAGGGGCTTTGCTTATGGTCAATTTGAATTACCTCTGCAACCCCGACGCCGTTAAGGATATTTTCACCAAGAATTATTTCGTCGACCAAAAATTGGGATTCAGCATCATTGAAAACGGTACGGTTTTGCCTCACAAGAAAATTTCGGCCAAGGAAGTAATCAGACGAATTTGGGGTGCCGGCGGCATTGTTAACAGTAAGGGCAAATTCATCAAAAGAAGCGCGGTCAGACAAGGTCTCGGTGAAGCTTATACGCCCGCCGAATCCGTTCAACGCCGCTCCGAAACTGTAATTTATCTCGGCTTATTTTTCCCCGTATGGGGTCACTCCATAACCGACGATATTCGCCGCGTGTGGTTTTTGAAAAGCGACGCCTTTAAGAGCGAGTTCAAAAATTGTCCCGTCGTCTACATTCCTTGGACGGGAGTTCCGCTTGAACGGCAACAAAATTTCAGACGCTTATTGGAGATTTTGGAAGTTGATGTCGACCGACTTCAGCCGATAACTCAACCGACGCAATTTGACAAAATTATCTTGCCCGAAGATTCTTTTTGCTTTAATAAATTGTTTACCGGCGAATATCGCGAGACGATCGACCGCATAAGAAATTTCGCGCTGAAAAATCGCACACCGACTTCCGCAAAAAAAATTTACTACCTTTACGGCAAGAACCAAATCGGCGAAGAACGACTGGCGGAATATTTTCGCTCCAAAGGCTACGAAATTGTTTCGCCCGAAAAATTGCCGCTCGACGAACAGCTTAACCTCATGATAAATGCGGAAAGTTTTGCGTCGACGCTTGGCTCCTGCGCGCATAATTCCATTTTCCTGCGCGATGACAAAGAATGCGTCTTTATTCCGCGTTCCGCCAACGCGTTTACCGCCTACCAGCCGGCACTCGACCAAGTTCATCCTCTGAATGTTAATTACGTTGATTCGTCAATGTCGGTCTTTAACATGCGTCACGATTCGTTTTGCTTTATAATCAGCGAGAACTTGAAAAGATTTTTCGGCGACAAATTCGACGGTTACGTAGAGGACGACTTCAAAATTTTTCTGGAATACGTCAAAGACTCAATGATAAACAAAGCTCGTCTGATTAATCCGCGCGAAACAGAAGGTTACGGAAAATTTTTTCAAGACTTTTGGCACCGGCTTAACCGGCGCGAGGATTTGATAACGGCTTGCGACATGCCGCCTCATTTTGGGGAGTTCCGCCCGTTGCTGACTTACCAAACGCACGTCGGCAAAGACGGTTGGAGCGCGTGGCTTGGCGAAAATCAAATCAGCAACCCGCTTGACCGGCAAAACGACATTCAGGCAATTAAAATAAATTTCGCGGATTGCAATGTGCATTACGCGGTTCGTTATGACGACGCGCGGGGCTGGTCAGCGGAAGTGACATCGCCCAAAGCGGCGGGCACGACAGGCAAATCCAGATCGATTTTCGGCGTGAAGATTCGGCTTGACGAGGCGGGCTCCAAAAAATTTGACATCGTCTACCGCGTGCACAAATTCGACAGCAAATGGACGCCTTGGGCTAAAAACGGCGAGGAACTTCTTTCGCACGGCGTCAAGCTCAACGCGATTCAGATAAAGCTTGAAACTAAACGGACATTATCGGCGCAATCACGGGAGGAACTTTGCTTATGACAAATCTTGATTACCTCTGCAATAAAGACTTTGCGAAGAGATATTTCGGCAAAGATCATTTCGTCGACAACAAATCTGGCTTCAGCGTTATCAAGCACGGCATTATCCTCCCAAACAAAGACACCATGATGGGGGGAATAACCAACTGGGCAGGCTTCGGCGGATTGGTCGACGAGCAAGGAAATCACATTAAAACCCTGCCGCCCACTCAAATTTACGAGCCCGAAGGTGAAATCGAACAACGCCCCGAAACCGTCGTTTACTTGGGGCTGTTCGCGCCAGCTTGGGGGCATAACATCACAATTAACCTGAGCCGCCTGTGGTTTCTGACGAGCGAGACTTTTAAAACACAATTCAAAAATTGCCCCGTAGTCTATTCGCCGTGGGCGGGCAGAGTTTCCGGCTTCAACTACATCGGCAAACAAAAGAATTTCTCACGCCTCATCGAAATTTTGGGAATTGATACCGGCACCTTTCAAGCGATAACCAAGCCGACGCAATTTGAAAACGTCATTTTGCCCAATGCGTCATTTGACGCCGGCAACGGGTTCTTGTTTTTTACGGAAGACTATCGCGAAACGATTGATCGTATAAGAAATTTTGCGATGAAAAATCGCACGCCTGGTTCCGCAAAAAAAATTTATTATTTTTACGGCAAGCACCAAATCGGCGAGGAACGGCTTGCGGAATATTTTAAGTCAAAGGGCTACGCGATCGTCCGCCCCGAAAAATTTACCTTTGACGAACAGCTCAACATCCTGATAAACGCGGAAAGTTTCGCGTCGACGCTGGGCTCCTGCGCGCACAATTCCATTTTCCTGCGCGACGGCGCAGAAATCATTTTAATTCCGCGCTCATCAAGCAGGTTCACTGCTTATCAGCAAGTAATCGATCAGGTGCACCCGTCGAAGATAAATTACATCGACTCCTCACTGTCGCTGTTCGGAAGGATTCACGGTCCGAATTGTTTTATAATCAGCGAGCAACTTAAGAGATTTTTCGGCGACGACTTTGACGGCTTTGAAGAGGACGACTTCAAATTTTTCCTGCAGTACGCTAAGGCAAGTCTGAATGACGGGGTCAAAGTTGTTTCGAGTGCCGTGCAATATTACGGCAAATGTTTTCAAGACTTTTGGAAACAGCTTAAACAGCGAGAAGATTTGATAGAGTCTTGCGATATGCCGAAAGGTTGGGAAATTTTTCAATCGGCGTTAAAATATCAAACGCATGTCGCCGTTAATGGTTGGAGTCAATGGCTTGAAGAAAATCAAGTCAGCAACCCGCTCAACCAGAAGCGCGACATTCAGGCGATTAAGTTGGATTCTTCAATCTACAAATTTTATTACTCCGTGTACTTCAACGACGAGGAAGGTTGGTCGGCGGAAGTAACGTCACCCAAAACGGCGGGCACGACAGGTCAGCGCAAATCAATCACGGGCTTGAAGATTCGCCTTGACGAGACCGCCGCGAAAAAATTCGACGTCGTCTACCGCGTGCACAAATTCGACGGCAAATGGACGCCTTGGGCTAAAAACGACGAGGAACTTTTTTCCGGCGGCGTCAAGCTCAATGCGATTCAAATAAAACTTGAAACCAAAAGGACGTGATTCAATGCTGGAAGACAGAAAAGCCGAGCTCACCGCTCTGCGCGACAAGCTCAATGAAATGGGGAATTCACTTTGACATCGCCCGCAAAGAAGAAAAAATCGCCGAGCTTGAATACAAGATGGGCGCGCCGAATTTTTGGGACGATCCCGACGCCGCGCAGAAGATAACGCAGGAACTCAACGGGCTCAAGTCCGGAATCGAGACCTACAAGAACTTGACGGCAAAATTCGACGACGCACAGATTTTGCTTGAACTTGCGCTGGAAGAAGACGACCTTTCGCAGGAGGCTGAAATTTCGGCGGAAATTGCGGCGATTGAAAGCGGCTTGGAAAATCTGCGCCTTGAAATCATGCTGAGCGAACCTTACGACGCAAACAACGCGATTTTGACGTTGCACGCGGGCGCGGGCGGAACCGAAGCACAAGATTGGACGCAAATGCTCCTGCGCATGTACACACGTTGGGCGGAACGTCACGGTTTTGAAATCGAAACCGTCGACCTGCTCCCCGGTGACGAAGCGGGCGTCAAGTCGGTGTCGCTGTTCATCAAAGGGCACAACGCTTACGGTTACCTCAAGTCCGAAAAGGGCATTCACCGCCTGGTAAGGATTTCGCCGTTCGATTCAAATGCGCGGCGGCATACGTCGTTCAGCGCGTGCGACATCATGCCCGAAATCGACGACGCAGTTGAAGTCGAAATAAACATGGCGGACGTGCGCGTCGACACCTACAGGGCGAGCGGCGCGGGCGGTCAGCACATCAACAAAACGTCTTCCGCCGTCCGCATGACGCATATCCCGACGGGCATCGTCGTGCAGTGTCAAAACGAGCGTTCGCAAATCCAAAACCGCGAGCGTTGCTTGAAAATGTTGCGCGCAAAACTTTTCGAGCTTGAACTTGAGAAAAAGGAAGCCGAAATCGCCGGGCTTGAAGGCGACCTGAAAAAAATCGAGTGGGGCAGTCAAATCCGCTCCTACGTCTTCCAACCCTACAAGCTCGTCAAGGACTTGCGCACGGGCGAAGAGACCGGCAACGTGCAGGCGGTTATGGACGGCGACATTGACCCCTTCATTCGCGCGTACCTTGCCGCTAAGGCTAACGTCAAGATTTAACGGAGAATTAACATGAAAAAAATTTTAGCCTTTATAGTCGTCCTGCTGATAGCCGTCGGCGCGTTCGTTCAATTTGCCGTGCCCAAAGCTTTGACGAACTATCTCAAAGGCAAAGTCACCGAGGCAACTCAAGCGCAGGAAGTGGTCTTGACGCTGGACGCCCTGCCCGCCGCCAAAATTGCGCTGGGTTACGTCGACAAGATTCACTGCACCGCCGCTGACGCTACGATAGGCGAACTCAACCTTAAGCAGGCGGAGCTTGACGGCACGGCGATTCACATTAATATCAAAGAATTGCTTATGCCCACCGAAGGCATCAGCCGCGAAGAACATACCAACCTTTGCTTGAATTCGGCGGGCAGTCTCGAGTTGAGCGGCGTCATCACGGCGGACAGCTTGCGAAATTTCCTTGTGCAGAAAACCGACGGCAAGGGCTTGAAGGACTTGGACGTCACCATGACGCCCGAAGACATCAAGGCGTCCGGCAAAGTCAAAATCTTCGGGCGCGAAGCGGACGTTGAAATCGGCGGGCAAATCATTGCGCGCGACGGCGACCTTTACTTCCAAATGAATCATATCAACGTTGAGAACGCCATTCTGCGCCGCGTCAATCTTGATAAGTTCCTGCACGACTTCAACTTGACCGAGCAAGTCAAAATGCCGTTCGGTATGCAGTTCAGAAATGTCGAGATGCGCGACGGCGAAACCTTCGTCAAGGCTACAAGGAATTGACATGAAGAAATTTACTTACAATCGGACGCTCCTTATCGCAATCGGCGTCGGGCTGTTCGCCGCGCTGATCATCGCGGGGCAACGATTTTTCGTCGAGTCGGAGAATAATCAAATCGACTTGGCGGTTGATTATCAAAGCGTCGTCGACCTTGCCGAACGCGACGGACTTGAGCTTGACGACGTGCTTAAGCTGACCAAAGAGGCTGGTATTACGTCGCTTGCCATTTACGATTCCTCGCTTGAAAAGTTGGCGCGCACCGGAAAAATTTTTACGCTTGCGGGCAGCGAAATCCTTGCCCATTATCAGAGCGGCACCTTGAGCAACGAACTTTGGCGGCAGACGATTGAGTTCGGACTTATCTCGCCGAATCGGGTGTACGTTATCGGCGGCGACCTCGACAGCTACTACGACACCAAAGAGGCGTTGTTTCAGAGGCTCGGCGAAGAACGCGTAAAGATTTTTTCCGTCGGCGGCATTGAAGTCATTGAAGTCAAGGCGCAATTCGGCGAACTCATGAAAATGCCGCTCGCTCTGCCCCGCGACGAAATGAACAAGGCGCGCGCCTTCGGGTTCATGATTCTCGCCCGCCCGATGAATTTTCACAAGTGCACAGCGGAGAACGTCAAATTCGTCTTCGACAGGATTGAAGGCTACCCGATTTCCGAAATCGTCTTCGACGGCCCGGCAGTCCTCGGCGCGTCCAATTTCCTCGACTTGACGGCAATGAACATGGCGCGGCGCAAAATTACTCTCGGCGTCATCGAACACTTCACGCAACTGCAATTCTATCCGCAAATGGGCATGTACTACCTCGCGCAGAAAATCGGCGAAGATCACGTCGCGCGCCTCTACGCCATTCCGAAAGACGAACAACCCAAGCTCGCAATGTCAACGGCGATTAATCGTTGGTCGACGACGGATAGGGAACGCAATATCCGTATCAACCTCCTGCGCATTTACGACAAGCCCGAACCCGAAACGACGCTCCTCGAAACGAACATGAAATATTTCCGCGAAGTCCGCGCAGTCCTCGAACGCGACGGCTTCACCTTCGGCAAGGCGGGCACCTTTGAAAATTATTATCCGAACGTCATTTTGCGCGCGCTTGTGATTGTCGGCACTGCGGCGGCGGGCGTACTTTACCTGTCGCTTGTCTCGCGGCGGCTCAATCGCAATCGCAAGCTCCAACTGCAAATCTTCGCGATTTTGGCAATCTGCGCGGCGATACCGGTTTTAATGGGTGCGGGCGGCAAAGTCCGATTGTTGGCGGCGTTGGCAAGCGCGAACTTATTCCCCGCCTTGGCGATAATCTGGCAACTTGACTTGTTGCGCGTGATTCAATACAAGATTCGCATACAGAATCGGGCGGCGCGTCTCAAGGAAAATTTGTCGACGGCGCAACTCGTCTGGACTTCGGGCTTCGCGTTGCTTGTGACGGGCATGCTGTCAATGACGGGCGCGGCTTACCTGTCGGGCGCGCTGTCGGACGTGTCGTACTTCTTGGAGTTTGAAATCTTTCGCGGAATAAAGCTTACGTTCGTCCTGCCGCTGATTTTAGTGGCGGTCGCGTTCCTGCAACGCTTCAACGTCGTGGACGAATTGCGCAAGAACGTCCCCGCCACTCAGCAGATAAAAGAACTCCTCGACAAGTCGGTCAGCGTGAAAATGTTTTTGGCGTTGCTGGTTGTTGCGGGTGCGTTCGTCGTCTTGATAGCTCGGAGCGGACACACGTCGGGGATGCCGGTTTCGGGCGCGGAGATAAAAATTCGCGCCATGCTTGAGCAAATGTTTTACGCTCGCCCGCGCTCGAAGGAAATTTTCTTCGGGCATCCGGCGTTCATGTTGGCGTTCGCCGCCTTCCTGAAAAAATTCCCTAAAATGATTTGCTTCGTGCTGGTTATGGCGGGGACGATCGGTCAGAGCTCGATGGTTGAGACGTTCGCGCACATGCGCACGCCGATATTGATGTCGTTCATTCGCGGGCTCGACGGCTTAATCCCCGGCGCAATAATCGGCGCGGTGCTGATAATCTTCCTGCAATTCTTTGCGGCTCGACTCAAAAAGGAGTGATTGTATGATTCACGTTTGCTTCGGTCTTCACGACAAGACGGGGCGTTATTCAAAATTCACGGGCACGACGATGCTGTCGCTTTTCGAGAACACGAACTCAAAAGTCACGGCTCATATTCTGCACGACAACACGCTGTCAACCGAAAACCGCGACAAATTTATATATTTGGCGGGTCAGTACAATCAAATCGTGAAATTTTATAACGTCGAACAGCTCTGCACGGACAAAATCGTCGAAATACGAAATACATTGTCAGAAAATTTTAAAGCCGAATTCAGTATCGCAGCGATGTATCGTTTCTTGATCCCGCAAATTTTTTCGTCGGAGATGGAAAAAATAATTTACCTTGACTCGGATTTAATCGTCAATCTTGATATAAAAGAACTTTGGCAATTCGACTTGGGCGATAAAATCATGGGAGTCGTTACGGAAATTTCAAATTACAAATCCCGTGAAAGTATACTTAGGATACACGCTCTTTGTCGCAACGGTACGGTACAAGCAGAAGATCATTTTAATTCGGGCGTTTTGTTGATTAACTTGGAATCCTTGCGCAGGGAAGACAACGCCTTGACAGAATCAATTCGATTAATCGGAAGCAATGCTCAATATATCTTTTTCGATCAAGATGTTTTGAATTATTGTTTCTCGACGCGAACGTTGAAATTGCCTGTAAAGTTCAATAAATTTGTGTATCTCACCAATCTGCAAGACAAATCGAGCATAGAACGAAATATTTATCATTACTTGCCGAAGCCTGAAGCCTTAGGACTGGACTTAAGCTTTGCGTTAAATCGCCTTTGGCTGAAATATTTCATGAAGACGCCGTGGTTCGACGAAGATTCCATAGGGCGGCTCTATGCCAGCTTTCGTCAAGTACAAATCGGACTTAAGAATTCGCTGATAAATCTTTCTACGGTAATGGTCGGCAAGCGTCGCGAATTTTTCGCCGCGCCCAAGGACGTCGACGCCTTCAAAAAGATTTTCTCGATACGCACGGACGAAAAGATAATTGTTGCTGAAAATCAAGAGTCGCTGAACAAATTGCTCGACGCAATGAAACGCGCGCGCGGCAAGAAATTGTTCTTCATCATGTTGCCGCGCTTCCCGTTCAAAGCACTAACAGACGCGGGCTTCGCGCCGGGCAAAGATTTCGTCAACGGGCTTGACTTTCTGTCGGAGGCGCAGGGCGTGCCGCTGAACTCTTACGAACTTATCAAGGCAATGTAAAAAATTTTTCCCCGCCAATCGACGGGGATTTTTTTGCTAAGCGAGCGAATTTCTTTCAGGCAAACTTCATGTCAAAAGTAAAATTTTTTCTGAAATTTTCGGCAGGAAAAAGGCGCGGCGCGTAGAAATGCCTAGCCAATGAAGTGACTCCGACGTTGCTTCGGAAGTTTGAGGCATTAGGAGCTTGTATTTCGTTCAGGGGGGATTATTCTATGAGAAAGACAGAGTGCTTGGCAATGATATTGGCCGGCGGGCAGGGCAGCCGCCTCAAGGCCTTGACGAAGACCGTTGCGAAGCCGGCAGTACCGTTCGGCGGAAAGTATCGCATCATCGACTTCCCGCTCTCCAATTGCGCAAATTCGGGCATCGAAAAAGTGGGCGTGCTCACTCAGTATAAGCCGCTCGAACTCCATAACTATCTCGGTAGCGGCAGCTCGTGGGATCTCGACCGCACGGGCGGCGGCGTTTTCATTCTTCCTCCTTACGCTCGCGAAAAGGGCGCGGATTGGTATCGCGGCACGGCGGACGCCATTTACCAGAACTTGAACTTCATCGACTTGGCAGACCCCGACTACGTGCTGATTCTCTCCGGCGACCATATCTACACCATGGATTATTCGTGGATGCTCAAGGCTCACAAGGGTAACAACGCGGACATCACAATCGGCGTCTTTGAAGTGCCGTGGGAAGAGGCTCCGCGCTTCGGCATCATGGTCACCGACCCCGAAACCGGCCGCATTACCGAGTTCCAGGAAAAGCCGAAAGAACCTAAATCCAACCTCGCCTCCATGGGCATTTACATTTTCTCGAAGCCCTTCCTTAAAAAGTATCTCGAAGAAGACGGCGTGAAAGAAGATTCGACGCATGACTTCGGCAACGACTTAATTCCGAAAATGTTGGCGGATGGTGCACGCATGTTCTCCTATGCGTTCGACGGTTATTGGAAAGACGTCGGAACCATCGAAAGTCTCTGGCAGGCGAATATGGACTTGCTCCAAGACCAGCCGCCCTTCGACCTCAAAGGCGACCAGAAAGTCTATTCGTCCAACCCGTCGCTCCCGCCGCAATTCGTCGGCCCCTACGCTTCCGTCAAGCAATCCATGATAAACGAAGGCGCAAAGATTGAAGGCGACGTCGACAAGTCCGTTATTTTCCAAGGCGTGCGTGTCGGCAAAGGCGCGAAGGTTACCAATTCGGTTATCCTGCCTTCGGCGATTATCGAAGAAGGCGCAATCGTCAATTACGCGATTATCGCTCAGGACGCCGTCATTAAAGCGGGCGCACGTGTCGAAGGCAAAGAGGGCGAAATTTTCGTCGTTCCCGAAGGCTCTGTCGTCGGTGCGACCAATACCAACGCGTGATTTTGAATTCGTCTGCACTTCAGGAGGTGCTTTGAATTGAAACAAGTAGTGGGGATAATAAATCTTCAGGAAGGCAACAGCCTGATTAGAGAATTGGCGGCGACGCGTGCGGTGGAAGCTCTGCCGTTCGCGGGACGCTATCGCCTCGTCGACTTCGCGATTTCCAATATGGTCAACTCCGGCATCAGCACGGTCGGACTTTTGCTCCCCGATTTCTCGCGTGCAGTGCTCGACCACATTCGCTCCGGTAAGGATTGGGATTTGGCTCGCCGCCGCGACGGCTTGACTTATCTGCCCGCAGCGTTGCCCGACAACGATTCGCGCAAGGGCGACCTCAAAGACATTTACGCAAACCTCGACTTCGCCGAACTCAGCGGCAAACAATACGTCCTGTTGACGAACGCAAGCTACATTTACAACATCGACTTCCAAGACGTCGTTGAATTCCACAAGAAGAGCGCGGCCGACATCACCATGGTTTACACGAAGGCGCAAATCGACCGCGAAGGCAAAAGCGTCGTCATTCAAACCAGCACCAACGGCATCGTCACCGACCTCGCCGAAGTGCCCGCGATTAAAGCCGGTCAAAAAGACGTCATGGGCGCGTACCTCATGCCCGTCCCGACGTTCGCTTACATAGTCAAATCCTCTTACGAACGCGGCGGTCAGGACTTCCTGCTTGACGCTTTAATTCGTCACGCCGAAGAATTCAAAATCAGCGCGTACAAACACGAAGGCTACGTCGCGCACATCAATTCCACCATGGAATACTACGCGGCAAATCGCGACTGCCTCAAGCCCGAAATTTGGGAAGAACTCTTCATGAACAACGAACGCCCGATCTTCACGAAGGTCAAGGACGAAGTTCCCGTTCAGTACAAAGAGACCGCCGACGTCAAGAACTCGCTTATCGCCAACGGTTGCGAAATTCGCGGCACAGTTGAAAACAGCGTCATCTTCCGCGGCGTCAAAATCGGCAAGGGCGCAGTCGTCAAAGACTCCATCCTTATGCAACGTTGCGACGTGCAAGAGGGTGCGCGCGTCGAAAACGTCATTTGCGACAAAGAAGTCATCATCACCAAAAATCGCTGGCTCAAAGGCGCGGAGAACTATCCTTACATCGTCAAGAAGAAAGCAAGAATCTAATCGTCGAAACTTAAAATATTGACAGACAACGGCGGATTTTTACCTGCGGGATACTCGCCCCGGCGTAAAGATTCGCCGTTTCTGCGATTGTGCTTAATCAAGCAATGTTGCCAACTATTTTCCCGTTTGATAAAATTACATTCGCAAGACGAAACTCTTAACCATCAAAAATAACGCTTTCAAAGGAGGAATTCGCTTGGCAAAAGATACGAACGACAGAAAAATTGCTCACAGCAAGGAGTACGAGAAGCTCAAAGAATCGCTCAAGAACCGCTTTATCAGCTCGGCGCACATCATGTTCGGGCGCGACGTTCACGAACTGCCAATGAACGAAATCTACAAGACGGTCGCGGCAGTTGCCAAACAGGTCATCTCCGAAAACTGGATTAAGACCAACCGCGCCTACATGGACAGGCAGGAAAAGCAGGTTTACTACTTCTCGATCGAATTCTTGATGGGTCGTTTGCTCAAAGCGAACCTCATCAACCTCGGTATCGACGAGGCCTTCCGCGAAGTGCTTGAAGACCTCGATTTGAACCTCGACGACATCTACGAAGAAGAACCCGACGCGGGGCTCGGCAACGGCGGCTTGGGTCGCTTGGCTGCATGCTTTATCGATTCGCTTGCCGCGCATCGCCTGCCTGGTCACGGTTGCAGTATCCGCTATCAATACGGGCTCTTTGAACAGAAAATCATTCAGGGTCAGCAAGTCGAAATCCCCGACAACTGGCTCCGCGACGGCTTTGCTTGGGAATATCGCAAGCCCGACAAGTCAATCAACGTCAAATTCAACGGCAACGCTTACATGAAGGAACAGCCCGACGGCTCGCTGAAACTCGTGCACGAAAATGCAATGACGGTTATGGCAGTTCCCTACGACGTGCCGATTGTCGGCTATCACAACAAGACCGTCAACACGCTCCGCTTGTGGAATGCCGAAGTCAATCGCGACTTTTCCGATTACGGCATGTTGACGCATGAACAAATGCGCGCAAAGAACGAGTATCGTCAATTCGTCGAAAGCATAACCGAATACCTGTACCCCGACGACAGCTCCAGCGAAGGCAAGCGTATGCGTCTGATTCAAGAGTACTTCCTTGTCTCGGCAGGCACGCAAAGCATTATTCGTCACTTCGTGCGCTCCGGCGGCAACATCCGCGAACTCGACAAGAAAATCGCCATCCACATCAACGACACCCACCCCGCGCTTTGCGTCGCCGAACTCATGCGCATTTTGATTGATGATTACGAACTTGAGTGGAACGAGGCTTGGACGATTACCCGCGCAGTCGTCGCCTACACCAACCATACGATTATGCCCGAAGCGTTGGAAAAGTGGCCTGTCGGCATGTTCAAGGAACTCCTGCCGCGCATTTATATGATTATCGACGAAGTCAATCGCCGTCACCTCGAATACGTCAGGGCGCGCTACCCGAACAACGTCGACAAGCTCCGCGCAATGTCGATTATAGAAGGCGGCGAAGTCCATATGGCTCGCTTGGCAATCGTCGGCTCGCACTCCGTCAACGGCGTCGCACGAATTCACAGCGACATCCTCAAATCCACGACGCTCCACGACTTTTACGAATACTGGCCGCGCATGTTCAACAACAAGACCAACGGCATAACTCACCGCCGTTGGCTCATGGGCAATAACCCCGAACTCGCCGACCTTATCGACAGGACAATTCGCAGTCGCGTCTGGCACCGTCACCCCGAACAGCTCGACCTGTTCAACGAATCTGTTGACGACCGCAAGGTTTTGAAGGAACTCGACGAAATCAAGCTGATTCGCAAAACCGACCTCGCCAACTTCATAAAGAAACATCAGGGCATCGAACTCGACCCGAATACGATTTTCGACATCCAAGTCAAGCGCATTCATTCCTACAAGCGTCAGCTCATGAACGCGCTCCACATCATTTGGCAATACGAAAAGCTCAAGACCGACCCCAGCTACAAGCCGCTCCCCACGACGTATCTTTTCGGCGGCAAGGCGGCGGCGGGCTACTACATTGCCAAGGAAACGATTCGCCTTATCAACGCAATCGCCGACAAGATTAACAACGACAAGTCAATCGACAATCGCTTGAAGGTCGTCTTCATTGAAAACTTCGGCGTGTCAATCGGCGAAATCGTCTATCCTGCGGCGGACGTCAGCGAACAAATTTCCACGGCGTCGAAGGAAGCGTCGGGCACGGGCAACATGAAATTCATGATGAACGGCGCGATAACCCTTGGCACGCTCGACGGCGCGAACGTCGAAATCCGCGAGGCTGTCGGCGACGACAATATCGTTATCTTCGGGCTCAAGGCGGGCGAAGTGCTTGCTTATTACGAAAACGGTACCTACTCCGCGTGGAACGAATACACCGGCAACCCCAATGCGCGCCTTGTCGTCGACAAGCTCACCGACGGCAGTTTCGGCAACTTCCATTCGATTCGCGACTACCTGATTCAGGGCAACGACGAATTCTTTATCCTCAAGGACTTCAACGCTTACATCGACGCTCACAGCGAAATTTATGCGCGCTACGCCGACCGTCAAGGCTGGCTCCGCTCGGTAGCAATGAATATCGCAAACTCCGGCAGATTCTCTTCCGACAGGACTATCGACGAATACGCTGCGGAAATCTGGAACATCAAGCCCTGCAAGATTCAATAAGGGACAAGGGATAAGGGACAAGGGATAAGGGACAAGGGATAAGGGACAAGGGGGATAAGCTGTGAATACTTCCAACCTTAACGATTACAACCTGTACCTGTTCCACCAAGGCACGAACTATCGCGCTTACGAGATGCTGGGCGCGCACTTCACTGAACGCGACGGCGAGCAGGGCGTCCGATTCGCGGTGTGGGCTCCGCACGCCAAATCCGTCAGCGTCGTCGGCGACTTCAACAACTGGGATAATCGCGTTAACCGCATGATTCGCCTGGAAGACGGCGAAACATGGGAAACGTTTGTCACGGGGCTCAAGCAGGGCGACAACTACAAATACGCCATCCTTCCGCAACACGGCAAGGCGCACATCCTCAAAGCCGACCCCTACGGCTTCTTCGCGGAGAGGCGTCCCAACACGGCGTCGCGCCTTTACGACCTTGAAAACTACGCTTGGCAGGACGGCGAGTGGCAGGAACTCAAAAGGCGTCAATCCTCCTATACGCGCCCGATGTTGATTTACGAGGTGCACGCGGGATCTTGGCAGCGCAACGGCAAAAAATATCTGACCTATCGCGAACTTGCCGACAAGCTGATTAAATACGTCAAGGACATGGGCTACACACATATCGAGTTCATGCCGCTGACCGAACACCCGCTTGACAACTCGTGGGGCTATCAAACGACGGGCTACTACGCCGTCACGAGCCGCTACGGCGAGCCGAACGACTTCCGCTACCTTGTCGAGACCGCGCACAAAAACGGAATCAGCGTCATAATGGATTGGGTGCCGGGGCATTTCTGCAAAGACACGCACGGCTTGCGCGAATTCGACGGCTTAAACCTGTACGAGTCCGACAACACGCAACGTTCCGAAAATCGCGGCTGGGGCACGATTAATTTCGACTACGGCCGCACGGAGGTTCACAGCTTCCTTATCTCCAACGCGCTGTTCTGGTTCGAGGAGTTCCACATTGACGGCTTAAGGATTGACGGCGTGGCAAATATGTTGTATCTTAACTTTGGTCGCGAAGAGGGCGAGTGGACTCCAAATCGCTACGGCGATATCGGCAATCTTGAGGCGGTCGACTTCCTGAAAAAACTCAACGAAACCGTCTTCAAATACCACCCGCAAGCCCTCATGATGGCTGAAGAATCCACGTCGTGGCCGCTTATCTCCAAGCCCGTCTACATGGGCGGCATGGGCTTCAACTACAAGTGGAACATGGGCTGGATGAACGACATGCTTGACTACGTGAGCCTTGACCCGATTTATCGCAAGTGGAATCACGACAAGGTTACGTTCTCGTTCATGTACGCCTTCGCGGAGAATTTTATCTTGCCGCTCAGCCACGACGAAGTTGTTCACGGCAAACGATCCTTGATTGAAAAAATGCCCGGCGATTATTGGCAAAAGTTTGCGGGTTTGCGCTGTTTCTTCGGATACTGGATGGCGCACCCCGGCAAGAAACTTTTGTTCATGGGCGGCGAATTCGCGCAATTCGTCGAGTGGAACGAAAACGACAGCCTTGATTGGCACCTCGTCGAGCAATACGAAATGCATCAACAAATGCAAGCCTATTCGCGGGCACTGAACAAATTCTATCTGGACAACAAAACGCTCTGGCAAGTCGATTTCGATTGGAACGGCTTTCAGTGGATTGACTGCAACGACAACGACAACAGCGTCATTTCGTTTATACGCAAGGCGGAGGACAGCCGCGACTACCTAATAGCGGTCTGCAACTTCACGCCGAACGTACGCGAAGGCTACCGAATCGGCGTACCCGACCCCGGCGCATATGTCGAAGTTTTCAACTCCGACGCGAAAGAATTCGGCGGAAACGGCGTCACGAACGCGGGTAGCTTGATTACCGAAGATTATCCTTGGCACAATCGCAGCCACTCAATCACCTTGACGATACCGCCGCTGGCGACGATTTTTCTTAAACACGACGTGATTATAGCCAAAAGCTGACAGCTTAAAGCTGATAACGAAAAACATTTCCCAAACAATAACAGATTACACAGGAGGGATTTTTTGACATGAAAGTTCTCTATGTAGCGTCGGAAGCAGTGCCGTTCGTGAAAACCGGCGGCTTGGCAGATGTGGCAGGTTCGCTCCCCAAGGCTCTCAAGGAGCAAGGCGTTGACGTTCGCGTTATCCTCCCGAAGTTCGTCAACAAAATCGGCGAGAAATATCGCGAGGGCATGGAACACGTTTACGACGGGACAGTCCCCGTGTCGTGGCGCACCAAATACGTCGGCATCGATAAATACGAACTCGACGGCGTGACATACTATTTCGTCGACAATGAAGAATATTTCGCACGCGAAGGGCTTTACGGCTACGACGACGACGCCGAACGCTATTCGTTCTTTTGCCGCGCCATCCTCAACTGCCTGCCCGCAATTGATTTCTTTCCCGATGTCATCAACGCCAACGACTGGCATTCCGGCTTGGTTCCTGTCCTGTTGAAACTCGAACACCAGGGCGACGAGCGTTACGAAAACATCAAAACCCTTTACACGATTCACAACCTCAAATATCAGGGCGTCTTCACCAAAGACATCATGAGCGACGTGCTCGGTCTTGATTGGAAGTACTTCAACAACGGCGACCTGGAATTCTACGACGCTGTCAATTTCATGAAGGGCGGCATTATATACGCCGATTACGTCTCGACCGTCAGCAAAACCTACGCGCAGGAAATTCAATACGAATACTTCGGCGAACACCTCGACGGGCTCCTTCGCAGCCGCAAAGACGACCTCTACGGCATCGTCAACGGTATTGACTACACCGTCTTCAACCCCGCGACCGATAAAAATCTGTTCGTGAACTACGACAACTCCGACGCCTATTCCGCCTTTGACAAGAAATGCGAAAACAAAATCAAGCTCCAAGAGTTGCTCGGCTTGCCGCAAGGCAGAAAGATTCCGATTGTGTCGATGGTCACGCGCCTTGTCGCGGCGAAGGGTCTCGACCTCGTCGTCCGCATGATGGACGAACTCCTTCAGCACGAAGATTTCCAATTCGTCCTGCTCGGCACAGGCGACAAAGTTTACGAAGACTGGTTCAAAGGCTTGGCGTGGCGTTATCCGCAAAAAGTTTCGTCGAACATCTATTTCTCGAACGAACTGGCGCAGAGAATTTACGCGTCGTCGGATATTTTCCTTATGCCGTCGAACTACGAACCCTGCGGCATCGGTCAGCTTATCGCCATGCGTTACGGCGCGGCTCCGGTCGTGCGCGAAACGGGCGGTTTGAAAGACACCGTTCAGCAGTACGACAAGTACACCAAACAAGGCAACGGCTTCGTCTTCTCGAACTACAATGCGCATGAAATGATGTACGCCCTCAAGCGCGCCCTGTCGACCTATGCGCAGTTTGAAGTTTGGCTCCAGATTTCTTCCAACGCCATGAACAGCGACTACAGCTGGAAAAATTCTGCGCACGAGTACATTGAACTTTACCAGAAGCTCATAAACAAGTAAGCTTAACGATTGAACGCAAAAATCCGGCGGGCTGAACCTCGTCGGATTTTTTTATTGACATATCGGCAAAAATTAGTAAACTGTAGAAAATAGTCTTGGCGTTTCCGCGGAGGAGGGAATTTTTGAAAGATATGGCCAGAAAATCTTCGGACAGCAGAAATCGAATGGTCGGACGACCGTGTGCCGGCTGCGGTAAAATAATAGAAACCGGGCTTTATTGCCCGCTCTGTCTTGAAAAATTTCGCGAGAGAGCCAAAGTTCAAGGCAGACGCATAGAGGCAATGAGACGCAACGATTTAAAGAAAATCGCCGGAGAACGACACGAAACGACGATCATGATTATCAACAGCGACGAACGCAACCTAAACATAACAAAAATCGTTTTGGAACGCGGCTTGCCCGACTGCAAAATCCTTGCGATAAACAATCTCCTCAACGCGATAAACACGCTCATAAGTCACGATATAAATCTGGTAATTCTGGACGCGGACTTTAACGGCGTCGATATGTTAAGCCGCATTCGTTCAGAGGAAAAATTTCAATCTTTGCCCGTGATGATGATGTCCGGTTCGACGCAACGGGAACTTGTCGCGAGTGTCTTTTCGCTCGGCGTTCAGGATTACGTAACGAAGCCCTGTTCGCCTCAAGACCTCGTCGAAAGGATTAACAAAGTCCTCAACGCCAACGAAAATCCCGAACCCGCAGACGACTCGCGCTCGAAGACGGCGTTCCGCATTGTCCTTATCGAAGACGACATTTTCGACTTGCGGCAGGAACGCGACACGATTCAACACCGTTTCCCTTGCGAATTGACGACCGCTCAAAGCGCAGCGGAAGGTATGCGCTACTTGGAGAATCGCGGCGCAGATTTGGTTTTGGTCAGCTTGGATATGCCCTTCGTCAACGGGTTGAAATTCTTGGAACTCTTAACCGCCAACAACAGGCTGAAAAATATCCCCGTGATAATCATGACGGATACGCGCGACTTTGCGATTTTAAGCGAAATCAAACGTTCTGCGGCAGCGGGCTACATCAGGAAGCCCAGCTTTTCCGAAGATGACTTGGCGATTATCGAATCGAAACTTCTGCGCCGCTGACGACGTAAAACGGCGACTATTTTAAAGAGTGGCTCGACTGTCGGCCACTTTTATCTTTGTGGCAACGATTCATTTGCGGGCGGCGCGTTTCTGAACATCATCCCGCAAATAATGAACTTCATGCAATTGAACAACATGTGGAAAGAATAGCCTGATTACCTGCAACGGCTCTTAGAACAGGTGTTCATAAACGATTAAGTAAAGTATGAATATGAGAAATTTTAATCAAAGTCTCAGCAGAAGCTACTGTTAGCTCATAATTTTTGCTAAGTCGGCGAGAGTGATTGAGCCAAGCAAAAGTACGCTCCACTATCCAACGTTTTGGCAATACTTGCCAGCCGTGCGGCTTCAATTTCTTGCTGATTTCTACTCTCAAACCGAAATATTTGTATGCCTCGAAAACGAAAGAACCGCGATAACCGCCGTCCCCGCAGATTTTCTTCAACCTCGGATAAGTAAAAGTAGCCAAACCCGTTACCCAATATCCCATTTTTGTGTCGTGTAAATTCGCTTTGTGAATCGTTACAGCAAGAAGACAAC
>Ga0310697_10000845_pt1 | contig 38801 bp, 22 predicted proteins | sample 172DNAGHGlowgp2_FD_203883 | JGI IMG/M metagenome (GOLD analysis project Ga0310697, IMG submission 203883) | Sheep rumen microbial communities from Palmerston North, Manawatu-Wanganui, New Zealand - 1728 DNA GHGlow gp2 (v2) (version 2) | ecosystem: Host-associated > Mammals > Digestive system >...
ATCTATTCCCAAGGCTACTTCAACGAGATAGAAGCTTTCATCTCTTCTGTTGAACGCAGTCATTCATGTGTTCTCACTGATATTTCAACACTTAGACCTACTTATGAAATCATCACAAGGAGTCCACTTAAAAAATCCTGAAAGGACTGTGAGCCTCTGTTATCCCCCTACTCCATCTCATCCACCCTTCAGTGTTACCATGCACTGTGAAGGCAACAAGCACAATAAAAAACTCCCCGTTGCTGGCCAGCAAACGGGGAGGCTTATACCATCTATAGACCGCCATCAACAATCCATATATGTTTTTCGTTGTCGTTCCTGACTGCTATATGTTTCTGCTCTTCTTTCCCGTCGGGATGTGCCAGAGTATAGAAGACATACGTCCCGACATAATCACCGTCACGACGTTCTTGGAAACCTGAGGCTTTACAACCTTTCATCTTTTCGGACAATGCGGGCAGCATGTTCTTGTAATAGACCAGTGCTTCGCTGGCTTGATTGTTATTGCCACTGATGCACTATTTCCATCCTCGCCCGCCGCTAACTCCTTGCCGTATTATTGCCTTTATTGGGGAACATATAAACTCTTCAAACAACCAAGAAAATCGCTCGAAAACGGTCGCAGACAGGGCGTTTTTACCATCTTAGCGACCCGTTTCGTGCATTATCCTGCAAAAATCAGCCTTATAAACAGAGGCATATTTTATGCTGCTTACCGAGGAAATCTCACTGGTGACGATGGTTCCTATCACTTGCTGGAGGCCGTCGGCAAAGCCCAAAGAAATGCTCAGTCCGGCGAATAACCTTTTATCCATTATTCACTTCTAAGATGTATCCTCGTTTCTTCAATGACACAATAGAAATGGTGGTATCGGCTCCAAGCAATTTACGGAGATAGGTTATCTGAACATTGAGGGCAAGTGAGTTGGCATAGCTGTTGTTACCCCAAACTGATTGGAGGATGGTTTCGCGCTCTACTGTCTTGTTGATGTTCTGTACGAGGATGGTGAGGATTTCTGACTGACGAACGGAAAGATGCCGCTGCACACCATCAATCTCTATGGTCGAGAGATTGCGGTCGAAGATTGTCCGCCCGATGGTAATACGGGTGGGAAGCGATGACTGTCGATGCTCAAAACGTTCTCTGATTTTGGCTATCAGTTCTTCAGGATAGAAAGGCTTGGGAATGTAGTCATTGCCTTTCAAGTCGAAACCTTTCAGACGGTCAGCCTTCTCCGTGCGGTCGGTGAGGAAGAAAATGAGTACATCCCGGTCTTGCTCACGGATTCTCCTTGCCAACTCAAAACCATTCATCAGCGGCATGTTGATGTCGAGCAGCACCAAGTCGGGGCGGCTGGAAGCATACATCTCCCACCCCGCACGTCCGTTCTCGGCATACTCCATTTCATATCCCTCCACCTCCAGGAACTTCTTTAGCAATTCCGAGTTCTGGCAGTCATCGTCAACAAGCAATATCCTAATCCTCTCCATCTCTCTGCGGTATTAAAATGATGAATGTTGTGCCCTTGCCCTCGGTGCTCTCAAACGAAATCGTGCCACCGTGTGCCTCCACCAGCAACTTCACATAACTCAGTCCAAGTCCTACGCCTGGGATAGCCATGTCCTTCGCCGTTTCGCTACGATAGAACTTGTCAAACACATACCGCTGGTCGGCCTTTGCGATGCCGGTGCCATTGTCCGCCACGCTGATTTGCACCATACCGTCCTCACGCATCCGATAGTCTATCATGATGGCCACAGCCTTTACAGAGTATTTGATGGCATTCTCCAGTAGATTACAGATGACGTTGCCAATATGCATTCGGTCTGCCCATGCTTCCACATCGTTCACGGCCACGATGTCCATCTTCACCTTCCTACCGCTGGGAATGTTCTGCTTACCGATACATTCCTCTATCAGGCTACCCAGTGAAAAGCGAGACTTCACCAAAGGAATTTCGGTGGAATCACTGAGTGTGATGTCGCGCAGTTTCGAGAAATACGAAGTCAGGTTATCCAGTTCATTGTGCGAACTCGCCAGTATGCGCTGTTTACTATCTTCATCCTGCATCATCTGCTCATTACCCATAAACGACACACACATTTTCAGCGTTGAGATAGGGCGCTTCAGTTCGTGAATCATGGTCTGCATAAACTCTTGCCTGATGGCCTCGACGTGCCGTTGCTTGCGGATGGTCAGGATTTGATAGACCAGACAAAAGATAAGAAAGAAAGATAGCAATATGGTTATCAGCAATGTATAACCCATCCGTTTGATGACCGGCGATATACTGATGGGTGTTTCCACCACAACCTCCTGTCCCTCGAAGATGTCGTAAGGATAAGACACTTGCATTACGGGTTGCCAAATGGGGCCATTTATTTGCATGGACGATTGCCATATCATCGTGTCGGCTTTTATAGTCGTTATGCTTTGCGCTGTGATACCTCTTGACTGCAGGATACTGTCGAGCCTTTCCTTTTGGAATGGATGCTGATGGTCAACGGTGAAGCGGTTGAGGGCATCAACCAATTGGCCTGTTCCCATGTCTTCATTGTTCTTGCTGTTACAATCAAACACAAAGTATTCCATGCCTTCGGGCAGTTCCGTAGGAAGGCTATCATGGAGACTGGATATATAATCCAATAGATATGCATCGGCATCTGTATTCCCGAACTTCGTTCGCCTACCCGTAGCCTTTCCTTTGGAATTTGAATGTAGCGTATCAAGCGCAAAGATTTCATACCTCCATGTCTCAACAGCATCGTCCTCCCTTATATCGTATGTTTTCCTAAAACGGTTACCGTAGAACCTCGGAGGATGTGGCAATGTCTTCCTAATTGCTATATCTTCTTCAGCACAGACAATAATTCTACTATACAGTTCGCTTTTGTATTCTTCAAACGACAGTTGATAACGACTGTAAAGCCAATAGCCCTGCACGATGCTGTAGGCTACAATGGCGCAGATGGTCAGGCCATATATAAACTTGATTCTTCTTTCCATATCGGCTGCAAAATTACTCATTTTGTGCTGAGTTCTTGATTGAGAGACTCCCCAAAAAGTGAAACAGTAATAATTCAGTAATAATTATTTTCGGCTACAGGGTAAAATAACCCTAACTTCGCACTCAATTTCACATCAAAACATAAATAAAATGAAGAAAAGAGTATTATCTATCGCCCTCGCCTCTGCCCTTGTCGGCTCTATGATGGCTCAAGAAGTGGAGCACAGGAAGCAAGTGTATGTCATCAAGGCTGGCAAGACCGTAGGTTTCAACACTGCCACCCCTGTGGAGCAAAAGGAAATCGGGAAAGCTGTCATGGAATTCATGTACGATTACAAGTACCTGACCGACACCACCGACGTAACCCATAATGAGACCGACCGGATGACGCTGCAAGTGAGTCACGGAATGTCGAAATTCACGAGTTTCCGAGCCATGCAGATTGATTCGCTGATAAGCGTCTCAACACCCGAACAAATCAGTGCCAACCCAGAAAGTTATGTAGGAGGCGAGACCTTCAGCATTTATAAAAACTATCCGCGGGGACGCTTCACTGTCACTGACAAGATTTCCACAGACTGGTTCCTTTACGAAGAGGACATACCCGCGCAGGAATGGACGCTGACCGACGATACGTGTAATATATTGGACTATGAATGCAAGAGTGCCGTGTGTGACTTCCGTGGCAGACGGTGGACTGCGTTCTACACTGATTCTGTGCCTGTTGCCGACGGTCCGTGGAAGTTTGGTGGCCTGCCGGGGTTCATCATGCAGGTTTATGACGAGGGGCATCAGTATGAATTTACCTGTGTGGGCATCAACTCCAAGGCCGACCGAGCCATCACCATGCCCGACGTGGCCTTCAACAAAACCACCCGTACCAAGTTCTATGCCACCAAATATCGTTGCGACGTCGATCCCTTTGCCTATATGATGAATGTGAATGGTGTCAATGTGGAAGTGAAAGGACCCGATGGACAGCCACGCACTGACCTCACCCAACCCCGAACACTTGATTTTGACTACATCGAACGCGATTGGAGGCAGTGACCCAATGAAGAGACTTGGCATCCTGTTTTTATGCGTGTGCCTTCACTTGCCTTTCTGCTACGGACAGGTCAAGGACCTTGATGGCATCGTGACTGACGAGGAAAGTGGCGAACCTGTGGCTGGTGCCATCGTGCAGGCCGTCGGTGGCAAGAACTACACTTTCACCACCAATGACGGGCGTTTCTCCTTAAAGGGCGAGGCAAGACAAATCCGTGTGCAATCAATGGGCTATCGTAGTATCGTGGTAGATGCTACCGAAAGCCCGATGCATGTCAAGATGAAGCCGGAGGCCACACAATTGAAAGACGTTATCATCAAGGCACCTGACATTATCCAGAAAAGCGACACACTGGTCTATTCTATGAGCAAGTGGGCGCAAAAACAAGACCGTAACATGGCCGACGTGCTACGTCGCTTGCCGGGTGTGGAGGTGGCAGAAGACGGAGGCATCAAGTACAACGGCGAGCCTATCAACAAATTCTATATCGATGGTTCTGACTTCGTGAACGACCGCTACGGAGTGGCGACCAATAACATTTCCCCTGACGACGTCGCCAGCGTGGAGATTATGGAGAACCACCAGCCCGTGAAGGTGCTTGAAGGACTGGAGTTTTCACAGCAAGCAGGGCTGAACATCAAACTTAAAGAAGCCGCCCGCGCCCGTTGGATTGGCATCATGAATGGTGGCGTAGGTGCCGAGCCTCTGCTCTACGACGCATCCCTGTTTGCCATGCGCATTGCCAAGAAATGGCAGAACATGGAGACGTTGCGACTGAACGATACGGGATGGAATCCCAACAGTCAGAGTCAGAGGCATACTGACTACACTATCCTTAACAGTGGCTATAATGACAATTCGTGGCCTGACTATATCGCCATCGGCATCACCTCTGCGCCGCTTGACGAACTGCGCACCCGTGACAATCTTTCATTTCTGGCACAGTCGAGCAATGCCCGCCATATAGCCGATGGCTTAGATGTCAAGCTGAATGCCACCTATCAAGCTGACCGCTTGGATTTCACCAATTCCTGTACCACTCGCTATTTCGACAAGAACATACCCTCGTTCTTAGAGCAGAACACTTTGCGCAGCCACGAACGCCAACTAAACGGCGAATGGTCACTGCAACTGAATCGACGCAATAACTATCTGAAGGACAATCTCAGTGTGGATGCCTTGTGGAACCGTGCAACGTCTGCCGTCAGCGGTACGCAAACGTTGCAGCAACAGTCCGACCTCCCATCCCTTGACATTACCAACGATTTGCAACTGGTTCACCGTATCGACAGCCACCTACTGACCATCTCGTCGCACAACCGCTACTCACATCGGCTCCACTCGCTTACTGCCTACACTGTTCTGCAAGACCTAACCACTGACGACTTCCGCTCTGTTACTGAAGTCCGCTATGGCTGGCTACTCCGTCGTTGGTCGTTCTATGCCCGTGGCGGCATCGACCTCAATCAGCACCATTTCCAAAGCAGTCTCAGTGGTCTCATGCTGCCCGACTATCCTTTAGAGGGCCGTAGGCACTTCACCGTCCTCAAAACTTACGCCTCGCCCGAAGCCCGTTATCAGCATCGTCGCTGGTGGCTGACACTCTCACTGCCCATTGGCTACTATTATTATCATGTGGCAAACCGACTGAACGACACCTCCACCAGTAAGCACGTTATGACCATCTCTCCAATGGTTTATGTTCGTCACCAACTCACGGCCAAGACTGACCTCTCTGCTTATCTCAACTACAGTCTCCAGCCAATCGCGCCAAGCAGTTACACGCAAACCGTCGTCATGTCTGACTTCCGAAATCTCACTTTTCAGAAACCATCCACAGAAAGCATACGGCAACGTTCGCTTCTCGTCAGACTACGCTACCGAAACCCTATCACCTCGCTCTTTGCTAATCTCTCAGCCAAATACGAACAGGACTATCAGCCCCTGATGCAAAACCAGCTGTTCATCGGCGAGCGCATTCTTACGGCTTTTGTTACCTGTGGAAACAACATTTCCGTCACTCAACTCAATGGCGGCATCAGCAAAGGTCTTTGGGCAACCAAAATCACCGTAGGCATTGATGCGTCTCTTGGAAACTCCTGTGCCAGGATGATGCGTCAGAACGTGGAACAGCCTTACACCTCCACCTTCATCACCCTTGCACCCAAATTCTCTGGCAAATTCACCGCTTGGCTCTCCTCTGACTATCGACTGACTTACACAAACAATCAATACAAGGTCAATGCAGTGAAGGCCATCCACAGTGCACTGCGCCAAAATCTCTCCGTTACACTCCTACCTACCGACCAATGGCATATTGCTTTCGGCGCAGAGCATTACTACACTCGCTTTTCCACCGACCAGACGGCCAGCATCATTTTCCTCGATGCCTCTGTCCGCTGGCTTCTTTCCAAACGCATTGACATCGCTCTTGCCGCCACTAATCTCCTTAACGAGACAGACTATCGCTACACCTCCTTCGGCTCCCTCTCAGAATCTTTCTATTCCTTCAACATACGACCAAGAAATATTATCATCAAAATGCAAATCAAGATATAGTAAATGACCAACATTCAGGAAGATGAATTGTAGTAGTCGTTAGAATTATACCCAAATAGCAGTGCAAGTATAGACCATAATCTATAAGAATCCTTTCCATGATTCGCCGAATGAATTTTCCACAAACAACCGAATAAAAATTCCACAAATCACCGAACAAAATAGCCTCAAATAACCGAACAAAAGAACCTCAAATCACCGAAAACTTTCAGTTTTCTTTGATGGTTTGCTATAAAAGTGTATGCAGAAGCCTTGGATGGCCAGCTTTATCATTACAGAGACGGCAATGGCCTTGAATGTGATACAGTTCTTCATCGTCGTAATGGCAGCTACGCCCTGCTTGAGGTAAAATTGGGAGGAGAAGATCATATTAATGCTGGCGCAGCCAGTATGATAAAACTTGCCGGGAATATAGATACTGATAAAATGCCAGCACCATCATTTATGGCAGTTATCATCGGTGTTGGACAGTATGCCTATCAAAGACAAGATGGAGTATATGTCATCCTCATAGGTTGCTTAAAGGATTAAAACATTCCAAATTGTGCGGGAGTTTCTTCTCTACCCGTATGGATATTTTTGTTTATAGTTGTGATAAGTTGTTTTCCCCCAAAAAACCAACAACAACCCAAAGAGAAGCAAGCTATATTTTTTTATTTCTTCATTTAATGACTTCTAAAAAAGAGGGGAAATGAAATAAAAAATATTATTTTGCTTAGTTTTTCGGATTGCTGAATCGTCCTTATAATATATGACTGATTGAAAAGTCTGTTTATGACAAAAGAAGAATTTGAAAACATATACCGCCGGCATTATGCACAGATGTACCGTCTGGCAAGGGTGATGCTATATGACCCTCAGGAGAGCAAGGACGTGGTGAGCGAAGTGTTCACCCGTCTACTTCATGCCAAACAACTACCAATGGAGAATAAGGTGGAGGGGTACCTGATGACCGCTGTACGCAACCGTTGCCACGATGTGATTAGTCACAGGTCGATTCGGGAACGTGTGGAAAAACTCTTCTTACAGGAATCCATGCAGAACAATATGACCACCATGGATGATGATGACCGTCTGGAGCGGCTGATGCAATTCATTGAGGCAGAACTGCCACCGCTTAGCCAACAGATATTCCGACTTCGATTCCTCCGCGAAATGAGTTATGAAGAAGTGGCACATGCTACTGGTGTGAGCAAAGTCACGGTGTACAACCATCTGTCACAATCGCTACAGCGAATCAAGGAACATTTCCGTTAAGCCAAATAAGCAGAGTAAAGCTCGCTTTAACTTTGCAATGGCGAGGAAATGAAGACAAAGTCAACATTTTCAGTAACAAACAGCAAAACGATAAACGTTATGGAACAGAAAGGAAAAATAGACCAGTTGGTAGCGGAGAACCAAGAACTCCTCGCACTGACCAAGCAAGCCTTTATGAAGCGCGAAGTCGAAAAGGAATACGTCCACGTGGACGAGGAGTGGGAGAAGTTTTATGCTGAACACGCTGAAGAAATTGAAGCACTCGGTTCTGATAATAGAATCGAGCCACATACTGCAACCATTAAGAAACTGTTGGGTATACTTCCCAATAAGGTGGCCGCAAGTGTCATGGGCATACTCTTCACTGCAGGAGTTGCTTTCGCTGCCTTCCATATCGTACGCATGGTTAGCAGTAGCAAGTCGCAAACTGCACAAACACAACAGATTACTCCAGAACAACCAACCAGGGTAATACCAACAGATACCATAGAGACTGATTCAACAACGAATACCCGACCTGTCATCTTTGACAATTTGACGTTAGACACAATATTGCCACAGATTGCTACACACTATAAAAAAGAGGTGGAATTTCAAAATACAGATGCCCGCTTGCTCCGTTTCTATTTCGTATGGAAACCAGACGATGGACTTGAAGTCACTTTGCACCGACTCAACCTTTTTGAAAGTATCGACATAGAACTGAAGGACAACAAAATTGTAGTGAAATAAGACATGAGACGAATCATCTTTATAGTTGTCTGCTATCTCGTTACTTTTGGAGTTCAGGCGCAGAAGATTACCAGAGAATACAATAACGTCTCGCTCAGCCAAGCCCTACGCCAACTGAACGAGCAAAGTGAGGACTATACCATCAGTTTCCTTTACAACGAACTGGAGGACTTCAGCATCACCACATCTATACGCCACAAGTCCATACCTGACGCCATCCGTCAGATGATAGGTTTCTATCCCATCCGCATGACCGTTGAGAACAAGGAAATCATCGTGGAGTGTCCTCAAAAGACTGCCTCACGCTACAAGGGGACCATCATCGATGAACAAGGCCACCCCATTGCCTACGCCAACATCGCCCTGCTCTCGCAGCAGGACTCCACACTGATTACGGGTGGAGTATCCAACGAAAGCGGTCTCTTTGTCATCCCATGCGAGCAGAGTCCTGTCGTTGCACGTATCTCGTATGTCGGCTACAAGACTGCTTATGTCATAATGACGACAAGAAATGCCAGTCCTATCAGACTCGAACTTGAGAACATCAAACTGAACGGAGTGCAAGTGACAGGGGAACACATCATATCGAGCACAGAAAACGGCCACCTCGTTTACAACATGCCCTTTCTTCTACAAATCTATCCTGCCGACAATGCTTACGACGCATTGACCAATATCCCTGGCGTAAGCGAGATGAATGGTGGCATCATGTTCTCTGGTCAGGCCGTCACCCTCATCATCAACGGAAAGCCTACGACATTGAGTACCGACAAAGTGGTGGAAAGGCTGAAACAGATGCCTGCAGCTATGATAGCCAAGGCCGAAGTGATGCCCTCAGCTCCTGCAAGATATCATGTACGAGGAATGGCCATCAACATTGTGACTAAAGACTTCACAGGAACAGACCAACTCTCAGGACAACTGATGGGCGGTTGGCGGCAACACAAATATGGAACAGGCTATGCGGGTGGCAGTATCATCTACAATCACGGCAAATGGGGAATAGACGCATCATACACCTATACTAATGGCACTGGCTACGGACAAGTAGAACATGAAGCCAACCACCCGCTTGGAGAGCAACGTATGGCATACAGCGACAAGACCCGCAACCGTAGCGACGGCCTTGACCATGAATATCGCATTGGTATGGACTATACAATTGCCGACAACCACCGTTTGAACCTTGCCTACACGGGACAATGGAATTCCACCCGTTCGACCAACACCACGACAGGCACTGCACTGTCTGTACAGAATTCCCGACAGCACGACTATCTGCACAACATTGATGCCAGTTATGCTATGCCCTTCGGTCTGCAGATTGGAGCCTCTTATACCAACTATCAGGAACCTCGCACACAGAACCTTGACGGAGAGTTGAATGAGATGAGCCGAAACCTCTATGTCGATAGCCGTCAGAAAGTTAGCAAATGGCTCTTCACAGCTGACCAAACCCACTCTTTACCAAAAGGATGGGAGCTGAGCTATGGCGGCAAGGCGCAGTTCACGAATAACAACAGCTACCAGACCACACTCGATGAAAACCAGCACCCCCTACCCGATGCCACCTCACACGTGGACTACGACGAACGCATCATGAATGGTTACGTTGGGCTGAGCAAGCAAATTGGCACGGCGCTGAACCTTGACGCCTCTGTGACTGCTGAACAATACCACGCCACGAAGTGGAATGGATGGCGCATTTACCCACAGTTCAATGCGATGTGGAACATAAATGAAAAGAACTTGCTCAACTTCGCGTTCAGCAGCGAGGCCATCTACCCCTCCTATTGGAGCACGATGAGCAGTATCTACTATTCATCGGCTTACAGCGAGATATGGGGCAACCCCGACCTGAAACCAATGTCGGAATACGACATCAACCTGATGTGGCAACTCAACCACAAATACACCTTCACGGCCTTTGCCATGTTGGAGCCCGACTATTTTGTGCAAATGGCCTATCAACCTTCTGACCGCATGGCTGTGGTGATGAAGGAGACCAACTTCGACTATTCCAACAGTTTCGGTCTGCAAGCCTCGGCGCAGTTCCATATTGGAAGTTGGCTCAACGGTAATGTTATGGCAACTGCACTGTATCGACACGACAAGACCAACAAATTCTTCGACCTTCCCATAGACCGCACTTGTCTCTCGGGCATTTTTAGCGGCACAGCTGTGGCTCGGCTGTCATCAAAGCACAACATCCAACTCATCCTCAATCCTTTCTTCCAAACGAAGGCCATTCAGGGCGTTTACGACATCGAACCGCTCCTACGACTGAATGCCACGCTCCGCTACACTACCGCTAACGGCAAATGGAGCCTTGTGGCAAAAGGTGAAAACATATTGAACGACCACATTACCACCAACTCGTCAATAACCAATCAAGACTACACTATGCGTGTCTGGATGCCCTACACTAACTATTCCCTTACCGCCATCTACCGTATCGGCAACTTCAAGGAGAAGAAAAAGAAAGAGGTTGATACTTCCCGAATGGGATATTGAAATGAATCAACAATAATTCCCTCATTCTCACGGGCAGCTGCTGGTCGCGAACCAACGCTGCCTTTTTTTAGGAATAATAGTATCTTACCTCCTAAAAATGCTTTTTCTTTCGTTGACAGGCATATGAATCCTTTTTTTTATATAAATTTGTAATTATGATTTCAAGAACAAAATCGGACGATACTTGATATTCCAACAATAACCAACAACAAATGAAAAACAAGATTCTTTTATCGCTGATAGCCGTCATGATGACGGTTGCAGTCGAGGCACAGGAGGTGCCGCAATTAGCTAACGTATTGAGCCGTGAGACCATGTCGCTGAACGGTGACTGGCACTACATCGTCGATGTGCAGGAAGAAGGCTACTACGACTACCGCATGAACCCCACCCGATGGGGATTCTTCCGCAACGCCAAACCACAAAAGCCTGAGGACCTCATCGAGTACGACTTCGACAAAGCTGCCACCATGCAGATTCCTGGCGACTGGAACACACAGGACGAACGCCTCTTCTTCTATGAAGGCACGGTGTGGTTCAAGACCAGTTTCCAAGCACAGGTACCCATCGAGAACTGCCGTACCCTACTCTACTTCGGCGCTGTGAACTACGACTGCCGCGTATGGGTGAACGGTCATGAGGCAGGACATCACATCGGTGGCTTCACTCCTTTCAACTTCGACGTGACCGACATGCTCCAGAACGGCGAGAACACCGTCATCGTGAAGGTAGACAACAAGCGCAAGGCGGAGGCCATTCCCACACAGATTTTCGACTGGTGGAATTATGGTGGCATCACCCGCGACGTGCTGGTCGTCAAGGTGCCGGAAACCTACATCGAGAACTACAAACTGGAGTTGCAGAAAGCCGACGTGAACGCCAAGCAACGCGAAATCACCATGACCGCTCATCTCAACAAACCTGAGGCAGGACAGACGCTCACGCTGACCATCCCGGAACTGAAGGTGAAGCAACAATGTGTGACCGATGCAGAAGGCAATGCAAGCCTCACCCTACGCATTCCGTCCAAACGGCTCTCACTCTGGAGTCCCGACAACCCCAAGCGCTACAGCGTCACACTCGCATCAGACCATGACGTGGTGGCCGACAGCATCGGTTTCCGCACCATCGAGACACGTGGGAAGCAACTCCTGCTCAACGGCAAACCCATCTTTCTCCGAGGCATCAGCATCCATGAGGAGAAGCCCTTCGGCGGTGGTCGAGCCAACTGCACGGCTGATGCCCACACCCTGCTCTCTTGGGCCAAGGAACTGGGTTGCAACTTCGTGCGCCTCGCACACTATCCACACAACGAATACGCTGTCCGAGAGGCCGAGCGTATGGGCATCCTCGTTTGGAGCGAAATCCCATGCTACTGGACAATCTCCTGGACGAACCCCGACACCTACAAGAACGCCGAAAGGCAGTTGACCGACATGATTCGCCGCGACCAGAACCGCGCCAACGTCATCATCTGGTCTATCGCCAACGAGACACCCCACTCCGCCGAACGCGACCTGTTCCTCAGCCGCTTGTCAAAGCACGCGCGCAGCCTCGATTCTTCACGCCTCATCTCGATGGCCATGGAGGTGACCTCGGCCTCGAACTACAAGAACCGCTTGCAGGACAACATGAACGAATACGTCGATGTCATCTCGTTCAACCAGTACATCGGCTGGTACCGCGACGTGAACGACGCACCGAAGATGGAATGGGAAATACCTTACGACAAACCTGTCATCATCAGTGAGTTCGGCGGTGGTGCAAAAGCGGGTCTGCATGGTCCAAAGAACCAGCGCTGGACGGAGGAATTCCAAGAGAACCTCTATCGCGAGAACATCGGTATGATTGACAAAATCGACGGTCTGGCTGGCACCACACCCTGGATTCTGAAAGACTTCCGCTCACCACGCCGTGTGCTCGACGGCATACAGGACTACTACAACAGAAAAGGCCTCTTCTCCGACAATGGCGAAAAGAAGAAAGCCTTTTATGTGTTGCAGGAATGGTATGAGAAGAAAAAGTAAGTCAAGAAATTACTTGACTAAGACCTTCTTCCCTTGATGGATATAGAAGCCCCTCTCTACTGGTTTTCCATTTAGTCTGCGGCCATCGAGGGTGTACCATTGACCATCGGCCATTGAACATTGACCATCGAACATTGACCGTTGACCATTATCATTTACTTTCAAAATTGTAGTAACCTCGTCAGTATTGAAGTTCAACGAGAGATTGTTCACTTCTGCTGACGGGGTTCCTGCATACAGGCCATCGAACAGTTCGAAATAGGCACGGAACGCACCTAACGTCACATTTTCGCTAGGGAAATAGAGTGTGTTAGCAGCACTCAGATACAGTTTCTTGCGGTCGTTGGCAGAAAGAGTGAAAGGAGAGTAAATCCCCTTGAACGAAACGATATCGTCTTCCGCTATCTGTTGTGGGTCGCTTCCGTTGATGGTGACACCAGAGAAAGCAGGATTGACGATGTTTTCCACCGTTTCACCGCTATTCCACTTCACAAGATAAGGTTGTCCAGCCACGATGGTGGTGGCTTTACTGAAATCCAGCGTAAGCGTTCCTTCCGAAAAATTTGCTCCGACGAGTTCCATCACCGTGGCATCACTGAACAATGTTCCACTGAAGTTTCCGATAGCGAAAGGCAGTGAAATGGTGTTCCACGAGTTGTCCTTATAGAGTGTACGTCCGTTGATGACGACATCACAAGTCTTTCCATTGTTGCCGGTCAGTAGCGGCGCATTGTCACCATCATCCTCGAGGACGAGAACGTATGAACCAAGGGTCAAGGTTGGCAACAATCCTGTGTGGAACTGCCAAATGGAATAATCACCTTGAGTGTTGAGACTGCCGTCGAGCGCAAAGCCCAACATATCGCCCGTCGCGTATGCGCTCTCCACTGTGCCTTGATTATTATAGCCGAAAATGCCGCCATAAAAAGCCGCTTCACTGACCTCTGCGCTGGAATAGACATGACGAACTGTTCCGTCGTTGACGCCGACGATGCCACCAAGAAAGTTGAAGTCATCACTGCTGGTCGCTGATGTGAACACCCGCCCGCGATTGTAGCAGTCCTCAATGCAAGCACTGGTTACTCCGCCTCCAATATTGCCATTGCCACCGGCTATACCTCCGACAGCGGCTATCCTCCAATTACCAATGACAATGGCGAAGTTGGAACACTGGAAGATATGGCCTTGATTCTGCCCTGCAATTCCTCCTACATAGCAAGCCGCATCATCGGAGGTCTTTTCATTAATATAGATGTTGCCGCTGCGAACACCCACACGCGACACAGTCCCAATCTCACCGACACAACCGAAAAGACCCGCCACATTGCCTGTGTCGAAACCGCTGACATCCACGATCAGATGATCCACCCAATGACCTTGTCCATCGAACGTTCCAAGGAAAGGATGTTCAGTGGTACCAATGGGCATCCAAACTACATTCTTCAAGTCAATGTCGGCAGTCAGTTTAATAGTCACACCGACGTAGTCTTCTCCGGCATTCACGCTGGTGGCAAATTCCCGTAGCTGAGATGCTGTGCCAATCTCTATATCGTCGGCCAGGACCGACGATATAGACAATAATGAAATTACGATGAATAAAAAACGCTTCATATCATTCGTTGAGTTACTTCACGACAACTTTCTGTCCGTTGTGGATGAACACACCCTTCTGGGTGGGTTTGTCATTGAGTTTGATGCCTTGCAGACTGTACCAACCCTCACTGCCGGTGGCATCGAACGGGATGAAACTAATGACGGTTGGCAGGTTGAGGGTTCCCGAAACTCCGTTATCGACATAGTTCATCTGCTGAGCGGTGGTGGCTACAATCTCACCGTCACGTTCGATGGCGAAACCGACACGTCCGTCATCCGTATCCGCCACACTGAGGAAGAAGAGTCCCTCCTCGTCGACCTCAGCCACGCCACGTGTTTCCGCCCCTGCAATGGCCACCAACTTGTCGCCTTCTTTCAGTTCGAAACCGTCCACCTGAGCGATGACGCACATCGAAGAACCCGTGTTGTTCAAGTAAAGCGGTGAGCGTTCAGCCGCCTGCTGGCTTGCGCTGTTGTTGTAGATTGTACCACTGGAGTAATAAGGATAATAGAACATGACTTCATCATCCGCGCCACGTTTGAGCATATATCCTTGTCCAGTCTTCATGTACTTAAGCGTTCCTTTCCAAGAACGGTTACCGCCCTTGTCGATATTGAGTACGGCGAATTCGCTCTGTGTCTTGATGATGTCGCCCTCTTTCGCCATTTCGGTATAGTCCGACAACGCGGTGGTAAGCGGCAGGTTCATGAACGACAAGTAACTGATGCGGTTCCATCCTTTGTGGACGGGAATACCTACATACGAATAGTTAATGCCTGACCAATAGATGGTCTTGTCATTGTGCACGTATATACGGTACATCCGTTGCATACTGAGTTGGTACATTTGGTCGCCATGGTCCCAGTAGTAGTTATTGGTGCGGGTCGTGGGGTCATAGACGGCTTTGTAGGTCAACAGTTCATACGAACCGTCGTCCTTCTGTATCTCTATGCCGTCACCAACTTCCCATGTTCCGAAACTGTTCATGAGGTCAGACATCTTGGTTTCCGCTGGCAGGAGGTAGGACGATACCCAATTCCAACCTTTCTCGAGTTGCAAGGACTGTACTTCCTTGAAGCCCGAATAGAGATTGATCGGGGCACTGGCACTGCCTAAAACGGTGTCGGCCTTGAAGTAGATGGTGTCTGGAATCAAGGCAACGTCAGCATCTATCTTCTTTTCTACCACAAAGATGCGATTTGAAGACGCGTCGTAGAATTCGAAGGTCAGAGGCGTACGTTCATCTGCGTCATTGGGATTGTAGATGGTCAGATAGACCAGTCCGTCGTTGGATTCTGTCTTCGGGTCTGTTTCCACATGTGCCGTACCCAGTATCCTGTGTCCTTTACCCACTGCGATGAGCATGTCGCTCGATTCACGGGCTATTTCGCTTCCAAGGGTGACACGAGCCACCATATACATCACGTTGGAGCTGGCTTTCAACTGCTCATCAACTGCCCATTGCGGTGCCTCGCCACGGACTTTCACATTGATGGGCAACGGTTCTGTAGTGCCGTTCTCACCTACGATATAGATGATTTCCTCGTAATCGCCCACATTGACGTAGGGCGAGATGGTCATCGTCACGAACGTTTCATCAAGGGCTGAGATGGAGCCACTCTTGCGGGAGGCTGTCATCCATTCGGGCAGTCCCTCCAAGGTGAATTTCTGGGTCTTGCCACTGAGATTCTCGATGGACACTTCAAAGGTCGTCTCCTGACCATACTCCACATCCACCTGCTTGCGTTTCACATTCCAATGCAATGGGTTGCGATAGACGTAGAGGTTCATCGTCAACGGCGATGCCATCAGGTTGCCCTGCAAATCGGCCACCTCCTTGACGATGATGAAGACGTTGGTCTTCTCTATCTGGTAGTCGGGCACGTCGAGGTTGATGAGCAGGTCCTTGCCGTCGGCAACGAATGAGTACTTGATGTTCTCCAGTTTTCCGCCATCTGTCATGGGCGCGTACATGCTTCTGTCTGCGTATTGTTCAATGACATCAGGACTGACAATGGTGTCGCGATGGTTCTCCACCACATTGCCGTGGTTGTCTTTGTACTTCTTCAGACTGATGCCTGTTGGCATAAGACGTTGGCTGTTGTCTTCCTGTTTCTCCGAACTACTGAACGACAGGTAAGCCAGCAAGCCCATCTCCTCGCCCGTCGGGGTCTGGTTGGAGAAGGTCTTCAACCCGTTTTCGGTAATCTCCATTTCAAACATGGCCACCTCGTCGATGTTTCCCGTCAGTTGTTTTGTGGCCGTACGGGCGTCGGTGTATGTGGCGCCCAAATAGAGGTTGTTGCCGCTGATGCCACCCAATGTATCTACAGGGAAACTCTGGATGAGCGACTGGTCAACATAGATGTTACCCACATTCCTTGAGCGGTTGACCGTGACGGCCAGATGATGCCATGCTCCGTCGTGGAAATATCCTCTTGTATTCACCTGCTGGCCTCCTGAGCGGAAGAAGAGCTCACCATTCTCAAATCCAATGTTGAAGTGGTTCTTGTTATCCAGTTCGTCGCGAGCTTCACCATTGGCCATGAGTGTACCGTTGGCGTCGTTGGTACGGAACCAGAACATGAGAGTGTAGTCGTGATAGTCGAGTCGGCTGAAGTTGTCAGATGCAAGCTTGATACCCTTCTCGCCGTCGAGTTTCATGCTGATGCCCTCGGGGGCTTTCCATGTCACTCCTCTTAACTGGAGGTCGTTGCTGCCCACTGCCTTGTCATAGCAATATGTGCCTCTGCCTTCGTTCATGGGGTAGTTGTCGATGAGTCCAAGTTCGTAACCCGTCAACCGCTTCATGGAGTAAGTGGCGAGTTCGGCCGCTGTCATGGCTTTGTTCCACAGACGGGTCTCCAGCATCTCGCCTTCATAGTCGGAACCGAACGTGAGACGTCCTTGTCCTGTATAAATACCTTTGAGAGTACCCTCACCTATCACGGTGTTGCCTTCATAGAACACGACTTTCGTCTCGTTCTTCTCATCATCTACATCGAAGACGTAGGCCACTTGACGGATTTCTGTGAAATCAACTGCCGTTTCACTCTTCACGACGTTGCCACTGACATCGACCGACAACTCACCTGCTGCGGTCACACCTAATCTGAGATAACTCTTGCTCTCATCTCCTTGGTAAAGCACGGTCATGTCCTTGCCGTTATGTTTAGGCTTGAGCATAAGATCAAGTGTGAAGTCCTTGTCGGCCAGATTACGTTTCGACACGGACATTGCCAGTCCTTTTCCGTCGAACTGCAAGGCGGTGGACAGTGAGATGCTGGTGCTGTTGGTCGTACCCAGCACCTCGAAGTTGTTGATCGACGAGAGGTAATTGCCCGCTATTTGCTCCGAGAAGGCAATCTTGATGTCGTCACCTATGCCGAGGATGCCATTGGTGGGCTGTGGGGTTCCGAAAGGCTGCGGACGCCGTGTGTCCTTGATGCCCGTCAGGATATTCGAAGAACTGGTCAGATAACCTCCGTCGTGGCGGCAGAAGGTGACAGCCCTCAGGTCGTAGTACTGCTCCACGGGATCTGTCTCGCCATAGAAGTTGGCATCGATGAAACCGTCGCTGTCCATCAACTTGCGCTCTCCCGAAGCACGAGCCATGAGTTCCTTTCCCTCATCGTTGTTACGGTAGTAGGAGCAGACATTCACCCATTCCTTGTCTCCTTGATTGGATAGCTTGTATTGCAACTCAATGTGGTCGAAGTTTCGGTAGTTCACATCGAAACCGTCGATGTGGACGGGCAAATAGTAGGCCTGGAGGTCCTTGTTGTAAGCCGATTCGGTGTTCACCACCCATTTGTCGCCGGGCTTGGAGATGTTGATTTTACCTGCTGAAGGCACGAAATGTGCCGAGATGTTTACCCTGTGTACGCGTGTGATATCGTTGGGGTTACAGAAACCGAGAACGAGGTTCTCGTAGTCGTACTCCGCACCGGCATAGACCTCAAGTTTCTTCTCTACCACGTCACCTGGGTTGAGCCATACCATGATGCCATCGCGTGTGACGGGAGCGCCATCGATAAACAATTTGGCGCCCTTGGGGTTTGATTTGTCATCAAGATAGAACTTGAAAATCCTGTTGGTCAGTTCGGGCATCGGACTCTCGTTGGAGAGGTAGATGGTGAACCTCGCAGGCTCACCGTAAGGAACGTTGGAGATACTGGGTAGGTCTGTCCAAATGCGCAGTTGGTCTATATCAACTGTCTTTTGGTCGAGCACGGTTCCAGGACGGTAGAAGAGGGTACGGCGCTCATTTTCGTAAGGTGAGCAAGTGGCTCCGCCGAGTGTGCGATAGACGAAGTTGCGGTAACGTCTGGCACTGCCTGTTCCATTGAGGTAACTGTTGGTATTGGTGCCGAGTTTACCATTGTAGATGTCCTTGATGTTGCTCTCTACGTTTTTGTAAAACACACCCAAATCACCTGCTTCCTGCAATTTGGAGATACTGTCTGCGCTGATTTCCTTCGCAAGATAAACGCCCACGCTGAGGTTCGAGGTGCGGGAGCAGACAAGGTTGAAGCCTGATGATTTGGAATAGGATTCACTCTTGCCGTTCATGTAGTTGAAGTCGAAACCGAAAAGAGGGGCTATACTGAATGAGACTTTCAGTCCACCTCCTACGTAATCCACTGAATTAATCATTCCTTGATTATCCTGTGTATAACGATAATCTCCCGGAGTCTTCTGGTATCCCGTTCCTTTGCCTGGACCACCGACATCTATGCTGACGGGCAGTCGCCAGTAGCGGTGAAGTCCCTCTGATGTGGCGAACGACTCGTTGTGGCTGATGCTGGTGATGCCGTCGAAATCATAAACCTTCAACAGATTACCGTTATTGACTTCCAGTTTCTCCTTCTCATTGGCTGCGATGAATCCTACCCAGGTCTCTATCAAGTTGTTGATGGACTGGATGGTGTCGTTCCACTGGTCGTCCATGCCACTGGGGACATATCTGGTGTATAGTGTATCCGACGCGGCGAAGAGGGGATTGTCGGGAGACATCTTGCTCACATAGACTGGTTGCTTCGATTTGTCGGCCAATTGCTGTGCGTAGGTCGAGGTGGTGGTGGAATCCAAGATAATGGAGTTGCGCGTCTTGATGAGATCGGGGATGATGGTGTTGAGGATATAGGCCTGCGAGTAGGCGAATGTGGAATTGGTTTGGTTGTAGGCCTGAATCACATCGTCGCGTACGAGATAAACGGAGTCACCCTTCGTCGCATCCCATCCTCGGGCGAGCACCTTGGCCGAACCGTTCACATTGTACTCATGTCCGTCCACAACGGTCTTGCCTCCCATGCCAGGCATGAGCCTTTGCAGTGCAGAGGAGTTGACCACGCGAACGGCAATGGCATCTTCCAAGATGACATCATCGACCATACCTATATATACGTCGGCATCCATACCAACATCCAGGGGGTTGGAACTGGTGCTGATTCTATCCTTGGTCTCGAATTCGTAATTATATGCCCAGTCTTCATAGTAGGTGGTGCCAAGCGTGTAGCTCAAAGAACCATAGTTGGTGCTTGTCGTAGTGGTTCCTGCGGTGGATCCGAAAGCTGTTCCACCTGCAGGAGGAGTCACACCTGCCCACATACCTACATAGAAGTCGGAGCCGCTTCCGAGACCGACGTTGAGCTTCACGCCACCCGTGACGGTCAGGTTGGCGGTATAACTGTAACTGAACTTGCTGCCTTGTTCAATATAAGCGGAACTGTTCGCGCCTGGTGGGTCGCGAAGGATATCAACCAGATGGGCGTTCTTACCGACCGTGATATGCCTTCCCTCTGACTTGGGTTTGACGGCCATAATGTAAGCCTGTAGGGGCTGGCAGTCGTAGTAGCTGCCGTCGTACTCCAATGTGAATTTCAGGGTACGGAGCGCCAGGTCGTCCTCTTGGGTGAACGTGGTGTTCTGTGGCACGAAGACGTAGGTGCCCTCGCCGAGGCTGTCGAGTTCTATTTCGTCGGTCTGGTTGTCGGCCACAAGGGCGTTTCCTGCAATGACCCTACCGCCATTGAGTTGAACGATGTCGAGTTCGCCCAGCGACTCATTATTGAAATAATATTCCTCACGAGCGGACAGCACTAAAGGCACTGAAGCACCGGCCATGAAGACGGGATGTCCGAGCGCGTACTTGCCGTTGTCCCACAACACGATGGTGTCGTTGATACCGGCATTGTCGCGCGAGATGTAGCGCTTCAGTCCGTAGTATCTGTCGGACGTGCCGTTGAATTGCCATACATCGAGTTTGGGCGTGGCGTGGTAGATGCGCGAGTATGTGGCGGTATCACCATCTGCATAAGTGGTCAAATCCACGGTCTCGCTGACCATACCCGTCTGGAAGAGTGTGGGATAGCCCTGGGCATAAATCTCAGTCACCTTGTACTTCACGGGATAGAAAGGTACCTCGTACTCTCCTGTGTTGGGGTCGGGATGCACTTCTATGCGGTGGCGGTAAGCATCCACTCGGGTGGTGTCCTGGCCGTCCTTGCCGTGGGAATGGGGGTAATGCAAATCCGTGACGGTGGGGTCGAGCTGGTCGCGCACTATCCACGAGGTGTTGTCGCCCTCAAGCTGGAAGACCATGGTCACATCCTTTCCGAGGTTGTTTTTCGACAAGGACTGACCCAAAGGCAGCAGTCCCTGGTCGTTGCCGCCCACGACGCGTCCCTGCAGCTTGACTTTCGTCTGGTCCCAAAGATAGATGTCGCTGAGGTCTTTCTGCCAGTTGTGGTCACGTTGGTCGCCCTCTTCCTTGTCGAGGTCGATGTAGTAGCCGTCGTTCTTGAAGACGTGTCCTTCCTTCACCACCTGGATGCTGTGGGTGCCCTGAGGAACGCTCACCTCGAAGGCGCCCTGGTTATTGGTGGTCACGGCCTTTCCCGAGGCATTCATGACGGGTTGTCCGTCGCGCAGGAAGCGCACGCCTGCCACAGGGATACTTGAACCTTCATACAGCACGAAACCAGAGAAGGTGAAGTAGTTCTGCTGGTAGAAGTTGATGTTGGTGAACAGATTGTAGTCATCATCGAACTGCACCGATTTAGGCTCTGCGCCCGGTATGGTCAAGGTGTATTGTCCTGCGCCTTGATAGAGCAGTCCTCCGATTTCGAAATAACCGGCGGAGTCGGTGACACAGGAAACCACATTGCCCACATTGGCATCGACAGGGGTGGCGGTGACGGTCACACCGGGCAGACCGATGCCGTTAGCAAGGCGGACGTAGCCACGCACCATACCTGTAGGCTCGCAACAACCCTCGCGACTGATCTCGCTCACATGCTCTCCCTCACAAAGGGTCACTCCCTGGATGGTATAGACATAATTGTGCTGGGGGCGAACCGTACGGTCGATATAGACGGTCTGAATGTATTCGCTCTCGAGTGTCTCTACCTTATCTGGTTCCAGTTTGTCGTAGCGGAGGATGCGGTAGAAGTCGACAACACCTCCATCGGTCTCCCAAGAGAGCGAGACGGCATTCTGCATGGTGTCGGCCTTAAGCGATGAGAGTTTGGCGTTGCTGTCGAACCGATAGATGGCAAGTTCACCCGCATCGGTCTTCTTGACCTCTACGCCAAGGGTATCGAGAAGGGGGAGAGTGGAATTCCGTGGATCCACTCTGAAGCGGAACTGATGGTCCACGCACGAACTCGTCAGGTCTATCTGCAGGTGGCCACCCTGACGCTCTTCTTCTGTGAGTTCCATCTGTTCGGTGTATTTCACCTCGTTGCCGACAGTCTTTTCTATATCCAGCACCAGTTTGGCTAAGGGATCCCAAACGATGGTCTTGTGGTCCTGTTCTTCAGAAATGGTCATCACGGGCAAGACGGCATTGCCTGAGAGTACCCACTCTTCGCCTAAAGCCATGACCAGTGCGGACTTGCCCATACCAAAGGCTGAAATCCCCTGCCCCACATCGGTCATGAGGCGGATGGGCTGGACATTGCCATCGCCGTCTAAAATCCAGTTCTCACTGTCCAATGACCGCACTAGGTCGGCAGGACTCTTACCATCAGTCTTATTGCATTCAGACCAGCCGTGGGTGTTCCAGTTATTCGTTCCACTCCATAGGTGAGGCTCGGTGGCTTTGTAGTTGGCTCCTGCATGAGCGAAGTTATAGTAGCGTCCATCCTCCAGGTTGGTGCTTACCTTGTTTTGCGTTCCTCCGTCTTCCCAACCGATAAAGGAACCGACGTAGGTGTCGTCGCTGAAGGAACCCGTATTGGTCGCTGAACCATCGAAAAGGCAATTCGTGATGACGTTGGTGGCAGACTTACCATGTCCTATGATTCCTCCAGCATAACCGTCATTGGTGATGATATTGGTGGAAATCTGGCAATTCTGAATAAGATTGGAGCCTTCCGCACGACCTACGAGTCCGGCTGAATGGCGGCCTCCGCTCACGTTGCCCTGAACCTTAAGATTGGTAATGGAAGCATCTTTGACATACGGGAAGAGGGCTGTAAAACTCTTGTCCGAAGCAATGTTGACTGAGATGGTGTGGCCATTGCCATAGAAACGGCCTCGATAAGGCACGGTCTCGCTGCCCACCATCGTTGTGACGCTGATGTCACCGCCAAGGATTGCTTGGACTTCTTTGTTGCCCCCGGCCTCTTTCACCAAGTCGAGGAAGATGTTCCAGTCATCGGAATGATAGATGATAAAACGGTTTGAGTCGTCGTACTGGTTACCACCGTAAGGCACAGTATAGTAACAATTTTTGATGGTCAAGTTGTTGTTGTTCTGCATACGGATGAAGGTACGGCTGTCTTTCATGGATGTGGTGATTTCCGCAGGGGCGAAGAGGCAGTTCTCCAATGTAGCCTTGTACCAACACCATCCCACCAGACCTCCGTTGCATGAACTTTCGTCGCCAACCAGACGTCCGTCGAAGAGGCAGTTTTTCATGTTGATGAAAGCGTCCTCCATCACGGCTCCAACAAAACCACCGTTGGTGGCATCGCCCGAGATGCTGCTGCCCACAGTTACCGTCGAGTGGCAACGCTCAATAGTAAGGGTCTTTCCGCGTAGCACTTGTCCAACAAGTCCGGCGGTGAACTTACGGCGCGAGCAGATGGACCCCGTAAGATGGAGGTTGCGGAATGTCGCTGTGCCCACGTATGCGAAGGGAGCGGCACACTCCACGTCAAGGGTGTCGGGACTGAAGTTCAGGACATGGCCGTTGCCATCAAACGTTCCATTGTAAGCATGGGAACTGCTGTCTCCCACCCTGACAAGGTTGGTGCCAAGGTCGATGTCGGCTGCCATGATGGCATTAAGGCTGGTTTGGCCCTTGTTGACCAACTGGGCGAAGGTGGCCCAGTCGTCGGCATTGCGGATCACAAAGCGCTCTTGGCTGTCGTACTGGCTGCTGGCGCCTACACTGAAATCAATAGCGACCTCATGCTTGCTTTCGCTCCATTCTCCGGCACGGTGAACAGTGGCCTGAGAGACAGTGGGCAAAGCGATGGTGGCTGTCAGTCCCGACATAGCCCATCCTGTCCAGTCGCCCCATCCCCAGATGCTGGTGATGACACGACGCACGCGGTAATAGACGTTTTTACCCTGATAGACAGAAAGGAGGAGGTTGTCAGTGTATGTGTATTGTGTTTCTTGGTCATCGTAATCCACTTGTCCGATGGTGACCCACTGACCGCTGTTGGGCTCACTGCTGCCCGACACGTTGCGCTGTATTTCCCAAGTGTCGTTGGGCGAGATGTCATCCCAACGGGGATGGTTGATGCCCCAAGTGAGGACAACAGTCCCGTCGGATTTCAACACCGCATTCAGTCCAAAGGGCTGGTGGAGTACCGGCACATCAATGGAGGGGGAAACACTCGTTTGTTCCGTGCCTTCGGAATCATTATAGGTCACTTCAAGGTAGAAATCGTGGATAGGGTTCTCGGCTGTCAACCAAACGAAATCGGATGCCGAGTTACCTAAGTTGACTGTCTTCTCGAAGTAGATATTACCGATGATTTCCTTGTAATGTGCTTTCATGGTCTTGACATCGTTGGTGGCAATCATGTAGGGAACCACAATCTGGTTGGGCTTACCAGCATCAAAAGAGATGATGGGGTCCATAATCATGGGTGCCTGTACATCGGGAGCATCGGACATGTTGTTCGAGGTTGCGTCAATAGGAAGCCATCTGTTGGGCTCACTCGAGTTACCGTTATGGCGCATTGACCAAGTGATGGTGACCTTCTTGCCTCGATACATCTTGGGAACATCCCACAGAAGGTCAACGAAGGCGTCGTCGGAGTTCTCCTTACATGGGCAATTCACCTTCGACGAAGTGGTGCCAATGGTGGTAGTGCTGTAGCCGCGTTGACGGAAAAGACGCATGGTGCCATCAACGCCTTTATAACATTTCATCCAAGGATTGTAGTCGCTACCATCAATGTCGGTCTCCGACTCACAATGGAAGATGACCTCCTTGGAGTCTGAACCGTCTATCTGGATATAAATGGTGCCATCGGCTATCCAACAGTCGTAACCTACTTTACTGTAGAGAGGGAATTTGATCCGCAGTTGGTTGCTACCTTCGAGCATCACGGAATAGTTGCTGAAAGTCTGCAATGTACACTCGCCCCAAGCGCTTTGGGTGCAAATGGTCATGAGTGCGGCGAACAAGAACGCTATAGTCAACTGGCGGTTACAGAAATCGTATGTTTTTTTCATAATTAATAAAGGTATATGCGGTTATTAATTGATCGAATGTGTATGTTGTTTGCTTTATGTTATAAATTACAAATTTAGGTATTTTTGTTGAAACAAATGTAAAGAAATTGAAAATATCAAGATATTGGCCTGAAATCACATAAAAATCTAATAAGGAAGCCCGTCAATATGTAAAAAAGACAATTCATTTAGTCGCATTCCTACAAATAAATCGGGCGAAGATGATGTTCATCACTTTCGCCCGATTTACACGCTGAGTATCGTGATTTTGACATTCCTATCATAAACATAGAAAAGGTAATCATCAGTCAGTCACACGCCCAACACGATTGCGGGATCGATATTCAATTTCCGGCTGATTTCACGTCCCGTCTTCAATGAAGGTTCGCCCTTACCAGTAATGATCTCGCTGACACGGGCCGTACTGAGCCCGAGCATCTCAGCCAATTTTGTCTGAGTAAGCCCCATCTCATACATACGGAGTTTGATGGTCTCAACCAATGTGGGTGCCGCAATAGGATAATGCTCTTCCTCATAGTCAGCCACCAAATCTGAGATCAGATCCAACTCCAGCATATTCCTGTCATCAGCGGGTGTGTCATTACCGACAACCTTCAAAAGTTCGTTGATACGGTCGCACGCAGCTTGGTATTGTTTCTCTGTTTTTATCTGAGCCATAGTTAGATGTTTTTAATGTCCTTAATTCTATCATATTCCTCATGTGTTCCAACAAAACGCATATACACTCTTTTGTGAATGAAAATAACAACTGTCACAATTCGATAGTTGTTGCCTTTAATGTTGAACACATACCTGTCGTTGCCCACATAGTCAACACTATTGAATGTTCTTTTGATGTCGGCCAGATTGTTCCAATCCGCCTTGGTTGTCCTTTTATACCAATCACGGAGTGCCACGTCTGCATCTGCATGTAGGGCAATAAAGTTACGTATCATTGAAAATGAAATAACTCTCATAGGCTAATCTTTCTGCAAATATACAACTTTGATTCGGCAAAACCAAATTTTTTTCGGAATATCTTAACGTATTATTGATGCTCATGTACGGGTTCAGCCTATTTCCATGGGAATAGAACTCTTTCCATTCTTCTTTTCCATCTCATTTCTGCTCATCTTCTAACATCGATTCGAAAATAATCTCTTTTTCCTTTTGTGTTTCAAATCTTTGTTGTATATTTGCTAAACTTCCAGCCTGCACAGATGGCTTAACTCCCTATTTAACTCCTTTTTATAATTTCCGAAACTATAGTAAAGATAAGTCTTGAATATGAATCCCTTAATGATAAAAGATTTATCCTTCAAATAGAAGATGAGAATAGACGATAGTATGACTTTTTCGTGCGGCATTGCTTCCAACGTACTCAAACGACACAGCTATCGACGAATAAGCGACCTATAATCGTCCACGAAACCATAAAAAACGCATTTCGTGGACGAATAAGTGGCATCAAATCGTCCACGAAACCACAAAAACCACGTTTCGTGGACGAATATGGGCCCAAAATTTGGGCTGTTCGGAATAACAAGCAAACCTGCCATTGTAATTGATATTCCAGCTGACGTTTCAAAATGTTTCATTTTGTCATGCCCATGAAACATTTTTGCATACAACATTGCATACATATACAAATTAAAGCCCAAAATCAACCCAAAATATACAATATTTATGCGTTTTCTGCATAATTTCCCCTGTTTTAACATTTGTTATGAAACATTTGACCTGCCAGCTTCTTTCCCCAATAAACCAGTGCTCCGTTTACTCGTTTATTCGTTTCACCGTTTATCCAGGATAAGCCTAAGTAAAAACTCCCCCTTAACTTCACAGTTTTTCACCTCAAAAACTCAAATTCGTTTTACCATTCTTTCTGTCTTCAACCTCATTATTCATAACTTTGCCATACATACGAACACTCCTTTTAGTTCTTTAATATGCAGAGATATTTCATCCTCGGCTTTAACAATGATATTTTCGATGTTTTCCCTATGGACTTTAAGGACTCTAAGGACTCAAACAATGAATTACTCTAACAATAAACGCAAGAACTTGCAGAATTTATGATGAAAAAAACGTAATTATTTGGTTGTTTGGCGGAAAAGTTGTAATTTTGCGGTCGATTTGTGCATTCATTATCTCAACATAATGTCTAACAAGTAAAAACTCAAACAAAACAAACAACATTAATGGAAACTAAAAACATCAAACCGCTGGAAGATTTCGACTGGGAAGCCTTTGAAAGCGACAGTGCCAGCATTGCCACTAAGGCAGAAGACGAGAAGGCCTATGAAAAGACCCTCAACAACGTCAACGACAACGAAGTAGTTGACGGTACCGTATCAAGCATCAACGACCGCGAAGTAGTGGTGAACATCGGCTACAAGTCAGAAGGTATCATCCCACGCAGCGAGTTCCGCTACAACCCTGAGCTTCAGGTGGGTGACACTGTAGAGGTGTACATCGAGAACCAGGAAGACAAGAAAGGCCAACTCATCCTTTCTCACAAGAAGGCACGCGCAGCACGCAGCTGGGACCGCGTGAACGCAGCTCTCGACAACAACGAAATCGTGAAGGGATTCGTGAAGTGCCGCACAAAGGGTGGTATGATTGTGGATGTATTCGGTATCGAGGCATTCCTCCCAGGCAGCCAGATCGACGTGAAACCTATCCGCGACTATGATACATTCGTGGGCAAGACTATGGAGTTCAAGATCGTCAAGATCAACCAGGAATTCCGCAACGTGGTTGTATCCCACAAGGCTCTTATCGAAGCAGAGCTTGAGGCTCAGAAGAAAGAGATTATCAGCAAGCTTGAGAAAGGCCAGATTCTCGAGGGTACTGTTAAGAACATCACTTCTTACGGTGTGTTCATCGACCTCGGTGGCGTAGATGGTCTTATTCATATCACAGACCTTTCTTGGGGCCGCGTAAGCGATCCTAATGAGGTAGTGAAACTCGACGAGAAGATCAACGTGGTGATTCTCGACTTCGACGACGAGAAGAAGCGCATCGCCCTCGGTCTGAAGCAGCTCACTCCACATCCATGGGACGCTCTCGACCAGGAACTGAAGGTTGGCGACAAGGTGAAGGGCAAGGTAGTGGTGATGGCCGACTACGGTGCATTCGTAGAGATTGCTCCAGGTGTGGAAGGTCTGATTCACGTGTCCGAAATGAGCTGGAGCGCACACCTCCACAGCGCACAGGACTTCCTGAAGGTTGGCGACGAGGTAGAGGCAGTGATTCTGACTCTCGACCGCAACGAGCGTAAGATGTCTCTTGGCATCAAGCAGCTGAAGGAAGATCCATGGGAGAAGATTGAGGAGAAATATCCTGTTGGTTCACAGCACAAGGCTAAGGTTCGCAACTTCACCAACTTCGGTGTGTTTGTTGAAATCGAGGAAGGTGTTGACGGTCTGATTCACATCTCCGACCTCTCTTGGACCAAGAAGGTAAAGCACCCATCAGAGTTCACTAAGCTCGGTGCTGAGATTGACGTTCAGGTGCTCGACATCGACAAGGAGAACCGTCGTCTGAGCCTCGGTCACAAGCAGCTGACTGAGAACCCATGGGACAAGTTCGCCGAGAAGTTCGTTCCAGACTCTGTACACAGAGGCAAGGTGAAGGAAGTGCTCGACAAGGGCTCTGTTATCCGCCTTCTCGATGAGGACATCGAAGGATTCGCCACTCCTAAGCACTTGGTGAAGGAAGACGGAACTCAAGCTCAGCTGGGCGACGAGCTCGACTTCAAGGTGATTGAGTTCAATAAGGATACTCAGCGCATCATCCTCTCTCACAGCCGCACTTACGAAGAGGCACAGCGCGAGGCCCGCAAGGTCAAGAAAGCTGCCGCTCCACGCAAGGAAGCCGCTCCTGCTATCCAGAACAAGGCCGCTGGCACCACTCTCGGTGACCTCGACGCTCTCGCAGCTCTGAAGGCTGACCTGGAGAACAACAAATAAGAGATGTGCGCATAGACTTATAGATATTATCTAATAGAAATGAGGGTGTGCACCATTGATGGGTTGCACACCCTCATTTGATAAGACCCAATCATCCGGAATTCAGAATAGCGGGATAATCAAGAAAATAATAAAATACCAGGAAAAAAACAAATCAACTATGGAAAAATTTGAAGTGACCATTCTGGGATGCGGATGCGCCCTGCCTACAATGCGGCATTTCGGTGCCTCACAAGTGGTGAACATACATGAGAAGTTGTTCATGGTGGACTGTGCCGAAGCCACCCAATTGCAGTTCCGCCGCAACCGGCTGAAGTTCAGTCATCTGGGACACATCTTCATCACTCACCTACATGGAGACCATTTCTTCGGCGTCATCGGCATCATCTCCACCATGTCGCTTCTCGGACGAACCAGCACACTCCATGTATGGGGTCCACAAGGTATCGAAGAGGCCTTGCAACCCCAAATCAACATCTTCTGCCAAGGAATGACCTTCAACGTGGAGATTCACACACTCGACGCACAAACACACCAGAAAGTCTATGAGGACCGCAGTGTGGAAATCTATACCATTCCACTCCGCCACAGAGTGCCATGCTGTGGTTACCTGTTCAAGGAGAAACCCCTCCTACCCCATATCCTACGCGATATGATTGAAGCCTACGACATTCCCATCAGCCAAATCAACAACATCAAACTTGGCATGGACTATACCTGTCCTGACGGAACGGTGATACCCCATACACGACTTACCACACCTGCCGACCCGCCACGCTCTTTCGCTTACTGCTCCGACACAACCTATAAACCCGACATCATTCCCATCATCAAGGACGTGGACTTGCTTTACCACGAGGCCACCTTTACCGATGAGGAAGAGAAAGCGGCCAGCCGTTTCTTCCACTCCACAGCGTCACAGGCCGCCACTATCGCACGCGACTGCCATGCACACCGACTCTGCATCGGCCATTTCTCATCCAGATACGATGACGAAAGCATCTTTCTTGACCAAGCACGCGCCATCTTCCCTGAAACCGTGCTCGCAAGAGAGAACCTCGTTATTCCATTGACCATTGAACATTGAACATTGACCATTGACCATTGAACATTGACCATTGACCATTGAACATTGACCATTGAACATTGGGCATTGAACATTGGGCATTGAACATTGAACATTGAAACTATAGAAACTATAGAAACTATAGAGTCTATAAGCTAAAGCTTAAATGCATCATGAAATGATTTTTCTTGAAAAAAGAACAATCATTTCATTTTTTATTACTATTTTTGCATGATAGTGACAAATTACACAAACTATCTGGACTATATCAACCAGGTTGACTAGTAAAACTATACAAACTAGTAGAACTAGTAAATCAAATCAACTAACTACACCGTACATTATTATAAAATAATAGGATGAAAAACAACATCAAGTATTTCTTTGCTGTGGATTTAGGGGCCACAAGTGGCAGAACCATATTAGGCAAGATTGGCACACCCTGCCAAGATGGGGAGCAAGTCGAGATTGAATTCAACAATATTTCGCTGGAGGAGGTGACCCGCTTCCCCAACAACCTAATTCAGCAGGGAGGACATTTCTACTGGGACATCTACGCCCTCTACTTCGAAATCATACGAGGACTGAAGGAGGTAGCTCGTCAAGGCATACAACTCACCTCTATCGGCATCGACACATGGGGCGTCGATTTCGTCTGCATAGGCGAAGACAATGCAATCCTGCGCAACCCACGGGCCTATCGCGACCCCATCACATTCGACGCTATGGACGACTACTTGAAACACGTGGTTTCCAGACGCGAAGTCTATGACGTGACAGGCATCCAACTCATGAACTTCAACAGCCTCTTCCAACTCTATGCCATGCGCCGAGAGCAAAACTCAGCATTGGAGCATGCGAGAAAGATTCTGTTTGTCCCCGACGCACTCTCATGGATGCTCACAGGAAACGAGGTGTGCGAATACACCATCGCCTCCACCTCCCAAATGCTCGACCCAAGAACTGGACAACTCGACGAACGTCTGCTCCAGTCCGTTGGACTCTCGCGCTCCAAGTTCGGCAAAATGGTGAATCCAGGCACATTGGTAGGCACCCTCACAGACGAAGTGCAGCGTATGACCGGCTTGGGACCTATTCCCGTATATGCAGTGGCTGGTCACGACACAGGAAGCGCTGTGGCAGCCGTTCCTGCAAAAGACGAGAAATTCGCTTACCTGTCAAGCGGAACTTGGAGTCTGATGGGCATAGAAACCAAGAATGCCATCATCAACGACACGTCGTATGAAAGGAACTTCACCAACGAAGGCGGAATAGAGGGCACAACACGCTTCCTGAAGAACATCTGCGGCATGTGGCTCTATGAGCGTTGCCGTAGCGAATGGGAAACCAACAACGACGGACAACTCGACCTCTCGCACAGCGCACTTCAAAGCAGCGCCATGAAGGAGGAGCCTTTCCGTTCACTCATCAATCCCGATGACGGGTGTTTTGCCAACCCGACATCTATGGTCGATGCCATCCAGCAATACTGCCGCGATACCCACCAACCTGTTCCGGAAACACCCGCGCAGATATGCCGCTGCATCTTCGAATCCCTTGCACTGCGCTACAAGCAAGTGTTCGGCTACCTCAAGGAGATGGCCTCCTTCCCCATTGAAGTGCTGCATATTATCGGTGGCGGTTCGAAAAACACCTACCTCAACCAGTTCACATCCAATGCCACGGGCGTGACCGTACTGGCAGGTCCTCAGGAAGGCACGGCTTTCGGCAACATCATGGTCCAGGCCAAGGCTGTTGGAGAAGTGAAGGATATCTGGGAGATGAGACGCCTCATCAAGAACTCACTCGTATTGAGCGTCTATGAACCCCAAGACAAAGAAGCCTGGGACACTGCCTACCAGAAGTATTTGAAACTAACAAAAAACTAATTATAAAACCACTAAAACAATGAAAGAAGAATTGGTAAAGAAAGCGTATGAAGTGGCCAAGAGCCGATACGCTGAAATCGGAGTGGATACTGAGACTGTATTGAAGCAGTTACAGGATTTCCACCTGTCACTCCACTGTTGGCAAGCCGACGACGTGCATGGATTTGAAGTGCAGGCTGGCGCCATGAGCGGAGGAATCCAAAGCACAGGAGACTTCCCCGGTGCAGCACGCAACATCGATGAACTCCGCATGGACATCCTCAAAGCAAAATCTCTCATCCCCGGCACACACCGCTTGAACCTCCATGAGATTTACGGTGACTTCAAAGGCAAGGTCGTGGACCGTGACGAAGTGACTGTTGAATACTTCCAATCATGGATTGACTGGGCCAAGGAGAACAACACCATGCTCGACTTCAACTCATCTTCCTTCTCGCATCCGAAGAGCGGCAGCCTGACGTTGGCCAACCCCGACAAGGATATCCGCAACTTCTGGATTGAACACACCAAGCGTTGCCGCGACATCGCCAACGCCATGGGCGAGGCACAGGGCGACCCCTGCATCATGAACCTCTGGGTACACGACGGATGCAAGGACGTAAGCGTCAACCATGCCCTCTACCGCAACCTCCTCAAACAGTCATTGGACGAGATATTCGAGAAAAAGCAACCCATGATGAAGGACTGCATCGAGGGTAAGGTGTTTGGCATCGGACTGGAAAGTTTCACCGTGGGCAGCCATGACTTCTACACTGCTTACGCCGCCAAGTACGACAAAATACTCACCATCGACACAGGACACTACCACCCCACCGAGATGCCAGGCGACAAAGTGAGCGCCGTGCTGCCCTTCGTCAAGGAACTGATGCTCCACGTAAGCCGTCCCGTTCGCTGGGACTCCGACCACGTGACCATTATGGACGACCCCACCCAAGACCTCTTCTTCGAAATCGTACGTGCCGACGCCCTCGACCGCGTACACTATGGACTGGATTTCTTCGACGGCAGTATCAACCGCATCGGTGCATACGTCATTGGCTCTCGCTCCGCACAGAAGTGCATGCTTCGCGCACTGCTCGAGCCTCGCGAGACCATCTCGAAGTTTGAGCTGGCTGGCGAAGGATACAAGGTGCTCGCCCTCATCGAGGAACAAAAGGCAATGCCATGGCAGGCTGTCTATGACGAGTTCTGTGTGCGCAACGATGTACCTGTAGGTGCTGACTTCATCGCCTCAATAGAAGATTACGAAAAGAACGTAACCAGCAAGAGATAAGATTATGTCAAGCAACAAAGGAAGCCTGAAGAGCACGATAGCCGTGTCTCTGACCAACTATCTCGATGCAGGCGCCATCGTGGCGGGTGCCAGCGGCCTGACGCTCTGGCAGAAGTACTTAGGACTGAGCGAGATTCACCTCGGCTGGCTCAACTTCATCAGTGCCAACTGCCTTGGTGCCGCCATCGGCGCCATCATCGGCGGTTTTCTGGCCGACAAGTACGGACGCAAGTTCATCTACACCTACAACCTGTTGGTTTATATGCTGGGGGTATTGCTCGTGATGTTCTCCGTGAACTTCCCGATGTTGCTCCTCGGATTCCTCATCACCGGCATATCTGTGGGCGTGGGGGTTCCTGCCTCATGGACATATATCTCTGAAAGCAGTGAAATCCACAACCGAGGCCGCAATATCTGCATCTCGCAGATGTCCTGGGGGTTCGGACCGATGTTCATCTTGTTGCTAGGCATGTGCTTCGCTCCTGGTGGCTATCTGTTCAGTTGGGTGGAAGGTATTGCGCATGCCATCGGAGGTGCCGACCTCAGCGGCGACGCCTTGAATGTTTTCAGCTCACGCGTGGTGTTCTTCTCACTCTTCGTGGTGGCTTTCATCGCATGGAACTTGCAACGCAAACTGGAGGAAAGCAACGAGTGGAAAGAGAGTAAGGCTGCCGCAAAGGCCAAGGGAGAGGACACAGGACTCATCCATGCCTTCAAAGTGCTGTTCACCAACCGCATAGCAGTGAAAACAGTGTGTTTCCTTGCAGGCATCTACCTGACCTGGAACCTTGTGGCTTCTGTGATGGGATTCTTCCAGCCTCACATCTACGAGACTGCTGGCGGACTCTCCAACGAATATGCCAACATGCTGAGTTGCGTGGGTTGGGCTATCGTGGTCGGCATCACCTTCTGTCTGTCGTTCTTCATCGACCGTCTGCCGCATAAACTGTTCTACATTTTAGGACTGGTAGCAGCTCTTGCCACTTGGGTGGTCATCATCAATGGTGTGAACGGCATCGGAAGCCTGTGGGCTTTCTCCATCCTCTGGGGCGTCAACGGTGGTCTGTCGGTTCAAATCTTCTATGCACTGTGGGGCACAGAGTTGTTCCCCGCTAAGTTCCGCGCAGGTGCTCAAGGTCTGATGTTCTTCATCGTACGCGGTCTGTCGGCCATCTGGGGACTTGTGTTCACCTACATCTATGGCGAGAACGGCGAAGGATTCACGGTGGCTGCCTGGTGCATGATTGCCCTGCTGCTCATCTCCTTGGTAGTGGGTGTGATTGGCGCGCCAAAGACACAAGGCAAGTCGCTTGAGCAAATCACACACGAACGCTACGGCGACAATTACTAGTCTTTTTTTCTCTCTGTCAGTTCGGACCTCTCGGAGCAGTTCGGGAGGTCCGAACTGTTACAGAAGAAAATGCAGGAATATACACAAGTTCAATTAATCATGTCAGAGAACAAGAAAAGAATCATCCAATTCGACGCTTTAAGGGTAATTGCTGCTTTTGCAGTGGCTTTGCTTCACACATCGGCACAAAGATACTATGAATCTTTCCCTTCAGCAGAATGGGACGCAAGAAATCTCTATGATTCCATAGTGAGATGGGCTGTACCCATTTTCATCATGATTTCCGGGGCTTTTTTTCTTGACTCAAATAAGAGAATCAACACCAAGAGTCTGTTTTCGAAATACATCACTCGTCTTCTATTCATTTATGTGTTTTGGTCTATCGTGTATTATGTCTATATTTTTTGGGGGAAGATGAGTCTTTTTACCCTTACTACAGAATTGATTAAGGGACCTTATCACTTTTGGTTTTTGAAGACACTCATTGGATTGTATATTTTAGTGCCTCTGCTGAGAGTTATCGCTGCTGATATCAAGATAGAGCGTTATTTTTTAGCTCTATCAATAGTGGTCGCCTTTGTTGTACCTATGTTCCTCCCTTTTTTGAGCGATTTTTCCACAAATCTCGTCAAAGAACAACTTCCCCTCTACTTGATGAATACTTTATCATGCTATGTGTGTTATTTTGTTCTTGGTCATTACCTCAGAAATACAGTCATCAAAAAAAATATTAAGACTGTTATTTATATTCTTGGAATATTGAGTATAGTTGCCGTATGTGTGCTCACCAAGATGTTATCCCAACGTGATGGCGAACCTAATTATATTTTCTACAAAGCATATAATCTGTTTACACTTCTTGAGGCAGTTGCCCTTTTCATTTTCGTGAAAGACATCAAGATATCGCCCAAATATCATCAATTCATCATCAACGCTTCCAAAATCAGTCTTGGCATTTATATTCTCCACCCCTTCGTAATGTTTTTGTTATCTGACTTTTTTCAGTTCAACTCAGCCTCATTCAATCCTCTGTATTTCATTCCTGTCTACGCCCTACTCCTTTTCGTCCTATCCTTTATCGCAACTTACGTATTGATTCGAATACCCATACTGAGAAAATTAGTGACATGATGACGTGGGGAGCCGCTCGTGGGTATCAACCACGACATGCACATGAAAAATGCGCCCTGCAATGGCAAGGCGCATTTTTCATGTGTATAGTTCAAATTCTTGATTTACTACTTGGGCAGGTTGAAGGCACGGCTCATTTCGGCCATCTGCTCGTCGCTCATACCCTCGGGAGTGAAGCCCATGCACTTGGCACTGATGTAAATCTTCGCGCTCTTGCTGAGCACGTCTATCTGGTCGAAAGCATCCATCACGTCAAGGCCCTGGGCAAAGACACCATGTTTCTCCCAAAGCACCACATCGTAGTCGTCGAGTTCCTTGAGGGTGGCATCCGCCAATTCGTTACTGCCGGGAAGAGTATAAGGAATAATACCCAGTCCGAGCGGACAGAAAGCCTTGGTCTCGGGTATCATGCTCCAGAGAATCTTGGTCAACACGTCCTTACCGAGCATCTCCCGGTTGTGGCTCATAGCGACAAGTTCTATGGGATGGGTATGTACTGTGGCCTTGTAGTTGGAGCCTTTCTCAATGAGGTGGTTGTGGACGGTGAGATGCGAAGGCAGTTCACTGGTGGGATTAACAGGATTGTCGGCGATAATCACGTAGGAAGCGCAGTCATCGAGGATACGGATAACGGAACCATTGTCCATTGGCCATCGTGCAAGGTCGCGCATACGCTTGCCTGTACCTTTGCAGTAGAAATACTTGCCCTTGAGGCAAGGGAGTGTGATACCGATTTGCTTTACCTCGCTGATAGCGGGCATCTGGCGAATCTCGTCGTCAACAAGGTCGGTGATATTGACCGTGATGTTGCCGCCATTGCGCTCGGCCCATCCATTGGTCCAAAGATATCCCGCCACCTCGGCTATCTTCATAACCTCGGCCTTCAGTGCGGGACGGTTGTCTAAGATACTGTTCATTGTGATATGTTTTATTGAGTTCTAAGATTCAGAAAAAAGGCTATTTGGATTTGACGTTGTCGGTGAGTTTGACGTTGCGGGCGCTTTCACTCAGAGGATTGGTGATGTAGTTCTTCTCATGTGCATCACCGTCGAGGTTGAGGGTACCATTACCCACTGCCTGTATGTTCAACTTGTCGCAGTCCACCTTGAGATTGGTGGTGCCGCTGCCCGTGGAGAGTAAAGTTATATCCTTGGCCTTGCAGAAGAGTTCGTTGGTCGCAGCACCACTGAAGGTGAGATTGGCCTCACCCTCCACATCGTAGCTTCCAGAAACATTTCCACTGCCTTTTCCCAACAAGTCAACGCTTTGTGCACGACAAGAAGCTATGGTGACATTGCCGGCATCGTTGTTCTGTACCAAAAGCGTGTTGCATTCCACACTGTCGAGTTCCACGCTACCCGACCCCATCACTCCAATCTGCATATCAGTGGTGTGGATGGCGCCTATTCCACGGAAGGAACCGCTGTTGCAAGCTGCGAGCAGCCGCAACTCTGGACATGAAACATATACCTTGATGGAGGAGCGGGAACTGAAGGCATGCACGTCGGTGTTGTTCTCCCCTCTCCTACTGAGCGTGAGGGTGCCGGAATCAAACTCCGCCACCATGCTCGGGAAAAGCGTGCTGTCACCCTCATACTCCAAAGCATAGTCGCCCTCTCGATAGATGACATCAAAGGTGCCTATATGTGTGATTTGGTAGAAACTCTGTTCACAGGTTTGGTACCGACGGACTATCCTGGAGGAGTCCACCTCTGTCTTATCGGTTTTGCCAGTTTGGTTGTCGTTCTGTTTCTTCTCGCCTGTACACGCTGTGGTCAACGCTAACACTGCCAGGCACACATGAATACTTTTTCTTGAAATAGTCATTTTCTGTAAGGATAATCAAGCCGACTTCATAATCAATAGATAGCCATGCTGATGAAGTAGGCAACGATGGTGGATACGAACACACAAACCAGTCCAGGCATCATGAAACTGTGATTGAGCAGATACTTGCCAATGACAGTGGTACCGGTTCGGTCGAAATTCACGGTGGCGATATCGGAAGGATAATTAGGAATAAAGAAGTAGCCATAGACGCTGGGCAACACACCAAGGAGCACGGGACCTGGCAGTCCGAGCGAATAAGCCAAAGGCAACATGGCCACTACCACAGCACCCTGTGAGTTGATAAGCACCGACACAAGGAAGAACACGAAAGCAATGGACCATTTATATTCTGAGACGATGTCGCCAAGCGCTTCCTGCATCTGTGAGAGGTAATTAGAGAAATAGGTGTCGGCGAGCCAAGCAATACCGTAGATAGCGACTACTGCCACCATACCGCTCTGCCATACAGCACCCGAAACGGCCTTCTTTGGACTGGCCTTGCAGAAGATAATCATCAATGCCGCAGCCGAAATCATCACAATCTGGATGACGAGGTTCATCTTCAGTTTTGTCGTGGTGGTCTCGGTCACCCCATCCATCACGATACCCAATTTGGCAATCTGGTCGGGGGTGAGTGTCTGACCGTCGGAGAGGGTGACATTGGCTGCGTCCTTCACGGCCTTGACTGTATTGTACTCAGGCAGAATATTTTGGAAGGCGGCAAATATCACAATGATGAGCAAAGCGAAAAGGAAAATATAAACGGCCAATTTGGCGTCCTTGCTTATCTTCTTGTCGAGTGTGGTCGCTGTGTTGCCATAAACATAATCATAGACCTGGGGATCGG
>Ga0310697_10000846_pt1 | contig 38777 bp, 33 predicted proteins | sample 172DNAGHGlowgp2_FD_203883 | JGI IMG/M metagenome (GOLD analysis project Ga0310697, IMG submission 203883) | Sheep rumen microbial communities from Palmerston North, Manawatu-Wanganui, New Zealand - 1728 DNA GHGlow gp2 (v2) (version 2) | ecosystem: Host-associated > Mammals > Digestive system >...
CTATTTATATCTATAGGTGTTTCATCTGCTGGTGCCTTTAATACGTATGGTTTGTTGTCGAAGTCACTGTCTGTCTCTGAATAAATAAAGGGGATGCCTCTGGCTGCATATTCCCTATTCTTTAGTGTCTTGATCTTCTGGATGCCAACACGATGACGACCCAAACTTCCTACGCCGAAATCACATTGATTAAACAATTTATCCAATTCCTTTCCATGCTTTTTCCCGTATAGAATCACATAGTCCTCCAGATGGTGAATGGATATGATGGTTTTGAAATCGTTTTCAATTTCTGATGAGAAAAAATAGCCTACAACGTGGAATCTGACAATATAGTCTTGTGGTTTTGAATAATACTCAGCCAATCCTTTAACAAGCCTGTCAAAGCCATGCCATCTATGTATCTCTGCAACTCCGATTAAGTTGAGTTCTTTGGATGTGTCATTGATTGTTGTCTTTATTTTGACATTGTCAAAATCAATACCATTGGAAATCCTGATGGTTCGCTGACCAAAAATCCGGTCATAGTCTGAGAAAGTGACAATAGCATCTAAATGCTTTGCAAACCTGTTTCTAAATAACTTGTCTTGGAAAATCTGTCTGCTAATCCCCTGAGCCTCATATTCTTGATCGTATGGATAAGTTGGAATTTCCATAACCACCTTCATGCCAGCCTGCTTCATTCGCTTGACCATCTTAATGGTAAAAGGGTTGGCATTGTGGTTCGAACGAATATATACATATTCTATCAGATTGTCTATGGCATACTGGGCAATAGAAGAGAATTCAGTCCTCTTTTTAATCTTAGCCATAATCCCATTCCCATAGTCAGCAATGATAGTATTGCCAACAATTCTTTTTTTGCCGGAAGTCTCGTCCATATAACACAGATGAACTTCCATGCCACATGCCTTTAAAGCATTTACTTGGTAAGAGATTTTCTTGCTAATTCCATTATTGGGATCAAATCCATGAAATATAATGAATAAGAGTTTTGCCATCCTTTTTGTTCTTTACAGTGTGCTAAATTAGCAATTATTTTATATATTGCCAAATAAATAAGAGCTTTTTTGCATTTTTCAGAAAAAAAATGTACTTTTGCATTCTGAAAGGTATAAAATTCTTCAATGAATGCACCTAAATATAAGATTGTCTATTGCACTCCTGCTCTATATTCTGCAGGAGGGACGGAGCGCGTTGTTTCAGTAAAGGCGAATTATTTTGCAGAACACCTGGGCTATGATGTGACAATTATTGTAACAGAGGGTAATAAAGGAAATTCTTTTTTCTCTCTTTCCAAAAAGGTTAAAGTCATTAATTTGGGATTGGGCTTTGAAGACCTATGGAATAAACCATTTCTTACGAAGATTTATTTGTATTTTAAGAAACAGCGAAAATACAAGAAACTGCTGACTAATGAATTGCTAAGAATTCTGCCGGATATTACGATAACGACCTTACGCCGCGAAATCAACTTTATCAATGAAATAAAGGATGGTAGCCATAAAATAGGAGAACTGCATTTAAGTAGATCTAATTATAGAGGAGTAGAGGATAGGGATGCGACAATTTTTAAATGTTTATTTTCTAAATGGTGGAGAAGAGATGTTATTTCAAATCTCAAAGCCCTTGACAGATTAGTTGTTCTTAATGAGAATTCCGTTAAGGAGTGGCCAGAATTGAAAAATGTAACCATGATACCTGATCCACTGCCATTATACCAGACGGCTAAGAGCACTTTACAGTCAAAACGTATCGTTACAATAGGAAGGTATTCTTATGAGAAAGGATACGATTATCTTTTACGAATTTGGGCTATTCTAGATAAGAAGTATCCTGATTGGCAATTGAATGTCTATGCTATGGGAGATCCTACGCCGTACGTAAAACTGATGGATGAACTGTCTATTGATCCACGGCGTTGTCATTTGAATAGTAGCCTTGTGGATGTCGAGAGTGAGTATTGTAGAAGTTCCATCTTAGTCCAGCCCTCACGAACAGAAGGGTTTGGGTTGGTTTTGATTGAGGCCATGGCGTGTGGCTTGCCTGTTGTGGCTTTTGATTGTGAGAATGGACCTCGCTCTTTGATTACGGATGGCGAAGACGGCTTTCTGATTCCCGCATTTGATGTTGATTTGTTTGCAGAACGTCTTATGAGGTTGATAGATGATGAGAAACTCAGATTAGAGATGGGGAATAGAGGTGCTCTGAAGTCACGACAATATCATATTAGTAAGATTTCCAGTCAATGGGAGCAGTTGTTCGACGAGGTAGTGACAGGATGAAATATGATGTGACCATAGGCATTCCTGTATTTAGGGCAGAGCCATATATTCGTAAGACGATGGAATCTGCCTTGTCACAATCATATCCATCTATCGAGTTTCTTGTCGTAGATGATGGTGGAGATGACAAGTCTATAGAGATTATCAAAGCATTAAGTTCATCTCATTCTCGTGGAAAGGATATCCGCATCTTATATCATTCCCATAATCAGGGCGTATCCGCATCCCGTAATCAGATTATTGATGAGGCACAGGGTGATTATCTCTATTTCATGGATGCAGACGATTTAATTGCAGTGAACACTATCGCTCTATTGGTTCATAATATCCGACGATATGATGCGGAAATTGCCTTTGGCTCTTATGAGAAGATTGAAATTTCAGGAGAAAAGATGGTTTATCAATATCCCTCTCTTCAGTTATTAGGAGAAGATCAACTGGCATGTTTTTCATATCGGAAATATGGTGGAATTCAGGCATCTGCATGTAATTATGTGGTTAAGGCCTCTCTGTTACGAGATCATCATCTCCGATTCATTGACACGGATTATTGGGAGGACATGGTTTTTACCTTCGAATTGGTGACGTTAATTAAGAGGGCTGTTTTGTTGCCAGATATAACCTACTCCTATTTGTGTCATGAAAACTCACTATCCCATTATCTGGGTAGAGACCAGATAGCGAAAGATGAAGTCATGAAGAATGTGGAAACCATAGACTATTTGAAAGGCCGTACATCTTTATTATATAATAAGGTATATTTCCCCCATAGATGTTATAATGTGTTGATGACGGATTTTTATATGGCATGCCATATTCTTAAACGTCGTAGGGCCATTCATCCATCAGTTTCAAACACTGAGATTAAAACCATGATGTCGCATCCAGCCTCTTTCCACCAGATATGCTTCTTTCGTGAGGGACGTATAAAGAATCTATGCTTTTATTTTATTGGACATTTACCAGCATTCCTATGCGTTTTTGCCATATGGTGTCTTGGTAAAATAAAAAAAACAGTCTAAAATTTGGATATTTGCCAAATAATGTGTATCTTCGCACACAGAAAAATAATTGTAGAATTATATGTCGAACTGGTACGATAAATACCTATCCATTTATGGTAAACCTTTTAGCGAAGTCCCTCAAGAAATTGTTGATGGTACACGGGAACGTTTAGCAGCCCTTCAAAGTGATAATCCCATAGCGTCGATTGTGGTCATTGGATACAATGAGGAAACTCACTTGCAGGCATGTCTTTGGGCTATTAGTGAGATCAAGTGCAAGTATCCCATAGAGATTATCGGTGTGGATAACGATTCAAAGGATAGGACAGCAGAGATCTATGAGAAATCAGGCATTCCATATTATACGGAGTCTCAGCATTCATGTGGCTATGCCCGTCGTTGTGGTTTGCAGCATTCACGAGGAAAGTATTATTTCGATGTGGACAGTGATACCATTTATCCTCCGATGTATTACGAACTGATGCTGGATCAGTTGATGAAGCCTGGAATTGTCGCAGTTTCTGCTACTTGGAGTTATTTCCCAGATGAGAATCATGGGAAATTAGGTTTGAAGTTGTTTGAAATCTGTCGTGACCTGTTCTTGTGGATCCAGCATTTCAAACGTCCAGAGTTGAGTGTCCGTGGACTTGTCTTTGCTTATAATGCAGAGTATGGACGCAAGGAAGAGTATCGGGTAGACATCATTCGGGGAGAAGACGGCTCCATGGCTCTGTCTTTGAAGAAATATGGGAAGATAAAGTTTGTGCGTGACCGTCGTTGCCGTGCTATTACTGGCTATGGCACTATTGGTAATCAGTCCATGTGGCAGAGTTTCGTTCACCATGTGAAAGTTCAGGGGAAAGGCATTACCCGTATTTTCTCTAAGAAAGATCATTACGAAGACAGTGACGAAAATCTGGTGAATCCCAAATCTTCAAGATGAAGATATTGTACGTCTGTGATGCATTAGCCATCTATGGAGGCTTGGAGCGAGTCTTGGTTGATAAGGCGAATTGGTTGGTAGTACATGGGGGCTATAAAGTCTGTTTGCTAACGGTCAATCAAGGGAATCATCCTGTCCGCTTCTCGTTGCATCCAGATGTGTTGTGTGATGATTTGGATATTCGTTTTTATGAGCAATATCGTTTGCCTTTTTGGAAACGATTTGTTAAGATACGCCAACTTCATGATTTGTTCCGTAAATGTTTGGTAAGCAAAGTCAAGGAAAGAAAACCTGATATTATTGTCTGTACACGTTTGGATTATATTCGTGATGTGATTCGGATAAAAGGTACAATCCCTCTTGTCTTTGAATCTCATTCTTCTTGTTTGGCCAGTCGTTTTGAAGGCGATGGCTTATTGCGTCGGTTTCATGTTCGGTATCTTCAACAGGCTGTGAAGAAGGCGGATATGACGGTTGCCTTAACGAAAGGTGATGCTGAAGAATGGCGAAAACTGACGCCAAAAGTCTGTGTGATACCAAATATCGTCCATCTGAACGAGAGTGGTTTATATAGTGACTGTACCTCAAAGTCTGTTATATATGTTGGCCGTTTCTCAAAGCAGAAAGATATAGGTCGCCTTTTGCGTATATGGAATCTTATTCATCAACGTCATCCAAACTGGAATCTTCATATCTATGGCGGATACGGTGAAGAACAGAATGCTTTGCTCGACGAAATCAAACTGATGGATGCGAACATTTATGTTCATGAGCCTACATTGAATATTTTAGAGAAGTATAAGGAAAATTCTGTCTTGTTATTGACCTCTCAATACGAGCCTTTTGGATTGGTCCTTCCAGAGGCCATGAGTTGTGGTTTGCCTGTGGTTGCTTTCGATTGTCCTTATGGTCCTGCTGATATCATTAATGATGGTATTGATGGCTTCTTGATTCCTGAAGGTAATGATGAAGAATTTGCCAACAAGGTTTGCTTGTTAATAGATAATTATGATTTGCGTATAAAAATGGGCAAAGATGGTATTATATCGACAAAAAGATATGATGTGAGTTGTATTATTCCTCTATGGATACATCTTTTTAGCCAATTGGCGCAACAAAAGTAACGAATTATTTGTTTATTATTGAATTATTATATAATTTTGCAGAAAATACAGTAAAATTACATCTATGAATGATCCTCTTGTTTCTATAGGTATTCCGGTTTATAATGTAGAGCCCTATATTGAGAAGTGCATTTTGTCAGTGCTGAATCAGACTTACCAGAATCTGGAGATTTTGGTTGTTGATGATTTGGGTACAGATAATTCCATGCAGATTGTGGATGCTTTACAGCAGTCCCATCCTAAAGGATACATGATAAAAGTAATCAAACATCTCCAAAATAAAGGGCTTGGGGAGGCAAGGAATACTGCAATTGTCAATGCCAAAGGCAAATATATTTGTTTTGTTGATTCTGATGATTATATAGAACCTGAAACGATAGAACTGCTACAGAGAGAAGCAGAAATGTATGATACGGATGCCGTGTTTGCCTCTTCTCGTAAAATAGTCTATGATACAAATGAAGAGGTGCCGACATTCACTTATCAGTCGAAGGAAGTACTCATTGGTCAGGATGTTTTTGCGAATTATTTATGTCAGGATTTACGTTGGCATATTGGAATTAATGCTTGGAATATCTTATTTAGACTTGATTTCCTTCGTAAGAATAACTTGCGTTTTGATGCCAGAAAAGATGAAGACGCTTTGTTCCTCTCCGATTTTTATTCCGAAGTTCAACGGGCAGTGTTGTTACCAGACATTACATACAACTATGTTCTCAGACCAGGATCAATCATGGGCAATCAGGTCCGCGAACATATTCCTACTGAGGAAATCAGAGAGCGTTTTAAGACTGATGCCAAAATGACGGAAAGATGTGCCCGTTTGAAAGGTCGTTCTTTTTATGATGTTCATTGTGCAAGAGTCATGAAGCATAAGTTTCGTGCCGCCTGCGTTGCAATAAGGCATCGTCGCCGTTTTACGGAACCGTTGCAAGATACAGAAATACGTCAAGAAATAATGCACCCTTCTTCATTCTCTGATATTCTTAAGTTCAAACGATATAAGTTGTTCCATTTGTTCTTTTATTCAATCAGTATATTACCTTCTAGCCTGTCGGTTTGGATAATAAATATTGTTGGTAAAACTATTAGATGGATTTAAGTTGTTAACATAATATTATAATTAGTGTAATCTGTGAGCATGATAATGAGTCATATAATAAGTTTCTTTCTGACTTTTATTGTTGGTTTTCTAACCCTATACAAATGCAATCAAGGCTGGGATAAAAAGAGCCTCTTTATACAGACCAGACAGATTCTGTTTGGGTCTGTAATTGTGTGGTTGCCTTTGATGGTAACAGGCGTTTATTCTTTTCAAGGTGGTATCGTCGTCGCTTGGTTTGTTGGTGTGGCATGGATGATGACTTATCCCATATTATATCATCTTACCAATCGCAAGTCGTCTCCATATTACATGAACTATGGTGAGATTATTTGTGGATTATACTTCTTTGGGTGGTTTTCTTTGCTATGTGTTTTGGGACTCGGGACTATTGTTGCATTTATGGAGTGGGGGCTACTGGTGATTTGTCTAGCTCAGGTTGTGTATTATTTATTATATGGTACTTGTATTGATGCTAATGGCATGAAAATATTACAGGACTCCCACCCAAATGAAATTATAGAGTTTGCAAAGTCTTATCCTTTATGGAAATCAATAGGCGTCATTTTCCTTTCCATATTATTATTAGGACTACTTCTCATAATCAATAATTATAACTTTTCATTTGCGCAGATTCCTTTGTTGTGGAAAGAGGCGCTATGGATGGTCGTTCTATATATTTTCTTTGCTGTTGTCTTTGGTTGGTATATCTTTAGTATTTATCATGGAATGTTCGTCCGTTCTGGCATCATTGTGCTTTGGCTTGATATCAAGGAGTATTCCGCTACCAACAATCGTTATGTGACAGAAATGGGGAAACGAATATTAAATCTAAACGTCTTGCCGCTGGGGGAACCATATAATCATCCTTCAACCATTATGATGGTTATAGGAGAGTCAAGTTCTCGTGACTATATGAGTGCTTTTACTACGATGGAACACGACACGACACCATGGATGCGAAAGATGGTAGAAGACAAAGAACATACCATTATTTTCCCTCATGCATATAGTTGTGCAATGCATACAGTACAGGCTCTTGAAAAGGCTCTGACGGAGTATAACCAATATAATGGACGGCATTTTTACGATTCGTGTTCTATTATAGATATTGCTCACAAGTTGGGTTATTGTGTGCATTGGTATAGCAATCAAGGGCATTTGGGGGCAAATGACACCCCTATTACGTTGGTTGCCAATACATCAGAGGTGGCCAAATGGACTAAACAAGATCTTGGGAAAGTTCAGTATGATCAAGCACTTATAGATTTTCTTGATGAGGTGAGCCCCAATAAGAATAATCTTCTTGTGCTTCATTTAAAAGGGAGTCATTTTAACTATATTACTCGATACCCTCGTGAGTCAACTGTTTGGGGAAAACCTGGTGTGCAGGATGATATCTTAAATTATGAAAATTCGCTTCATTATACGGATTCTATTCTCGAACAATTCTATTGTTATGCTAAAGATATATTAAATCTTCAGGCGATGGTGTATTATAGCGACCATGCAACTATACCCGATGACCGTCGTTCCCCAAACTTTAATGGCTTTGGACATACTCGAATACCGCTTTTCGTTACTGTGAGCGATGAGTATCTTACTTGTCATCATAAACGAGTAGAGGCATTAAAGCATAATAGTCAGCGTTATTGGACGAATGATCTTGCATATGAATTGATGTGCGGTATCCTTGATATCAAATCAAATCATTTTGATGAAACTGCATCATTAGCTTCATTCTCATATAAATATCAGCGCGAACAATTGCTAACTTATGAAGGCAAAGCAAGAATAATAGATGATAACAATGATACTTAACATTAAGACTCTTGCTCTACTATTTTTTCGAATAGCAATTTCCATTTGTTCATCACGGAATCGACGGCAAAATCCTTTGCGCGTTCAATTGCTGCGGCCGAGAATGCCTTTCTGGTGTCTTCGCTCTCCATAAGTAAACTTAGTTTCTCCGCAAATAGTGTGATGTTGTCATCTTCTATCAGATAGCCATTTTGATTATCTATGATGATGCTGCCTGGGCCAAAAGGACAATCAAAGGCAATACATGGGAGTCCATGTTTCATGGCCTCAAGGAGAGCAAGCCCGAACCCTTCCAAACGTGATGTCATCACATAAATGGAACTATTTGTGTATTCTTGGCTAATATTGGTCGTCGCATGATGAATGTGGATGTTCTTGAGACCAGATTTTTGTATAGATCTGTTTAAATCATTGTGTAATTTCCCTTCTCCGAATATATCTAATACCCAGTCTGAATACTTGGACGATACAAGCCTCCATACTTCAAAGAGTCGTTCGTAGCCTTTTTCAGGTGAAAGTCTTCCTACAGCAATGATTCGTTTGTTTTTGTAATCGCTATAATGAGAGACTTGCATAGTTGAGAAATTGGGGATAACTTCCACATGCTTTGCCTTTTTCCAAAGTTGTTTGTCTCCATCAGTCAACGTAACAATAACATCAGCATTTTTCTCTATAGTTTGAATATACTTTTGTCTTTTATATAGATTTACATAAAGTCTAGTGAAGAATGATCTGCGTCTGTCTAAGTCGGCCTTTACGAAATAACGGGCTTCATGACATTCTATTATTTTTTTTGCCTTGCAGTCAATTTTGCTTATGTGGTCTGCCCTAAAACCTACTGTACTAATTAGGATATCTGGAGTTAATTGACGGATTGCTTCCGTAATTTTCTCCTTGAGTTCTTTACCAATTTTTATTTTAATCCATAAGCGTTTGGGATAGCCATAACGGTATTGCATATAATAGGGTATACCCAAATTGATCTGTTTGACAACTTTTGATAAGGGAAATGCATTGGGTTGGTCGTTAGGTTGAGTACAGGTAATGATAGTGACATCATAACCAAAATGTTGGGCTAGATAGTTCGCTTTTTCTGTCAGTATTTTTTCTGTACCTCCGAGAAGCACAAGTGACTCTGTTATAAATACTATTTTCATCTCATTAACAGTACTAATGTGTATTCTATCGCCTATGACATCTCTTAGCAATCTTTACGTATAATGATCGTATCGTGATGTAAGTATATGGCATTTTCTGATACATAAAATTAACAAATTGTTGTTTTCTCCCATGGCTAAAATGTAAATCTGGTGCGACTTCTTTCAAGTGCTTTAGTATGGCAGCTTTATCAGATGAATGCTGTATGTCATGTGCGATGGCATATAAAAGAACTGATAAGGCGGCAAAAATATTATCATTTAATCTCTCTTTTATTTCGGATGATAGCCCGTTTAGGTGTTTCAATTCCCATGTTTTAGCAATTGCTGTACCGAAATCCATACCAGTTTTCTTGTTGATTGCTTTTGTAATGGAGGCGTGACCAATTCTATAGATATATAGAGATTGATGTGTCCTAAGGCATTTTGATGCTTTTAGATAACATTCATGGAGAAATGGAATATCTTCATAACAGATACCTGGCGTATATTGGATGTTATTGCTTGCAAGAAACTCCCTTCTGTATAGAATTCTCCAAATGTAACATTCTCTTGGGTTTAAGTCTTCCAAAAACATAGTCCAACCTGTTTTTTCTTGAATGTCATCACAATTGTTTTGTATAATAGATGGCTTTCTGAGATAACAATCTATTTCTTCATCATCCATCCTTTTGAAATCTGCAACAACCATGTCTGCTTTGAACAAGATGGCTCTTTCAAGTAATGTCGGAAGGCTGCGTTCGACTAAAAGGTCGTCAGAATCTACAAAAAGGATATAATCGCCTACCGCCTTTTCCATACCCTTATTGCGGGCCACCGACATTCCTTGGTTCTTTTGGTCAATAATAATAATGTTGGTATGCTGACAAACGAAGCCCGTTATCACTTCCATACTCTTGTCTTTGGTTCCATCATTGATGATGATGACCTCAAAGCAGTCTTCATCCAAACCTTGGCTGAAGATGCTATTTAAACAAGGACCTATATACTTTTCTACGTTATAAACGGGTATTATAATACTTAGTTTTTTCATCTTGGACTCATTATTTCAGTATTCTCTTCAATTTGAGACGATAAAAAGGAAGGAGGTTGTTTTCCATTATAATTCCATAAATAAAGCGCAAATTTATATAGGTATGCGGAAATCTCCTATACATATAGCAAATTAGTTTTTGCTTGGTACCATTCCCCAAATTCAGATTAGGGGCTTGCAGCCGCATGTGATCAATGATTTGAATTCTTTCCTGTCTGTTCTTTATGGAATGAACTGTCCAGCATATGAGAGAAGAAAATAATTCGAAAATCTCATTATTTAATTTGTTTTTCAAATCCACAGAAAGTCCCTCAATAGATGATGATAGTTCCCAGGTCTTGGCTATAGACACACAATAATCAAATGCTTTATCTTTGGTGAAGAATGACGTTAATGATGAATGTCCTACCCGATAAAGATAGAACGGATACTTAACTCTTAAACATTTGCTTGCTTTTAAAAAGCATTCATTTGTAAATGGCACATCTTCATAGATTATGTTTGGTATAAAAGAAATGTGATTATTTTGGAGAAATGATTTTTTGTGGAGTGACCGCCATATTGAAGTTTGATGGGTAGTGAGTTCTTCTAAAAACAAATTCTCTCCACTTTTTTCATTTATTTCAATTGGTAATTCTTTTGATGGGTAATCATTTTTTAAAAACACCTCAATTTCTTTGTCAGTTTTCTGAAAATAATCGGCTACAATGATGTCTGCCTGAGATTCTATAGCAATCTTCACCAAAAAAGGAAGGGTGTTGGATATTAATAAATCGTCAGAATCTACAAATAACAGGTATTCGCCTGTCGCTTTTTCCATGCCTTTATTGCGAGCCCTAGACAGACCTTGATTTTGTTGGTTAATGATTGTAATGTTGGTATGTTGAATAATGATATCCTTTATTACTACCATACTATTGTCCTTGGTACCATCATTAACAATGATTACCTCAAAATCTTCTTCATTTAGTCCTTGCCTGAAAATGCTTTCCAAACAGGGACGTATATACTTCTCAACGTTATATACTGGTATAATAATACTTAGAAATTTCATATTGCAAAGTTACAATAATAAATTGTAATTAGCAACTATTTTATTGTTTTTTTGATGATAATGAATTGAAAAGTTCTTTCCATTGATTCATAATGATATTTATATCATATGATAGGGCTTTATTAACACCAACATTCGCAAATTGTTTTCTGATAGTAGGATGACCAATGAGATAGCATAATTTGTCAGCAAATTGCTTTTTATCATTATTCGCAATAACAAATCCGCTTTTCTCATGATCAACAAGTTCCTTTGGACCATATGGACAATCAAAGGTAATGCAAGGTAACCCATGTCTCATTGCTTCTAGAAGAACCAAGGAGAAACCCTCAAATCTGGAGGTTAGGACACAGATGGAACTATGTGCATATTCTATACTGATGTTCTTGGTATAAGGATGAATAGATACATTTTTAATATTTGTTTTCTTAATGGCATTTCTTAAATCCATTTCTAGACTTCCCTCTCCAAATATATCTAAGTGCCAATCTGGGTATGTTTTCGAAACTATACTCCAAATATCTAACAGCCTGTCATGACCTTTTTGCCATTCTAGGCGACCAACAGCGATCACTCTTTTAGATTCGCAATCGCTTAGTTTGCTGATGTACATGTCAGAAAAGTTTGGTATTATCTCCACTCGTTTTGCTTTCCGCCATTCTTGAGCATCTCTTCTGGTCAGTGTCACTACCGCATCGGCATGTTTTTCTATGATATGTAAGTAATAGTTCCTGTATAGTTTTAAGTATGCTTTTGACAAAGGCGAAGATTGTTTAAATTGGAGACTTGACATTGTAAATAAACGGGCTTCATGGGATTCTATGATTTTTGCTGCTTTGCATTTGATTTTACATACTATATCAGCCATTGAATAACCTAATCCTATGATGATATGGGGGGTGATAGAGTTGACTGTCTCTGATAAGCGCTTGCGGAGTTGATTATAACAACTCCATCTAACCCATAGCCGTTTAGGGTATTTAAAATTGTACTGTAGGTATGATGGGATGCTTAAATTAATCTGCCTTACTTTATCTGATAAATAGTAACAGTTTGGCGCAACCTCAGGGAACTGATAAAAAGTAATAACCGATACGTCATAATCACATAGGTTGGCCAGATAGTTCATCTTTTCAGAGATAATCCTTTCTGCCCCTCCTTTAGATGCCAGTGAATCTATGATGTAAACGATTTTCATTACCAATACTAATCTTAGTGCCCGGCTATATTATGTTGCAAAGATAGTGTAAAATTATGAATAATCCAAAAATAATGACTAAAATTGTATATGGATTCATGTTTCATTGACTAGTTGCTCATAAAATGTCTTATATTTATTCATGGTGATATCTACATCAAATGTTTTTGCTTTCTCAATGGCTGCTTTTGAAAAATCTTTTCTGAGTTCTTCATTTTCTATAAGACGACAAAGTCTTTCTGAAAAGAGTCTGGTGTCACCATTTTCTACGAGGAAGCCACAACTTGCATCGTTGATGATACTTCCAGGACCATAAGGACAGTCGAATGCCACACAGGGCACACCATGCCTCATGGCCTCAAGTAATACGAGTGAGAAACCTTCAAAGTATGAAGAAACCGCACAAATCGAACTCGCAGCATATTCCTCGCTGATGTTGGGCGTGAAGTGATGAATAGATACGTTAGTCACCTTATAAATATTGATAAGAGACTTAATCGTGTCTAGCATACTTCCTTCCCCATAAATTGCTAAGTGCCAGTCTGGGTGTTTGGGTGATACAATTCTCCATATCTCAATCAATCTTCCAAATCCTTTTTCCCATTCTAATCTTCCGACGGCAATCACACGTTTTTGCATAGAATCGCTAAACCGACAAATAGACATGGTCGAGAAATTGGGGATTACCTCTATGTGTTTTGCTCGTTTCCATAACAACTTGTCTTTTTCCGTTAATGTAACAATGGCATCCGCATTCCGTTCTATAGCCCTTAAATAGAAGAATTTATAAATACTCATATAGGCTCTAATAGGAAAAGATCGATTAATTCCTATCTCAAATAGTGTGTTATATCTGACTTCATGGCACTCAATAATTTTCTTTGCTCTGCATCTTATCGCACTTATATAATTGGCCTTAAAACGTGCAACACCTATCAGGATATCGGGATTAATCTGATTCACTGATTGGATAATACTTTTTCGCAAATATCTGTTTAACTTCCATCTGATCCATAGTCTCTTGGGATATTTATATTTGTATTGTGAGAAATATGGGATGCCAAGATTAATTTGCTTGATATTATTCGATAACTTAAAATAGTTTTCTTCATTTGGGAGTTGAAAACAGGTTATAATAGTGATGTCATATCCATATCGTTCTGAAAGATAATTAACTTTCTCTGTTATCATTCTTTCTGTTCCTCCTGTAGTGGCCATGGTAGAATAAACGTATGCTATTTTCATTTCTTTGTAAATGGCCTCCTTAACCAGTGATTAATGAAAGGGCGCATGTTCTTTTCGACAATAGTAGCATATAAATATCGTAACATAATAAAAGAATGAGGCATATATCTGTACATAAAAGAAAAAACTTTCTGTACAGTTCCGTTTCTAAACCATAAGTTTGGGGCTTGTTGTTTCAAGAAATCCATAACTTCTGTTCTGTCAGACGCATCCCTTAATGTATGAACGGCAATCCTAAGCATCAGGGAAAATGATATGAAAATATCATCTCGTAGTTTGTTTTGTATTTCTGGTGAAAGCCCATTAAGATTTGTCAGTTCCCATGTCTTGGCAATCGCTGTACAGAAATCCTGCACCTTTTTCTTATTAAAAGAAGAGGTTGCAGATTCGTGACCTAATCTGTATATATTAAGTAGCCATGGCGTCCTCAAGCATTTTGAGGCTTTCAGATAGCATTCATGAGTAAAAGGTACATCTTGGATATGGATACCTGGTACAAACATTAGATGGTTTTCTATCAGGAATCCTCTTCTAAAGAGGGTGCGCCATACATAGCACTGATAAGGGTTAAGGTCTTGAATGAAGAGTTCTTCACCCGTCTTTTCTTTATAGTCAAATTCAGTCTGTTGTGGTACGTGATTTTTTTTACACTGTATTTCCTCATCTGTCATGTTTAGAAAGTCTGCCACAACTAAATCAACTTTGGTTTCCAAGGCTTTATCAAGAAGGGGCCTCAAACTATTCTCTATTAACAAATCATCAGAGTCTGGCATCAAGATATAATCTCCTTTAGCCATTGCAATTCCTTTGTTACGAACAACTGACAACCCTTGGTTTTCCTGATTAATGATAGTGATATTATGATGTTGGCTAATGATATCAGCAATCATCTCCATGCTCTTATCTTTAGTACCATCATTGACAATAATGACTTCAAAGATATCCTCATCTAATCCTTGCTGATAGATGCTTTCTAAACAAGGATGGATATATTTCTCTACATTATATACTGGGATTATGATTGACAACTTAGTCATAATCTATGAATTGTTTGCAATATTGTTCTATCTGCACAAAGATACAATAAATAATTGTTCAATTATATATTTATGTGAGTATTTTTGCAGTTTTTATTTTTTTTTATTATTTTTGCAGCTGTAAATTAAATATAATAAGTGTTTCGTAACTAATAAAGTTTATATTTGAGATTGTCTGTTAAGGACAGATTTGAAGAGGTGTGCAGCATCTTTTGAAATTAATATGAGTAGAATAGATTGGATTGATATGGCCAAAGGCTATGGTATGATATGTGTTGTTATAGGCCATCTAGGGACACCGGGTATTAGTGCCTGGGTCTATTCCTTTCATATTCCTTTGTTTTTCTTTTTGTCAGGGTTCTTATTTCATAATCAGTACAATTTTGCTTTTTTCTAAAACGAAAAATAGTAACTTTAGTCATTCCTTATTTTTGTTTAGCGATTCCTGTTTATTTGAATGAGTTGATACTCATACATGGGTATGGTTTTCAAATAAAAGATATGTGGCAAGAATTTGTAAGGTTATTGGTTCAACAGCGCTACACTAATTTATGGTTTATTGCTTGCCTTTTTAGCGCAAATTGCTTTTTTTATTTTTTATGTAAATATATTCGTGGATTTATATGGAAGTTAATGATTGTCTTTTTACTGTCATTATCTATTTATGTCTATTGGAAGAAGAATGGTGATTCTTTACCGTGGAATATAGATGCCTCTTTATTCGTGCTGCCATTTATGCTTGTAGCAAAAAGAATGCATGACAAAAAGATACTATCGGATATCATTATTAAACAAAAGGTTAAATACTTTACTATATTCTTGTTCGGTAATGTGTTGTTGGGAGGGTTAAACTATTTCATTGCGGGTAAAAGGGTTGATCTCTTTTTTAAGGATGTGGACAATATTATGTTGACATATTTGGCTGCTTTTTGTGGCATTATTTGGATCGTTTTATTGTCTCAGTATCGTTTTATTCATCTTGTTAATTATATTGGTAAGAATTCGTTGTTGATATTTGCATGGCATCTGGTTGTATATAATTGGTTGGCGCAATTATATGATTTTTTTGGTATATTTCAAGTTCCAATGCCGTTATATATGATTATTATACGGGACGCATTGTCGCTTGTTTTGATTCTATCAGTATTGATTTCATTGAATGAGTTTATTCTTCATTCAAGGTTGAAATTCATTCTTGGTAAATAGTTTTTTCTCCTAATTATATTAAAATTTTATAGACTCTTACCTTTATTTATCTTTTTTAATGAGGTTTCTTTGTAGTTTTATTTTTTTTTATTATCTTTGCAATCGCAAATAGGGCGAAATACGTGTTTCATGGCGAAAATCAAGGTGTTGGAAGTTATCCGTCAAGGACAAATCGGTGGAGGTGAGTCGCATCTTTTGGATTTGATCTATTTCTTTGATAAGAAGAAGGTAGAACCTGTGTGCCTGTCTTTTACAGATGGAGAAATGATTCGCCGGCTTAGCGAGATGGGTGTTGTATGCCATGTAATAGATACACGGAGACCTTTTGATATCCAGGTTCAGAAGCAAATCATTCAATTGATAAGAGATGAGGGTATACAGATTGTCCATGCCCATGGAAGTAGAGCGGCTTCAAATGTCCTTTACCCAATCCGTAGGTTACGCGTCCCGTTTGTCTATACGGTGCATGGATGGAGTTTCCATAATGACCAATCTTTTTTAGTAAAGAAAATACGTGGGTGGAGTGAGAAACTGATTTGCCATTATGCTAATCAAGTGATTTGTGTTTCTCAAAGTAATAAGGATACGGGGCGTGAAGCCTTTGGTCTGAACGATGCGTTGGTTATTGAAAATGGCGTCAATATGGATCGGTTCAATCCTGATAACGACTCTTTTAAGGATCTTAGAAAAGAGTTTGGCTTCTCTGCTTCAGATTTTGTTGTGGGTTTCATTGCTCGTTGCACAATTCAAAAGAACCCTATAGTTTTTCTGGATTCAATAAGGATGGCTCATACCAATAATCCACAGATAAGGGGACTGTTTATCGGTGAGGGAGATCTGGATGCAGAAGTAGATGCCTATATTGAGCAGCATCAAATGCAGGATTTTATATACCGTTCTCCGTTCAGGACAGATGTCCCTGATTTGTTACATTGTATAGATATCTATTGTTTGCCAAGTCTTTGGGAAGGTCTGTCTATTGCTTTGTTGGAGGCAATGGCTATGCGAAAGGCAATTATTGCAACGCCAACAGATGGAACAAAAGAGTTGATAAAACATGAAAAGAATGGCTTGGTGGTTCCTTTCAATGATGTTTCTAGTATTGTAGAAGCAATAGACCGATTCTATAATGACAGGACGCTGATGTCACGCTGTTGTGTGGAGGCTCGTCAGTTAGTTGCAGAACGGTTTAATGCCCAGCGGGTCGCTGATTCTGTGTCAAACATTTATATGAAATGCAACAATGGAAAGACAGGGCTTTTCTAGATTGTCGTTGTCTATAGAGAATCTTAGATTCCCGTTGATTCTCACTATCATTATGCTTCATTGTTATACGTCTACCAGTTCTTTAATGGCAGGTCATCATGTTTATTTTAAAACTGTTTATCCAATGGCTTTGTGGTTAGGTGAGACTGGTGTTCCTGCTTATTTCTTTATCTCTGGTATGTTGCTTTTCTACAGCAAGAAAAGTTATACTCAAAAGTTGAGTAGTAGAATTAGGACTTTATTGATTCCATACCTTTTTTTTAATAGCATTATCTTGATAGGTTATATTATTTTATCCTTGTCAGGTAGGCCTGCTGTTATTTTGGAAAAGGACTTGGCCGATTATGGCATTATAGATTATTTGCGGGCCTATTGGGATAGAGGATCGTGGTCGAATGGTAATGGTTCTCCTCTTTTGTGTCCTTTTTGGTATATACGAAATCTAATAGTCTTAGTCATTATATCGCCAGTTTTGTATTATGTGGTTAAATATACGAAGTTGCTATTTCCAATGATAATGGGGCTGTTATGGATTAACTCGTATGATAGTGCATACACTCTCCAGAGTTTGACAATGTTTTCTTTAGGTGCATATTTCCCTATAAATGACAAAAATCCAATAGTCGTATTTGATCAGTATAAACACTTGTTCCTCTGCTTATTTATCTTTTTAGGCGTCATAGATATCTCGCATGCCTTTATAACTATACCTTTTTCATCGCAAATCCATAGACTCTCCCTTATTTCAAATGTTATGCTCCTTCTATGGATTGGGGAGCGCCTTCCTAAATGGCAATTATATTCACCATTCTTGTCCAAGTCATCCTTTTTTGTTTTCTGTATTCATTATCCGATAGTACTTGGATTTCGAAGTGTCTTTTCACGTTTGTCTGGCTGGCCAGACATCATGTTAATTCTATTATATGTCTGCAGTGTAATAGTGGTAACTTCTGTATGTGTAATTGTCTATAACCTTATGCGTAAGACATTACCAGGGCTTCTCAATGTGATAACTGGTAGCCGTGATTAGTAAGGTCTCTCGCAATATAAGCAGCAATGCAAGAATCAAGTAAATGATAACCTTCTTGGTTGAGGTGTATGTGATCTTGCTGATATAACTTTCGAGGGTCTTTAAAACCTTTGGGATTCCAATCCTGTGCATTGATGAAAATCACTTTCTTGTTATTACCTTTATTTGTAATGTCGTTTTGAAGTGATTCCCTGTATTTGTCAAAACTCCACATGTCCGTATTGTTCAGAAAACACGAAATACGATGTCTTGTTTTTGCAAAGAAAGTCTCGCGTTGATAAACGGATTTGTAGTCAACATCAGGCATGTCAATGATAATGGGAATGATGTTGTTTGTTAGGAGTTGTTTGACGATTAGATCATAATGATAAGTGTAATTGCTTGGTCCCATCTTGGCTACAGCATCATTAATACCTGCCGATATGATGCAATAATGTGGAGTCTTTTGAAGCATTTTTTTTGTTCCACGGTTAGAGATGGAATCAAACATTAGTTTATAAATGGTCTTTGTTTTGGCACCAATCATTCCAGAAGCAATAACATCAACAGGTTTGTTAATGGCTTTTCCCAGGATATTTTTTAGGATGGTATCATTGCCTGCCTGATTGTGATAGGCCGCCCAACTGTCGCCAATCATTATGATTTTTACGGTGTCATTTGATTGTCTGTGGCTGTGATAAGATATAGTATTCTCTTCCGCAAAAGAATAGTAATGATGGAGAGTGTTTGTTATGTAAATAACAACCGAGGTGATACATACCAAAATAATAAAAGATAGTCTCTTTGTGGTACTATTTTTCATAGATACTTATTTATAATATTAGTAGAATGTGTATTCTTTCCAAGTAAATTTGGCGCATATCTTTTTGTGAAGAGTATAACAGGATAGAGTAGGAAGGTAATAAGCAAGGCAATGGGGAGGGCCTCATACCATTCGTAACAGAGGGTGCTATCATAATCAATCAGTTTCTCAAGAGCAAAATTAATGATGGTAACAAAAACGATGTGTAGTCCTATAATGACCAGAGTGCCAATGGAGAGATTAGTTACAATGCTGGACTTTATGGAGTTGAGTGCCTTGCAGCCATAAAGGACGGCGAAGAGGAAACAAAGGTTTATGGGGTAGAAGATGGCAATATGCAGCAGGAAGATGTCTTCGTGCAGATGCCATTCGAAGAGGATGAGGCTGATGATAAGTAAAACGGCAGATTTGAGGAAATCCCGTTGGGGGGCAACATCGCGAAAGAGGCGCTTTTGCCCCATCACAAAGCCGATGTAGTAATAGGGTAGTCGGCGGATGATACCCATGGGGGTGAGTTGGGGGAGAAATAACCAGTATTTATTGGCGGCGTAGAGGAAAAAAGAGAGGATACAGAGGCCAATCATGATCTGGTGGGTGAATTTCGTCTTTCGGCAGAGATCGATGGTGACGTGCATGAAGAGGATGGCGGGGAGGTACCAAAGTGGACCATTCAAAGTTTCGGCAAAGGAACTTTCATGCTCGAAGAGCAGTGCACCGATGATAGGCCTGAGGGAAGAGAAAAGGTCGGGCATCCCACCGTTGAGTATGAAATATTTCATGAGCCAGTAGGGATAGACCAGTGCGTTATATATAATATAAGGTAGGATGAGACCGTGCCAATATTTCCGCAAGTTTTCTTTGTCGCTGCCTCGGTCTTTCTTCAGATAACCGGACAGAAAAAAGAAGATGGTGATGATACAGGCCTGCAGATAGCGGAAATATAACCATTCTTGCGATTGGGGTAAATGGCAGAACACGACAGTCATTACAGCCAATGCCTTCGCCCAGTCTATCCAGTTGATCCTTTGCATGTTAATTGATTAAATCTATTTCTCTTTTTTGTGCAAAAATAACATTTTCTGATGAAATAGCCAAATGTTCCGTCTTTTTTCTATATTTTTGCAAGAGTACGACTACCGTGCTTTTTCTTTATCAGCGGGTGGCTGTTTGAAATAACGTTGGGGATTTCAATTACCCGACAACTGATAAAACATAAGATCATGGCGCAAATTGTGCCGACTTTCATTTTCTTGCTGTTGTTGGCTCCACCACCTTTGTTCTTCAGCAGACTTGGCGTAACGAAAGGAGACTATTGGTTTGCGTTTACGCTTTTCCTCGCCAAATATCTTTTGGGGGTGGTGAAACAGTCTTTAAACCTATGATGATTAACCTGAATTCGGGACATATTTATGCACAGGATGCAGAAATCTGCCTCAGATTCGGGACATATTTATTCATGGGGTGCATAAACCTGCCTCAGATTCAGAGCATATTTATGCATGGGAAGCATAAACCTGCCTCATATTTGAGGGACATTTATGCACGGGGGGTAGAAACCTGCCTCAGTTTCAGGTCATACTTATGCACGGTGAGCAGAAACCCGCCTCAGATTCAGGACATATTTATGCACGGTGTGCAGAAACTCGCCTTAGATTTAAGGCACATTTATGCACGGTGTGCATAATCTTCCCCCAGATTTCAGGCAGGTTTTTCAAACTCTAAAACGCGATGACTGGACTTTTAGGCTAATTTTTGAAAGTCCGATTTGGTTATTTCCGAAAAAAAGTCTACCTTTGTGGCGTTAAAAATAATGAGATGCTAAATTACGTCAAACTTCTCCGACCTCTGCAATGGCTCAAGAATTTTTTCGTCTTTGCGCCGATATTCTTCAGCAATAACCTGCTGAAGCCGGACTATTTCTGGCCAACGCTGATTGTGTTCATCTCATTTTGTTTTATATCCAGTAGTATTTATTGTTTTAATGACCTGAAAGATGTGGAAGCAGATCGAATGCATCCGAAGAAATGCCTGCGCCCGATTGCATCTGGAAAGGTCTCGGTTAAAGGCGGTTATATTTTGATGGCGATTTGCCTTTTAGGCGCCTTCGCACTGCTACCGTTGTCCCATAGTATCAATAAACCTTATTTATATATAATCGTAGGAGGCTATTGGCTGATGAACATCGCCTATTGTCTACGCCTGAAACAGATAGCTATTCTCGACGTATCGATTATTGCCATCGGTTTTGTGATGCGAGTACTGGCAGGAGGTATGGTGGTTGACATCTGGGTCAGTCATTGGCTGGTGCTGATGACCTTCCTTGTGACGTTCTTCCTGGCACTTTCGAAACGCAACGACGACTACAGAATCTACGAACAGACGGGTATCAAACCACGCGTCAGCATCTCGGGTTATAACAAGACCTTCATCAATGAGGCCACTGCTATCGTGGGGGCCGTCACATTGGTCTGCTACATCATGTACACCATGTCGCCGGAAGTCATAGAGCGAATGGGAACTCGTTATGTCTACCTGACAACAGGCTGGGTATTGGCAGGTCTGTTGCGCTATCTCCAGAACATGATTGTCTTCGGTCTGAGCGGCAGTCCTACGAAGTCCCTTGTCAAGGATCATTTCATTCAGTTCTGCATCCTCGGCTGGCTCGCCTCCTTCTTCGTGATTATCTACCTATAAAATAACAATAATTTTCGGTAGATGTAATAAATAGCCAGGAGAACTATGACCTTCAGCAGCGGGAAGAGTAGATAATGGAGGCACAGACTGGCTGTTGAGGTACCGAATAAGGAAAAGAATGTCGAGTCGATGAAGGATAAGAAGAATACGTAATGTGCCAGGTAGATAAAGTAAGATGCATCGCAGGCGGTTTGTGGGATGCGCTTAGATGTATGTGTGAGAATCCGATATGCCAGACAAAAGACCGCCACGGTGCTTACAACACGGAAACAGAGTGTTAATAATGAATATGTGATTGTAGGGTAGGTGAGTATCATAGCCAAGGCCAATAATGCGGATAGGAGATAGACTGTTTTCTCCATTTTCAAACAGACCTCGACGAGATTAATTCTCTGGATACTCATATATGCACCAAGTGTAAAGAAACATATAGCGTATGGATTGGGTCCTGGCTGTATGGCCCAGATACCTGTCAAATAAATGGGTAAAAGCAATATGAAAAGCCAATAATTGAGTTTCTTGACCCCAATATATATAATAGGTGTAAGTAGCGAGATGATTATCAAGTCACGCAAGAACCATAACGGCATATTGGCTGGATTCACGAAAATACACAGATTGAACGTCTTGAGTTTAATGGCCATCAATAGATTCCATACAATATATGGTATAAGTAGTGTTTTGATTCTCCGCCTTATTTTCTGCCAATAAATCTCCTTATAAAATTGCTCGACATTCGCAAAGAACAGATACCCCGATATCATAAAGAATGTAGGCATTGCTACCTTCACCGAAGTCTGGCTCATGACAATCTTTAGCACTTCATACGCATCCCATCCGCCGCCCAGCACACTATACCCTTCCATCACCCCGCTATAACTATGGGCGTAGGTGACGAGTACAATCAACGGCAGCCTGATTTGGCTGAAGATTTCATTCTGAAAAGTCGGTAATTTCCTCATTCTGGCAGCAAAGGTATAAAAAAAATATTGGATGTTTGGATAATTAAACAATTATTCGTATTTTTGTCCCGAAATAATAGAATAATCATTTAGTTCATAGAAATGACAACAAAACTAAAGTTACATAACTGGAAGAATATTGAGGATGTAACTCTTTATATCAATCTAAAGCAAATGTACAAAAAAGAATAAGGAATAAGAATAGTTAGGAAATCATATCTATTGTTAGATAATACTATATGGAAAAGAAAGAAAGAGAGTCAAACATAGAGTTACTTAGAATTGTTTCAATGTTCTTGGTAATGGTTGTGCATGCCGACTTTAGAGCATTGGGCGTTCCATCTCACGATGAGATTGTGGATTTCCCAATTAGTTCATTCATGCGTTTCTTTATAGAGTCTATATCGATTGTGTGCGTTAATTTGTTTATACTTATTTCTGGTTGGTTTGGTATTAGATTTAATTTATTACGTTTAGGGGGACTTGTGTTTCAGGTGTTTTTCTTTGTGCTTTTAATGTGGATCGTTTTAGTATTTAGAGGAGATGTTTATTCTTTGAACATTAAAGATTATATTCTTTTCTTTAGTGAAAGATACTGGTTTGTTAAAGCATATATAGTACTTTACTTGTTTGCTCCTGCATTGAATTACTTTGTTGAAAATGAATCCCCAAAGATAGTAAAGATATTCTTGGTATTTTTCTTTTTATTTCAGACCATTTTTGGATTTATAATATCACTTTCGTGGTTTTCTCAAGGCTATTCCCCGTTATCTTTTATGGGACTCTATGTTTTAGGTAGATATATGCGCAATTATCCGAATAATTACACTAAGCAAAAACGATCTGTAGATATTCTTGTCTATTTGAGTATGGTATTGTTAACAACCTGTTTGGCATATCTTTTTTCGGTATCACGAATGGATATATTTAAAGCCTATGCATATTCCTCTCCTTTTGTTATTGTTGGAAGTGTCTCTCTCTTTTTGTTTTTTACAAAGTTTTCTTTTAAAAATAGTATAATTAATTGGATTGCAGTTTCTTGCTTATCAATATATCTGGTTCATTGCTTTCCTGTTTTTTTTGAGAGGGTTTATTTGTTTCAGATTAAAGATTGGTTTGATAGTTTGAATACCCTGTCTTTTCTTTTGTGTTCTTTTTTATGGATTGTTTTATTCTTGGTTATTTCTGTGATTCTGGATAAATTTCGAGTCTATTTATGGAACAAGTTCTTATGTTATTTTCGCTTGATTGGCCTAGATTGATTAGATCGGATGTGTGAATGCGTAAAAAAAACAAGAATAATTTGGAAGTATCAAGTATTTGACTTATCTTTGCAGTTAATTTAAAAAGTAACCCTCAATAAGTGTATCATCATGAATAATTTGTCCTATAAAGCCAGGCTACGTGCCAAATCATTATTGCATCCAATACGGTCATTAAGAGCTTTGTATTTTATTCATTACATTGAGCATACAGATAAATGGAAAGAGTTAGTGGATACAAACCCGAAGAAAGCCATTGAGATGAAGTGGAATCGTTATTACAGGGAGAAATTTCCTTGGAAGAATCCACGAACTTTGAATGAGAAAGTCACATGGATGGAGGTCATGACAGATACTTCAAAATGGACGGAGTATACTGACAAATATGAGGTGCGGAAACATATTGAGGCACTTGGTTTGAAGGATATACTTACTGAGTGCTATGGTGTATGGGATTGCGTGGAAGATATTGATTTTGACAAGTTGCCAGATAAGTTCGTATTGAAATGTACACATGATTGTGGCAGCACCGTCATTGTACGTGATAAGAGTAAAATGAACAAAAAGGAGATTCTTGATTTTCTTGATAAACATGTGTCCGTAAGATATGGCTATGATTCTTGTGAACCCCACTATACCTTAATCAAGCCACGCTTGATGGCAGAAAGTCTGATTGAGATGGACAATACCGAGGTATTTTCATCAGAGACTACCGTTGATCATAAGATAAGGTGTATCGACGGTAAGGCTCAATATGATATGGTGTGCTATGACAGAAAGTTAGACAGCGGAAGTGGGGGAGGCAAGACTGTTTACGACCTGTATGATATTCATACATGGCAGCCCATGCGCCAGTATTTGGCTGATCCGGGGGTGGCATATAAGGATGTTCCACGTCCGGAAAATCTGGAGAAGATGATAGAGATTGCAGAGAAGATTGCTCAAGGATTCCCTCAAGTACGAGTAGATCTGTATAATGTGAAGGGGAAAATCTATTTTGGTGAGATGACGTTCTATGCCTTCTCTGGTATGAACAATCACTTCACTATGGAGTTCCATAAGATGATAGGTGACAGAATACATCTGCCAGAAGTATAACGTTTACTCATTCGAACATGAACCTATTAGCGGTATTCTATTTTCATTTTTTTATCAATTATAGTTGCTGTTTTTTCTGTTAAAATCCATACAGGAGTAAATAACTTATCTACTATTATGCATGCAATAAAAATTGTTATTGTAAGCATTAACAATTCCAGTAAATTCAAGAAGGTGTTTCCCTCGTTGAATAATATGACAACTGTTGGAGCAATAACTGTAGAGAATACTACATTGTTGCAGTGTATCAGATATGTTGCAAGTACAGATTTTGCTGCATAATTAATGACGGATGACGTAAAACTTATTTTCGTGAAAATGAAAAACACAAGGATAGAATTAATAAGTAGGATAGGAGAACAGTATTGATAACTTATATGATATATGGTTTGAGATAACGATGAATTAGAGGAAATGGCAAAAGTGCCAACTAGCAAAATATTTAGGAACAAATATGCTGGTAATATAATTCTTATGGATATTTGACGGATTTGATAATTATATAGTCTATACGTATCTCCAATTACATAAATAAGTATAAAGTTAATGATATTCTTCCCTGCATATAGGCTTGGATCTCCATAGGTTATTCCACACCATGTCGCTATAAATAGCAAGGATACTATTAGCGCAAAGCGACTTCTCTTGCTACATGTGTCAAGATATTTGTTAATTAATGGTGACAACAAAAATAAACCAATGTATGTCCTCATGTACCAATACTGACTATGAGAGATAAAAAGTAGTTCTTTAATATGTAATCTATAGCCGTTATCAGATAACGAATAGACAATAGTCGGGAGTGAGTATATGAACATGGGAACAATTATCATTATCAATTTTTTTATTGAAAAGTGGATATGAAAATAACCACTTATCATTACAAAAAGCAAGACTCCGACATGAAGGGGTAAATACATTGCTTGATAAATAGGACTGTCGCTTAATTCATTATGTATAAACACAAGTAGGTGGTAAAGAATAATTGCTAATATTGATACAATTCGCAATAATTCCATATTACTTTCTCTTGTCTTTGATCCCGCTCTATACAATGGAACCGAATAATTCATTATCATGATAATTGCGATAAAATGTACTTACAAATTTTCCAATTCGGCATAAAAATGCCTAGTGAACGTCCCTTTGTCGAAGATTTGGGAACGTTCCAAAGCCCTTGTAGCCATTTGCTTTCTCTTTTCTGGATGCTCATAAAGGTCGATAATAGCCGTAACTAGATTATCAACGATATTATCGCGTTCAACGATGGTGGCAACGCCTTCGCATATTTCAGGGATGCCGCCACTTCGTGTGGTGATAAGAGGCAAGCCTGCTGCCATTGCTTCAACAATCGTCAGTCCGAATGGTTCTTCCCACATAGAAGGCAAGGCGGCAATGTCTGCAAGTTGCAGGTAGGAGGGCATCTGGCTGTATGGAATATAGCCTGTGAAAACTATCCGATCTTCAATCTTCTTTGCTTTTTCTTTCAAAGAGCGAATAAATCCGTCTTCATTGGGAGCGTTGGCAAAAAAAGTACTACCAATAATCATCAACTTGATATCTGACTTGTCTTGGAGCATGAGCATAGCATCAATCAGTTCGGATACACCTTTATCCTTGTTGACTCGGCCGCTGTAGACAATCACAAAGTCTTCCTCTGACAGGCCGATTTCTGCACGCTTCTTCTGCGGCATCTTACTTGAAGAGAATGCCTTTACATCGATACCATTATAGAGTGTCTGTATCTTGCTGTCTTGTCGGATTGTGGCTACTCTCTCTCTGATATAATTTGAGCAGGTCAGGATCTTACTGAGACTGCTGAAAATAAGTTCATGACTCTTTGAAGTTGAGTTGAGCAAATCGTTGCCTAAACGCAGCACAAGGTTTTTGTGGCCGCGTCGAGATAGTTTGCACACAAAACCGGGGCAGTTGTCCAAATAAATGCGGTCGTAGTTTTGATGCTTTAAATGGGCATAGACCCTTTCAAAATAATACTCTATGAAATAGTTGTAGTACTCGCCCGAATGGAAATGTCCATAGAGTTTCCTCGCGATTCTGGCCTTAAGACTTCTGACGTCAATAAATACATAGTGGTTCACTTCAGATGAAATGGCTGGATGTCTGGCCGCATCACGATTCCACGGACTGTATACGGTTATATCGTGAAGTTTCATCCTGTCATTATACTCTAGGATAAAATCAATTTTGTTTTCTACAGCCCCTCCTTGTACGGCGGGAATGGGTAACATTCCACATGTCAAAATTGCAATCTTCATAATGTTCAGTTTTTTATTTCATTCTACTAAACCCCAATTTCCAGATGATGAGATCTTTCCACCAGTAATACTTGGTCATTAGTGAGCGATTACGACAGAGCCAGCGAAGCCGCAGATTCACCAAGTGTTTGGGATAGTTAATAACGGCTCTTGGCGTTACTAGGAAATGGCTGTAATCCGTAACTCTATCCTTCATAAAACCACGATGCTGAAAATGGGCGTAGAGAGACTCTTTCTTCTCTAATTGGCCGTGGTTGAAGCGTAGCATGTAGAGTTTGTTGTCGATATGTTCGAAAATCACCCGTTGCCAACCACGTGTCAGACTATTGAAGTGGTAATTTTGCTTGGGTTTGGAGGCATTGTCGAAAGGCCGTTCCAACCAACAATCTTTTGGTCGGCAATCGCGCCATTTATCACTACATCCTTTGTAGCCATATTCGTCGAAGAATGTTATTTTACTTGTTGTAAATGCATCTTTATAGTTTTGATATCCCGGAACCTGCTTCATGAAATAGGTATTGGCGTCTTCATCATTATGTAAAAGGGTCAAGTGTCCGTAACCCAACAGAAACTTGTGTTCCAAAACGTTGTCGTTAATAAAAGAACGAATATCTCCATAAACAAGATCGAGATCTCCAAATCCCCAAAAGTCATAATCTATAATATAATCTGCAAGGATGTGACCGTAGGCCTGTTTGTATTCACAGAGTTTGTATGGTCGGTTGAGCATAATTGGGAAATCAAAAACTTTCTGAACTATCTTTTGAAAATCATTAAACTGCATTTTATGAACAATAATGTTCTTAGCAGGTTCCACGTCGGCATCGGTGAAAAACATAAAATCCACAGTTGGATTACGCAATGCAGAGGCCCGCCACATTTTATACTGTACGGGCAGCGTACCGAAATAGGGAAATATGATGACGATAGATTTCATGCATTTTTATTAATAGTAATATGTCGTAGAATCTTGTAAATACCGGGTTTGCGCGCTACAAAATATTTCATGCCAGTTGTAAACTGGAATAGCATGATAAAAAAAACTCCAACCAGTGGAATATATGTCAGGATACCACAGATTATAAGTGACAAGAATGAATCTGCATATAAGTCGACAATAACGTGCTTAAGCCACAATGAAAGAATGGTAAAAAGAAAAAAAAGAATGTAGTATGGCACCATGCCTCGCCAGTATTCCCATACACTTTTATGGAATCCTTTAGAGAAGAGAAAATATGGTTTCCAAAAAAAACTGATTAGAGAGAAACTGATAATTTTTCCGAGTAAAATGCCAATAATGCCATAGGTGGGTGCCAGTAACAATGTGATAGCAAGATTTATAATCAATTCAGCCCAAGTAGCCCATACATCAGAGTATAATCCTGAAGCCCCAATAAAAATGTAGACTGCTGCGGGTTGTAAACGTATAAAAAGGTTGAATATTAGCAGGTATACGATTATTTCGTCCATTTGGTATTTTTGTCCAAGCCAAAAGCCTATGAATGGTTGGAGGAACATCAGAAGAGAAAAGGTAATGATACCCAGAATGAAGAATCTTGCAGCAGTCATTTCCCAATAAACTTTCATAATGTTTTTTTCGTTTCCTTCTGCTAAGAGGTTTCCAACGCCGGCACTCAAACCATCAGAAAGAATATTTACTAAATAGAGGAACTTATTAATAATCATGGTATAATTACCATAGAAGGCTACCTTAACGACGGAAACGAAGACTCCAACAAGTATTTCGTCGCTTTTATATAGAATGAAATTCTTTATTTTTTGGACAAAGATTTGACGGGTCTTTTTTAGAACCTCTGGGTATTTTTTCAGGTTCTTACGTCCTTCTCTCAAGTCGATTCTCAGCCATGGGTAAAGTTGTTGAATACGATAGTTGAAAACGATGATACCAATAATTGTAAATACCAGACCAACAATAACCCATAGCCATAGGTTACGGTAATAATATGCAAGCAATATCTGGGTCAGACTCTGTACGATACCAATGGTCTGAAAGTAAGCATTGACAAGATATTGCTTCTGATTGGCACTTACTAATAATTGTTTATAGTTGAAAGTATAACCTGCTACCGATGAACCAAGGAAGGAATAAAAAGCAAAATAGACCAAAGGCAGTCCTGTAGTCAAGTTATTAAACCACCAGGGAAAGAAAAGACTGACGATAATGCCCATAGATCCAATGACAACTCCAATACAACGATAAAGGTAGGCCAGCATTGACATGACTTCATTGATTTTATCGTGGTCGTCTTCCTGAAGAGGTTTGTAAAGGAAATATACAATACTCGTGCCGATGCCTAATTCGGCTACACTAAGGAAACTCATGATGTTCGAGAGCATTCCTGTTAGGCCAATAAACTCTGCACCGAGACAATCGAGAAAGATCCTGCGGGAGAAGAAGGCGAGGAACAGAGAGAGAATGTAGAACAACATTCCCACTTTGATGTTCATTACGCTTCTATGCACCCGTTCGCTCATGATGTGTGCTCTGTGTGGATAAAGTCCGTATTCTTGTGATTAATATGAAGGATGTTCTTGAGCATACGTAGAACGAGGCCTGGGATGGCGAAGACCTTACCAAAAGATCGAAAACGCAATTGGCTTGGAATGGCTATAAAGAGAGCAATGGCTAATAAAGCAAAAAGAATCCACCATTTTTCACACCATGAAGGCACTGATAATGTTAATATAATGGAAATACCTCCTAACAGAACAATTAAAATGGAACGGGGAATAAGTGCCTGTTGGATTGTCTTGTCAATGAAATTAATCTTGCCATGAATGATGGCTCCAGGAATTTTAGGGAGATTACTTAGAAGACTTTGTATCTGGGCTGTCATCCAGCGCATACGTTGACGTTGGAAATTGTCCTGGTTGCTTACTTTCTCATCAAAGACATGGATATCTGGCGCGTATTTGATAAATACTTCCTGATGAAGGAGTAATGCTTCCATTTCTCGGTCTTCGCCAGCAGTCTTCAGTTCAAATACGTTTTTCTTGAAAAGTTCATAACTGAAGCACATGCCAGAGCCAATAAGGGCAGATGACAGACCAAGGCGATTGTGAGCCTTACGGAAAATGGTATTGTTGATTTCTTCACTGGCTCCGTCTAATACGGCTACATCGTTGTTTGAATTCTTAGCACAGCGGTGGCATTGAATAGCATCATAGACAGTACAAAGAATATTTAATTGAGACAGAAATTCTGGACGGACTACATTATCAGCATCTAAAATGACTACATTGTCAAAATCTCCCTTAACCTCATCAATGGCATATTGCATGGCCTTGGCCTTAGAACTTTTTTCAAAGGTGGGGGCAAGGAGTGTTATGGGTAGTTTTTTGAGGGATTCATTGGTTTCTGGTTGCATGTGGTCTGATATGACCACAAGAGTATAATGATCCTTCGGATAATCTTGTAATAAGAATTGTCCTACTGCATGCGTAATCACACGGTCTTCATTATAGGCGGGGTAGAGGATGAGAAATTTGTTCATCCGGTTGCTGATGGCTGCCGCATGTTTGGCAACATTGTCTTCTTTATCATAAAAGAGAGAGATGATGGCAAAGAAAACAACATACGCAACAGATCCTGCAATAATAATCCACAGGGTGATGTCAATGATATGTAGAATCGTCCAGATCATTTCAATCTCTTTTTAAATATTGTGTATAATTTACCCCAAAGTGTAACAAAAGGAGAACGCAAGAAGGTTTTATCCCACATTTCGTCTACCAGATAGTCTGGGGTTGCCAAGGCAAAGAAGAATAAGACGAGCGCCCCTAAAACCCACCATTTGAGGGCCATTGTCATATAGATGAATGGTAGAATAAGGCACATCAACATGATGATGCCTACCATCGTCGTTCGAGGAATTAGCATCCATTGGATAATTTTATCTGCCAGATCGTATTGTTTGCTGATGATGGCACCAGGCAAATATTTTACATTACGAATGAAATTCTGTATTTGTTTGATGGCCCATCGACCTCGTTGTTCATTTAATTTCTCTGTCGTGCGCTTCTTTTCTCCGTAAACATAGATTTTTTCAAAGTAGTCAATATAGATACCTTGACGGAGCAATAATGCTTCCATTTCCTTATCTTCACCAGCGGCCTTAGCCCTCATTACATTCTCTTTATACCAATTGAAGTCAAAAGCCATTCCTGCACCTGCTAAAGAGGCGGATAGCCCCAGATTGATATGGCCTTTGCGGAAAATACTGTTGTTGATTTCCTCAAAAATGGCATCCAAACGTGCCGCCGTAGTATCGCGGTTCTTTGAAATGCAGTGGGCTTGGATGGCTTTGGTCGCAGCAGTTTCGTATGCGTCGTTGATGTTTGTGAAAAATTCACTGTCTACAATGCTACCGGCATCTAAGATGATAATTATATCATATAATTTAAACTCCGGGAGATTGAATATCGCATATTGTAAGGACTTTATTTTGGAACTCTCCTCAAAATCGGGTGTTAATAGGGTGATGGGATATTGGGCTAAACGCATGTTGGTCATCTCGTTTTGATGGTCAGAGATGACTGTTACATCAAACAAACGCTGAGGATAGGACTGACTTAATACAGAAAGCACCGTATGTTCTATAACCTCATCTTGTTGATAAGAGGGAATTAAGACAATAAAACGACGGTTGGTCTTTGCTTTTGAAATGACTGTAGTTTTATTGAACAGTGAAGCAATAGCATAAACACCTAAATATAGAACTGTGCCTGCAGTGAAGATAAACAACAGCCAGTCTATGATAAACAATATTAGCCAAAAATCAATCATCTTTCTAATTGAAAATTGAGAATTCCTCGGCAGACGGCTTTTGTCAAGTCAATTCTGCCTTTTAGAGTGTATTTGAGTATATCTCGAACGGCTACGATGCCGATAAGATAGCAATATGAGAGGTATTTAGTGAGACCTTTCCAATTACGCTTGACAAGCAGGAGGCGGTTTCTTGTGATATAGTATGTACGAAGGGGACTGTCTTGCCCTGTGGATTGACTTTCTTTATGGTAGATGGTACATTCTGGTTCGTACCAGATTTCATAACCTGCACGGGTTATCATCATCGACCAATCTAACTCTTCGTAATATAGGAAGTAGCATTCAGGCATATTCCCAACCTTTTCAATGACCACTTGTTTAATTATCATGGCTGCACCATGAGCGTATGGAGTAGGATGAGAGGTGTCATATTGACCTCTATCTTCTTCTCCATACCCTATTGCCCGATTTCTTATAGTTATTTTTGATAGAGGAGTATAGCCTGTGAATTGGATGGGATTATTATTCCATGCGAAACGAATCTTTGGGCAAACTACTCCAATCTTTGGAGAAGACTTAAGCCTATCAACAAGAGCATGTAAATGAAACTCTTTAAAGAATGTATCGTTATTAATTAGAAAGATGTATTTCCCCTTCGCTTCATTAATTCCAAGATTATTGCCTCCTGCAAAACCAAGATTTTTTTCACTTCTAATGACTTTTACCTGAGGATATCTTTGTTGTATCGCTGTTGCTTCGTCTTGCATTGAGGCATTATCCACCACAATCACCTCCATTGAATCATTGAAGGGGATGGAATCAATTAGTTCACAAGTGTCCTTCAGACCGTTGTAATTGATGGTGATGATGGATAATTCACACTCTGGATGCAAGTTTCTTCTCTAATTTTATACGTTTTCGCTCTTCCTGTTCTGCCAGTTTCTTTTTTTCTAGTTCAACCCAAGCTGGTTCTAAATAGGGGAGAATATATACAATAGTAAGACCGCCATAGAAAATCAGACCATTGGGGAATTGCATTAATACTTGGTTCCCGTATGCTCCTAACTGGATTGCTACAAAAGCACTGCAGAGGCCACCACCGATGCCTCTTAATGAAGGACTTTTCAATCTAAAGAAAACAATGTAACAAGCGCCTCCAAGCATGATAAGCATTGAAATAATAAAGACCGTTATGCCTATGCGCCCTGTTCTCAACCAAATATATATGTATTCTGAATCAGGGGCTATAGTTGTCATTCTGCTAAATTTGTTATTTGCGGGTACCTCTTTTTGTCCTGAACCTATTCCAATTCCCCAAGGTGCGTCTTTCATGTACTTTTTCATTGTCTCTCGGTTGATGTCTCTAACATTTGTTGACGCATCATTCTTGCTAAATGCAGAACGCATACGGCGGATCTGCTGGTTGCCATTTGCAATGTTGGTAAAGGCTAAGAAACAAAAGAACAAAAAACCGGCTATAGCAAAAGGAATGGCAATCTTAAGTGATTTTGAAAGTACAATGTAAACTGCAAATCCTGCAAACATACAGAAAATTGCTGTTCGGGTTCCAGATGCAAACATGCTTTTGATGACAATTATCCCTATGATTATGAAAAGCCATCTATAATTCTTTATTTTGGAGGTAATACCAAAAATAAGAAATGCTACGGCTGACGCAGCGGCATTACAACCATAGTTCGCTGCATCACTAAAAGTGGAGAAATAACGAATTAAAGTACCGGCTTGAATGAGATGTGTGCTCCTGCCTGGGCCGTATAAAAAACTTGTTTCTGCTTGTGTTAATCCAATATTTACCTGTTTCCAAGTCCAGATTGCAGAAAAAAGGGATAGAAATGCCCATATCTTTAAATATTTTATCAGTATCTCCGGCGAGGATATGTAAATTGAAAAAACAAGAAATATGTATAATAGTTGAAATGCCATCATGCGGGCTCCTGTGTACCATGCACCGATGTTAATACCTATATCACAGGTATCATTAAGTACCTCTAATGTACAAAAACCGCACCATAGAACTAAAGCTAAAAGCATTAAATTCCCTGCTCTTTCAAAATGCGGAGTCTGTCTTGCGTCTATAATGGCTATTCCCAATAATAATAATTGTAGCATCTCATTTGGCAATAACATGGGTCCAGGAAGAGAAATGTCTTTCATTTGGAGAAAATAATTAACCACAATCAATATCCAAAATGCAAACATTCTGTAACTAAACGCCAAATAAATAAATAACACAATGAATGGAAACATGCAGATAGCGGTGAAGGCTGGAAGTCCTGATGTCGCCAATTGGTACAGTCCTAGCAAAAACAGGAGAAAGAGTAATATTACTCTTCCTCCGTTTTCGCGGGAATATGTAGAGAATCTACTTGCCATTAATTATTTCGCGTGACTATTTTCAACTGCAGTCAATCCCATTTGAGACATACGATATACAAAGTTATTAAACTTAGTATATGGAGGTAGTTGACCAACGAATTCTTCAACGGCGTAACGCTGACATTCTGTTAGATACATGAATAGTGTATCCTTGTTCTCTAAACGCTCATTGAGTTCCTTGAGGGCTTTTTGGTCTACATCCTTCCATGTGCGATTGGCGCGAGTGACCAATAGATTGACTGTGCCCATATTCAGTAAAGCGGGGGAAATAGAGTTGTCGTCCAGATTAGGATATTCTACGATTGCAATCTCATTGGGCATGATATCAGGACAGATGTCCTTAATGCCGTTTGCCATAATGAAACGACTATCTTCTGCCAAGAAATCTTCATCGTACGTCAAACGACGAACCTGTAAACCAATAGATATCCAATAGTTTTCCAATTCTTGGGCAATATAACTCTTACCATTGCCAGCGTCTGTCGAGAGAAGATTCAAAACATTCTGCTGTCCTTCTTTAAAATGAGGTAAAAGGGATTTGCTCAATTGACGTAATGCCATATCAGCAATAGTCTTGTTGAAGCGGCGGTAGCGCAGAGTACTCTCTTTTGGAAAGCAGCCCATGACAGGTACTTTTGTAATTTTTTCTGAGCGCATCCGATCACGTAGTGTACGATCCAATAATTCTATGATAAAGAAGTACATCGCAGTCAACATGAATGCAACTAAGAAAGACCCCAGCAATATCATCATCCGGTTAGTTGGTTGTGCATTCATGGGGAACATGGGCGGATTAAGAACACGCAAAGATGCTGTCGTCATCTGTAAATTGCGCTGACGCAATCGTGCTGAGTTAAGTGCTCTTAACATTTCCATGTAATTTCCTTCAATGAAACTAATATGACGGTCTTTACGTGAAAGTGTCGCGCCAATAGGTGCATAATAAAGGATTTGCTTATCCAATTTTTGACGCATCACATCCTGAGCTGTCATCCTTGCTTTAGTTTCTTCAAGAATAAGAACTTGATCCAGCCATCTGGATATCATGTCATTGGCTTTTACGCCTGTTTCTGTACTATATGATGATGCTTCAATATCTTTTGTTAAATCTCTCATTCGCCCAGTTGCGTCTTGAAGCATTTTTTCTGCTTTGGCTAATTCCAACTGGGACTCCACCTCATTACCTCCTTCACTACTCATAAGTTTGAGATTTGATATGCGGGATTGTATGCGGGATATATCCGTGACTTGATTTGTGAACTCCCGATTTGCACGAATCACTTTTGCACGATCTCCTAGTTGTCTCTCTAAATAGTCCATTAAGGATTTTGATGTTGTGTAGTTCATTAATAACGTATTATCTGAAACCTGCTGACTACCATCCAAACCAGAAAGAACTTTGGTTTGCTCTCCATAGTTAATAATGCGTTTAGAAACATTATAGCGGATTAAATCATCTTCAGCACCTGTTAGAATCTTGTATAATCGAGCCACTTCTCTTTCAAAAAACTTAATGACATTGTTCGTTTCGCCATATCGCAATTCTCCATATTGGCGTGCAAATACTTCATTTAAGATGTCCAAGGTGTTAAATGCTATTCCTGCATCATTTGCAGAATACGCTATATCAATAATGTCGCTACCCTTTAATTGCAGTACTTTTAGTCTTGCAGTAATATTGTTGATACCAAACCAGGGGTGGTAATTTACTAAGCCAAAAAGATAGTTGTCCTGCATAGGGCGTTCATATGCCTTCAGATTGGAATATGTGATTTGCTCGCTGTTGTGATTAATCAAGGCTTTAACATCTGCTGGTACAGATGCGCTTAATTGGCGGAAATGTTCAGATGAGATATAATTGTTATCCTTATTGGGATTGCCATACATCATACAACGCGCAAACAATCGTAGAGAAACTTCGTGAATTGTGTTGTCTGTTGTTATCATTATCATTAAGTTTGTCAAGTTTGCCTTAGAGTTACCTGCAGCACCCGTACCTCCTTCCAAATTATAGGCGGTAATCATACCTGTATAGATGGTCGTATTAGCATCATAGATTCTTTCCATGTGACGGGTTAAGAACCATGCCACTATTAATGCGATTAATGGTAAGATGATTAAATACCAACGTATCTTATATAAAAAACGAACGATATATCTGAACAAATCCATAACAATATGATTTTACGTGATTATTACTTTTGCTTGTTTGCTTTCTTTTCCGCTTTGGATGCGGCCTTTTCTGCTTTTTTTTCTGCCTTTTCTAATGCTGCAATTTTCTTTTCTTCCTCATCAACTGCCTTTTTGATGCGTTTTTCAACCTTTTTGTTTTCTTTAGCAATTTGCTTTTCAGTCATTTGAACGGTGCTGTCCAACGTTATTTCTGTTGTTGAGTTTGTTAGGATTGGCGTATGAGTGATGATTTCCAAAGTTAATATATCTGTGATAATTGAAGTTTGAAGATTCTGATAAGATGATACAGCACCGTCTTCTCTCTGTTTTGTCCATGCGAAATCTTCAATAGACATATTACCATTATGAAAATCCTCCAAATTCAAAGCTCCTGCACCTTGATATATAGCGGCATTTTCACTGGCGGTCTTTAATCGGATTAAATCATTGGTGATTTTAGTAAATAACCCAGCGATTTGTAATTTAAGTTGGTCATAAGCCATATCCTTTGCATAGATTTTTTGATCAACTTCCAATTTTTTTCTTTTAACTGCCGCAGTGAGATCTAAGATGTCCTCCAAGGGAACAGCCAAACTAACGCCAACATTCCAATAACTCTGTTCAGAACCCTGATACTGTTTAAGAATCATGTAAGAGGATTCGTTCTGACCTTGGCCCCACATGTCGGTCTTGCCATAACCATAACTGGCATGGCCATTGACGTATGAGAAAATGTGGCGCTTCTGTTTGGCGACTTCTGCTTCTGCGATTTCCTGAGCCTTTTGAAGAGACATGACTTGAGGAGTGGCCTTGGCATTCTCGAAAAGGACTGCCAATGGGGGCAGATGGAACTCAGAGAAGTTGATGGAATTCTCCTTACTGCCATCAAAGAATCCTGCAGAGATACCACTCTCGTTGAACTGCGCGTAAGATGCCGTGCTCAGGGCCGAGAGGGCTGCAAATACTATTAAACGACTTAATCTATTCATTGTTTTTTGTGATTGTTTCCTATCATTATTTGTTATACGTTTTCTTTCTGCATGAAACCAGTCAGCGTGCGGAAGATGATCTGCATGTCTAACTTGAAACTATAGGTGCGGCCGTAGGTGATGTCGAGTTGCTTGCGCTCCTCGGCTGACATCATGCCGCCCTTGCCACGCTCCTCCACCTGCCAGAGACCAGTAAGACCTGCGGGGGCCATGAAACGGTCGATGCTGGCATCGGCGGTGAGTTTCTCGGCCTCGTAGAGTGGGAGAGGACGGTTGCCCACGATGGACATGTCGCCCTTGAGGATGTTGAAGAGTTGAGGCAGTTCGTCGATACTGGTCTTGCGGATGAACTTGCCCACCTTGGTGACACGTGGATCGTTCTCGATCTTGACAAAGGCGTTCTCAATTTCTTCCTGCTTCTCTTTGTTGAAGTCACTTTCTGCCACGACGAAGTCATCGCCGACAAGCATCACCTCGTCGTCGCTGATCATCATGTCGGACTCCATACCCATGTTCATCATCATCATCTCGGCCTCAGCACCCAAAGGAGCGGTGATGACCTTCTGCTCCTCTTCCGGTTTCTCGGCGTATTGGTTGCCCTCTTCCTTGGCCACTTCCTTCAGGCGCTGCTCAGCGTCGACATACATCGAGCGGAACTTCAGGAAGTCGAAGATGGTATAGTTTGTTCCTACGCGCTTGGACTTATACACCACAGGACCCTTGCTCTCCAAACGGATGGCAATGGCGGTGATGATAAAAACGGGCGACAGGATAATGATGCCCAGGGCAGAGAAGAAGATGTCGAAGAGACGCTTCCATACAGGAATCTTG
>Ga0310697_10000848_pt1 | contig 38722 bp, 35 predicted proteins | sample 172DNAGHGlowgp2_FD_203883 | JGI IMG/M metagenome (GOLD analysis project Ga0310697, IMG submission 203883) | Sheep rumen microbial communities from Palmerston North, Manawatu-Wanganui, New Zealand - 1728 DNA GHGlow gp2 (v2) (version 2) | ecosystem: Host-associated > Mammals > Digestive system >...
CCTCCGCTCCGGGCGGCAAGGCAAATTATTTTTATCTGTTAGGGCGTTAATCGGGGATTTTTGTGTATTTTTGCAATCGTAAATATACTTTATTAATGATACTACATATATGAAACAAAAACATTTACAACCTCTGCTGCTGCTTGCGGCGCTCGCTTTCGCCCCCAGCCTAAGGGCTCAGGTGGACTTTACTCCTATCTTTACCCAGATTAAACTCGAGGCCCGCGCCGACTTCGACTACTACCACACCAACACGTACGAAAGCTTTTTTAGCTCCCGCACCAACGACGACCAGTACGGTTTCCACGGCCGCTATTTCAACTTCGTTATTGGCGGCCCGCTGGGCGAGAAGTTCAGCTATTTTTTCCGCCAGCGCATTGTGGCCACTCCGGGCGACGTGAGCCTGTTCGACAACACCGACTTCCTCTACCTCAACTACATGCCCTCCAAGAACTGGATGATACGTGTGGGTAAGGACGCCTTGGCGGTGGGTGGCTTTGAATACGATGCCCCGCCTATCAACGTGCTTTTCAGCACCCACTATTGGGACAATTTCTATTGTTTCCAGCCCGCTGTCGCCGCCGCCTACAAGACCGACGACGCCAACCAGATGTTCCTGCTGCAGGTGGCCAACTCGCCCTATGTGCACTATGGGGCCGGTTTGGGCTATGCCCCCGGCAGCGAGTGGAAAAGCGGCCTGCTGTCGTTCAACGCCTTCTACAGCGGCAAGTTCGGCCACTTCAAGGTGCTGCACAGCGTGAACATGTTTGAGCGTCCCGACCACAAGTTTATGAACTATATCGCCCTTGGCCATGAGCTGGAGTACGACAAGTGGGACATCTATGTTGACCTTATCCACCGCGCCAACGCCATCAACGACTGGGGCAATACCTTTGCCGTGGTGAGCTGCGCCAACCTCTATTTCAAGCACGGTTTCAATATCTTTGTCAAGGGTGCCTATGAGCAGAACAAATCCAACGAGGTGATTCCCAACTATGGCGTTGACGGTCTCTTCGACTGCTTTGGCGAGGCGGGGCACTCCTACCTCACATACGGTATCGGTGCCGAATACCGCCCCGAGGCTTGTCCCGACTTCCGTCTCCATGCCTTCATTGCCAACCGCACCACCACATACACTGAGAACCTGGATATGACCGGACAGGTTGATGGCTACATCAACGACGTGAGAGAGAACTCCCTCCGATTCAACATAGGCATCACCTGGGATATGGACATCCACCGCATGCTCAAAGACCGCATAGCCAAAACCCTCAGCGAGAAAACAGTTCTCGAATGAGTTGATTAGTTGATTTGTTAATTCGTTAATTGATTACACATTAACACATTAACACATTCTCACATTCAAAACAATCCATATTATGTCACATCATCAGCCCATCCGCAAAATGACGACCGAATATGCCCGTTGGGCAGAACACCTGTTCGGCAAAGTGTTTAAAAACCCGCTCAAGTTTACCAGCAAGCGCTCCATCGAGGCTATCGTGTTCCTTGTAGTTTTTGTGGGTTTCTTCTGGTTTTTGGCCTACCGCATGACCCTGCCCAACATGCTCAACACGTTTATGCAGACGGCCTACCAGTTGCTGCTCGAAACGGTCTTCTACATCATGGCCATCTGTGTTTTGATGGGGGGCATAAGCAAGCTGCTTATCGAGTTTGGTGTCGTGCGACTTATGGAGAACATTCTCCGGCCGCTGATGAAACCCCTCTACAACCTGCCCGGCGTGGCTGCGTTGGGGGCCGTCATGACCTTCCTCTCCGACAACCCTGCCATCATTTCCTTAGCCCACGACAAGAACTTTTCCCAGTATTTCCGCAAATACCAGTTAGTGTCGCTCACCAACTTTGGCACAGCCTTCGGCATGGGGCTCGTGGTGCTGGCGTTCATGATAGGCAAGGGCTTTGGTAGCGGCGCTGCTGTGGGCATCCTTGGTGCCTTTATCGGCAGTATAGTCTCCACCCGCCTCATGCAGCGTTTCACCCTTAAGAGCTATCCCGAAATGAACGCCCCCGTGGTTGAGGGAGCCACCGAGGGCGACGAGCAAATCATCTCCTACAAGAGCGAAGGGAGCATACTGCAGCGTTTCCTCAACGGCATCCTCGACGGAGGCAAGGAGGGCGTCAACATTGGCCTGGCCATCATACCCGGCGTGCTGTGTATCTCCACCATCGTCATGATGCTCACCTTTGGCCCCTCGGGCGAGAACGGGCAGTATACAGGTGCCGCCTACGAAGGCGTTCCGGTCATCACAATGCTGGCTGACAAAATCAACATTGTCTTCGACTGGCTCTTCGGGTTCAAGTTTGGCGCCCTCATCTCGTTCCCCATCACCGCCCTCGGTGCCGTCGGCGCAGCCCTTGGCCTTGTGCCCCGCTTTATTGCTGAAGGCATCATCGACCAGAATGCCATAGCCGTCTTTACCGCCATGGGCATGTGCTGGAGCGGCTACCTCTCCACCCACACCGCCATGCTCGACAGCCTCGGCTACCGCAACCTCATTGGCAAAGCCATCGGAGCCCACACCATCGGCGGCTTGGCCGCCGGCATCGCCGCCCACTGGCTCTGGGTTCTGTTCAACCTAATCTTCTAACACGCATGGCAAAAACAAAAGGTCTCAAACACCTTGTCTCTTCGTTCAGCCATCCCCCCACCTATCCCGACGGGGAGCTGCACGCGCAACGCTGCGCCAACTGCGGGCATGAGTACCGGGGCAACTACTGCCCCCGATGCTCGCAGCAGGCCGGCGACGGCCGCATCACATGGAAATGGGTAGGCAAAAGCATACTCGATGTGTGGGGAATGGACTCCCGCTCCCTGCCGTCTACTCTCCTGCAGCTCCTTTGGCGCCCCGGCCATCTCATCAACGACTACATCGGTGGCCACAGGCAGATATGCTACAAGCCTGTAAACATGCTCTTTATTGTGGGGTTGGCCTATCTTGTCGTCATGCACTTGACTGGCCAGGATACCATTGCCTTCGCCATCAATGTGGATGGCGACCCCAAAGACAAATACAATACCCTGCTCCACACAGCCTACACCTGGATGGCAGACAACCCTGGATGGACCATGTTGATACAAACCATGCTGATGATCGTACCCACCTACATAGTCTTCCGCTTCGCTCCGCGCAATCCGCGCCTCACCCTTCCCGAAAACATCTTCATCCAGCTTTTCATGAGCACCCTGATGATCCTCGTATCCCTCACCGGAATCGCCAGCAAATGGATAACGACAATCCTCATACCGGTATACTACTACATCAGCTACCGCCAACTGTTCGGCTACAACTTCTGGAGCACAAGCTGGCGCCTTGCCGTCTGTTTCATGGTGTGGATTGTCCTCGCCTTGTATATCATTGTTGTGGCCATAGTGGTCGGAGTGTATGTCTCAAAGTCTTCATGGTCCGTGCTGTCCGTTCTGGCGGGCCTTGGCATTTTGTCGTCAATCGTCGTCCTGCTGACGGCCATACCCCTTGCCCTCGCCTACCTTATCGGCAGAAAAACCGCCACAAAACGGTAGCGGCTCACCTTTGGTAGAGAAGTCCCGCACGGGTGGCTGATGTTTTTTATTGCCACACACCAATCAGACAATCAGGCACCAAGCACCACTCTCACCCCTGTCGGGAAAAAAAACACTCACCATATTCGAAAAAAGTTGTACTTTTGCATCACGTTATTAACCCTAAAAATAGTAAAAAATGGCTTACAAAATCACTGACATCTGCGTTGCTTGCGGCACCTGCATCGACCAGTGCCCCGTCGGAGCTATCTCCGAAGGCGACATCTACAAAATCGACGCCGACACTTGCGTCTCTTGCGGCACCTGCGCTGGCGCTTGCCCCACCGGCGCCATCGTCGAAGGCTAACCGAAACAAAGATGTTACAACCAAAAGCCCTGCCACCGTGCAGGGCTTTTTACAAAACTCGTCCCCTCTTGAGAGGGGGAAGGAGTATGAATCCCGCTGGCGGAGCCAGCATAAATAAAGTCCACCCAAAGTATAAACCCAACCACCACCTCGATGAAAAACATATACAATTTTCTTATTCTTGTAAGCATTGTTGCTGCAATCTTCATGCTCGCATCATGTAAGAAGACCAACGAAGACCTTATCGTAGGCACCTGGCGCTGCACCTCCGTCACCTGCAATCCAAGCGATTTCAGCGAGGCGGAAAGGTTTTCGGCCCTATACACCTCCGCCAAGTTCCTCTTCACGGCCGAAAAATACGTTGCCATCGCATTCCCTTCCGAGACGAGCTACGGCTACTACACCATTGATGGCGACCAACTGGGCATCGCCATCTGGGGAAACGAGAACCCCGTCATTGCCCAAATCAACCACCTTGACAGCCGGAACCTCACCTTCACCTTCACTGATGAAGCATATGACGAAGATGAGAACGGCGAGGGTCGCCACATCAACGTCGATTACACCCTTAGTCTCGAAAAGCTGAAGGAATAGCACGTCAACAAAGCAAACGGTTGCCCACGTCAAAAGGCTCAACTTTATGAGGCAACGCGTCTGCTTCTTCGCGTAGCAAGTGGACAAGATGCAAAAATAAATATAGAGACTTGCATAGTCGAAAAAAAGAGTATAGGGGACTTCTATTAATTGCCTCAAAGAGGCACACTCTCAATAACCCCGCACGTAGTGTGGGGATAATAAGCAACATAGAAACAGCGTCCCGGAGGGACGCGCTCTCAAAAAGAGAATTTTTAGAAGTTGCCAGGTGTGTTTATTATCTTAACAATGGCAAGGTTTTTTCATGGAATACAACATATTCTTCTTTTGGTAATACGTGCAACCCACAGTACTCTGGTTCTTTTCAAGTTGAAGGCTGCCCCCTTCCCGAAGTCAACGAGGAATTAACCTCCATCATCATACCTAACATATATCCCATTATTGTGCCGGAAGGGACAACGCAGCTTCCGGAGGTGGACGAGGGTTCGCGCGCGCTGCAGCTGAACCCCAATCCCGCACAGGGGCAGGTGTCGGTAATCGCGCAGAAGGGTGTCCGGCTCATAGAGGTGGCCGACATGTCCGGACGCGTATTGCTGCAAAAACCCTATGACGGCATGGAGGAGAGCGTGGTTCTCGACATCAGCCGCCTGCCTGTCGGCACCGATATCGTCAAGGTTGCCACAAACCATACTACCGCTACAGGAAAGCTTGTGGTGGAATAGGCGCGCGGATTAGTCTGCGGTGGCAGCTTGCAGCCGCCCGCGGTATTGCGCGGCAAGCTTTCTTTGCCCCGTCTTGGTGTAGGCCTCCACAATTCGTGAGAGGACGGCAGGGTCGTTATAAGCCACCTTCTCGGCACGCAGCAAATAGCGCAACGCGCCCTCATGGTCGGCCAGCATCATATAGCTGTCCGCTAAGTAGAGGAGTATGGCGGCATTGCCCGGAAACATCTGTGCCGCCCGGTGGGCGATGCGGCGCAGAAGCAATACACTATGGCTGTCGGCCGGGGTGGTGTTTTCGGAAAGCTCTTGCTGCAGGGTGGCTAAGTAGTCCAGCACCCCCTCTACCACCAGGTCGCGCCCAGCGTCGGGCAGATTGGGGAACAGCCAGCGGTGTCCAGTGCTCTCTGAATGGTTGAGGGTGTTGAGAATCTCGTCGGCATAACGCTCCCATTGCGCGATTTGCCCCAAGAAGTATATCTTGCCGAAACGCAAATCCAAGCGGTCGGGGTTGTGCATAATGGCTGTGTCGATTGTGCGGATGGCACTGTCAGCCTGTATGCGGTCGTTGCCGGACATGAGGCATTGGTTCAGGTGGTAATTGAAACGGGCTATGCGCAGGTCCACATCGTCAGGTACCGCCTGCTGCCATTCCGACAGAATGCTGCGCTGCAAAGCGAGGTCGTCGGCGTTGAGGGCATCGTAGAAGGCGTCAGAATACGACTGTGCTGCAGCCGGCCGGCCGGCGCAAAGCATTAGCGCACACAGTAAAACAGCCCACTTGCTTTCAAACTTGCATTTCATAACCAATGTGTTTAAAAATGTCATAACAAAATGCAAAAATACAAATTAAACTCGGATTGTAAGTTTTTTCTGCCACCGAAACCACATATTTCACAAATCAACCGCCAAACCACCCTATCCTTTCCTTTCGCTTCGAACAACCCAAACCTGCTGCAAACCCGCACAAACACCGCTGTTTTCTCCCTATGTATTCTCTATTTTCTCTCTATTTTATCTACGAATATGGGATGATATGTAAAGGAATTGCCGAATAAATAGTGATGATGAAGCGAATAAATAAGGTTGTAATTACGGTTTTGCCGTTTGGCATGTTGGTTTCGTCCCAGGCACATGAGTTTGCTATCGTATACAGCTTTTCCCCACCTGGATGAAGAAGCCGTATGTGGCAGAAAATGCTTTATTTTCACAGTTCCGACCGGAAAAATGTTGTAAAACTATCTTTCTTATAAATGCTTATGTACTGGAATAGAATGAGATGGCTGATGGAGTTTGGTGTTTTGTCTGTAGATGGATGATAAAAAGTATTGTTATTTAAAAAAAATATATTTTTGCAGCGTGATTTTGGCTGGAACAGTTTTATGGGACTTCGGCGGTTCTGGCGAGAATTGCACAGATGGTTGAACCAGAGGTCCAGCAGTGTTTGGTTTATGAAAAGGACAATGTTTCTGTTATTCTTGTCTCTGGGTTTGTTTGTGCGGGGTCAGAACCAATTTATTGCTCAGTCCTAAATTCCAGTTACAAGTGCGACACGTTTGTGTGCGATATGGTGAAAGGGCTGGAGTTGTCTGTAAACCGGGAATACGGTATGGTGGCATGCTCTTGGTTGGACGATACGCTGTTGCATAGCGAGTGGGAGTTGTCGTATGGTCCGGCGGGCACACCGCCCGGCGGGGGAAGAGTGGTGCATGCCTCGGAGCCGCATTGGGTTGTGACGGGTTTGGAGGATACGGTGGATTATGTTTTTTATGTCAGGGGCTTGTGCGAGGAGTGTAATGTTTGGTGTGATTGGAGTGAGGGTATGGTGGCTTATGCTGAGCAACGGGGCACGGAGGGCATAATGCGCCCGGAACAACTGGACGCTATGACGTATGTGGTACCCAATCCTGCAAGGGACAAGGCCAGGGTGGGTTCGGAATACGGGGTGCTGCGCGTGGCGCTGTATGACGTTCGCGGCAGAGCGGCCTTGGTGTGGCATTCGCCGCAGGGGGGAGGAGGCCTGTGCGTGGGGTAGAGCTGGATTTGGGCGGTCTTGCGGCAGGGGTTTATGTGGCTGATGTGGCCACTCCCTACGGCACGGTGAAGAAGAAACTGATTGTTCAGCGATAGAATATGTTAGTTTGTTAATTCGTTAATTTGTCAATTCGTAAATCGATTAACACATTTACACATTAACACATTAACACATTAAAACATTTTCTTGTTGTTTGGCAAAATAGTTGTATCTTTGCAGCATGAAATTCCTATTGGTCACACCTCCGCTAACACAGCTGAACACTCCCTATCCCGCCACCGCGGTGCTGAAGGGCTACCTGCAGGGGCAGGGGCATGAGGTCGCTCAAGCTGACCTCGGCATCGAGTTGGTGGACAGGGTCTTTTCGAGCGGTTGGCTGCTCCGTTACGCTTCGGGCAGCGATGCGGCTTTTATGCGGCAGGCTGCAGGGGTGGTGGAGCAGGTAAAGCGGTTTTTGCGCGGCGAGGACCGTACGTTGGCTTTACGCATTGTCAATGGTTCGTTGCTGCCTGAGGGGCCGCGACATCGCGACAGAGAGGATGTGGATTGGGCGTTTGGTGCGGCAGGCATTGACGACAGGGCAAGGTATCTGGCCACCCTTTTCCTGGAGGATGTGGCCGACTGTGTGCGCAGGCGGGTGGATGGGCATTTTGAGTTGATTAGATATGCCGAGCAGCTTGCCGCTTATGCCCCGGCGTTCAATGATTTGGATGCCGCCCTCACCGCGCCCCCATCGGTGGTGGACGAGTTGATGATTGAACTTCTCTCTGCCCATGTGGAGAGGGTAAGGCCCGGTGTGGTGAGCCTGACGGTGCCTTTTCCCGGTTGCCTGTACGGGGCTTTGCGCTGCGGCCGGTGGCTGAAACAGCATTACCCCCGGGTGACGGTGCATTTGGGCGGCGGTTTTGTGAACACCGAGTGGCGGCAGTTGGCGGATGAGCGTGTGTTTGACTGTTGCGATTTTATCAGTTATGACGACGGGGAGCTTCCCCTTTTGCGGCTGGCCGATTTGCTTGAGGGGCGTTGCGGCCCCGACGCGCTGGTGCGCACCCGTTGGCGCGGCGGCCGTTCCGACCCTGCCCGCGACGGGGAGCAGGTGGATTTTGCCTCGCTGCCTGTGCAGGACTTTAGTGGCTTACCGTTAGATAAATATCTCTCCACGGCCGATATGACCAATCCCATGCACCGCCTGTGGAGCGACGGCCGCTGGAACAAGATGATGATGGCCCACGGCTGCTATTGGCACCGCTGTGCCTTTTGCGACACGGGGCTGGACTATATAGGCCGTTTTGCAGCCCCTTCGGCCACCACGGTGGTGAACCGCATGGAACACATTGTGGCACAGACCGGCTCGCGGGGCTTCCATTTTGTGGACGAAGCGTTGCCGCCCAGGTTGCTGGCCGAGGTGTGCCGTGAGATCTTGCGCAGGGGTTTGGTGGTGAGTTTTTGGGGCAACATCCGTTTTGAGAAGGCCTATACGGTCGAGCTGTGCCACCTGATGGCTGCAGCCGGATGTGTGGCTGTGAGCGGTGGCTTGGAGGTGGCGTCGGACAGGCTGCTGCGGCTTATGGACAAGGGTGTGACCATTGAGCAGACGGTGCAGGCCTGCCGCCATTTCCGCGATGCGGGGATTATGGTGCACACTTATCTGATGTATGGCTTCCCCACTGAGACGTTGGGCGAGACGTTGGACGCCTTGGACACCGTACGGCGCATGTTTGGCGAGGGCATTGTGCAGAGCGCTTTCTGGCACCGCTATGCCATGACGTGCCACAGCCCTTCGGGCCTGCACCCTGAGCGGTACGGCGCACGTCGTGTGGACGCTGGGCCGAACCTTTTCTGCAACAATGAGGTGGACTGGGTGCCAGCTGCCGGCGGCAGTCAATTCGACTATGACATTGAGGAGGTTGGGCGTGGCCTGCGGGTGGCGACATACAATTATATGAACGGCCTTGGTCTGGATCAACCCGTGCGCAGCTGGTTTCCCGGCATCCGTTTCCACAAACCCAAAAAGAAATCGCGTCCATGAACCTCCCAAACAAAGATATGCCCAGTCGATGGGTAGGCGTGGCACTGACAGGCATCGTCTCGGTTGTGTGCCTGTTGCTGTTCTATTGCCCCAGGAGTCCACAGGACCTTGTGTGCCTTCAGCAGCTGGGCAGCCGTTGTGACTGGACGGGCAAGCGAGAGCTGTTTCCCGGGTCGGGCCTGATGCTGGGGATGAGTGTCAGTTGCATGGAAATGCGCGGCGTGCCCGCCGAGTTCTACACCGACTTCAGGCTTCCGGACATACGCTATGCCGACAGTGTACGTGTGTGGATAAGGCAAGCGGACAGCGATTGCTTGAACCAGGCCAGGAACAGCGACCACAGCGATCACCGCCTCAGCATAAAAGCCTACAGGGTGGATGTATACGACCCCTATGAGGGATGGCGACAGTATGTGGCGCAACATCCCCATGGCAGCGGGGGCTGGTTTGCTTTCGGGGCCTTGGCCGGAATATTGTGTGTGGTATTGGTTGTGAAGAAGGTGTTCTACTTCTGAATTTGTTAATTCGTTAATTTGTTAATCGATATACACACTATCACATTTACACATTAACACATTCCCGAATTCTATTCCTTTGTGTCATCAATGTTGCGCAGCCACTGTGCGTGTCGTATGCGGTTGAGGGCCGTGTGCTTGGTGATTCGTTTAAAGGTGGTGGCATCAGCGTTGGCAAGCGACTCCAGCTGGCTTTTGCGCTCGTCGGTGAGTGTATAGCGCACGGCGGCTGTCCGGTTTACGGGACATACCACTTGGCAGCAGTCGCAGCCAAAGGCGTAGCCCGAGCGGTGCAGTGTTTTGGGTAGCCGTTCGGCGCGGTTCTCAATGGTGTGGTAGGAAGCGCAGCGGCGGGCGTCGAGGAGCGGTATGCCTGTGCCGGGTTTTTGGGTGAGGGCATGGTTGGGGCAGGCGTCGACGCAGGCCCGGCAATTGCCGCATCTGTCGGCTAAGGGTGTGTCGTAGTGGTCAGCAGGGGAGGGGGTGACCAGTTCACCCACGTAGCAGTAGCTGCCCACTACTGGGTTTACAAGCAGCGTGTTGCGCCCAATCCATCCCACCCCGGCACGGGCAGCCCACTGCTTGTCGCTGATGGGAGCCGTGTCCACGCAGGGGCGTGCCTCGAAATCGGGATAGTGTTCGCGCAGCAGGCCTATGAGGTGGTATAGCATGTGTTTGAGCCGGGTGTGGTAGTCCTCGCCATAGGCATATTGTGCAATGCGCGCTGTCCCCTCCATCAGGCGCGAGGGCTTGTACCCCACCACGAGCGAGATGACGCTCTTGGCCCCTGCAACCAGTATGCGGGGGTCACTCCGCATGTCGCGGTGCTCTTCCATATAGTGCATGTCGGCCTGGTATCCGTTGGCAAGCCATGTGTCAAATCCCCATTCCTCTTCGTGCAACGGTGCTGCAGCCGCAATGCCGCAGGCATCGAATCCGGCGGTTTGCGCGGCAGCTTTCACTCTTTCGGCAGACAGCAGCGGGGCAGAATCCAATATTAATTTGTTAATTCGTTAATCGATTTACACATGCAAACATTCACGCATTTACACATTCACGCATTTTTCTTGCTGCCCTCATACAATTGGTATTGCACAAAACGGCAGTCTAACTGTCCGTTGAGCAGGGGTATCTTTTTCGAGGGCTTGAGCCCTACGTGTTTCAGCGCCTCGAAATCGCTGGTTATAAGCCATACTTCGCAGCGTTCACCGTACTTGCGCTTAAAGGTGTCGCCCAGTTGTTGGTACATGGCGTTGAGATCCTCTATCTTGATGCGCTCGCCATAGGGCGGGTTGGTGACGATGAGGGTGCGTCCCTCGGGCGGGTCCTGATCCTCAAACGAACCGTTGAAAAGCATCACATCCTTATGGAGCTTGGTGAACTCCAGGTTTTTCTCGGCCTGGTGCAGGACCGTGAGGTCTATGTCGTTGCCCCATATCTCGTAGTCGAAGTCAATCGAGCCAATCTTGCGGTCTTCCTGCTGCTTGACGCTTTTCCATTCTCCGAGGTTGAACTCCTTCCAGCGCTTAAACGCAAAGCGGTCGTCGCGGTAATACTGGGCGGGGATGCAGTTGGCCATCATGGCGGCCTCGATAAGGATGGTGCCGGAACCGCACATGGGGTCGTAGAAGTTGCAGTCGCAGTTCCATCCCGCAAGCTTAATCATGCCGGCGGCCAGCACCTCGTTGATGGGAGCCAGACCCACCGCCTGGCGGTAGCCGCGCTTGTGCAGCGATTCGCCGCTCGAGTTGATGAGCAGTGTGACCTGGTTGTCGCGTATGTGCAGGTTAAACTTATAGTCGGCGTTCTCCGTGTCGATTGACGGGCGTTGTCCAAAATTGCGGCGGAAACGGTCGACAATGGCGTCCTTGGTCTTTAGGGCGGCATAGTAGGAGTGGGTGAAAATCTCGCCGCTGGTGGTGCTGTCTATCATAAAGGTGCAGTCCACGTCGAGAATCTTCTCCCAGCGTATCTGATACACCTTGTCGTATAGCTCCTGCTCGTTGTTGGCTTCGAACTCGGCAAAAGGTTTGAGTATTGCCAGTGCCGTCCGGCAAGTGTAGTTGGCACGGTAGAGCACCCGCATGTCGCCCTCGAAGGTTACGGCCCGGTTGATGCACTCGATGTTCTCTGCACCGCACGCGCGAAGCTCTTCGGCCAGTATTTCTTCAAGACCCATCATGGTCTTGGCCACCATTTTGAATTTCTCTCTTCCGGTGAATTGCACGGGTACGGCTTTGCCGTTCTGTTTCTGGATTATCATAGTCGGTTTTTGAGGTTAGGGATTATTCGTTGTTTTATCGGGTATGGACGGTTTGTCCATAGGGTCGGCCATGCCGTCCGTCCGCAGGCGGAAATTGCGCAGGCGGTGACGGACGGTATAGCCCTTTATTTTTCCGTTGAGGATGGCCGTGTTCAGCTCATAGCCCAGCATGATGACAAAACAGTTGAGCAGCAGCCATAGCATGACAACCAGCAAGGTCCCTATCGAACCGTAGAGCAGGTTGTAGCGGTTGAAGTTGGCCAAATATATCTTGAAACCCCACGAAAGGATAATGAACATAAGGGTGGCAAACATGGCACCGGCCGAGAAGAAGCCAACCCGCTGTTTCTTCATGGGGATGATATAGTAGATTAGGCTCAGCGTCACCAACGCCATGCCGACCAGTATCACCCACCGCCCGATGCTGATGACGATGTGGGTGAACGACCCGCGGGTCAGTATCCCGTAGCGGAACAGCCACACAAGTATCGACTTGTAGCCGATAAGCAGCGACAGCACCAGCACCAGCATAATGTATAGCAAAAAGACCAGCAATATGCACAGCGGGTACTGCCTGACAAAGGTCCGGCTTTCTGTGTGGCGGTCGCTGAAATAGTTTATCATGCCGTTGATGGCATTGGCCGCCAGCACCACCGACGTGATAAATCCGATGGAAAGCAAGCTCGTGTGCTTGTGTCCCATCACATCGTTGATGGTGTTGGCCACGGGGTTGTATATCTTTTCGGGGATGATAAGCTGCAGTTCGTATAGCAACTCGTTCTGCAACCCGTCAACCGGCAGGAACGCGATGAGGGTAAAAACGAATATCAGCAGTGGAGGCAGGGCGGTGAGGAACGAAAACGCCAACCCTTTCGAGGCCCGCCACAGGTCGCCGTTGAAAATGCCGCGCCACAGATACCGCGCCACCTCATAAACGGGCACCCCTTTGTTGCCCGGCAGCGACACGGTGTGCACCCCCAAACGCATCATCCGCACAAAATGACTGTACACCAGCTTTTGCCATAAATGCTCGGCCTTCTTGGCCAGCCTTTGCCATCGTGTTGCCATTGGGGAAGGGTGATTTTGGGGATGGGTTGGGAAATACTACTGCTTGGCGCGATTGCTATTGTCTATTGGCTCACGTTCCCCGACGGGAACGCGACACCGTGCCACCTCATTTTTTTATCAGCGAAATGTCCATGCTTTTGATATGGTGCGTCAGTGCACCCACCGAGATGAAGTCCACGCCCGTCTCGGCATAAGCGCGCAGCGTCTTCTCCGTTATGCCGCCGCTGGCCTCGGTCTCGTACCGGCCCCCTATGCGTTCCACCGCCTTGCGCAGCGTGTCGGTGTCGAAGTTGTCGAGCATTATGCGGTCCACACCCCCGTGCGCCATCACGCGCTCCAGCTCGTCCAGGTTGCGCACCTCAATCTCAATCTTCAGGCTCTTCCCCTTGGCGTTCAGGTAGGCATGTGTGCGGTCTATGGCGGCCTCGATGCCTCCGGCAAAGTCCACGTGGTTGTCCTTCAGCATCACCATGTCGTACAGCCCTATGCGGTGGTTTGTGCCGCCGCCACACTTCACGGCATACTTCTCCAGCAGCCGCATGTTGGGCGTAGTCTTGCGGGTGTCCAGCAGCTGCGTGTGCAGCCCGTCGAGCATACGCACCATCTTGTGCGTCTCGGTGGCAATGCCGCTCAGCCGCTGCATAAAGTTCAGCGCCGTGCGCTCGGCAGTGAGTATGGCCCCCGATGCGCCGTCGATTGTCATCAGCACATCCCCTTTTGCCACCTCGTCGCCATCCTTTTTCAGCAGGGCAACGGTCATGGGTATCTGCGTGTGGTAGAACGAGTCGTTCACATACTGAAACACCCGTTCCCCCACCTCCATGCCGCATACTATACCCCCCTCCTTGGCCACCATCTTTGCTGAGTTTGTGGCCGTTGGGGGGATGCATGCCAATGTGCTGTGGTCGCCGTCGCCTACATCTTCCAACAGCGCCATCCTTATCAATTCGTCCAAGTTCGGAATACTGGTCATCATGTCAAACAACTATTTGATTGAATTTGCAAATATACGAAGATTCTTTGGAATAATGGAAAATATTCTTAATAATTTCTCTTTTTTTCGTAATTTTGCACCATGAAAGCTACAATTGTCAACATCGGCGACGAGCTGCTTATCGGACAGGTAGTCAATACCAACGCCACCCAAATGGCGCACCTTCTCGTAGGCGCCGGCATAGCGGTGGGTGCCACCGAAGTAATCGGCGACAACCAGCGCGACATCACCGACTGCCTCGCCCGCGCCCTCCAAAGCAGCCAAATCGTCCTCATCACCGGCGGCCTTGGCCCCACCAAGGACGACATCACCAAGAAAACCCTCTGCCAGTTCTTCCACAGCGAGCTCTACGAAAACCCCGAAGCCCTCGCCAACATACAGCGCATCTTCACCGCCCGCGGCTACGAGCTGACCCCCGTCAACCGCCAGCAGGCATGGGTGCCGCGCTGCTGCACCATGATCAACAACATCCTCGGCACCGCCCCCTGCATGTGGTTCGAAGTACCCTCCCGCCTCCCGGGCCAACCCCCCTCTGTCGTGGTGTCGCTCCCCGGCGTGCCGTTCGAGATGCTCAACCTCATGGAAACCGAAATCGTCCCACGGCTGCAGCGCCACTTCCGCACCGGCCAAATCCTCACCAAAAACCTGCTTGTGCAGGGCATAGGCGAATCCTTCCTCAGCGACCTCATCGAGCCATGGGAACTCTCCCTGCCGCCCAACCTGCGCCTGGCCTACCTGCCCCAGGCCGGCATGCTCAAGCTAAGGCTCACCGCCCAGGGCGGCCACGACCAGCGCCCCATGCTCCAGCAGCAGATTGACGACGCCGTCAAAGCCCTCTATCCCTTGGCTGGCCAGTACATCGTGGGCGAGGACCTCGAAACCCTCCCCCAACTCGTCGCCCAAACCATGAAACAGCGGCGCCTCACCCTCGCCACTGCCGAGAGCTGCACCGGTGGCACCCTTGCCGCCCAGCTCACCGCCATGCCCGGCGCCTCCGAATACTACCTCGGCGGCATAGTGGCCTACAGCAACCAAACCAAGGAACGCACCCTTGGCGTAAGCCACGAAACACTGCAGGCCCACGGAGCCGTCAGCCAGGAAACCGTCATACAAATGGCCGAAGGGGCGCGCCAGCGGCTCCAGGCCGACTATGCCGTAGCCACCACCGGCATCGCCGGACCCGGCGGCGGCACACCCCAAAAACCCGTCGGCACCGTGTGGATTGCCGTCTCCTCGGCCGCAGGCACCACCGCCAAACTCCTCAAATTCGGCGACCGCCGCGCTCAAACCGTCGAACGCGCCTGCAACGCGGTGTGGAGCGAACTAATCCACAAAATAAACCGGGAAACCAACACCCCACAATCCTAACACATCCACCCATCACACACATCATGTCCCGCGGACTCCTCACCATACTCATGCTCATCTGCTCCAACGTATTCATGACCTTTGCATGGTATGGCAACCTCAAACTGCAGCAGATGAACATAATCAAAGACTGGCCCCTCGTCGCCATCGTCCTGCTCTCGTGGGGCATGGCCCTCTTCGAGTACTCGTTCATGATACCGGCCAACCGCATCGGGTCGCAAATCACCGGCGGCCCCTTCTCCCTCATGCAGCTCAAAGTCATTCAGGAATGCGTGTCCCTCGTGGTGTTCACCGTCATCGTCGCCACCGTGTTCAAAGGCGAGCCCATCCGCTGGAACCACCTTGTCGCCTTTGGCTGCATCATCCTTGCCGTATTCTTTGCCTTTATGAAAACAAAGTGATTTAAACTCGAATTACCATATAATAACCATTAATTAAGAGATGGATGTTCAGCGTTATAAAGATGTGGTGTATGAAATCATCGGCGCTGCGATGGAAGTTCATTAGGTGACATTGTGGTAGAACTAAAATCTGTAAGTGAATTGAACTCGGCGCACCGTACACAACTTTTCAATTATTTGCGTTTGGTTCGTATGCCTGTAGGCTTACTTATCAACTTTGGACAACCAAGTCTGAAAGGGGAACGTCAAGGACGAGAACGAGTGTGTGCTGCTCAATAAGAATATGAAACCTGTATATAATTACCCTCTTATACCATAAACATTTGCGTAGGCAAAAATTAATGATAATTCATGGTGATTCATGTTAAAAAAAGTTGACTGATAATTAAACGTAAATAGACTCATGAAAAGAATAATACCTATGCTGATTGCACTCTTGCTTGTCGCGGGATGCAACAGCGATATGGAGACAACCGAACTCACCGACTGGGAGTTTGAGTACAACGACCAATGGTACTCCGCCCGGGTGCCCGGCTGCATCCATACCGACCTCATGGCCCACGGCCTCATCCCCGACCCCTTCTACGCCACCAACGAAGACTCCGTGCAATGGGTCGGCAACCGCACATGGAAATACCGCACTATTATCACCCGCGACATGTGGGAAACCTTCGAACACTGCGACCTCGTCCTCGAAGGCGCCACCCTCTGCGACGTGTGGCTCAAAGGCGAGTCGTTCGGCACCAATTACCAAACAAGGGTAATGACCGGAGAAAACATGTTCCGCCAATATCGGGTGTGCCTCTTTGATGTTCTGCTCGACAACAAGGAATTGCCCGACCTTGGCGACGAGGCCGTACTCGAGATCACCTTCTACCCCATAGCCCAAAACAACGAGTACCACTTTGAGAACCACGGGGACGACTACCTGGGCTACGACCTGCCCGACCACCGGGCAATGACCCGCATGGCACCCTACATGCTGGGGTGGGACTGGGGTCCGAAGCTCAGCACTGTGGGCATTCTCGGCAGCGCAAGGCTGGAATGCTACAACGGAGAGCTGCCCGAAGAACCGGTGAAGCAACCCAAATCGTGGAATGTGGAACTGCGGCAGGAAAAGGACTCCATCGGTCAGAGTTTTGCCTTCTACCGCAATGGGAAACCCCTCTTTGTGAAGGGAGCCAACTGGATTCCCGTCCATTCGTTCCCCGTGCTCGACAGCGCCAACCGCGCACGCTACCGCCACCTGCTCACCTCGGCCAAAGAGGCAAACTTCAACATGCTCCGCGTGTGGGGCGGCGGAATATACGAGCCCGACTTCTTCTTCGACCTCTGCGACTCGCTGGGTCTCATGGTGTGGGTCGACTTCAACTTCAGCTGTGCACTCTACCCCTCCGACTCCGCCTTCCTCGACAACGTCCGCCTTGAAGCCGAACAACAGGTGCGCCGCATTGCGCAGCACCCCTGTGTGGTGCTTTGGTGCGGCAACAACGAAGTGAAAAACGGCTGGGAAGACTGGGGCTGGCAGGACCAGTACCAGTGGACCCCCGGCCAGCGCGCCACGCTGCAGCACGGCATCGACACCCTCTTCGGCCCCGACGGCATCCTGGCCCAGGCCGTCAAGCAATACGACCCGCTCCATCGCCCCTACATCGCCAGTTCGCCGCTGTTCGGCTGGGGACACCCCGAATGCGTCACCCACGGCGACAGCCACTACTGGGGCGTTTGGTGGGGGGAGCAACCCTTTGAGATGTACAGGGAAAAGACCGGCCGCTTCATGTCCGAATTCGGCTTCCAGAGCTACCCCGACTACAGCACCGTCCGCCGTTTCTGCCCCGACGACCAACTCTCGCTCGACTCGCCCACCATGCGCAACCACCAAAAACACGGCCGCGGCCGGGAAATAATTGACAAAGCCATGAAACAATACTATGGCCTCGACAGCCGCTCGCTCAGCCTCGACGACTACTGCTACCTCAGCCAGCTCCTCCAGGCCTGGGGCACCGGCTACGGCATCCTCTGCCACCTCCAGGCCCGGCCCCGCTGCGGCGGCACCCTCTTCTGGCAGCTCAACGACTGCTGGCCCGTGGCCTCATGGAGCAGCATTGACTACTACGGCAACTGGAAAGCCCTCCACTACCGCGTGCGCGACCTCTTCAGCGACACCGCCGACCTCTCCCGCTGGGAGAAATACTACAAAACATACCCCCGCCACCTCCAGCTCAAAAAGGCCCGCTACCAGTTGGACCAAACCGTTGACCGCAAGGGGCAGCTAACCGTCACCCTCAAGGCGCAGACCGCTCTTCGCGACGTGATGCTGCAGACCGAGCCCCATGTGGACGGCCGTTTCGACAACAACTACTTCGACCTCCCCGCCGGCGCCACCGCCACGCTGCGGTTTCTCCCTGCCAACCCCGCCGCCGACCTGACGGGCGTCCGCGTAACCCTCAAGTGCCTGAACCAGATTTATAACCCCTGACCCCTCCCTGTCGGGACATCAAGAGCCCGTCGGCGCCGAAGCGGCGCCGACGGGCTCCTGTCGCTCGGCCGTTGTCGCACCGCATTTTCTTCCGCATTTCTGCGGCTGTTGCCCGACAGTTGCTCTATGCCTGCCGAACAACTGCCGAACAACTGCGGAACAACGGCAGACGAAGAATCGGCCCTGCATCGGGGTAGGGATGAAGGCTTGGCGGGGTGGGGGGAGGGGCTGGCGCGGCGGTGGGGCGCGGCGCGGCCGGGGGCTAATGGAGGGGGAGGTGGATGACTTTCTTGGTGAGGAAGTAGTCCTCGTGGAAAAAGTCACTGATGTCCCAGGTGCGGGCTTTTTTCTTGAAGGGGGCCAGCTCGGCGTCCAGGTCGCCCCCTTTGAGGTAGAGGATGCCGTTGCGCAGGCCGTGGTACTGGATTTTGGAGACGCGGCCGCGCACCCACTGGGTGAACTGGCTGAGGTCGGTTACGGCGCGCGACACGATGAAGTCGTAGCTGCCGCGCAGTTGCTCGGCGCGGATTTGCTCGGTGCGTACGTTGGCGAGCTGCAGGCGGTCGGCCACGTCGCTGACCACTTTTATTTTCTTGCCGACGGAGTCGATGAGGTGGAACCGCGTGTCGGGGAAGAGGATGGCAAGCGGTATGCCGGGGAAACCGCCGCCGGTGCCCACGTCGAGTATCTCGGCCATGGGTTTGAAGGGCTGCACTTTGGCAATGGCAAGGCTGTGGAGGACGTGGTGTTCATAGAAGTTGTCCATGTCTTTGCGCGAGATGACGTTGATTTGGGCGTTCCAGTCGCGGTAAAGCGGCAACAGAGCGGCAAACTGTTCCTTTTGCCGCTCTGTGATGGTGGGGAAGTATTCCAGTATCTTGTCCATCGGCGTTACAGGTAGGCCTGTAGGTGTTTGCTTTTGCTGCTTACGCGCAGGCGTTTGATGCCTTTTTCCTTGATTTGGCGCACTCGCTCGCGGGTGAGGCCGAATTTCATGGCTATCTCGTCGAGGCTGAGGGCGTGGGGCATGCCGATGCCGAAGTACATTTTGATTACCTCGCGCTCGTATTCGGTGAGGGTGGAGAGGGCGCGCTCTATTTCCTGCGAGAGGGATTCCTGCATCAGGGCGCTGTCGGTGGGCGGTGTGTCTTCGTTGGGCAGCACGTCGACGAAGTTTACGTCTTCGTCGGCCACCAGTGGGGCGTCGATGGAGATGTGGCGCCCTGAGATGCCCAGGATGCTCTTGATTTTCTCCTCGGGGATGTCGAGCATGTCGGCCAGTTCCTCTTCCGACGGCGGACGCTCCAATTCCTGCTCCAGGCGGCTGATTTCCTTTTTGAGCTTGTTGAGGGCTCCCAGCTGGTTGGAGGGGAGGCGCACTATGCGCGAGTTCTCGGCGATGGCCTGGAGTATGGACTGGCGTATCCACCAGACGGCGTAGGAGATGAATTTGAAGCCGCGGGTCTCGTCGAATCGCTTGGCCGCTTTTATCAGTCCCACGTTGCCTTCGTTGATGAGGTCGGGCAGGCTGAGGCCTTGGTTTTGGTATTGCTTGGCTACGGAGACGACGAAACGCAGGTTGGCCTTGGTCAGGCGGTCGAGGGCTTCCTGGTCGCCGGTCTTGATGCGTTGCGCTAACCGCACTTCCTCCTCGGGCGAGAGCAGCTCTTCGCTGCAGATGTCCTGCAGGTATTTGTCAAGCGATTTGATGTCGCGGTTGGTGATAGAATGAGTAATCTTTAATTGTCTCATGGCTTCTGTTTATATTCCACTCTTCTTTTACCTCTACATAACGGCAAATTGTGAAAAATGTTTCATGGGGATGAAAAAAAATTTGATATTTGTTTGGGTGGGGCTGAAATGTCAAAAAAAATGCGTAAATTTGCATTTTCAACTGACTATACACACCGATTATGTTTGAGAGCATTAGTAGCAAGATAGAGAAAGCGTTGCACACCTTGCGCGGCAAGGGCAGCATTACGGATATTAACATTGCCGAGACCGTCAAGGAGGTTCGCCGGGCGCTGATTGACGCCGACGTGAGCTACCCGATTGCAAAGGAGTTTACCGACAAGGTGAAGGCCGAGGCGCTGGGCCGCGACGTCATTAAGAGCATTGAGCCGGGGCAGCTGATGGTGAAGATTGTGCACGAGAAGCTCACCGAGCTTATGGGCAGCCAGGCGACGGACATTAACTTGAAGGGCAACCCGGCAGTGATTTTGATTGCCGGTTTGCAGGGCTCGGGTAAGACGACTTTCTCGGCCAAGCTGGCCTTCCATTTGAAGAATAAGCGCAACAAGAGCGTGATGCTGGTGGCGGGCGACGTGTATCGCCCGGCAGCTATCAGCCAGTTGCAGACGCTCGGCAGCCAGATTCAGGTGCCGGTGTTTGCCGAGGAGGGGAACACTAACCCGCTCGACATTGCCACCAAGGCTGTGAAGGAGGCCCGGATGAAGGGGTGCAATGTGGTGATTGTGGACACGGCGGGACGACTGGCTGTGGACGAGCAGATGATGAACGAGATTTCGTCCCTCAAGTCGACCCTCAACCCCCAGGAGACGCTCTTTGTGGTGGATTCGATGACGGGTCAGGATGCCGTGAACACTGCCAAGGCGTTCAATGACCGGCTGGACTTTGACGGTGTGGTGCTCACCAAGCTCGACGGCGACACCCGCGGCGGCGCGGCGCTCACTATCCGCTATACGGTGAAGAAGCCCATTAAGTTTATCGGTATTGGCGAGAAGATGGAGGCACTCGATGTGTTCCACCCCGACCGCATGGCAAGCCGCATTCTGGGTATGGGCGACGTCGTTTCGCTGGTGGAGCGTGCACAGGAGCAGTATGACGAGGAGGAGGCCCGCAAGATTCAGAAGAAGTTGATACATAATGAGTACAGCTTTGACGATTTCTTGTCGCAGATTGCCCAGGTGAAGAAGATGGGCAGCATGAAAGACCTTATCGGCATGATTCCCGGCATGGACAAGCTGACCAAGAATGTGGAGATAAGCGACGACGCTTTCAAGCCTATAGAGTCGATGATAGGGAGCATGACTCCCTACGAGCGGCGCAACCCCAGCTGCCTCAACGGCAGCAGGAAGCAGCGTATTGCGGCCGGCAGCGGCCACTCTATTCAGGAGGTTAACCGTTTTGTCAAGCAGTTTGAGGAAACGCGCAAGATGATGAAGGCCGTGAGCACCAAGGGCAAGGCTCCCCATATGCCCCGCCGGCGCAAGTAGCAGTGTAATATAAGTTCTACAATATACAAATATATACTCCCATGTTTCAGTTATTAGACGGCAAGTCCCTGTCCATTCAGATTAAAGAAGAGCTGGCCAACGAGGTGCGCCAGTTGACGGCCCAGGGCCACAGGCCCCCGCATCTGGCAGCCGTTATTGTCGGCAACGACGGCGCCAGCCAGACTTATGTGGCCAACAAGGAGAAATCGAGCCGTGAGGTGGGGTTCACCTCGTCGGTATACCGCTATCCGGAAAGCACCAGCGAGAAGGAGCTGCTGGAGGCCATCAGTTTCCTCAACAACGACCCGGAAATTGACGGTTTTATTGTGCAGTTGCCGCTGCCCAAGCACATCAATGAGCAGCATGTTATCAATGCCATTTCGCCCGACAAGGATGTGGACGGTTTCACCCCGGTCAATGTGGGACGGATGGTGCTGGGCGAGGATTCGTATGTCCCCGCCACCCCTATGGGTATCTGCACTTTGCTGCAACGGTACGGCATTGTGACTACGGGCAAGAACTGCGTGGTTATAGGACGCAGCAATATTGTGGGTACACCGGCCGCCAACCTGCTTTCGCGCAAGGGTTTTGACTGCACGGTTACGCTGTGCCACAGCCGCACCCGGAACCTGCCTGAGATTGCCCGGATGGCTGACATCCTTGTGGTGGCCATAGGCAAGCCGGAGTTTGTCACGGCCGATATGGTGAAGGAGGGTGCCGTGGTGATTGATGTGGGTATCCACCGCATTCCTGACGAGAGCCGCAAGAGCGGCTACCGCATTATTGGCGATGTGAAGCATGGCGAGGTGGACAAACTGTGCAGCTGGGTGACCCCGGTGCCGGGCGGCGTGGGTCCGCTGACTATTGTTTCGCTTCTCCAAAACACGATGAAGGCTTACAAGAAAAACATGGCCATACAGCATTAGCGGCCTATGGTCGTGTGGTGTAATCCCGCATCTGAGGCTTTCAGGTGCGGGATTGCCTTTTTTATGTTATGCGTGAGTTCGGGATTGCTGTGAGAAAAAATACTTGACCCCGATAAAAAGGGAGAAAGGCACCAAGGATCGTGCTTTGCCGGATGGTCAGGATGAGCACAACCGTCAGAAGCCGATGGTGCAGAGCAGTGTGGAGCATGCCGTTGGATGCATGAGGCAGCCGATGGGCGGACTGCTCTTCAGAAGGGGTGGAACGATAAGGGCAAAACCCAACATAGCGTCGGCAACCTTCTTGTATATTATGTGCCGACCGGTAAAATCCAAGGAATACCATTTTTTTTGTTGTTGTATAATGGGCAGAATATCAGGTAATAATTACCATTGCTTCAAAAATAGTGTATTTTTTTATTTGTCGAATGGGGAAAATAATGTATCTTTGCAACTGTTAACCGAATGTTAAACAATAGTGGTCTGGCAGGAAATTGGGGTGTGTCTGTTTTGACGGACAAAAGTGAATAATAAAGATAATATAGCTATAGTCATATCATGAAAAAGTTTTTTACTTTCCTTTGTATAATGGTGACGTTCGTCACATTGCAGGCGCAGGATACGATTTACCCATTTGAACCCGGCCAGCCATTAAGCCATGATACACTTGGGGAAAATGTTTTAAGAGTATTTTATTCAGCTGGATTTCGTATGGATTCTTCTACTCGTCGGTATGAAAGAGTAGCTCTATTAACGGCAGTTAACTTAGATCAGTGTGTGGTTACGGGGTTGGTCATTTCTTTTCGTTATTGGACTTATCGGTATCGTCCATCTAATTATGATTCCGATACTGTGCTAATGCGAGGTGTGATAGCGACGGTGGACAGTGACGACTATGCCCACCCCCATTTTTATGTGACGCGAATAAGAGGTTATTCCCTTGCACCCTCATGGGGTTCTACTACGCTGCATGACTGTTATGTTGGGTTAAATACTAAAGATGCTTGTGAGGAGGAAAAAGAATTCGATACGGTTCTTTATGCGTGTTATTTTTATTTCGAGGAGCCTATACCACTCAGCGGTACAGTTTACGTGGGTGCCTTTGCCAGCAACCCGGAGGGACAAATATATCCAATTATTATTCATGCATTGCATCAGTGCCAACGTCCCGGGACTATACCTATTCTGTGGTATCAACTTGACAGTTTGTATCCCCCCACATTCATTGAACAACAAATTGACAATCAGTATCCAATCATCATCCCGATAACAACAGTGCCAGACACAGACAGTTTCGGATGCCCGGAGGTGGAAGGGTTTGGCTATGCGGGGATGCAGGCGGGGTCACCTGCCTTTGTGTGGGACACCGCAGGGGAGCACGAGATGTATCAGGTGGCTTACGGCCCGTACAATGCCCCGACAGAAAGCCTCCGCAGGGTGGAGACCAACCAAGGTTTCTTGGAGCTGTTTGACAATACGCTGAGTACCGATGTCTACTATCAGGCGCGTGTACGTGCCCGCTGCCATCACAATTGCCTCGTCCACGACACGGTGATGTGGACGGCATGGAGCGACCCGGTTTATTTCTACACAGGCAACCACATGCCCGACACCACGCATCAGCCCGAGGGCATCCATGCGCCCGATGCGTACCAGTCAGAATCCGGTATACAATTCTCGATTATACCCAATCCAGCCCGCAATGGGGATATGCAGGTGGTGGAGATAGAGAAGGGGGTGCCATTGTCGGGCATGACGCTGACGCTGCACGACGCTGCCGGGCATGAGGTGTGGAGCATGGAGGTGAAGGAACACCGCTTTGCCCTGCCCTCGCAGGGGTTGGCAGCGGGGGTCTACATGGCTACCCTCTCGTCATCCCAGGGGGCTGTTACCCGCCGCGTGGTAATAGAAAAATGAGAGAAGGGATCTTGCATTGGGTGAGGGCACCTTTTGTCGATAGCATGTAACAATCCCGCATCTGCCTTTCGTGGATGCGGGATTGTTGCATTGTGGGTGGTTTGCTATCGGGTTTCCTCCAAGAGGTTGTTGTTGACTTCAAGGGGTGAGTAGCGGGTGCTGTTGTGGCATTTGGCGTTAGTGGCCTGTTTGCAGATGCATCCGGCAGATTTCCCCGTATAGGGGTCGGTGCTGCTGCAATGGCGTTTGAATTCACCATGTTTGAGGATAAGCATCTTGATGCCCAGTCCAAGCATCATCAGTGCCACGATGGCCAGCGCCATAAGCAGGGTTATGAGTAGTGTGTTTGTCATTGTGTCGTTAGGATGTCTTTATAAAAGAAAAAGCACTGCTTTGCAGTGCTTATCTTTGGCTCCCCAAGCAGGACTTGAACCTGCGACCCCCTGATTAACAGTCAGGTGCTCTAACCAACTGAGCTATTGAGGAAGGTTGGCTTTTCTCTTTCAAAGCGGTTGCAAAGATACACACTTTTTTTCAATCAGCAAAATTTTTTTTGCAAAAAGTTATTCGTGTGGCATTGTTAATTCTGATTTTTAGATAGTTGCCATTGGTAAAAATTTGATGATGTCACCTGCTGTTATGCTGCATTCTGATTGGTTTTTGTGTGCCAAATCGCCTGATTTGCCATGTATCCATACACCCAAAGTGGCGCATGTTGCTGCATTTAGTTGATTGTCTTTGTTTTGTGCTATTATTGCAAGTAGTATACCAGTTAGCACATCGCCGCTTCCGGCTGTGGCCATGCCGGGGTTGCCGGTGGTGTTGATGTACATTATGCCTTTGTTGTCAGTGGTTTGGGTGCGGTGCCCTTTGTATACTATGGTGCATCCTGTCTGTTGGCTGAAGGTTCGCTGGGCTTCCTGCCGTTGTTGGTCGGTGGGGAAGGAGCCAAAGAGACGTTGGAACTCTTTGGCATGAGGGGTGAGGATGGTTGGCGCGGCATGCCCAAGGGAGGACAGTAGGGTCTGTTTGTGGCTGAGGGCGGCCAGCATGTTGAGTGCGTCGGCGTCCATTACAAGGGATTTCCCTTTTACCGATTTCAGGAGCGAAAGCAGGGCTTGGGGGCTGTCGGTGCCAAGCCCAGGCCCGACAGCTATGGCGTCAAAGCGGTCGAGGTCGTCGGGCTGGAATTGTTTTGTCCAGTGCGTGTCGTTGCTGTCGATGGACACCATGGCTTCGGGCACGGCTGTTTGCATGATGTCCACACCCTTGGCGGGGACGTGCACGGTGAGCAGGCCTACGCCCGAACGCAGGCAGGCACGCGCCGCGAGCACGGCGGCACCCATTTTGCCATAACTACCTGCCACCAGCAGGGCATGGCCATAGTGGCCTTTGTGGCTGTCGGCCGGGCGGTTGTTGAGGAAGTCGGGCCACACGGGTCTGTCAACTTCGATAGTTCGTTGGTCAATTGGAATCATTTTGCAGTGTTGTTGGCGCTAAGGCTTGGGTATGTCGTAACAAAGAAAAGAGGCGGAACCGATGGTGTCGGCGCCGCCCCATATTTTTAAATTGTGTTCATTTTAGAAGTGGTAGGTAAGACCCATGCCGAATGTCCAGGTGCGGTTAAAGGTTTTATAGGGTTTCTGGGCAGTACTCAGCAGGCCGTGGTAATAGTTGCCCTCGAAGTGCAGCTGCCAGTTGGGTGTCACCTGCATGGTGAGGCCAAGGCCACCGGCCAGTCCGGCGTCGAAGCGGTAGTCATAGCCTTCCACAAAGCGGTAGGTCCAGCCGGTGTAGGGGCGGCTGTCGTTGGCCACGTAGATGTAGCCGTCACGATACTGCGAAGCCCAGAAGGCGGCATAGCAACCGGCCATAAAGTGGATGCGAAGGGTTTCGCCGCCAATGGAGAGGTCGGCCATGACAGGCAGCTGGATGTACTGGTTTTGGTGATAGGTTTGGTAGGAATCGGTGGCACCGGAGAAGTCAACCTGAAGGTCTGTGGAGTAGTTTTTGGATACAAGGCCCAGGCCGCTGCGGATGCCGAACCACTCGTTGAACTGGTAGCCTGCACGAGCTTCCACATTCAGGCCGCGCTGACTGTACCATGTGCCGCTCCACATGGCGTTTTTCACTTGCATGGTGTTGGAAGAGCCACCGAGCATAAGGCCGACATACCAGCCTTTGGCCTCGTCGTTGCGTATGTCTTCTTCGGGGATGATATGGCGGCGCACATCCTCGCGTTTGTCAGGCCGTTCGTCGGCTTTTACCTGATGGCGGCGATAGGGGGTAGAGGTAAAGGCTCCGTCTTCTTTCACTTGGTCGCTGTGCAGAAACACGCGTGTGGAGGGCTGGACACGCTCCACAAGGTTCGACATGAGGAAGGCCTGGTATTGCTCGGCTTCTATCAAGGCGGTGGCCATTCTGCCCGAGCGAGTCTGGATTATCACGCCGTATTTGTTCAGCGAATCCTGCGGCACATTGCTCTCGGCTCTGAATGTGATTAATGCCGACACATACTCTTTGGTGCCCTGGTTTTGGGCGAAAGCGCTGCCCATAAGGGCAAGCAGCGTCAAGATAATTAAAGATTTCTTCATGATATTGATGTTATTTGTTTGTTCGTTTCAAATTGCAAATATACGTGTTTTTTTCCGTTTAGTGAAAAAATGATTGTTTTTATTTCCTTATTCGGTTTATGCTCTGCTGGTTGCAATGCCCTGTGCAGCTGGATGCACAGACTTGTGGGGCATGTTGTGGAGGCGTTGATTACAAAGCGTTGTAACTTGGTGAGAAGGTGTCGCCCCCGGCCACACTGCCTGTAGAGAGCCCTTTCTTAAGCCACTTGGCACGCTGGGCAGAGGTGCCGTGGTTGAAGGATTCGGGCACGGTGTAGCCCCGTGCTTTCTTCTGCAGGTAGTCGTCGCCGATGACTGAAGCCACATGCAGACCCTCCTCTATGTCGCCGTCTTCGAGCGAGCCGAACATCTTGTTGTCGTGATAGGCCCACACACCGGCATAATAGTCGGCTTGCAATTCCAGGCGCACGCTGATTTGGTTGGCCTCGGTTTGGCTCACCCGGCTCATCTTTTCGTGTGCAGCCCCGAGGGTGCCGAGCAGGTATTGCACGTGGTGTCCGACTTCGTGGGCTATGACATAGGCATAGGCAAAGTCACCGTCGGCGCCCAGTTGCTGGTACATGCTGGAGAAGAATTCGAGGTCGATGTACACGCATTGGTCGGCCGAGCAGTAGAAGGGGCCGGTGGATGACGAGGCGTTGCCGCATCCGCTCTGCACCGAGCCTTTGAACAGAACCAGTTTGGGCGGAGTATAGGTGCGGCCCATCTTCTTGAATTCTGCAGTCCATACGTCTTCGGTGCCTGCCAGTATCTTACTGGCAAACGTGGCCAATTCCTGTTCCTCGGCGGTGGCCACATACTCAGTGTTCTCGGTTGTCGTGATGCCACTGCCCACTTGCTCCAGCATCGAGGTTGGGTCTTTGCCTGTTAGGAGCATGATAATGCCGGCTATTATAAGGCCGCCTATGCCCAGTCCGGCTGTCTTTGTCGCACGGCCTCTGCGGTCGTCGACATTCTTGCTTTCGCGTCTTCCTTCAAGATTCATATTGCGTCAATATTGTTTTTTGTCTGTTGCTTTTAGGCTGTGATGAACTGTATGGTATGCCTGTCGGCAGAGCGTATGTTGCATAAGTTTAGTTGTTTATGAACACCAATGCTCCACCCATGCGGTTCAACAGTTTATGCCACTTTAAGTTTGCAAATATACACTTTTTTTTCATCATGCAAGCTTTTTCATCTCCTTTTACCCGAAAAATGCTCCCAAACCTGATGAACACCCTGCCATTTGCCCGTGGCTCTTGGTGTCTCATCAATACCTCCTGCGGCGTGGCGGCACACCGTAGGCACCCGTTTCCCGACCCGCATGCAATGCATATCTGCATATCTGCAGTTTTTTTTGAAATCAGGCACAATATATAGTGGCGGCAAGCGTTATGGAAAGTATGAATAAAAGACTATTGAAATCGGCAATGCTCATGCTGCTTGCCCTGCTGGTTGCCTCACCGTTGCAGGCACGCAAGAAACCCAAATATGATATCACCCTCACCATCAACAACGGACGGGACACCGTGATGTATTTAGGCTATTACTTGGCCAAGGGCAACTCAGTGATAGACACTGCCTACAAGGACAAAAAAGGACGATTTGTCTTCACCGGCACAACGGACACCCTGCCCTACGGTCTATATTTCTTTGCCAACCAGGAGGGCACCTATGTCGAGTTTGTCGTCTACCGCGAGAAACCCTTCTTCACCTTCGAGACCGATCAGAAGGACTGGACCTCAAACATGCAGGTGAAAGGCAGCCGCCAGAATGAGTTCTTCTTCAATTTCCACCGCATCGACGCACAGTATTCAAAAGACCTTGACCGCAATGTGGCCATAATGGACTCGGCCTCCTTCAGCCGCTACAAGAACCAGAAACTCCTCCAGCTCGACAGCGTCAAGATGTCCTTGATTGACCAACACCCCGAAATGTTCCTGTCAAAAATGATGCTTTCGACCAAGGAGGTCTATCCGCCCGTGGTGAATGCCAAAGGCGACACCTTGACCGACAGCGAACGCCGTGACTACTACCTTGCCCACTACTTCGACAATATGATGCTCGAGGACAATGCGCTGATACGAACCCCCAGAGCCGTCTTCTACGACCGGGTGATGGGGTTTTACGACAACGTGCTTAAATATGCGCCCCCACAGACCATCATCCAATACATGGACCCGATGCTCAACCGGACCAAGGCCGCTCCCGACATCTTCCAATACCTGGTTCTAACCCTGATGCAGAAATACCTGCAAAGCAACGTGATGATATACGACGAGGTCTATGTCCATCTCGTAAAGCACTACTATGCCACCGAGGACAACTTCTGGTCCTCGCCCAGCAACATCGACAAAGAACTGGTGCGTGCCAACAAATGGGAGCGCCTCCTTGTGGGACGCGAAGCCCCCGAGCTGATACTCTACGACACCCTCCATGTGCCGCACTCGCTCCATGCCCTGCCCCACAAGTGGAAACTGCTCGTCTTCTGGTCGCCTAACTGCGGCCACTGCCAGCACGCCATACCCGAAGTATACAAGATATTCCTCAAATACCAGTCGCAGTATGACATCGGGGCATTCACCATCCTCAGCGACCCCGACGACAAAACCCGTGCCGAGTGGCGCAAGTTCATGGCCGAAAAGGGGATGGACAGCCCCCTGTGGCTCAGCTTAGATGGAGGCGAGGCCAACGTGGACTGGCACGACGTGTACGACATCACCACCACGCCCCAAATCTACCTCCTCGACGAGAACAACGTCATCCAGGCCAAGAAACTGGGCGAGAAAAGCATCGAAAGCGTGCTGAATGCCATCTGCGGCCAAGGCTTGTAGGCACGGCCAGGAATTAAGTGTAACATTAATCATACCACCATGAAAAAAAACCATTTATTAATTGCAGGGCTCGCTGCGGCCACCCTGCTCACATCCGGTTGCAAAAAAAGTATGGACAATCCTTTCTTCTCACAATGGGGCACCCCCTACGAAATCCCCGACTTCGCCAAAATCAAGACTGAGCACTACATGCCCGCCTTCGAAGAGGGCATGAAACGCCAGATGGCCGAAATCGACGCCATCGTCAACAACCCCGACGCCCCCACCTTCGAAAACACCATCGAAGCCTACGAGTACAGCGGGGAACTCCTCAACACCGTTTCCGGAGTGTTCTTCAACCTCAGCGAGTGCGAAAACAGCGACGAAATGGAAGCCATCGCCGAGGAGGTGACACCCAAACTCTCGGCCCATGGCGACAACATCGCCCTCAATGCCAAGCTCTTTGAGCGTATCAAGACAGTCTATGACCAGCGCGAGAACCTGGGCCTCAACCCCGAGCAGATGCGCCTGCTCGACGAGACCTACAAAGACTTTGTGCGCAGAGGCGCCAACGTCCCGGCCGAACAGCAGGCACGCTTCCGCGAGCTCAACGAGCAGATAGCCTCCCTCACCCTGCGCTTTGCACAGAACGTGCTCAAGGCCACCAACGCCTGGCAACTCACCCTCGACAGCCTTCCCGCCGGTCTCTCTGCCGACCAGGCGGCAGCCGCCAGCGAGGCCGCCGAGGCCGACCCCGCCACCAAGGGCAAATACGTCTTCAAACTCAACCTCCCCTCGTGGGAACCCTTCATGCAGAACTGCTCCGACCGCACCCTGCGCCAGCAGATGTGGGAGGCCTACACCTCCCGTTGCAACGGCGGCGAATACGACAACACCAAGATAATCGACACCCTCGTCAACCTGCGCCTCGAACGCGCCAACATCCTTGGCTTCAAGACCCATGCCGACTACGTGCTCGACAACTGCCTTGCCAAGACCCCACAGGCCGTGAATGCCTGCCTCAGGCAAATATGGGGACCTGCCCTCACCAAAGCCAAACAGGAGTGTGCCGAATACCAGAAAATGATTGCCAAGGACGACCCCGCCGCCAAACTCCAGCCTTGGGACTGGCGCTACTACAGCGAAAAGCTCCGCAAAGAAAAATATGACCTCGACGACGACGTGGTGCGCCCCTACTTCTCGCTCGACAACGTGCGCCAGGGAGCCTTTGCCACCGCCACCAAACTCTACGGCATCACCTTCCGCGAAAACAACACCCTGCCCTCCTACAACAAGGAAGCCCACGCCTACGAGGTGCTCGACGGCGACCGGGTAATAGGTATCCTCTACATGGACTTCTTCCCCCGCGCCAGCAAGCGCAGCGGTGCTTGGATGACCGAATTCCGCGGACAGAAAGTGGACCGTGACGGCAACAACGTCATCCCCATCATCCAGGTGGTGTGCAATTTCACCAAACCCACGGGCGACAAACCCTCACTGCTCAACTTCGACGAGAGCGAGACCCTCTTCCACGAGTTCGGCCACGCCCTCCACGGCCTGCTGAGCAAATGCCACTACCCGTCGCTGGCCGGAACCAACGTGCCGCGCGACTTTGTCGAACTCCCGTCGCAGATAATGGAAAACTGGTGCCGCAACCCGCAGGTGATGAAAACCTACGCCAAGCACTACCAGACCGGCGAGAGCATCCCCGACGAGCTGATAACCAAGATTGCCGCCGCCCAGACCTATGGCCAGGGATTTATCAACACCGAACTGCTGGCCGCCTCGCTGCTCGACATGGCCTACCACAGCATCACCGCCAAGCAGCACATCGACCCCAACGCCTTCGAGACCCAATACCTCAACAGCATAGGCCTCATACCCGAAATCGTCAGCCGCTACAAGAGCCCCTACTTCCAGCATGTATTCACCACCGGCTACGATGCCGGCTACTACAGCTACACCTGGACCGCCATCCTCGACCACGACGCCTTTGCCGCCTTTGTGGAGAGCGGCGACCTCTATAACCCCGTCCTGGCCAAAAAGTTCCGCCACATACTCGAAAGCGGCAACACCATCGACCCCATGACCATGTACGTCGAGTTCCGCGGCCAGCAGCCCAGCGTCACCCCGCTCCTCAAGGACCGCGGCCTTATCTAAACACCATCCCGCCCGTGCACGAATGCCCGGCCCAAGCCGCCAGGGCACTCGTGCACCGGCTTTTCTGACCACATCATCACCCATCTCAAAATCATGTAGCAATGGAAAACGAATATCGCAAACTGACCCGCAGCACCTCCGACCGCCGCATTGCAGGCGTGTGTGGCGGATTGGCAAAATACCTCAACGTCGACCCCACGGTGGTGCGCATCATCTTTCTGCTGGCCTTACTGTGCGGCAGCTTCGGCTTCTGGGCCTACCTCATTGTGTGGATAGCCGCCCCCGAGGACAACCAGCTCCAACGCTGACCCCATGCTAACCCGCTCCTTAGTCCTCACTTATTCGACACTTCATCCACAGTTCGTTTATTGAGATCGAACAACTGTAGACAAACTGCCGAATAACTGCCAAAGAAGGAACGGCGCCTGAGCGGGCGAGGGTACGCGGAGCATCCCGACCGGGTGGCCCCGCAGGTTTCGGGACTACGGGTTGTGGTGCAAGGATGACATAATAAAAAGCCCCGTGCTGTTTTGGCGCGGGGCTTTTTGTCGGCGGCCCGCAGGGGGACCGGTGTGTGGGGCTTTGCCCGATGGGTTAGTTCATCAGGCGGCTTTCGCCCCAGGTGTACTGGGGATAGGCTTTCTTGAGGTCGGCGGCCGAGCCGGTGACGTTGCTCCCGCCGCTGGTGGCAAAGATGCAGAGGGTTTTGCCGCTCAGGTTGTGGGCCTCGATAAAGGTGTTGATGATGGTGGGGGCTGTGTACCACCACACGGGGAAGCCAATCCACACCGTGTCGTAGTCGTCCATGTTGGGGCAGGTGGCGGCGATGGCGGGGCGCGAGCCTTTGTCCTTCATCTCGACCGACGAGCGCGATTGTTTGTTGGTCCAGTCGAGGTCGGCGGCGGTGTAGGGCTGCTGGGGGACGATTTCGAAGAGGTCGGCGTTCTTTTCTTTGGCCAGTTTCTGGGCGGCGGCCTTGGTGGTGCCGGTGGCTGAGAAGTAGGCTACGAGTGTTTTTTTCATGGCGTTTGGTTTGTTTGTGTTGCTTTGCGCGCAGGCTGACAGGATGAGGCAGCTGGCTGCAAGGGTTATTAAAAGATGTTTCATTGTTTTATTTCAGATTGGTTTTGAAGAATGATTCGATTTTGTCGAAGGGGATGGCCCCGGCCTGGTCGTCGTAGAGGTCTACGTGTGAGGCGCCCGGGATGATCATGATTTCCTTGTTGCCCACGGTCATGCTTTGGCCGTTGCATTTGCGGCCGGTCATGCGTTCGAAGGTCTCTTCGCTAAAGTAGCGGCTGTGGGCTTTCTCGCCGTGGATGAGGAGAACGGGGTTTTCGATTTCGTTGGCATAGTAGCAGAGGGGCTGGTTGAGGAAGCTCTGGCAGCCGATGACGGTCCATCCGTCGTTGCTGTTGCCGCTGCGGGGGTGGTAGCCGCGGGGGGTCTTGTAGTAGGAGTGGTAGTCTTTGACGAACCAGGGGGCGTCGTCGGGCAGCGGGTCGACCACGCCGCCTGCCATGGCATAGGTGCCGCTTTGGTAGTCGGCGGTGCGTTGGCGGGCCAGGGCGCGGCGTTTCTCCATGCGCTGGGCGGGGGTGTCCTCGCTCTTGAAGTAGCCTTCGCTGTTCACTTGGCTCATGTTGTACATGGTGCTGGAGACGGTGGCTTTGATGCGGGGGTCGATGGCGGCGGCGTTGACGGCCATGCCGCCGAAGCCGCAGATGCCTATGATGCCGATGCGCTCGGGGTCGACGCCCGGCTGGACGCTGAGGAAGTCGACGGCGGCCAGGAAGTCTTCGGTGTTGATGTCGGGGCTGGCCATGCGGCGGGGTTCACCGTTGCTTTCGCCGGTGAAGGAGGGGTCGAAGGCTATGGCTACGAAGCCGCGTTCGGCCATGTGCTGGGCATAGAGGCCGCTGCTTTGCTCTTTGACGGCTCCAAAGGGGCCGCTGACGGCTATGGCAGCCAGTTTCTCGCCCTCTTTGGTGCCTTTGGGCTTGTACATGTCGGCCGCCAGGGTGATGCCGTAGCGGTTGGTGAAGCTGACTTTGCAGTGGTCGACTTTGTCGCTCTGCGGGAATACTTTGTCCCATTCTTGTGTCATGGTGACTTGTTGTGTCATGGTGTTTTGTTCTTCGGGTTGTTTGGGGTTGGCGCATCCGGCGGCCATGAGGCCTGCCACGGCTGCGGCAACGAGGGTTTTGGATATGTTGTTCATAGTTGTTTTGAATGCTGTTGTTTGTTGCTTTGGAGTGTGCCGTTTGCTACATGCTTTGGCGCAGTATGTCTACCACTTCGGGGCGTGTGAGGGTGCGGTAGCCCACGGGCAGTATGAGGACGGCGTCGGCCACGGCCTCGAGATTCTGCTCGGTTACGCCCAGTTGGGCAGAGTGCATCACCACTCCGATTTCGTTCATCCAGTTTTCCAGGCAGGCAAGGCCTTCGGTGGCTATTTGCTCGTCGGTCTTGCCTTCGGGGCGCACGCCCCACACGTTTTGGGCAAAGCGTACAAATTGGTGCAGGCCGTCGTGCATTACGTGGCGGTAGTAGGGCAGGGAGACGCAGGCCAGTGTCATGCCGTGGGTGGCGTCGGTTACGAGGCCGATGGCGTGTCCAATCTGGTGGACTTCCCAGTCGCCGCCTTTGCCGCATTTGAGCAGGGTGTTGAGAGCCCAGGTGGCAGTCCACATGATGTTGGCGCGGGCTTCGTAGTCCTGCGGGTTTTTGGCCGCGATGCGGGTGGAGTGGATGAGGGAGCGCATCAGGCCTTCGATGAGGTAGTCGGTGGTGCAGTCGGCTTTGCCGGCAAAGTACTGCTCCATGAGGTGGCTCATAATGTCGAAGAAACCGGCCACCATTTGGTATTGCGGCACGGTCATGGTGAAGCGCGGGTTGAGGATGGTGAATTTGGGGTAGAGGTCGGGGCCGAACACTTTGCCCAGTTTGAAACCGGCCTTGCGGTTGGTGATTACGCTGCCGCCGTTCATTTCGCTGCCGGTGCCCACCATGGTGAGGACGGAGCCTACGGGGACGATGTTGCAGGTGGGGTTGCCTTGGTTTACCCAGTATTTTTGCCAGGGGTCTTCTTCACAATAGGCACTGGCGCTCACTCCTTTGGCATAGTCGATAGTGGAGCCGCCGCCTACAGCCAGTATGAGGTCCACGTGGTTGTCCCTCACCAGTTGGCACCCCTCTTGCACTTTTTCGTAGGTGGGGTTGGGCATTACGCCGGGGTTTTCGACTATGGTTTTGCCGGTGGCTTTCAGGGCGGAGACGACGGCGTCGTAGATTCCGTTTCGCTTTATCGAGCCGCCGCCGTAGCTAAGCATTACTGTGGGGCCATAGTGCTGTAGTTCACCGCACAGGTGGTTCATTGCGTCCTCGCCGAAGTAGAGCTTCGTGGGATTGTGGTATGTGAAATTTCCGTTCATGGTATGATGTGGTTTATTGTTTCTGTATTAAGCGGTTGTTTGCGATAGTTTAGAGGCTTTTTCCGGTTGCAAAGATAATAAGTTTTTTCGAATAGGATAGAAAAAACATATGTCATTCACTGCTGAGTTACCATCCTTTTTCGGACTTGGGTACATATGAAAATTCTTCAACAACGTTGATTCCGAGAATTGATGCCGTAGATTTGTTGTCAGGTGAAAGTTTCCCACCAAGGTGCGTTTATTTCGGGATTTATGCGTATCTTTGCAGTCTATAATGTATGTGTTTTACGACGGTATGTGGGACTATGACAGTGTTTTGGATGTTTTGGGCTCTTCGTTGGGGGGTGCTGATGTGCGTGTTCTTGCCAAGGAAGTGCCTTGTGCACTCTTGGCTTCATGTCTGTTAGATGAAAATAATAGAGTGGCTCGCAATGCCGCTTGGGTTTTGTCCCACAAGCCGGTATCACAGATACGTACACTTTCGTATGACATGCTTGTGGGCATAATCATATCTACGCCTGACACATCGTTGCGCCGACTGGCTCTCAACCTGGTGGAGAAACAGGATGTGCCTCGAGAGTCGATGCGAACAGATTTTCTTGATTTTTGTTTGTTGCACATGCATATGCCCGACGAACCACCCGGTGTACAATCACTCTGCATGAAACTTGCCTTCCGCATGTGCAGTCCGTACCCTGAACTGATGCACGAGTTTCACGAAACCCTCGGATTAATGCCGACGGAGCATTACAAGACGAGTGTGAAACACTTGATAAACAAAATGAAAAACAACAATAAACCTTTACTATGAGCAAGATAAGGTATATTATTCTCTTGGCTGTTCTTGTGCTCTCGTCCGAGCAGCTCTTTGCATGGGGAGCCACAGGCCACCGTATTGTTGCACAGGTGGCCTACGACAACCTAAATTGCCGTGCCCGCCACCGTGTGGACCGCATACTGGGCAAGCACGGTATCATTTATTGGTCTGACTGGGCAGACAACATCAAGTCGGACACCATCTATCCAGACAGTTATGACTGGCACTACCAGAATTTAGACCCGGGGCTTTCGGATTCGGCTATCCTGGCATCCTTGATGCATTATCCTGCCGAGGGCGGCAACCTATTCAGGGCAATGGACAGCATTGTCAACCTGTTGCGCCATGAGCGGGGCAATGTCGATGCCCTCCGCTTCCTTATCCACTTGGCAGGTGACTTTTATTGCCCCATGCATTTGGGCCATTTTGAAGATCTTGGAGGCAATACTATTCAGTTTGAATGGTTCAAACAGCCCTACAATCTGCATCGTTTGTGGGACGAGGGCATCATAGTGGCAGTGGGTTACAGCTATAGTGAATATGCTGGACGCCTTGAAGATGTATTTGGCAAGCAGAAGAAAGCCATACGCCGCATGACCAAAGGGGAATTGCTGTTGCACAATTACAATCTTGTTCAGCAAATATATGCTTACCAGGATGAGTGGAACGGGAACCCGTATGTTTATGTGTATCACTTTGCCCCGGCCATGGAGTGGCAGCTCTATGTTGCAGGCATACGGTTGGCCAAGCTCCTCAACGAATTGTATGGATAATGAAAAAGAGAGTCGGCAATGAACTGCTGCCGACTCTCTTTTTTTTCATTTATTGACTGGGTATCATACCTCGGCTTTTACCTGCTCGGCCAGTTCGTTGGCGCGGGATTCGGTGTGGGCTTCGCTGTAGATGCGGATGATGGGTTCGGTGTTGCTTTTGCGCAGGTGTACCCAGCCGTCCTCGAAGTCGATTTTCACCCCATCGATGGTGGTGACTTTGCAGCCGGGTATGGCGTTGTACTTGTCGGCCAGCCGTTTCAGAAGGCCGTCTACATCCATGCCGGCGGTGAGGTCAATGCGGTTTTTGGAGATGATGTAGTCGGGGTAGGTTTTGCGCAGCTCGCTTGCTTTCAAGCCGCGTTTGGCCAGGAGGGTGAGGAAGAGGGCGACTCCCACCAGTGCGTCGCGGCCGTAGTGCAGCTCGGGGTATATGACGCCTCCGTTGCCCTCGCCGCCTATGACGGCGCCGGTCTGGCGCATGAGGGTGGTGACATTCACTTCGCCTACGGCGGCTGCATTGTACTCGCACCCGGTATAGTTGTGGGTCACATCGCGCAGTGCACGGGAGGAGGAGAGATTGGAAACGGTGTTGCCTGGAGTGTGCTGCAGCACGTAGTCGGCAACGCTGACGAGGGTGTATTCCTCACCGAACATGTCGCCGGTTTCGCAAACCAGAGCCAAGCGGTCGACGTCGGGGTCTACCACGACGCCCAGGTCGCAGCGGTTGTCGCGTACGACGCGCGAGATGTCGGTAAGGTTTGCCGGAATGGGTTCGGGGTTGTGTGCAAAATGGCCGGAGGGGTCGCAGTTAAGCTCTACTACCTCTTTTACGCCCAGGGCACGCAGCAGTTTGGGGATGGCTATGCCGCCTGTGGAGTTGACGGCGTCCACGGCCACTTTGAAGTTTGCTTTGCGAATGGCTTCGGTGTCGACAAGCGGTAGGGCAAGCACGCGCTCTATGTGGTGCTCGATTGTAGTGTTGTCTTCGGTTACCTGTCCCAAGTTGTCGACTTCGGCGTAGTTTAGCTCTTCGCTCTCTGCCAGGCGGAGCACTTCTGCCCCCTCGGCGGCATCGATGAATTCGCCGCGGGCGTTAAGCAGTTTCAGGGCATTCCAGTGTTTGGGGTTGTGGCTGGCGGTGATAATGATGCCGCCGTCGGCGTGTTTGTCTATCACGCTCATCTCGGTGGTGGGGGTGGTGGAGAGGCCGGTTTCTATCACATCGATGCCCATGCCTTGCAGTGTACCCACTACCAGGCGGTCGACCATGGCTCCTGACAGGCGTGCATCGCGACCTACCACGAGGGTGAGACGTTTGCCAGAGTTGCGTTGTTGCAAGAATGTGGCGAAAGCCGACGTGAATTTCACCACGTCGAGGGGACTCAAGCCGTCGCCCGGCTTGCCGCCGATGGTACCCCGAATTCCTGAAATAGACTTAATCAGACTCATAGTTATCTTTTTTTGTTATTATCTGAATGATAAGTGCCCTTTTAGGGGCATCTTTGTTCGCTTAACGTGGTTTGCCTGTTATTATTGCATGCGGAATAAAAAAGTTGCTTGTAGATTCAACCTCGAAGTGCAACACTGTTGTGCAAAGATAGCAAGAATTTTTGTTTTGGCGAAGAAAAGTCCAGAAGTTTTCTTGGCCGGAGGTTGATTTCAGTCTGGACGTATAGGATGTAAAC
>Ga0310697_10000855_pt1 | contig 38348 bp, 27 predicted proteins | sample 172DNAGHGlowgp2_FD_203883 | JGI IMG/M metagenome (GOLD analysis project Ga0310697, IMG submission 203883) | Sheep rumen microbial communities from Palmerston North, Manawatu-Wanganui, New Zealand - 1728 DNA GHGlow gp2 (v2) (version 2) | ecosystem: Host-associated > Mammals > Digestive system >...
AAACGTACTTGGTTGCGGAGTTCAGCATGGAAACACCCAGAAGTATCGTGGTGTTGAAATGGATATGACCCTGCTTCCAAAGATTAAGGTTGACATCGTAGTAAGCGAAGTTCCTGTTGATCTTGTAATCACAGCTGCCAAGGAAGTTCTTTACACTGGCCACATCGGAGATGGAAAGATTTTTGTATACGATGTTCAAAATGTTGTAAAGGTTCGTACCGGAGAAGAAGGATATGAAGCACTTCAGGACTAATTAAAACCAGGGGGCTAACTGCCCCCTACCCACCCCTTCCATAACAAAATTTTAATATCTTTACCTAAAAATCAATGTTATATTTATAATATGCAATATAGAAACGACAAACACGGGGAACCGATTTCTCTTTTAGGATTCGGCTGCATGCGCTTTACAACAAGCATGGGCGCAATAGATATTGATAAGGCAGAAAAAGAAATACTGGAAGCTTACAATGCAGGAGTAAATTATTTTGATACAGCCTACATGTATTCGGGCAGCGAGTCGGCACTTGGTACAATTTTCAAACGCAACAATATGCGAGAAAAGGTTAAGATTGCTACAAAGCTTCCTCAGTATCTTGTAAAAAGCCCGGGAGCAATTGACCGTTTTTTTAATGAAGAACTTTCGCGGCTACAGACCGATTATGTTGATTATTATTTCATGCATTTTCTGACCGACATTGCTGCCTGGGAAAATCTTAAAAAAAATGGGATCATCGAATGGATTGCACAAAAAAAGAAAGCTGGTGCAATCCGCAATATTGGATTTTCCTTTCATGGCGACACCAAAATGTTTTTAAAGATCCTTAACGATTACGACTGGGATATTTGTCTTGTTCAATATAATTATCTTGATGAATTTGCTCAGGCAGGTCGGCGCGGTGTTGAAGAAGCACATAAAAAAGGAATTCCAGTTTTAATAATGGAACCTCTGCGCGGTGGTAAGCTTGTAGATCTGCTGCCCGAAAATGCAAAAAAAATGATAAAAGAAAATCCACGTGGTTGGAGTCCGGCAGAATGGTCCTTCCGCTGGCTTTTTAATCAGGAAGCAGTAACCTGCGTTCTTAGCGGAATGAATTCTACACAAATGATTCAGGAAAACTGTCGTGTTGCAAGCGAAGCAAAAATCGGAGACTTTACAAAAGAAGATTTTGAATTTATTGATAAAATCAAAAAGGAAATTAATTCAAAGCTCAAGGTAAATTGTACTGCCTGCCGTTACTGCATGCCTTGTCCTAAAAATGTTGATATTCCTGCAATCTTCCGCTGCTATAACGAAATGTATTCAGAAGGAAAAATGTCCGGTCGTTTTGAATTTGCTCAGACTGTAGGTTTACGAAAACAAAATGCCACTGCAAGTCAGTGTATTAATTGCGGTAAATGCGAAACTCATTGTCCACAAAAGATTCCTATCCGCGAAGAGTTGAAAAAAGCAGATAAAGCCCTGCGGCCCTGGTATTTCAAAATTGGAATTGCGGTGGCGAAGGCCTTTGTGCTTAAAAAATAATGCCTCTGAAAAACTGGATCAGATAAGCCGCAATAAGTCCTGTCGACATGTATGGAATAAAAGGAAATTTTTTGTAACCGATTTTTTTATTTTCAACACATAGAGCCAGAAGACTTTCAATTGCAAGACAAACCCAAAGCATTATTGGATGGAGAAAAAGTCCCTGAAAAAATCCAAACCATACATCGGCGGGTCCAAGTTTGTTTTTTGTAATTTTACGAATAGCAAAGTAAATGGTGCCCATAATCATGCTTGAAATTATAAAAATCCACATTTCCCGGCGGGCAAAAATAATGTGACAGATAAGGGCACAGAAAATCGAGGCCCACTGAATATACACCCCTACTTCCATGCGTTTTATATCCTGCACCGAAAGGATTATTGAAAAAATGAGGATTATTGCAAAGGAGATAATATGGTAGAGGGTCATGGTGTAATTATATCAGAGATTCCTCGTCATTGCGAGCGCAGTGCGGCAATCCACATATTTGAAAACCCTTGTGTTACATAGATTGCCACGTCGCTACGCTCCTCGCAATGACGTCTTTATTGACAAAATTCCGTCATAGGAGTATAAATAAAACATCGGCAAAGAGGTCGTAGATATCGGTTCGAAACATCGAATCGCTGTCTACGACCTCTTTTTTATTTTAACTTTGGAGGAAAAGGGAACCGTTATTTTTTTGAAAAAGGAAGATTCTAAAAAATTGCTCCAAGTTTTCGCAATTTTTTTTTAACGAATCTCCTATCAACCGCCTGAACATTTTAAGGTAGAAACCTAAAATTGCTTCACAGCGGTTCAGCAATTTTTTAACGGTTTCTGCTATAAGAGTATGTGTGGTTTCGTCGGATGTTTTGATTTAAACAGTGGCAGCGTGTCAATTGCAGAAGGTTTAAAAGAAGAACTTCGTGCACAGGTTTTGGAAATGAGCAAACGCATTCGTCATCGTGGTCCGGATTGGAGCGGCGTTTATACAGGCAATAATGCAATCTTGAGCCATGAACGTCTTTCTATCGTTGACCCTTTAAGCGGCAAACAGCCACTCGTCAGCGATGATGAAAAAATAATTCTTGCAGCAAACGGCGAAATCTACAACCACAAAGAAATCCGTGCAAAGTTTGAAGGCACTTATAAGTTCCGAACCGGCAGTGACTGCGAAGTTATCATTCCTCTTTATAAAAAATATCGCGAGACAGGTGACTTTACAAAAATGATAGAAGAGCTTTCCGGTATTTTTGCCTTTGCTCTTTACGACAGCGAAAACGATGTATATCTTATTGCCCGCGATGAAATTGGTGTAATTCCCTTGTATCAGGGCTGGGACAAAGCAGGCCGCTATTATGTTGCAAGCGAGCTCAAGGCTCTTGAAGGCGACTGTCAGACAATTGAAGAGTTTCCTAATGGAAGTTATCTTTATTCGGGTGTCGGAACTTCTGGTCGCCCTTCGACCCCTTCGACAGGCTCAGGGACCACGGGGACTACAGGACCAGTTCGCTGGTACAAACGTGACTGGGAATCATATGATGCTGTAAAAGCTGCTCCAAAGGCTACTGACGATAAAGGAGAAGTAATCAATCCTGCAGTTATTGAAAAAGTTCGCAACGGACTTGAAGCAGCAGTAAAAGCTCAGTTGATGTCCGATGTTCCATACGGTGTTCTCTTGAGTGGTGGACTCGACTCATCTATCATCGCTGCAGTTACTCAAAAATACAGCAAAAAGCGTGTTGAAAGTGACAGTAAAGAAGCAGCCTGGTGGCCTCAGCTCCACTCTTTTGCAGTTGGACTCGAAGGTTCTCCGGATCTTATTGCCGCAAAAAAAGCCGCAGATTATATTGGAACTGTTCACCACGAAGTTCACTTTACAATTCAGGAAGCTCTGGATGCCTTACCAGATGTAATTTATCATATCGAAACTTACGATATTACAACCGTTCGTGCCTCTACCCCAATGTATCTTCTTGCCCGCGTAATCAAATCTATGGGAATTAAAATGGTTCTTTCGGGAGAAGGAAGTGACGAGCTTTTTGGCGGCTACCTTTATTTCCACAAAGCACCAAACGCTCAGGAATTCCACGAAGAACTTGTACGAAAAATGAGCAAACTTCATTTGTATGACTGCCTGCGCGCAAACAAATCTCTTATGGCCTGGGGTGTAGAAGGACGAGTACCTTTCCTCGATAAAGACTTTATTGATATTGCCATGGGCTTGAACCCAAGTGACAAGATGAACATCCGCCTGCCGGACCCTTCGACAAGTTCAGGGTCCGCACGCCAACGCATGGAAAAATGGATTTTGCGTAAGGCATTTGAAGACCTTCTTCCGGAAAGTATCTGCTGGCGCCAGAAGGAACAATTCTCAGACGGCGTAGGCTACAGCTGGATTGATACTCTTAAAAAGATGACAGAAGAAAAAGTAAGCGATGCAGAATTTGCCCGCAGAGAAAACCGCTTCCCTGTAAATCCTCCAAAAACAAAGGAGGAATACTTCTACCGCGAAATCTACAGCCGTCTTTTCCCAAGTGACTCTGCCGCCCGCTGTGTCCCTCACGAAGCCGGAGTTGCCTGTTCAACAGCAAAAGCCCTTGAATGGGATGCCGCCTGGAAAAATATGGACGAACCATCTGGCCGCGCCATTGCCGGAGTACACGACAAGGCCTACTAAAAAGGCTCATAAATACAGCAATCAATATCTTGAAATCTCCTTGTATTTGCTTTAGTGTGAATAAAAGGAGATTTTTTTTATGAAGGTACTTTTAGTAAACGGCAGCCCCCGCCCAAAAAGCAACACACTGCTTGGCCTGGAAGAAATGCAGAAAATTTTCAATGAAGAAGGGATTGAAACAGAAATTTATAATATAGGCAACAAAGATATCCGCGGATGTATTGCCTGCAATCAGTGCAGCAAGCTTGGACACTGCGTTTTTGATGATCAGGTAAATGAATTTGCCGCTAAGTTTGAAGCCGCCGACGGACTTGTAGTGGGAACTCCTGTTTATTATGCCGCCCCAAATGCAACAGTTCAGGCTTTTTTACAGCGCCTTTTCTACAGCAGTCATTTTGACAAAACAATGAAGGTAGGCGCCGGATTTGTCTGTGCCCGCCGTGGAGGAACAACAGCTTCTTTTGATGTTGTGAACAAATTTTTCACAATAAGCGGAATGCCAGTTGCATCAAGCCAGTACTGGAACAACATTCATGGAGGCGCTCCAGGAGAAGCCCTTCAGGACGAAGAAGGTATGCAGGTTCTGCGCGTACTTGCCCGCAATATGAGCTTTTTGATTAAATCAATCGCACTTGGCAAAGAAAAATTTGGACTTCCGGCAAAAGAAGATCACCTTTGGACTAATTTTATTTAAAGCTCCACCTATGCACCCTATTCATATCACTGGGTGCATTCATTAATCCTCTATATTAAATCTCCCCTCAAAAAAATTGACTTTAGAAAATAATAAGAATATACTTTAACAATAATAGGAGGAGTATTTATGCTTAAAAAAGTATCACTATCTATTCTAATCATTTTTTCTTTTATATTCGCATTTTCATGTAAACATAATTCAAATAATGGTGATGGCGCCAAATCTAAAGTCATTACAGTGCCAAAATTAAGTCCTGCTGCAGGTGACTATGTAGAAGGATTTAAGACAATTACAATCAGTATTGACGATGCTGATCTGGAAATCTTCTACACAACAGATGGTTCAGAGCCAACAAATTATTCGAACCATTATACAGAACCATTTACAATCATTGGTTCTAAAACTGTTCGCGCTGTTGCCTATTACGGAGACAAAAAAGGCCCCGTAGTTTCCAGTTCCTATAATCTTAATGCAGGTAAAAGCCAAAGTCAGCTTGGAGTTGTTACAGGTGTTATTGGGCTGGCCTCTAACTTTAATAAGGTAATAAAAGATGCCCTTGCAAAAGATACAATCTATATTTATTCAGATGATCTACCAGGCAGGGTATTACAAAGCACAGTTGGGGATTCTTTTTATATTGATGGTCTTGATACCGCAAAAAGCTACTCCTTCTATTTTTCAAATAAAGCACCAGGCACAGTAATTGGAGCCCGTGCTGCAGAAGTTCAGAATGACAGCTATGGAAATCCTATTGTTTCTGTAAAAGTTTCGGATGTTACTCCAAAAGAAGGTTCCGGATTAAATCTTTCAACAGTAGAATTAAAACCAACCGGAACAATCAAAGGTAAAGCAAAAAGATTTTCAGAAAATGGTAGCGAAGAAGCAGATAATTCAGGCATTACAGTATTTATCCCGGGAACCTCTTTTGCAGCCTACACTGCTTCTGATGGTTCATTCACAATGACAGGTGTTCCTCAGGGACTTCATACAATCCGCGCCATGTATTCGGGCTACACATATTCAGAACAAGAAAACATATTGCTTTCTGCAACTTCAGACACAACACCAGTAGCAGATATAGCAGAAGACTTTTCTCTATATTATGCAAACGGAACAGTAAAAGGTTCGGTTTTCTTAAGCGATGATCCAATTGATTTATCTGGTGTAGATGTAATTCTTTCAGATGCAACTAATTCTCATTCATATTCAGCAGCAACAACAACAGCAGGAACCTGGACAATTAATAATGTCGTACCGGGAACTTATAGTATTGAATTTAATAAATCAGGTTATGTAAGTCAGGTTTTGAATGACATTATTGTAACTGGTGCAAAAATTTCTTCAGTAAATCAGGTTGTTTTATATGAAAATGGCGGTTCCATTTCTGGTTCTGTTACAGTTTCTGCTACCAATAACTACTCAGGAATAAGCATTATTGCAAAGAGTGATTCTAAACAGAAAAGCTATTATGCATTAACAGACATCAATGGAAACTTCAAATTTGATTCTATAGCAGCCGGAACATACACAGTTACAGCAACATATCCGGGCTATAAGAGTGAAATCAGAACAGACGTAATTGTAGAAATTGGAAGAGACACAGATATCGGTCTTTTCTCAATTTCTGAAAAAGCTACCTATTCAATTACAGGTTCCTGCGTTCTTGCAGGCATGGACAGCGGTTTTGAAGGAACAAATGTATTACTTCAAAGCACAACTGATCAATCTATTAAAAAATCAACAACAACAAACACAGAAGGTGTTTATACAATTCCAGATGTAGAGGTAGGACTTTACGTTCTTACATTCAGCAGATCCGGCTTTATCACAGACAGTTCTGTATCAGTTAATGTAGGTTATACAGCTGTCACAGTTGTAGATACCATAGCTTTGCAGACAAATGCAGGTACAGTAACAGGAAATGTAACCCTTGAATCTGCAGAAACAAACGAAGGAATTAATATTCTCATAAAATCAGAAAAAGACAGTTCTTTATCATATACAACAGTAACAGATAGTAAAGGTCATTATGCAGTTGCCGGAATTGCACCTGGAACTTACCGGGTACAGGCAACAAAAAGCGGCTATAACACAGGCATCTCTGATCCTTTTGTTGTTTCCAGTGGTACCGTATCCTCCCCTTCAGATATGATTCTTGCAATCAGTCTGCGTTCTTTATATGGTTCTGTTGTTCTTGAAGGTCGTCAGGATAACACCGGAGTTCGCATTACAGCTACAAAAACAACCAAAACTACAGAAATTTATAGTGCACTTTCTAACAAAGAAGGTTTTTATGCATTAAGCGGCATGACACCTGGCGACTACATTCTTTCTTATTCATTTGAAGGCTACCGTTCTTTCACAAGTTCTTCAGTTTCATTGAGCAGTGATTCTTCACTGAATCTTGATGAAGTTTCTCTTGTTAAAGCTACTGGAAAAATCAGCGGAATTGTAAATCTTGAAGGCTGTACAAATCATTCGGGCATTACAGTAACACTTGTTGGAACAGATTATTCTTATACAACAGAAGAAAATGGTGCATATGAGTTCTCTGTACCAAGCGGCAACTACCCAGGAGGCCTTCGTTTTGAAAAAGAAGATTTCCAGCTTACCGCAAAAGCAGAAACAATACCGGTATTAACAGATTCTACTTATGGTGTTCTTACTGTTGAAATGAAAGCAATTGCAAATACAGTTAAAGGTATTACAACTCTTGCAGGAACAGAAGATGCCAGTGGTATTACAGTAACAGTTGACGGTCTGGATTCAACAAAATATAAGTTTGTTACAGACTCTACAGGAAGCTGGCAGATTGATCATATTCCAATTGGATATCAGACAATAAGATTCTCTAAAGTGAATGTACCTGATGTAACCTGCGAAATTGATGTAATTCCATGTGAGTTTATTGATATTGGCTCTCTTGAAATGATTCCTGACTCTGCAACATTAAAAGGAAATGTTTTCTTAGATGGCATGAGCGACAACGCAAACATCACAATTACAGTTACAACAAAAGACAAGGATGATGTTGTTGTTAAAACAACAAGTGATGGAGCCTTTACTGCAACAAATATTCTTGCAAGCGGTTCTCACACAATTACCTTCAGTAAGGAAGGATGGGTAAGCCAGAGCATAACAATTTCTGATTTTGTACCACTCCAGGAACGTGTAATTGGTACAAACCGTGAATATGTTCTTAAAGATACAACAGCACCTGCATGGGACAAAATTCCAGTTACAATTAACAGCGGTGCAAATTTCACAAACAACACAAAGCTTCATGTTGACTTAAGCCCTGTAGAAAAAGGAAGCGGCATTGAAAAAATGTCTGTACAGATAACACGTACTATAGACGGAAACACAGGCAGTATGTATCCAAGTACCTACAACTGGCAGGATTATCAGATTGGCTTTGATTTTGACTTGAAAGATCTTCCAGATCAGTATATCGGTAACGGAACTTACACTCTTTACATTGCATTAAAAGATAAGAGCGGAAATATTTCCGAAAAAGCAAACAAATCAATTACAATCACAGATCTTGTTACATCTTTGAGCGGTGTTCTTACCGGAGACAAGCTGCACCTTACAGAAGAATGCAGCCCATACATTGTAGAAGCCGATTGTCTTGTAAGCGAAGGTGATACTCTTGTTATTGAACCAGGCACGGAAGTTAGGTTTGCCAGCGGGCTAACTGAAAATGGTGAAACAAAATTATATTCAATTAGTGTAAGTGGTTCTATAGTAGCCCGAGGTACAAAAGAAAAGAAGATTTTGTTTACTAAGACAGAGAATAATGTTGGTATAACAGATGACAATGGTTATTGGGATAATTCTGGAAATTATATCTCGAAAAAAACAACTTATTACTGGAATGGTATTGCAATAAATGGAGGCTCTGTAACTACTGAGAATACATATAATTATGTTTCTGGTAATATTATGGTGTATTGTGAGTTTAAGTATGCAAATACACCTCTTACAGTAAAGACTGGAGCATATATTAATAAGTGTAATTTCCATGATTGTAAAAATTCTATATATGTTAGTAATGCAGCATTGGTTTTTATAAACAATATCGTAGATAATGGTTTAAGTTTGTCTCCTGAATATCAAACTGTATTCATTATTAATAATTTAATAAGAAACTCTTGTAGTTTTTGGAGTGTTTATACACAAGGCTCTATATTTACGAATAATACTATTGAGAATGCGAACATTGATATTGGCTATTTAAATAATACCACAATTCAGAACAATGATTTTGTTAGTTCATATATCAGCGTTAGCAACAAAGGATATCTTCCAATAGTCTCAAATAATAATTTTACAGATTGTCCAAATCCAATTATTTCTACCACAGAAAGTTATCAATCAGGTTTTTCTTATAATTTTACCCATAATTATTGGGGAGATGCTCAAACCCAGGAATTAGAAAGCAAAGGAAATTCTGCCAATATTTCCTTTATCTCCGATTATTACGACAACTTTAACTATGCACGCATTGATTATTCCAACTGGGCAAACGAACCCTTTGATAATTGTGGTTATTCAGAAACAGGCTTTATTACATTTGCTTATTCTGTAAATGGATATGATTTTACTTCCGGCTATTATCCAGAAAACACAGACAACACTCTATCAATAGAAATAAATCCTCAATACCATGAATACCCAATTACACAAATGCGAATTGCTCAAAGTTATGAAGAGTTAAAAGATTCATCATGGGTGGCTTATACAGAAAATACAAGTTTTACTGTAAATAAATCAAAACTTGTAAATAATGCAGCAACAATTTATGTACAGATAAAAGACAGTAAAGGAAATACTTCGTCTGCAATATGTCATAATATACCTTATGATACACCAGTTTGTTCTTTCTCTATAGAAGATGGAACTACATTTGGTGCAACAACAAAAAAACAGGAAGTTCTTTGCTCCGCAACAGATTTGTGTAATATAACAGCCTACACTATATCGATTGATGGAAGCAAGGTAGACAGCTATTCAAGTAATTCTTATGGCACATATTATGCTTCTACTTATTCTCTTCCTCTTGCATATATGGCAAGCGGTACTCATACATTAAAAATGACTGCTACCGATAGTGCCGGCAATACTGGCGAAAAGTCAATTTCCTTTACAATTAACCGTAACTTCTCAGAATCAAGTGTAAAAGATATCTGTTACAACAGCACAACTGGACAATTATACAAAGATGCAAATACCCTTCATTTGTGGCATCTGGACAATGATGGCAAAGAAGACTCCGGAACATCAGAGATATCTGGTTATACCCATACAAATGGTGGTTTTGAAGGCTCTGCTTCATATTTAAGAGGTTCAGTTCCTCTGAGCATAAGTACAAATGCATTTACTGTAGAATTCTGGACTAGAGGAAATAATCATATTGGAATAGCTAAGGAATCCGTTTTATATGTTGATAATTCTTATTATAATGAAACATCTTATAATAATGACATGTATCATAATTATAAGAATTCAGAAGATATTTCTTCATCCTATTGCGGTTCCTCATCCTCTGCCCGCTCTCGTGGAGATGATCAATGGCACTATTGGGCTTATACATACGATGGAACATACTGCGCAATATACTGTGATGGAGTTTGTGTTTCTTACAATGATGGCTATACACACACATTAAATTCAAATAACAATGATTTGCGAATTGAAGCAAATTGCATAATCGACGAACTTAGAATCTCAAACAAAGCACGTTCTGCAGATGAAATTAATTCATACTACAAAACTGCAAAACCAATTCTTGATGCAAACACGGGCTCTCTTGAAGCCATAGTATACTAGGAGGATGAGTTATGAAAACAATTTTAAAATATTTATTTAATACTTTATTGACTCTTTGTTTATTTTTTGTAATTTCATGTTCAGATACGGTAAATTCAAATACGGATACAGAAGATCTGGATCAAGGCATTACAAGTGTCAAAATGTTTGTTCCGGACTATTATTTAATAGCAGAGCAAGAAAGTAATCGTGCAATTGCACCGCAAACAGCAAGTGCACGATTGTGCTATCTTGTAAATGGAAACTGGGTTGGTATTAATACCGTAAACCTTGATACTGCCACAAAAACTCCGGTAACAAATGCCCCACAAGGTTTTTCCGGCTCAATGTATACTTTCTCCTTCAGCGGAGTTCCTCTTGGTTCGTATGCCGCCGGGAACTTAAAAATTGAATTAAGAGACTCATCAGATAGTGTAATTACTTCCGGAACAAATGCAACAGCAGTTACTATTACAAAAGACAGCCCAGCCAGCACAACCTTTTATACAGTTCCAGAAACAAGCGGAGCAAATGCAGGAAATCTTAATTCCGGAGAAATGAAATTCTCACGGGCTGCTCTGGTAGAGGGTGTAACCTATAATATTGTTTTAACTTCAAGCGGAGATTATCCCGATTTAGTTCTTTTTGGAAGTGACGGAAAGATTACAAAATATTATGCTGTTGATTCTCAAAATCAGGCTAGTATTGCTTTGACAGTAGATTCAACAGATGTATATTTCCTTGGCTTATGGGCAGATGACGGTAATGACATAGCCCGCTATACCCTGAATTTTGATTTTGGACAGGGAACACAAATAAACGGAGTTCTTACAGGTGCAAATCTTCACTGGACTAAAGAAAACAATCCTTATATTGTAAATGGAAACCTGCTTGTAGAAGAAGGCTCCGAACTTTCAATTGATGAGGGTGTCATTGTCCAGTTCACAGGTAATTACTACCTTAAGGTTACTGGAACAATTAGTGCCCTAGGCTCCAAAGAGGATCCTATTATTTTTGTTCAGTCCGGAGACAATCTGAATACCTGGGCTGGTATAATAATTGACAGTTCTACAAGCTTGAATCTCGAAAACACATATAATTATGTTTCTGGAAACAGATTAAGCAACTGTATGGTAATTGGAGCTGATACTCCTCTTAAATTAAACAGTGCAACCTATGTAGATAGTTGTACCTTCACTGGTAATTCTGAGCAGTTATCTATAAACAGCAGTTCTATTGTTATTAATAATATTATTGACAATGGTTTATATTCTAATAATGGCTCAATAATTATTAACAACATTATTAAAAGATACATATTTGCTGCTGGATATTCATCATTCATAAATAATACAATAACAAATGCTCCTATCAGCTTATATGATACATTTTTCGATTCAAATACCATAACTTCCTGCTCAATACAATTCAATTGTTATTATACACCATGCCTTACTTACAATACTTTTTCTGGTTACAATGATATCATATTAAATACTTCAGATTGTCCATATGCAAATCGTAAATCTTTCAACTTCACTGGAAACTACTGGGGCCAGGTTCAAACAGCCGAAATTGAATCAAAACTTGGTTCAAATGTTCCGGATGATGAAAAAGATTACAACATGTCTTTCTTTACCGATTACTATGATAACTTTGAATATACAAAAATTGATTTCAGCAACTGGGCAACAGAACCAATAGAAGGAACTGGTTATCTTGGAGACGGATTTATAGCATTTGATTATACAATTAACGGTTATAACTTCAGTAATAGTGGTTATTACCCGGAAAGTACAAGTCCAGAATTGAATATTGTTGTAAATCCTAAATATCATGCAAACAGCATTTCTGGTATCAGGATTGCACAGAGCCTTTCTCAATTAAAAGAAACTTCATGGGAAACATACACTGCAAGCCAGACATTTACTGCTAATTTGAATAATCTTATCGATGGACTTGCAACAATTTATGTTCAATTAAAAGACAGCAAAGGCAATATTTCATCTCCAGTTATGCATGAAGTGCCTTTTGACAAACCTCTTGTTACACTTTCAATTGCAGATGGAACAGAATATTCAAATGCTACCAGTTCTGTAACATTGAATTATGGCGCTACAGATAAAGGAAATCTTACACAATATGAACTATATATAGATGACAGAAAAGTCTCATCATATGAATCATCAAGCGGTTGGGGAAAAAATTATTCAAACTCATATTCAATCGCTTTAGCATATATGCCTAGTGGAAATCATAAAGTAAAATTGAATTTCTGGGATTCTGCCCGAAATCTTGATTCCAAAGAGATAACATTCAAAATAAATCACAATGTAGATACCAGCATCTATTCTGGAACTTCTTATGATATTTCTACAGGCCAGCTGCTAAAAGACCAGAATACTCTTTATTTATGGCATCTAGACAGCAATGGAAACGAAGTTAGTGAAGAAAGTTCTCTTGTATTATCAAATTATTCTGCAGTTACCGGAGGTTTAGGTGGATATTCAAAGGGCATTTCCACTAGTAATACGATTCCATTAGAATTAGACAATGCCTTTACTATAGAACTCTGGCGAAAAGGCGACGGTTCACCTTCGATATCAAAATCTAATGTATTTAGCATTAGTTATTCATATTTCTATCGTTATTATCTAACAGCTAGCGGATCAATAAATAATGATTATACAACTTATAGTTATGTAACTGATTCTAACTGGCACTACTGGAGTTATGTATATGGTGGAACATATCTTGCTATTTACTGTGACGGAATTCTTATAAGTTATAGAGATGGTTTAACCCAATCTCTAAATACAAATGATAATAAATTATACATAAGTATTTCCGACAACCTCGACGAACTTCGCATTTCCAACATAGCCCGTTCGCCAGACGAAATTGCTGCATACTACAATGCTGCCAAATCGTTAATTGTGGAATAATTACTACTTGACTTATTCTGCAAAAATTCATTATTATTAAAGAACAAACGGCAAAGAGGTCGTAGAGCTTATTTCGTAAATTTGCGAGATAAGGTCTACGACCTCTTTGTTTTTTTTATCTCAAAGCTGGCAATGGGGCCGCGTGTACAGGAATGGTCGTACCTGTGCATGCGGCCCTTTTGCTTTATCTGGAGCAGGAAAAATGAAAACATTGTACGAATCTAGTTTTGAACATGATGCATGTGGAATCGGAGCTGTAGTTAATATCGACGGAAGCAAATCGCATAAAATTGTTGATAACGCGCTTACTATTGTAGAAAAGCTCGAACACCGTGCCGGTAAAGATGCAAGTGGCGAAACTGGAGACGGTGTTGGTATTCTTGTTCAGATTAGCCATGATTTTTTTAAGAAGGCCGCCGCAGATTTAATTGGAAGCCTTGAAGAAAGGGAGTATGGTATAGGAATGTTCTTTTTTCCGACCCCTTCGACAAGCTCAGGGACCGCAGGGACCGCTGAAAGTGAAAAAGCTCGTTTTGAAAAGTGCTGTGCTGCAGAAGGCCTTAAGCTCCTTGGATGGCGCGAAGTTCCTGTAAATGCAGACGTTCTTGGTAAAAAAGCACGCGACTGTATGCCTAGCATCTGGCAGGCATTTATTGAAAAGCCTAAGGATTGCGAAAAGGGACTTGAGTTTGACCGCAAGCTTTATATTCTCCGCCGTGAATTTGAAAATGCCCCTTCGACAAGCTCAGGGACCACGGGCAAAACCTACGTTTGTTCTTTGAGCAGTCGTACAATTGTTTATAAGGGAATGTTCCTTGTACACGAGCTCCGCACGTTCTACAGTGATCTTCAGTCACCAGAATATGCTTCTGCACTTGCAATCGTTCATTCACGCTTTAGTACAAACACTCAGCCAAGCTGGCAGCGCGCCCACCCTAACCGCTTTATTGCACATAACGGCGAAATTAATACAATCCGCGGAAACGTTGACCGTATGCTTGCCCGCGAAGAAACAATTCATTCAACAAAAATCTCTGATGGCGACATGTCAAAAATCCTTCCTGCGGTAGATACAAGCGGTTCCGACTCTGCAATGCTAGATAACACTCTTGAGTTCCTTTTGATGAACGGAGTTCCCCTTCCACTTGCAGTTATGATGTGTATCCCAGAGCCATGGAAGCACGACGACAATATGCCGGTCTTAAAAAAAGATTTTTACCACTACTGGGCAACCATGATGGAAAGCTGGGATGGTCCTGCAGCCATTCTCTTTAGCGACGGAGACCTGCTTGGTGCAACTCTTGACCGCAACGGACTTCGCCCAAGCCGCTACTACATCACAAAGGACGGCATGCTCATTTTGTCGAGCGAAGTTGGCGTTCTTGATATTCCTGAAGAAAACATAAAAATCAAATCACGTCTGCAGCCCGGACGTATTCTTCTTGTTGATACTGTTCAGAAAAAAATCATCAGCGATGAAGAATGTAAAAACGAATATGCAAAGCAGTATCCTTACGGCGAATGGCTTGATATGAATCTTGTTCATCTTGCCGACCTTAAGATTCCAAATAAAAAGATTCCTGTTCACACACAGCATGAACGAAACATTTTGTACCGTGCCTTTGGCTGGAATTATGAAGATGTAAACGAGATGGTTCTTCCCCTTGCAAAGAACGGTGTTGAACCAACAGCAAGTATGGGTGTAGATACTCCTCTTGCAGTAATGAGCGAAAAACATCAGAGTCTCTTCAGATATTTTAAGCAGCTCTTTGCCCAGGTTACAAATCCTCCAATCGACAGTCTGCGCGAAAAAATTGTTACAGATACAACAGTTTATGTAGGAAAGGATGGAAACATCTTAGAGCCAATTGCAAAGAACTGCCGCGTGCTCGAAATTAATAATCCTATTCTTACAGGTACCGACCTTATAAAAATTGCAGCGCTCAATTCAAACGGGCTTAAAGCCAAAACACTTTCTATTCTTTTCCCCGTGGTCCCTGAGCCTGTCGAAGGGCCTCAAGGTTTAGCTTCTGCTTTAGACAATCTCTTCTCACAAATCGACGCCGCTTATTCCCAAGGCTGCAACATCATCATTTTAAGTGACCGTGGAGTTGACCGCACTCATGCTGCCATTCCTGCAATTCTGGCTGTTAGTGCTGTAGAACAATATCTCATCAGAACAAAAAAACGTACCGCAGTTTCCATCATTCTGGAATCTGCCGAAGTCCGCGATGTTCATCAGGCGGCAATGTGTTTGAGTTATGGTGCCCGTGCAATCAACCCATATCTTGCCCACGAAGCAATTGCAGAGCTCATTGACCAGAAGCTCTTGGACAAGGATTATCACACAGCAATTGACGATTACAACAAGGGAATCATAAACGGCATTGTAAAGATTGCTGCAAAAATGGGAATCTCTACAATTCAGTCTTACCAGAGCGCTCAGATTTTTGAAGCAGTTGGTATTGCCCAGGATGTTATAGAAAAATATTTTACAAATACAGTAAGCCGCGTTGGAGGTGTTGGACTTAAAGAAATAGAAGAGGATGTCCTTTATCATCATGCCCAGGGTTTTGATCCGGCAGGCCTTACAGTAAACGAGCATCTTGATTCTGTTGGAAACCACAAGCTCCGTATGGGACCAACTGCAGAAAGTCATCTTTATAATCCTGACACAATTGTAGCACTTCAGCAGTCTACACGTAACGGAGATTATGAACGCTTTAAGGAATACACAGCCTTAGTTGATTCTAACGACCATCCTCATACCCTGCGAGCAATGCTTGATTTTGATTTTGCAAAAGACGGTGGCATTTCGATTGACCAGGTTGAACCTGTTGAAAAAATTGTTCAGCGCTTTAAAACAGGTGCCATGTCTTACGGATCAATCAGCGAAGAAGCCCACAAGTGCATGGCTGCCGCAATGAATCATTTACATGGAAAGTCAAACTCAGGAGAAGGTGGTGAAAAACCGGAACGCCTTGGAACCGAATATAACAGTGTAATTAAACAGGTTGCAAGCGGACGCTTTGGCGTTACAGAAGAATATCTTTTGAGTGCAAGTGAAATACAAATTAAAATGGCCCAGGGAGCCAAGCCTGGCGAAGGCGGCCACTTACCGGGTAAAAAAGTATACCCATGGATTGCAAAGACTCGTTATGCAACTCCGGGTGTAGCACTTATTTCCCCTCCTCCACATCACGACATTTATTCTATCGAAGACCTTGCACAGCTCATTTACGATTTGAAAAATGCAAACCGTGCAGCCCGCATTAGTGTAAAGCTTGTAAGTGAAGCAGGCGTTGGTACAATTGCCGCAGGTGTTGCAAAAGCAGGTGCTCAGGTAATTTTAATCAGTGGTCACGATGGTGGTACAGGTGCTGCTCCAATAAGCTCTATTCATCATGCAGGACTTCCTTGGGAGCTTGGCCTTGCAGAAACACATCAGACTTTGATTCAAAACGGTTTACGTGGCCGTGTAGTAATAGAAACAGACGGTAAGCTTATGAGTGGCCGTGATGTTGTAATTGCTGCCCTTCTTGGTGCAGAAGAGTTTGGTTTTGCTACAGCACCTCTTATTGCAATGGGCTGTTCAATGATGCGTGTATGCCAGCTTGATACATGTCCATTTGGTGTTGCAACCCAGAATGAAAAGCTTCGTGCTAAGTTCCCTGGCAAACCTGAATATGTAGAAAACTTCATGAAGTTCATTGCTCAGGAAATGCGCGAAATTATGGCTAAGCTTGGAGTTCGCTCTGTTGAAGAACTTTGTGGCCGCACCGATTTGCTTAAGCTCAAGGACAAACAGGGCTTTAAGAGGGCTGATTTAGTTGATATGAGTCGTGTGCTTGCATCTGTGGTCCCTGCGGTCCCTGAGCCTGTCGAAGGGGTCGAAGGGCCAGCAAACCAAAACGCCTGGAAATCTGACCGCTCACTGTTTGACTTTAAGCTTGAAAAAACTGTTGATGAAAAAACTCTTCTTCCTTTGTTTGAAAAAGAAGGAGGGGAAAGCCTTCCCCTCGCTCGCACTACGTTGCTCGCTACCCCTTCTGCGGGGACACCCCGCAACGCCCCGGCATCATCTTCTATCCCAATCCAATCTACTGACAGAACCGTCGGTACAATTCTTGGTAGCGAAATCGAGAAGAAGTATGGCAATTCTTTGGAAGACGACACTTTTGTTGTTAATTTTGCAGGAGGTGCCGGACAGAGCTTTGGTGCCTTTATTCCAAAGGGACTCACACTTCGTCTTACCGGCGATGCAAACGATGCATTTGGTAAAGGCTTGAGCGGCGGTAAGCTTGTAATTAAAAAGCCAGCCGGCTTTGACGGTGACGCTTCTTCAAACATCATCGTTGGAAACGTAGCCCTTTTTGGAGCCACCAGCGGAACTGCCTTTATAAACGGCCTTGCAGGTGAACGCTTCTGTGTACGAAACTCCGGAGCCACAGTTGTTGCCGAAGGCTGCGGAGACCATGGCCTTGAATACATGACAGGCGGTACTGCAGTAATTCTTGGCGGAACCGGTAAGAACCTTTGTGCCGGAATGAGCGGCGGAGTTGCATACGTGCTTGATGAAAATCACGATCTTTACAAACGCCTCAACCACGAGCTTGTAAAGATGTATGCGCTTGATGATGAAACAACAACGCTGCCTCCTTCGACAGGCTCAGGAACCCCTGCCAATGACGAAGACCTTCTTCACTCCCTCATCGAACAGCATGAAAAAGAAACTGGAAGTGAACGTGCAAAAGAGATTCTTGCAGACTGGTCACACTACAAGACCTGCTTTAAGAAAATCATACCAAATGATTACCTTCGCATAATGACAGAAATCTACGCCGAAGAAGCCCAGGGCAAGCAATACGACGAAGCAATACTTGATGCATTCAGAAAGTGTACAGCATAGGAGATATAAATTATGAGCAAACCAACAGGATTCATGGATTATAAAAGAATAGACAATGCAAATGTTCCTCCGCTGGAGCGCATTACAAACTTTAAGGAGTTCCATCCAAAGCTTGATGAAAAAGCAAGACGCGAACAGGCTGCCCGCTGTATGAACTGTGGTGTTCCTATGTGTGGCTCTGCACTCAAGCTCAAAGGAATGGTAACAGGCTGTCCGCTTCATAATTTTATTCCCGAATGGAATGACGCTCTTTATAAGGGTCAGTTTGATATGGCTACCTGGAGACTTTTAAAAACTTCAAGCTTCCCTGAATTTACAGGCCGTGTATGCCCTGCCCTTTGCGAAAAAGCATGTAACTGTGGCAGCCCTGTTGTTAGCGGCCCTTCGACAGGCTCAGGGACCGCGGCTGTTACTGTTCACGACAACGAATTATTTATAATAGAAAAGGCTTTTGAAACAGGCTATATGAAACCCCAGATTCCGGCTAAACGTTCCGGTAAAAAAGTTGCTGTAATTGGTTCTGGTCCTAGTGGTCTTGCAGTTGCCGACTGGCTCAACAGACGCGGCCACAATGTTACAGTTTTTGAACGCGAAGACAAGGCCGGCGGACTTTTGATGTATGGTATTCCTAACATGAAACTTGAAAAATCAATTATCGAGCGACGTGTTAATCTTATGAAAGCCGAAGGAGTTGATTTTGTATTTAATGCCGATGTAGGCCGTTCAACTTCTGCAGGTCATATCTTAAATGAATATGATGCAGTTGCACTTTGCTGTGGAGCAAAAAAAGCGCGGCCATTAAATGCAGCCGGCATAGATACAAAGGGTGTCTTTTTTGCCGTAGATTTTCTTACACGTGTTACAAAATGCGTTATTTCTACAAGCCAGGCTTTGGACAAAATAAAGATGCAGCCGACAAACGGCCAGATTGCCCAGATGCTGCAGGAACGCTATGGCATAGAAGTTGAAGGCAAACACATTGTAATTGTTGGTGGCGGCGACACAGGAAATGACTGCTGCGGTTCTTCAATTCGTCTTGGAGCTGCAAGCGTAACACAAATAGAAATGATGCCCTGCCCTCCACTTGAACGCGCCAAAGATAATCCATGGCCGGAATGGCCTAAAACCTTAAAGGTTGATTATGGTGCCGAAGAATCAATTGCAAAATTTTGTCATGACCCACGCATTTATGAAACAACAGTAAAAGAAGTTATTAGCGAAAACGGACACATTACTGCAGTTAAAACAATAGAAGTTGAGTTCCAGACAATCGACGGAAAACGTCAGCTTGTAGAACGCGCCGGTACAGAAAAGACTCTGCCATGCGACCTCCTCCTTGTTGCAGCAGGCTTTACCGGTTGCGAAGAATATACAGCAAATGCTTTTGGTACAGAGCTGGGACCAAGAGGAACAGTTGTAAGCTGCCCTTCGACAGGCTCAGGGACCACGAACTATGCGACCAAGAATCCAAAGATTTTTACTGCGGGAGACATGCATCGCGGACAGTCTCTTGTTGTATGGGCAATTGCCGAAGGACGTGAATGCGCAAAGCAGATAGATGATTTCTTACTTTCCAGAGGTTAATCATGGGCATTTACGATGAATGCGGCGTTGTAGGAATTTACGGTGCCCAAAACGCAGCTGCACTTTCATATTTTGCACTGACAAGTTTACAGCATCGCGGACAGGAAAGTGCCGGCATTGCTGTTAGCGATGGCACAAAAATTGTTCTTCACAAAGACATGGGTCTTGTAAGCGATGTTTTTGAAATAGGCCATTTTGAAAAATTAAACGGAAGCATTGCAGTTGGTCATGTGCGCTATGCTACAGCAGGCGGCAGAACTATTGAAAATGCCCAGCCTTTTATGAACTCTTTTAAGAACGGTTCCATTGCCCTTGCACATAACGGGCAGCTTGTAAATCATACAAAGCTTCATGAGCTGCTTGAAGACAATGGAAGTACATTCTCAAGCACAAGCGACAGCGAAGTTATTCTAAAGCTGATTGTTCGTAAATATATAGAAAACGGCGGCAAGCTTGGAAGCCCAAATGATTCAAATTCTAATGAAGCTGAAAAACAAAAACGATTTATAGAAGCAGTAAAAGAAGCTGTTCAAGAAATTAAAGGATCCTTTGCGCTGACCATTATGACTGAAGAACTTTTGATTGGAGTTAGAGATCCAAATGGAATAAGACCTTTGTGTCTCGGGGTTTTAGGGGCGGAGCCCCTAGGCGAAGGGGTAGCGGAAAAAGCCGCAGGCGTTTGCAGCGAGGGGAAGACTTTCCCCTCTTATATTATAACTTCCGAATCCTGCGCAATTGATGCTGTGAACGGACAATTTTTGCGAGATGTGGAACCTGGAGAAATTGTTGTCATTAATAAGAAAGGGCTGCAGTCTATTAAATATGCTCAGGAGAAAAAACGCACCTGCATTTTTGAATATGTTTATTTTGCGCGCCCAGACTCTGTGATTGACGGTATTTCTGTGCAGGAGGCCCGCTACAAAATGGGAGAAGTTCTTGCCCAGGAATCGCCTGTAGATGCAGATATTGTTATAGGTGTACCAGACAGTGGTCTTGGTGCTGCCCAGGGCTATGCAAGAGCAAGCGGTGTTCCTTACGGAATGGGCATTATTAAAAATAAATATATTGGCCGAACCTTTATTGCCCCAACTCAGGCAGAGCGTGAAAACATGGTATTTGTAAAACTCAATGCAATCCGCAGCGATCTTGAAGGAAAGCGTGTTATTGTCATTGATGATTCTATTGTCCGTGGAACTACCAGTCGTCGCCTTGTGCAGATTTTACGCAGGGCTGGTGCTAAAGAGGTTCACTTCAGGGTTTCGTCTCCGCCTGTAAAATTTCCCTGCTACCTTGGTATTGATACTCCAAGCAAAAACGAACTTATCTCGAGTACACATGAACTCGAAGCAATCCGCCAGGAAATTGGCGCAGATTCTCTTGCATTTATTTCTCTTGATGGAATGCTCAAGGCTCTTGGAGAAGATGCTTTTTGTAAGGGTTGTTTCTGCGGTTTATATCCTGTATAAAAATCAGCCGTACATCTTTATAACGCTTTCGGCAACTGCAATTTTCTTTAAGCCTCTGTCCATTGCTTCCTTTTCTATGTAACGGTGTGCTTCCTGCTCGGTCATTTTTAGATTCTGCATCAAAAGCATTTTGGCTCTGTTTACAAGACGGATTTCTTCCATTTTTACTTTAAGCTTTGTTGTCTGGCTGGAAAGAATCTGAACCTTGTATTGAACTGCAATTGCAACTTTAATCATGTTGTAAAAATAGAACTGGTCAAAGGGACTGTTTACTGTGAGAATGCCGTTTCCCTCTACCCTGTAGCTGATTTCTTCAAATAAAGCCTGAGGTGTCAATAAAAGGATTGTGCTTAGGGAATCAGAAATATCTATTGCAAAATCTACGCCTTCTCCATCGCTGTAATCGGCAATTACAATATTGAATACACGTTCTGAACACATTCTGCGGGCTTCGTTAAAATCTCCTGTTACCTGTGTTTCAAATACAGGCGGCATGAGCATTGCACTTATAAGGCTTGAGACTTTTGAATCTTTTGTTACAAGGAGAACGCTGTGAGAATCCAAGTTCATTTTAGAAATTCAAGACCTTCTTTATAAAATCACTTGTTTCGGCTATTTTTTTAGCGCTGTCTAAGGTGTCGGGGAGCTTTTCAAGAGAAGTATTTTCTTTTACAAACAGATTATCTGTTACACCCGGAGGAGGAAGTAACTGATTTTTAATGCCATCAAGGGCAGCGTGAATTAATAAGGTAAAGGCAAGATATGAATTGCAGCCACAATCTGCGGAACGAATTTCAATACGAGGAGAACCTTTTGTTGCCGGAACTCTGATGAAGGTTGAACGGTTTTGATCTCCCCAGGCAATATAATGGGGAGCTTTGTGTTCGCCAAGACGGTCGTAGGAATTTTCGCTGCAATTAAGATAATAGGTGAGCTCTGAAGCATGTTTTAAAATTCCCGCCATGGCCATTGCATTTTTGCCTGAATCTGTGCAGGACATATTTATATGAAAGCCGCTGCCTGCTTTATCGGCTAAAGGCTTTGGAGAAAAATCTGCATAAAGACCATTTTGAGCAGCTCTCGTGCGGACAACCCACTTAAAGGTTGCGGCATTGTCTGCAGCTGTTACTGCATCTGAATAATGAAAGTCAATTTCGTTCTGGCCCGGACCTTCTTCGTGATGACTTGCTTCCGGCTGCATACCCATCTGTTCAAGAGTAAAGCATATTTCACGGCGGATATTTTCACCTTTATCTTCGGGAGCAATATCCATGTAGCCGGCATTATCAAAAGGAATCTTTGTTGGTTCGCCCTTTTCGTCAAGCTTAAAGAGGTAGAATTCAATTTCGGTTCCAAACATGAACTCCAGACCCTGATTTTTTGCTTCTTTTACGGCATTCTGCAAGATGGTGCGGCAATCTTTTTCGTATGGTCTTCCATCCGGATAGCGGATATTACAGAACATACGCACAACCTTGCCTGTATTTGGTCTCCATGGCAAAACAGAAAGGGTTGTTGGATCCGGGTGCAGGAATAAATCGGATTTTTCGGGAGTTTCAAAGCCATAAATTGCAGAAGCATCAAAACTCACACCATCGCGGAATACACTTTCCATCTGACTTGCAAGTACCGAAATGTTTTTCTGTACTCCATTCAAATCAAAAAAAGCAAGTCGAACAAATTTTACATCTTCTTCTTCAAGATATTCCAAAACTTCACTTTCTGAATACATAAGGACCTCTCTTTTAAAATAAAAGGCCGTGGACAATCCGCCGAAACACAACATTCCCGGTAAATTATCTACGACCTCTTTGTCTTCCCTAATAATATGATTTTTTATACCTTTTTGCAATACAAATTCTTTTATTAAAAAAAATGCTCACGCGTGGAACCTTGTTTCGCTCCACTAAACGAAAAGGACGTTCCGCGAAACAAGAACCCCCGCTCCGCATTTTTTTTAATAATTACAACATATACATGCAAACAGGTTAAAAAAGTTCGAGTACGGAGTGTAAACAGTCTGAGAACAACATTCTCCGTTGGGCTCAGTCTGTTTACACGGGAGTACTCGAAATTTTCTCATGAATGCATATTTATATGTTGCAATTGTTAAAAAGAAAAAGCTGCCGAAAAAGGAGAAAATCGGCAGCTTTTATATCTAGGAAGGAAAAAAATAAATAAACATCGAATTGCTTGAAAAACCCTTTCCCTGCATCGAATACACCTATAAAACCAAATGTTAGAAAAAAGGTTACAATTTTTTTTCATTTTTTTTAATTAAATATTGGCTTGTTCCCTCTCGTGAAAAATGCCTTCGTCCAACAAAAGGGGTTGTCCTCAGTCATTTTTCACTACGGTCACAAGCCAATATCTATTTTCAAGAAAGCACTTTTTAACCTTTTTTCTTCCATTTGTATTAACTTTCAAAATCTGCTATAATCGTACGCTATGGTAATTTCATCTATTGATTTGAAAAACGGACATGTTGTTCAGCTTAAGAATGGTAAAGACCTTATGCTTGAACGCGATGATGCAGATTCTCTTATCCGCCAGTTTGATATGTATGGCGAAGTTGCGGTAATCGATCTGGATGCCGCACTTGGTAATGTTGATGCAAAGGGTAACACAGTTAATACTCCCCTGTTAAAATCTCTGCTTCGTCATGGAAACGTTCGTACCGGCGGAGGAATCCGTACTGTAAAAAGAGCACGCGAGCTGGTTTCTCTTGGTGCCGAAAAGGTTATAATTGGCTCTGCTGCCTGGAAATCTGAACCGGTTGCAGGAGAATCGGTCCTCAACGAGGATTTTTTAAACGAACTCGCCGCAGCAATTGGCAAAGATAGAATTATTATTTCTGTAGATGCTATAAACGGAAAAATCGCCGTAAAAGGCTGGACTCAAACTGTAGATATTCCTCTTATTGAAGGTGCTAAACAGGCCGAAAAGTTTTGTTCAGAACTGCTTTTTACCTGTGTAGAAAAAGAAGGCTGCATGCAGGGAACCAACATGGACTATGCAAAGCAGCTCCGCGAGGCTGTAAAATGCCGAGTTGTTGTAGCAGGAGGCGTTTCGAGTGTAGAAGAAATTGCTGCGCTCGAGCACTTACATTGTGATGTTCAGCTTGGAATGGCACTTTATACAAATAAGGTAAACCTTACAGATGCTTTTGTAAGCTGTCTTGATTTTGAAAAGACACCGCTTATTCCTGTAATTGCACAGAGTGTAAACGGAGATGTTTTAATGCAGGGCTTTGCAAATGCAGAAGCTATAAGAAAAACCTTTGAATGCGGCAAATTAACCTTCTGGAGTCGTTCTAGAAATGAGCTTTGGACAAAAGGCGAAACAAGCGGCAACTTCCTTGAACTTGTTCGTCTTCGTGCAGACTGTGACCGCGACAGCATTCTTGCAACAGTTTTGCCAACTGGTCCTGCCTGTCACACCGGCTCCTGGACCTGCTATGGAACCGATCCCGGCGAAAAATCAAGCATGGGTCGTCTCTATAACATAATTGCCGATAGATTTGCAAATCCAAAACCTGGAAGCTACACCGCAACACTGGATGCTAAGCGTGTACGCGAAAAGGTAGAAGAAGAAGCAGAGGAACTTTGCGAAGCTGATACCCGCGATGAAGTAATCTGGGAAGCGGCAGATCTGCTTTATTTTGTAAACGTCCTTATGTACAAAGAAGGTGTTACCTGGAAGGATGTTTATGATGAATTAGACAGGAGACATAAAGAAAAATGATCACTATTCAAAAATATAATGAAGTTGAGCCCGATTTTTTTAAGGGCCGCCCTTTTGACGGAGATGACAAGGTTGTAACCTCTGTTTTGGAAGAGGTTCAAAAACGCGGAGATGCAGCCTTGCGTCTTTACGGAAACAAATTTGACGTTGCTGTACCGGCACAGTTTGAAATTCCACAGGAAGAACTCAAGGCCGCCGCAGAAAAACTCCGCATGGAAAAACGCGACATTTACGATGCAATCGTTTATTCACACGACCTTGCATTAAAATTTGCAAAGCTCCAGCGCAAATCATTTAAAGATTTTGAAGAAGAGCTTGAACCTGGAATTATCACAGGTCAAAAAACAATTCCTGTAGAAACTGCTGGTTGTTATGTTCCTGCAGGCCGTTTCCCTCTTGTTTCTACTGTAATAATGACTGTAACTCCGGCTGTTGCTGCAGGCGTAAAAAATGTAATTATGTGTACACCTCCACGCGTACACCCTGATGATAAAATTGCAGCAGGAAAAACAGGTGCCGGAGTTCCGGGCAAAGCCTTTGTTGGCGGAAAGCCTTATGCAGACGAAGGAATTATGGCCGCTGCCTATATCTGTGGTGTAAATCATCTTTATGCAGTTGGTGGTTCTCAGGCAATTGGAGCAATGACTTACGGAACAGACTCAATTCCAAGAGTTGATGTAATTGTAGGACCTGGAAACAAGTTTGTTCAGGAAGCAAAAAAAGCAGTATTCGGTCAGGTTGGAATTGACTTTATTGCAGGCCCGACAGAAGTAATGATTATTGCAGATACAAGCGCAGATCCGGCTTGGGTTGCCGCTGATCTTTTAGCTCAGGCAGAACACGATGTAGTTGCTCAGCCAATTCTTGTTACAGCTGACGAAGATTTTGCCCACAAAGTAAGTGCCGAAATTGAAGCCCAGCTTGAAACTCTTACAACAAAAGCAACTGCCCGTGCAAGTATTGATAATTGTGGAAAAATCATCCTTGTTGAAAAACTTGAAGATGCAATAGAAGTTGCAAACCGCAAAGCTCCGGAACACCTTGAACTTGCAATGGAAGACGGAAAGCTTCGCGATAAAATAGAAAAGAATGTATTTAATTACGGTTCCCTTTTCATTGGTCACTATGCAGCAGAGGTTTACGGAGATTATGCCGCAGGTCTTAACCACACTCTTCCAACATCTACTAGTGCACGCTATACAGGTGGTTTGAGTGTAAGAATGTTCCTTAAGACTGTTACAACTTTACGCGTAAAAGCCGGAAAGGTTGGAACTGTAAAAAGCGGTGCCGCCGCAGGATATCTTGGAGATTCAGAAGGACTTGCCGGACACGCAAGAGCAGCTCGACTTAGAATAGGTAAATAAAGTATGGTATTGGATGTTGTAAAACTTGGAGAAGAAAGTCTCAGACTAAAATCTGTGCCTGTTGATGAAGTAAATGATGAAATCAAACAGCTTGCCGAAGATATGTTTGAGACAATGATTGCATACGAAGGTGTTGGACTGGCAGCTCCTCAAATTGGTAAAAACATAAGGATGTTTGTTCTTATTGCAGATGATGATGTTCGCCGTGTATTTATCAATCCTCAGATAATTAAAACTTCAGAAGAAGTCGGCGATTATGATGAAGGCTGTTTAAGTATTCCCCAGGTTTACGAAACAATTACCCGTCCGCTTAAGGTTACTGTTCAGGCTCTTAATGAAAAAGGCCGCCCTTTTACTCTTGATGCAGACGGACTGCTTGCAAGAATCATTCAGCATGAATATGACCATTTAGACGGAATCCTTTATATAGACCGTGGCGACAAGGCCTTTGCAGAAAAAACAGAAGCACAGTTCAAAAAAAGAGCAGAACGTGCAAAAGAAAAAGAAAAGGCAAAGGCTGCAAAAGCTGCTAAAATTGCGGCAAAGATTGCTGCTAAGGAAGCTAAAAAATCAAAATGAAAATAATTTATGCAGGAAGCCCCGATGCGGCTAAGATAAGCTTGGAAGCTCTCTACGAAAATCAGGAAAAATATGGTTTTGAGATTGCAGGTGTTTTATCAAATCCTCCCACAGCAAAAGGAAGACATAAAACCCCTACTCCAACTCCTGTTGCAGCATACGCATTAGAAAAAGGACTTCCTGTTTTTACACCGGAGCATCTTGATTCTGCTGCACGAGAACAGATTGCACCTCTTGGCGCAGACCTTCTTGTCTGCTTTGCTTATGGTCATATTTTTGGACCAAAGTTTCTGGCTCTTTTTCCAATGGGCGGTGTAAACCTTCATCCTTCTTTTCTGCCAAAATACAGAGGATGCACTCCTGTTCAGCAGGCAATTTTAGAAGGAGACGAGTTTCTTGGCATTTCTGTTCAAACCCTTTCTCTTAAAATGGATGCCGGAGATATTCTTAAACAGGATTTTGTAAATATCACCGAAAATGACACAACAGAATCTCTTTTGAATTACAGTGCAAAAAAAGGTGCCGAATTAATCTGCGATATTATAAAAGAAAGTTCTGCCGCAGGTGAGCTCATAAAGGGAAAGCCACAGAGCAAAGAAGGCATTACTTATACTTACACAATCTCAAAAGAAATGGCAAAAATTGACTGGACAGAAAGTGCCGAAATTATTTGCCGTAAAATAAGGGCCTATTATCCTGATCCCTGCTGCTGGTGTCTTGAAGAAAATGATTCTCCCCTTAGAATTGCAGCCGCCTCAGAAGTTTATCTTGCAGACGCTCAGGCTCTTTTAGAAAACGATCCGGCCTTTGGTCCTTTAATTTCAGATAATGTATATAAAGCCTTTCCTTGCGGTAAGGTTTTAGCATATAATAAAACTACAAACGGAATATATGTAAAAACCGGCGACGGGATTCTTAGCATTACAAAGCTCCAGCGTCAGGGAAAAAACATGATGTCCTACAAAGATTTTATGAACGGCGCCAAGGATTTTCTTGGAACTGTATTAAAATAAACTTGAGGAAAACAGATGAGTAAAAAAGCAAAGAATAAAAAAGAAGAAGAGATTATAGAAGAAAAAGAAAGTTCATCAGAAGTCCTTCAACAAGATCAGGAAGCTCAGGATGAGGCTGTAGAGCAGGAATCTAAAGATGAAACAGAATCAAAGGAAGTTCAGGATGAAACTGTAACTCAGGATTCACAGGAGAATGTAGAATCTTCAGAAGAAACAGAGGAGGCTGCAGCAGATGATGCACCTGAATCAGAATCGTCTGTGGCACCTGAATCAGAATCGTCTGCGGTCCCTGAACCTGTCGAAGGGGGCAAAGGTGCAAAAAAATCCAAAACAAAAAAATCTTTTTCACCAAAGAAAGTCCGCTTCAGTTTTTCTCAAAGCTTTGATCATCTTCAGTCAAATCTTCCTGCTCTTATAATTGCCTGTCTTTCCTCCTTTTTAATTATGATTATTGCAGGCTGCGCTGTTTTCTTTACAAATGTAAAAGGAGCCGAAAAGGTTCTTGTGCCAAATGTTGTTGGTAAAAAATGGGACGAAGCCTTTATTGAAATGCAGATAAAAGAGCTTTATCCAAAAATCAATCTGCGCTATTCAAATGTTCCTGGAGACGAAGGCCTTGTTCTTGAGCAGAGCCCTCAGCCGGGTGCAATTGTTAAAGGCTACAGCAGAATCAATCTTGTAATCAGCCGTGGTGTTGTAATTGACGCAGTTGGCTCTTATGTTGGAAAAAATCTTTCAGAGGTTCAGATGTCACTTCAGACTCTCTTTGCAGGACAGACAAAACCTCTTATCACACTTGCAACTCCATCTTACATTCCCGATGCTTCCGAAGCAGGAACTATTCTTGAACAGGATCCGCCGGAAGGTTCAAAAATCTCTGAGCCTGTAGTTGTAAATCTTGTTGTAAGCCGTGGACCAAATTATGAAAATACCCGTCGTCCTTATGTAATCGGCCAGAGCATAAACGATTTACTGCAGACAATTGCAAGAACAAAAATTGTATTTGATATAACTTCTCATCAGGCTGGCGAAAGTGAAAAGCCTGGAACTGTAGTTTCTCAGCAGACAATTGAAGATGAATATGTTCCTAACTACACAAGAGTTACTGTAGAAATGGCAATGCCTGAAGCTTCTAACGACGACAATGCCTACGGAATCTTCCAGGAAAAATTGCCTGATTATCCATATCCTGTTCCTATGAAACTGGAAGCCTACCCTGCAGAAGGAACAGCCTATACTATTGTAAGCTTTAATCACCCTGGTGGAAATTTAACAATTCCATATGAAGTACCTCGTGGTACAACTTTAGTACTCAGTGTTGCCGACAAAGTTGAAGCAAGAAAACTTGTTGAATAAGGATGCTGATGGATAATGAATGCGCCATTAATTTGTCTGACATTAACAGGAAAAACTCTGGAAGAAGACAGGCAGCTCGTTCAAAAATATTCTAAATTGATTGATATTGTTGAGCTTAGAGTTGACCACCTTACAGAAGAAGATCAGCTTTATGCCAGACGTTTTCCTTCAATGATTCACGTGCCTTGTATCCTTACAATCAGACGTGATGTTGACGGCGGATTATTCAATGGCAGCGAGTTTTCAAGAACCTGTCTTTTCAGCAGGGCCCTTGCTTTTGCAAATCAGGATAAAACAAAGAATTTTGCCTACGTAGATTTTGAGGATGATTTTCATATTCCAAGCATCCAGGATGCGGCAATGGCCTTTGGTGTAAAAATAATCAGAAGCGTGCACAGCATGAATGAGCCTATTTATAATTTACGGGACCGCTGTGATGAAATGCGTAAAACCGGTTATGAAATTCCAAAGATTGCTTTTAAGCCAAAAAAACTTTCGGATGTTGCAAATCTTTTTAAAGAAGGAAGCCAGATGACAGACTATGAGCATATTCTTTGTGCCATGGGGCCTGAAGGTTTGTCTTCGAGAATTCTTTCTTCCTTTACAAACTCTTATTTAACATATGTTTCTCCCGAAGAGCTTATAGAAAATATGTCGGGCATAGGACACATTGATCCTGTAACACTTACTTCACTTTATAATTTCAGATCAATTACAAGAAATACAAGACTTTTTGGAATGACAGGCTGGCCTCTTTATAAAGTTTCGGGCCCCGAGATTCACAATTCAGGTTTTAAACGTGCCGGCATAGATGCAGTATTTCTTCCAATCCGTTCGCAGCTTGTTTCTGAAGCCCTTGTATTTGCAGAACAGATTGGCATTGAGGGCCTTGCTATTACAAATCCTCATAAAGAATCAATCATGTATTATTTGAATGAGCAGACCCCGGAAGTTATTCAGATTGGAGCCTGCAATACAGCAATTTATAAAAACAAAAAATGGATTGGCTATAACACAAACGCTTACGGCTTCAGGCGTGCCCTCGAAGAATTTTTAGGTCCAATCCGCATTAAGAGAAAAAAGGTTGCCATCATTGGAGCGGGAGGAACTGCAAAAGCGGTTGCTTATGTTCTCAAGCAGATGGGCGCCAGAGTATGTGTATTTAACAGAACAATAAGCCATGCAAAACAGCTTGCAGAAAGATACGGCTTTGAATATTGCCAGCTGGAACCGGAATGCGCACCTATCCTTGATGAGTTTTCTAATCTGATTATTCAGACAACTTCGGTTGGCGCTACAAAAGAAGTAAAACCCGGATCACAAAATACACAAGAACCAAATGATCCTATATATTTTTATAACTTCCGGGGTAATGAAATTCTTTTTGACATTCTTTACCGTCCTGCAATTACTCCAGTTATGAAGAGAGCTTCTCTTGCAGGCTGCCGTGTAAGTAACGGCTACAAAATGCTTGAGTATCAGGCTTATGCCCAGTTCAAGCTTTTTACCGGAGTAGATTTTGAATCAGATACAACTTTGGATATATAGATTGTCGGGTCAAGCCCGACAATGACAATTTAGAGGATAAAATATGACACAAAGTGAACAGAAAAAACTTGTTGCAGATACTGCAATTGATACTCTTATTGAAAAAGGAAAGATTTTCAGCGGAATGAAAATTGGGCTTGGCACAGGCTCTACTGCAATTCCTGCTGTATACAGGCTTGCCGAGCATATTAAAAGTGGCGAGCTCAAGGATATTAAAGCTGTAGTTACAAGCTTTCAGACACAGAATGCCTGCCAGGATTTAGGTATTCCGGTTTATTCAATGAATGACAGAATAATTGGAGGTCATCTTGATCTTTCAATTGACGGTGCCGATGAAGTTACTCCAGACTGTTTCTGTATTAAAGGTGGTGGAGCTGCTCATGTCCGCGAAAAGTTAGTTGAGTATAACTCTGATATTTTTGTTGTGGTTGCAGATTCTTCAAAGGCCGTAGAAACAATCGGAACAAAGTTTGCAGTTCCTGTAGAGATTATTGAAAGTGCACGTATACCTGTTACAAATGCCTTGAACAAGCTTGGTGCAAAATGCGTGCTTCGAGAAGGAGTACGCAAAGCCGGACCTGTAATTACAGATAACGGAAACCAGATTCTTGACTGCACCTGGGAGCAGCCTATTGATGTTGCCGCCATGGAAGATAAAATAAACGGAATTGTTGGGGTTGTAGAAAACGGACTTTTTTCTAAGAACAAGCCTATTGTATTTGTTGCAACACCTGATGACAAGGTAGAAATAAGAAACTGGCACTAAGCCGGATTTTTTGGAGTAAATCGAAACTTTATGTTCCCGCCCTTTCCGCAAGAACTAGCCCGTCACTACTGCATGGAATTTATTTCCGGCATAGAGGACGGGTCTATTATTTTACAGCAGATTTCTAAAGAAAGCGAAGAACGCAAAGGTCATGGAATTATGGTGGGAGCTCTGGTTTGTGTTAATGCAGCCGGCGAAAGAGTTGTTCTTCATGCAGTAAGCGGGATTTCGGTGGAAGCGACAACGAAAAAAGACCCTTCGACAGGCTCAGGGACCGCAGAAACAGGTTCAAGGACCACACATATTATCGTGCCCCCAATTGTAAGCGAACGTGCCATTGCCGCTGCCCTTGCCAAAAATGACAAGAAAATTCATGAACTGACTGAGCAAATAGGCGGGGGCCAGAAACAAATATCTGGGGTCCCTGAGCCTGTCGAAGGGCCCCAAATGCAGGCACTAATCAAACAAAGAACCGTCCTTACAGACGAATCCCTCAGCAATGTTTTTGACCTATACGACTTCACCCGCTTTGACGGTAAAAAAATCTCACTTAATGAAATTATAAAAGAACACAAAGGCCGTCTTCCACCAACAGGGACGGGCGACTGTTGTGCACCAAAACTTTTGTCTTATGCCTTTGAACATGGTCTTACCCCAATAAGTATGGATGAAGTTTTTTACGGCCGTGACACCCCAAAGAAAAAAAGCGGGACCTCCTACCCTCCCTGCGACGAACGCTGCGGTTACATTCTGCCATGGATTTTAGGACTTGAAATTTTATACCTGGACTCTCAGTTAGTCGTAATTAACAAACCAAGCGGACTTCTTTCTGTTCCGGGCCGAACTCCAGACAAACAGGATTGCGTAGTAAGCAGACTTAAAAAACTTTTTCCCCACTGCATAGAACAGCCTTCGGTTCACAGGCTTGATATGGAAACAAGCGGCCTTATGGTTTACGCCCTCACCCGGGAAGCTCACCGTAATTTGAGCCGCCAGTTTGAAGATGGCACAGTCCATAAAAAATACATGGCTCTGCTAGACGGCACTTTTAATCACAACGAATACAAGGGTCAGTTGCAATTAAAGTTCCGCCTTGACGTAAACAATCGCCCACATCAAATTTACGACGAAGAATACGGCAAGCTTGGAATAACAGAATGGAAAAAAGAAGGTACCGTTTTATACACCGCCCCGGATGGCAGCAAACACCGCACCACAAAAATAATCTTTACCCCAAAAACAGGCCGCACCCACCAGCTGCGTCTTGCCGCAAGCGACCCTCATGGATTTGGAATTCCTATTGTTGGAGACACTTTATATGGCCACTGTGCCCCGGGTGAAAGACTTATGCTTCATGCTTTTGAACTGGAGTTTAAACATCCGGTATCTGGAAAAGTAATGCATTTTGAAAAAGGCTTCTCTATTTCTTAGATTTTTTCTCAACAATTGTATCGTTCTTATTTTTTAAAACAGTCTTTGCAATTAATGAAACACCAAGTCCAGTAAGAGCAGCAATTCCTCCTCCAATAGGTGCTAACATTGTTGTAGCAAAAGGAAGTATTGTCGAAGCAATGCTTGTACCAACAGCAGTTCCTGTAAGAGCGGCCCCTGCTGCTCCAGCAAGAATTGGTATTTCTTTATCTATTTTTTCCTTATTTTTCTTATACTCATCAGTTTTATAGAACAACAAATTCAAAAGAGCCTCTAAAGATTCATTTTTATCTTCTTCTGCTTTCTGCTCAAATACAGATAATAATGCTATATATTGAACATAACTCATTTTATAGTTATATTCATCTTTTTCATTTTTTGACTGATCTTCAAATCCTAAAATAGTCTGCTGTGATAAACCAAGGATAGCCGCTAACTCTTTAGGAGTCCAGCCAGCTATTAAACGCAGTGATTTTAGATGAGTTTTCATTGTAATAATATTATTTTTCTGTTCTTCTGAATAATCTGATTTGTGCATATTATAAGTTTACAATATAAAATCTTTCTTGTCTATAAAAAAAACTTGACTTTTTACAAAATTAGGTTTATTTTATATTGTATTCGGTTCTCCGAATACAATATAATTATTACAAGGAGGCATTCGCCTATGGAAAAACTTTTACCGGCTGAAACTACAACAGCTTCATCCGAACTTCTGCCGCTGGTTCCTCTCGAAACCTGTGCCAGTGATTATGATGTACAATTCACAGTGCTTGATTTACTCATGATGCTTGTTTCAGGTTTCCTTGGCACACTAACGGCAGTAGCATTGAAAAACTTTTTTGCCGAAATCCACGATCATTTTGGAAAAAAAGCGACACTTAAAGGCGGTCATTCAGGAGAAGAGATCGATATTGTTCCCGGCAACAGTATGCCCGGAGGCTTCGGTCATCGATGGAAACATGGACATGACATTCTAAACCCTTTTGAAGTTGACTGGGATTTCTACATTAATTTGGCCAAACAAAGCGGAACCAAAATACCTGTTCATCTCAAAGCCTACTTCTACTGGCTCCGACACCTTTTCCAGGATACTTTTTCTACAGAAGGACTTCCTCTTCCCGGAAATTCGATTCTTCGTCTTTTCTGTAATTTTTCTGATCCTCAGGTTCGTGCATTTTTACAGGTTTTTGGAACTATAAAAGCTCGTGATATTACAGGTTCTGGCGTTACAAATCTGTTACTCAATACATATTTGAAGTGTAGAAAAGACAGAATGAATGAGTTGTCAGAGGCCTACATGTTTTTTGCAGCCAATGCTATCGCTTTTTTAACAGGACTAATTGTTCCCGTTAATATCCGTTCAGCAAACCTCAACTCAATTCCAATCCTCATTCATTTTTCCCGCAAGATTTACAAAAATTAAAAAGTGGAATCCGAAATTCTAGCAAGACGGGAGGAAGAGTTGGCAGAAAATGATAGAATTCTTGCAGAAAACGACGACAAGCTTTACCAGGCAATCTGCTATAGTTTTGAGCAGATGAAAAATCTCGAATTCGCGGCAGATTCTAACGAAATGCTGCGCATCTTAGAAAGCTACAGAAAAATTTTGACGATACAGGAGGTATCATAATGGCAGAAAAAGGAAACGCATTAGCAATTGTTGGCGGAATTGCAGGTACCATTATTGTAGGCGCCGGATGTTACCATATGGTCAAAAAAATTAAAAACAGCGGCCTCAAAAATTCGCAAGAAACCCGCAACTCATATCAGAAACAACTGGCAAAAAAGGATATGGTCAACGCAGAACTTTGCAAAATCAACAACGGCTTAACATCTCTTTATAAGAATGAACATGAAAAAGTCATCGCTCTTCAGGACGAAAACCTCAATTTGTCTCTTGAAAATCGATGCTTAAAATCACGGCTTTCTCTGCCTAACACAGCCGCATTTGCAAAAGATTATAAAAACTCAGGAAGAGAGGCAGAAGAAAATGCGTAAATATAATGAAAAAACTGATAAATATTATTCACCAGATGCAACCCCAGATTTATACCTTGATGAAGAAACAGTAAATTCTGTTTTAGCTTCTATTGAAGATTTTAAGGGTGATGAAGAAGTTGAAGTCAAGAATCTTATCAAAGAAATTGAGGCATTACACAGGGATGCATGCCTTGAAAAAATTTCTTTGAAGGATTCAAAAACACAGATAAAAAAACTGTCCGATAAATTTCTTGAAAAATACGGTTTTTGGCCTTACCTGACAAAGACCTTCACGGCATTTTATGGACATTTTGATAAATAATTAAAATCCGGCAAACAATCCTTTTACCAGCGGCACACAGATAACAAACAAAACTTCAATCACAAGCGCTGGTAAAAAGTTTGCGGTTTTGATCTTTTTTAGACCCAAAAGATTTATACCAATCATAACGATGATGGCACCGCCACAGGCAGAAATTTCGTTGAGCAGATTATCTGTTACATAAGGCTGCAAAACTCCGGAAAGAAGAGTAAGCGCACCCTGATAAAGCAGAATAAGGATTGCAGAAAAAGCAGTTCCAACTCCCATTGCTGCTGCAAAAGAAATTGCCATAAAACCGTCGAGGATCGATTTTGTAAAGATGATTGTATAATTGTGATTTACACCGGCTTCGAAAGAACCAATTATTGTCATTGCTCCAACGCAGAACAAAACACTGGCATTCAAAAAGGCATAGGCAAAGTTGTGTTTTTTCTGTTCATCAAGGGCAATGTCTGAACCAAAAAGATCGCCTTCTACGGCTGTTTTTTTCTTTGGACTTGTAACCTTCTGCAGCCAGCCACCAAGACGAAGGATTGCTCCATCTATATCAATTGCATAACCAATGATTGCACCAATAATAAGAGACAACGCAAGGTAAACAATACTTTCATATTTAAAAGCCATCTGCAGTCCTATAACAACGCTTATAACACCACAGGCTGTCTGAATCATATCAGAAAGTTCGTCTGTAAATTTTTTGGAAAACAAAAGTCCGAAAATTGAACCAAGAATAACAGTACCACAGTTTACAAAAACAGCTAACATTTTTTACCTCATAAAAAAAGGGAACTGCATTACTGCAATTCCCTTTGTTGCGGAGGAGCCGACTTGAACGGCCACGACTTACGCCACAAGCACCTCAAGCTTGCGTGTCTACCAATTCCACCACCCCCGCGTAGTAATGAGCTACACTGGATTCGAACCAGTGACCCACGCCTTAAAAGGGCGTTGCTCTACCTACTGAGCTAGTAGCCCATCGCATTCTGATGAATGTCCTATTATATTATTGATTTTCTACAAACATGTCAAGACGTGTGAATACTATTTATTCAATTTTCTTGCAACATTCTGCCATATTTGATAAAATCCTAAAAATAGAAAAAATGTTTTAAAATAGAAAAATGTTTGGAGAGTTTATTAATAATTTTATTTTAAGAGGTTTTCTTATGAAAAAACTTTTTTCTGTATTGGCTGTTCTTTTCGTTCTTGGAACAGTAAATGTATTTGCACTTGGTATTGGTCCACAGGGTGGATACGCAGTTCAGGGTGCCCCAAGTGGAGCTCTTACTCTCAAGGTTGATTCACTTCCTTGTGTATTTGCAATTACTGCTGATTTCACAGAACCTGTTGCACTTGGTGTTACAGCTGACTGGTGGGTTGCTAATCCTAAAATCGAAGGTACATGGGGCTATTTCTACGGACTTGGTCTTGCAGGATCTGTTACTGTAGGTGAAAATGCAGGTGCTATTTTTGCCGGTGGTAGAGCATTGATAGGTACAAATATCTTCCTTCTCAATAACTTCATTGAACTTTACCTTCAGGCAGCATGGCAACCAGGCGTAAGCATCCATAACGGTGGAGTTACACCTGTAATTACAAAAGGAGCTTTCCCAATCAACTTAGGTCTCCGCTTCTGGTTCTAATCTAAATAAGACCATCATTTTTTAAAGCCGTTCTGAAAATCAGAGCGGCTTTTTTGTTGTTTAATCAGAGTGACCTTTTTGTTGAAAATTTGACAAATCAGTAAATCAGGATTATTCTTAAAATAATGAAAAAAGGCTTGCTAATATATAAAAGATTATTTCTCCTTTCATATCTCTTCCTTGCATTTTTTTTACAGTCCTGTCTGATGAATTACACTGATGACGAAGCTATCGAAGATGCAAAAAGCTATCTGCAGGAAAATTATGGCGGCAGCTACACCTTTGTAAAAACACAAAAAACAAATTCCAAAAATCAAAAAATCGTAACCTTTAAAGCAGCAAATCTTGAAAACAAAAATGTAAATGTCAAAATTGATATTACTGAGCTAAAAGCCTTTTCTGTATCATATAACATAAGCTCAAATTACATCCCGCAGAAATTTAAAGAAGAGGAAGAAACCTACTATCAGAAAATTTTCAATAATTATTTTTCACAAAGCAAGGTTATCATAAACAATGAAAATCGCTATATGGCAAATTTTACTTATGCCAAAGCAGATTTCAACAATTACATTTCCTTTCTAACAGACAAGCTGGACAACTCTAAAAATTTTATAACTGTTCTTGCCATAGAAGCTCAAAAAGATAAATACATCAGTTGGCAAGATAGACTTAAAGCAAGTCTTGTTGATTTAAAAGAAGAGTATTTACAGCTTGCAGGAGATTTTTATTTAGTAAAAAATATAGACGATTCTTACAAGACCAACTTTGAAGCAAAAGCCAGTTTACAAGGATATTCATATAAGAACACAACAACTAATCCTACAAACGGGGAAGCAGACGAATGAAAGCAACAGAAAAAAACAAACTGTACCTTATTTTTATAATTCCCTTTTTATTTCTTTTATGGGGTTGCCCTTATAACCCCATAACAATGCCGGTATGGACTGCACAGGAAATCTGTGACTATATGAATGAAAATTTTGATGGCGATTTTAC
>Ga0310697_10000865_pt1 | contig 38097 bp, 44 predicted proteins | sample 172DNAGHGlowgp2_FD_203883 | JGI IMG/M metagenome (GOLD analysis project Ga0310697, IMG submission 203883) | Sheep rumen microbial communities from Palmerston North, Manawatu-Wanganui, New Zealand - 1728 DNA GHGlow gp2 (v2) (version 2) | ecosystem: Host-associated > Mammals > Digestive system >...
GATTATATCCTCTATGTGCAAACTGAATTGAATCTACGCCCGAGAAAACTTTTGAACTTTTCTTCCCCAAAACAAAAATTCTTCCTATCTTTGCACAACGGTGTTGCACTTGGTAGTTGAGTCTACGCACGGTAAAAAATGACTGCCAAACACAATAATCACGCGTATGTCGCGTACTTATTGATTAGATATTAATCTTTAAGCCACAAAGTCATGAGAAAACAAATCCTGATTATGGCACTGATGCTGCTCGGCCTGGCAGGCGTCTCGGCCCAGACCGTACTACCCGACAGCACCTCCACGACCGATACCACAACCATAGAGAAGTCGGCACCGGCTAGCGTTCCCACCCCCACCCTTGGCGGCGAGGACGAGGACGACGAAGAGAACGTCATAGGCGGACGCGTCGAACGTCGTCAGCCGCGAGGCGTCGAGTTGCAACGCACCCCGTCCGACAAAGAGGCCAACATCCTTGGAATGCCGATATACTACGACACGTTGGGCAATGTCATCGGCGACGGCAGACCTACGCCCAGGGGCGGACACTACCGCCGACCCAAACACCATTACTTCAACAACCTGAGTGACCAATACTGTGGCTTCTTCTGCGAGGCCACGGGCATGATAGGGCCGGCCGACATCGCGGGCGGCTTCAACCTCACATACCTGCCCGAACGCTGGGGTGCCTATGGATCGGCCCTGTTCGGCGTCAACCACAGCTACCTCACCGTGGGGCCGGCTCTGCGCCTCTCGGGCTACGACAGCCGCCTGGACTGGCAGCTCTACAGCGGAATCGTCTTCGGCGGAATGCATGTCGGCGCGGAGGCTGGAGTGCGTTTGGCACTGCCGCAGCAGAGGAGCGACTTCTGCTGGTCGTCGGCCTCGATGGGCCTGGGCGTAATCAACGGCGACACGTACTTTACCTTAGGCCTCAGCCTTCAGATTGTGGCGTTCAGCACCTTGGGTCTGTTCTTATTGTGGTAACCCCATGGCGGAATACATTATTGACGAGAAGCGCGAAGCCCGCGAGATACAGGCCAAGTTCGAGGAGCTGCTGGCGGCCTGCCGCGAGCTGAAACCGCTCACCAGCGACGAAGAGGCGCAGATTGTCCGCGCCTTCCAGATAGCCCGCAACGCCCACGAGGGCACGCGCCGCAAAAGCGGGGAACCGTATATCTTCCATCCGCTGGCCGTGGCCATGATAGCCGTGAAAGAGGTCGGCCTCGGTCCGATAGCCGTAGTGTGCGCCCTGCTGCACGACGTGGTCGAGGACACCGACATCTCACTTGAGGAGCTGCGTATGCTCTTCGGCGACCGCGTGGCCACCATCGTAGACGGGGTGACGAAGATCGACGACGTGATGGTGATGCAGCAGACCGACAGCAAACAGGCCGAGAACTACCGCAAGATACTGCTGTCGATGTGCAACGACGCCTACGTCATCTTCCTCAAGCTCTGCGACCGGCTTCACAACATGCGCACCCTCGGCTCGATGCGAGACACCAAGAAGCTGGCCATTGCCAGTGAGACACAATATCTTTACATACCCCTCGCCCACCGACTTGGCCTGTACAATATCAAGACCGAGCTCGAGGAGCTGGTTATGCGCTACACAAATCCGGACAAATATGCCGAAATAGCGGCCAAGATAGCGGCCACAGCCGGTACCGAGGAGCGTCTGGCCGAGTGCCTTGTACGCCCTGTCCGCGAGCTGCTCGACCACCACGGCTACCACTACACGATAAAGACACGAGTCAAATCTGTATACAGCTGCTGGAAGAAGATAGAGAACAAGCACGTCGACTTCGAGGAGATATACGACCTCTACGCGATGCGCATCATACTGAAGGATGTGCCACGCGAGCAGGAGAAAGAGGAGTGTTTCAAGATCTACGCCCTCATCTCGGGGCAGTTTCCGCCCAACCCGACACGCTTCCGCGACTGGATTACACGGCCGAAGAACAACGGCTATGAAAGCCTTCAGACCACGGTGATGACCCCCATAGGGCGGTGGGTGGAGGTGCAGATACGCACCGAGCGGATGGACACCATCGCCGAGAAAGGCATGGCCGCCCACTTCCTCTACAAGGAGGCCCACCCGGACGAGCAGCTCGACTCGAACCCCGTCGAGGAGTGGCTGCAGCAGATACGCACTTCGCTCGAGCAGAGCGACAAGAGCGCCCTCGACCTAGTCGAGGAGTTTAAGGAGACCCTTTACACCAAAGAGATATACCTCTTCACCCCCGCCGGCAAGACCGTGGTGTTGCCCAGCCGCAGCACGGTGCTCGACTTTGCGTACGCCATCCACAGCGCCTTGGGACAGCACTGCATCGGCGCGAAGGTGAACGCACGCCCCGCCGCCATCGGCTACCGCCTACACACCGGCGACCAGGTGCAGGTGCTCACCTCCAAGAAGACCCTGCCCCAGCCCGAGTGGCTCGACCAGTGCCAGACGCCGCGTGCAAAAGAGGCCATCAAGGACTTCCTGCGACAGCAGAAGAAAGAGTATGTCGGCGAGGGGCGCCGCAAGCTGGCCCAGTACTACAACAACCTGCACCTGAAGGACAACCGCCAGAACTTCGGCCAGCTGAAGCGCTTCCTGAACCAGAAGAGCGACGTGGACCTGTACTATGACATAGCGGTAGGCACCATCAGCGAGCACCAGGTGGCCGAGTGCTTCGGCAAGGCCCGTCCGGCGCCGAAGCTTTTCTTCCTCGACCCCTACAAGGACCTCTTCGACAACAAGTCGGAGAACGGGCAGGGCCATGGCGACGAGGTGTCGCCCACGCCGTTCCTGCTCGACCACGAATATGAAGACCTTCCCACCGAGACGGCGACGTGCTGCAAGCCGGTTCCCGGCGACCAGGTTGTAGGCATCGTGCAGGACGGCAAAATCATGGTCCACCGCACGGGCTGCAAGATAGCCATGGACGAGATGGCCAGCCACGAGAACCACATAGTGCGAGCCAAGTGGCGTCCCGGCGAACAACTATCGCTGCTCACCGGCATAGCCCTTACGGCCATAGACCGCAAAGGCCTGCTGCAGGAGATCACCGGTCACATCTCGGACGAGATGGACCTGAACATGCGCGCCATCACACTGGAAGCCTCGGAGGGTGTGGCCCGCGGCATCATCATGCTCTACGTCACCGACGTAGACAAGCTCAACGGCCTAATAGACAAACTGAAACACATAGACGGCATCGAGGACGTGCACCGCATCTGACACTGCCACACAAGACAGGAACCATGAACGAGCAGCAAACCGCCTTCCAACGACTGTCCGACATACTGGACACCCTGAGACAGGAGTGCCCCTGGGACCGCAAGCAGACCATCAAAAGCCTGCGCTACCTCACCATCGAGGAGGTCCACGAGCTGAGCGAAGCCATAGTGGAAATAGAGAACCTGAAGGCGAAGGCCGAGAGTGGCGAGGCAGACAGCGCCGAGGCAGAGACACAGTCGTCGACGCTCAACTACCAATTCATGAAGGAGCTGGGCGACATAGCGATGCACATTCTATTCTACTGCAAGCTGGCCGAGGAGCAGGGGCTCTTCACCACGGCCGACGTGTACAACACCGTGTGCGATAAGCTTATAGACCGTCATCCCTTTATATACAACAAAGAGCAGTACCACGGAGAGAGCTGGGAGCAGCTGAAGATGCGTGAACGCGACCACCGCAGCGTGCTGGAAGGGGTGCCGGATTCGCTCCCCTCGCTGGTCAAGGCAGTGCGCATGCAGGAGAAGGTGGCGGGGCGTGAAACCGGCAGGCCCGACGGCGACATCGGGATAACCGCGCCGACGGCTGAGCCGCTTCCGACCGACGAGGAGTCGATTGGCGACATGCTCTTCGCCGTCGTCGACTGGGCCCGTCGCCACGGCATCAACGCCGACGACGCACTCTGCGCCGCCAACCGCCGCTTTCGCGAAAGCATTGATTGAGGGAGTGTGGGAACGTGTGGAGATTTCTATCGGCCCCAGCTGTCGCGGTCGAGTGAACGGTATGTAATCGCCTCGCGCAGGTGGTCGGGGGTTATGTCTGGGCTGGCGTCGAGGTCGGCGATGGTGCGGCTGACGCGCAGGATGCGGTCGTAGGCGCGGGCGGAGAGACCGATGCGGTTCATGGCCTGTTCCATGATGGTGCGGCACTCGTCGGAGAGGGCGCAGTGTTCGCGAGTGAGTTTACTGGACATTTGAGCATTGCAGTGTATGCCCGGATTGCCACGGAAGCGAGCGGTCTGTATGGCCCGTGCCGCGAGCACACGTTCGCGGATGGCGGCGCTGCTTTCAGCACGGCCTTCCCTGTTGAGCTGGCTCACGGGGACGGGAGTGACCTCGATGTGCAGGTCAGTACTAGTATGGATTATAGGGGTCAGCATTTTTGTATAGAAATCATTATAAATCATATGCCTCAAACGTGGTTGGACGCAGCCTCGTGGTCGTCAATCATCTGCAGGTACTGTTCGGCGAGGACGCGGGAGCGGTCGTCGGGGTCGAGGTCGAGTACCTCGAGCAGCTCCTCGCGGGCGTTGTTGAGGTGACCTAGGTTCATGTTATAGGCGGCGCGGTTGATGCGGGCCAGTAGGAAGTCGGGCGCGATGTCGATGGCCTGCTGGAAGTCCGCTAGCGCATGCTCGTGCTTACCCAGGGTGCCGTAGGCGGCGCCACGGCTGACGAGTGGCTCCGGATAGTCAGGGTCGAGGGCTATGGCTTGGTCGAAGTCGGCGATGGATTCGGCGTAGCGCTGCTGCTTATAGCGCAGGAAACCGCGGTTGTTCCACGCCATGGCACTCTTGGGTTTCAACCGGATGGCCATGTTGTAGTCCGCCAGGGCTCCTTCGGCGTCGCCCAAGGCATCGCGCGCTATGCCACGATTGATGTAGCAATCGGCGTCGCGCGGCGTGAGGGCTATTGCTTGGGTGAGCAGTTCCACTTGGCGTTTTGGCTCATCGTCGCCGAGATTCAAGGCCTGGAAGAAGAGTTTCTCCGAATCCCACTGATGGTGGTGCCGCTCGCCGAATTGTACATTCTTTGTGTACACCACCACATTGCCCACCTCCGCCCGCCAGCGTTGGCAGGGCGGTTTCTGTTTCTTTCTGTGTCTTCTGTTTATGAGCATCCGTCGTAGATCCAGTTGTATTTATGTTGCCACTCTGGGGTGCGCAGAGCTTCGGCCACAGGGGCGGTAGCGTAGCGGTCGGCCAAGAGGTCAAGGTATTCGGCTGCAGCCTTCCAGACCTCTTCACGGCTGAACATTCGCTTGGGTACCCAACGAAAGAATTCGTTTGCCAAGGGATTGCCTTGGTGTTTGCTATTGATGAGGGCCGTGAAGGCTGGTTTCATTTCTTCGAGCAGCTTTTGTAGCGATGGGTCGGGATGAAGCGCAAGGTATTCTTTCGCGTTGCGTGCCGTGAAAAGGAACAGGTGCTCGAAGTTGAACCAGCAGGAAGGGTCGCTCAGCAAGCGGGTATCCTCGGCGCTGTCGCGGTGGTCGAAGTGCTTGACGGCGAAGTAGAGCTGCTGCCTGTTGCGCTGCTCGCCCACACGAAAACAGAGCTCGAAACAGATGTGGTTTTCATAGCGCGAAGCATACTCGTCGCAGCAGCCTTGCAGGCTGATACCGGCCTCGGCGGCGAAACTCACCAGTTCGCGGTAGGAGAATGTCGGCGGCAGGTTGCGCGAAAGCTTGCGCATTTTGGCCAGGGTGGCTTTCTGCTCCTCCGGTGGCACGGCAATGCCCACCGTCACGTAGTCGGTGCAGGTGGCGTCGCGTTCCATCCAGCGGCGGTATTCGTCGGGATGCGCGGTGCGGAAACGGTTGATGCGGCGCTGGTCTTCCTCGTTGGAGGGTTGCAAGTAATCCGCTATGGCTTCAAGGTGTTTCATCGCCGGTACACCCGCCAGGCGACGGCCGTAGTCGTCGAAGAGGTCACGCAGCACTATCTGCCGATAGCGCTGCTGGCCGCAGCGTTTCTCACCGTCCACTACCTCGGCGTCGAACGGCTCGTAGTAGCCTTGCCATACGTCCACGACCAATGACACATAGCCGTCGAAGTTTACCCAGGTATTCTTTTTGTAGGTCATAGTAATTTGTTTATCGGCCCCAGCTGTCGCGGTCGAGTGAACGGTATGTAATCGCCTCGCGCAGGTGGTCGGGGGTTATGTCGGGGCTGGCGTCGAGGTCGGCGATGGTGCGGCTGACGCGCAGGATGCGGTCGTAGGCGCGTGCGGAGAGACCAATGCGGTTCATAGCCTGTTCCATGATGGTGCGGCACTCGTCGGAGAGGGCGCAGTGTTCGCGAGTGAGTTTACTGGACATTTGAGCATTGCAGTGTATGCCCGGATTGCCGCGGAAGCGAGCGGTCTGTATGGCCCGTGCCGCGAGCACACGTTCGCGGATGGCGGCGCTGCTTTCGGCGCGGCCTTCCCTGTTGAGCTGGCTCACGGGGACGGGAGTGACCTCGATGTGCAGGTCGATGCGGTCCATCAGCGGGCCGCTGACCTTGCTGAGGTAGCGCCTCACGGCGCCGGCGGGGCATGTGCACTCCACGGTGGGGTGGTTGTAGTAGCCGCAGGGGCAGGGGTTCATGGCTGCGATGAGCATGAACGAGGCTGGGTATTCGATGGTCATCTTGGCGCGGCTGATGGTGACGCGGCGCTCCTCCATGGGCTGTCGCAGCACCTCGAGCACCGTGCGCTTGAACTCGGGCAGCTCGTCGAGGAAGAGCACGCCGTTGTGCGCCAGGCTGATTTCGCCGGGCTTGGGGTTGGCGCCGCCGCCCACGAGGGCGACGTCGCTGATGGTGTGGTGAGGAGCGCGGAAGGGGCGGACGGCGATGAGTGAGTCCTCGCGCCGCATGAGGCCCGCCACGGAGTGGATTTGGGTGGTCTCGAGGCTCTCGCTGAGCGTCAGCGGCGGCAAGATGCCGGGCATACGCTTGGCGAGCATGCTCTTGCCGCTGCCCGGGGGTCCGATCATGATAAAGGTGGGTATGTATTTTCCACCTTTGTGAAACGACTGATATATTGTCATTTATAATTCAGTTGTTGAGACAAAATCACGACTATATTTTCCCTAATTATCAATCCTCCACAATGTGAGGAACCACAAAACTGTCGTCTTTCATTGCACTTTCAACATCAACACTTATGGAAAATCCACAAGTTGTCTTTCGGCAATCACCAATATATTTCTTACTGATTTCGGTTGAAAGAATTATAACATCACAGTCCTCATCATAGTCATCACGAACCGATTCCTCGATGAGACTTCTATCCAACTTCCAACCGGAGGAGAAATCCGTCCAACTACTGTTACCTTTAACAACATCTTCGTATTCCTCCCGTTCAACATTATTGTATATCGTAACTCTGTCTGGAAGATTATTCTTGAACTTCAACTCTTCTGCATTGCAGATAATACAAGGAGCACCAAAGTCATCATCTTCCTCATATGCTTTCTCAACATCTATCGTGAATGTTTCGCTTGGTTTGTCGTATTTCGTAATATACTTCCTATTCACATATACGGAAACAATCACACTTTCATCATCATCTGGCGAACCTAAAACCTCGGACTCTAATTTTTTCAAATCCAATGACCAACCATCTGTCATCCCAAAACCATCGTCACATTCTATGAAAGTATCTCTATCAGTTTTATGATACAGGGTTACTTCGTCTGGAATACCATCCAAGAAACCAGCAACACCTTTATACGGTCGATTGGTGGGACCATAGTAGTCTTGCACTATCGTCGTATTCATTAGATTGTTCAGGTCAATAATGACTTCTTCTTCTTCCCTTCCGTTATAATAAACCATTATATCCTTCTTTTTTACCAAGGAAGAAATCACAATGCCTTCTTTCTCTTTGAGATTTCTGTCAAAAGCAAACTTTCTTGCAACATCCATACTTAATGTGAAACTCGGTCTGATTTCAGCACCATCGCTCATTCCTCTATATACAATAACCTCTTCGGGAAGATTTGCAAATACCTTTTTGTCTTCTTCACTTTCAATTATCACACCATCCTTTTCATAGACCATTCTGATAATGGGTAGGAAAAATGAACTATCAAACCAATCACTACTTGTATAAACCCTAACTAATGTCCCCTTGATTGCTTCATACGACAGCATATTCATCGAGTAGAGTCTCTTGAAACATTCTGCTTCTTGATGATAACTTTCAACCTTGGTATTTAGAATATCCTCAAATTCTTCTTTGGAAAGTTGTTTCTTTGTCATAAGCAATCTCTAATTCATCATAACCATTGGTTACTTCTCCTTATATTCTTCAAGTTCTAACATCAAGTTTTGATACTGGTACTTGTTCATCCCTTCTTTCACATTGTTCTCGAAGAAGGTCTTCAATTCCTCGTAATCATACATCGTGAAGATGACGGTTTGCAAGGAGTCATCAATCCGTATCAGTTCCTTGTATCGTGGTGACTCCATATCCATCGTGTCGTTTAGCAACTCGGACTCTATCTCGGATATCTGGGTCTGGATATGGTCGTAGTCGGTCTTTATTTGTTCCTGTATGTCTATCTGCTGGGGATGGTTGCAAGAACAAATGAGACCGATGAGGGTAACTGCAAAGAGCAACTTCAATGTTTTCATAGGCATTAGGGCATTCTACTTTATCTTTCTAATATCTACGTAAAGAGGTTTTACAATCTTTGTTAAATACCTGGGCATATATCTCAACTTTGAATAAACACTCTCATTTATGTTCTACTACGTCCTCTTCGGGTCCAACTTCGGGATGATACGACCAACCGTCACATTGTCCCTCACAAACTCCACCTTCTTGGAATTGTTTGTCGGGAACAATAAACACTCTAAAACATAGTTTGTCGGCTTTCTCCAATGCTCTGTACATAACCCTCTTTTTTATTGGTACATCGTATCCACAATCTCTGCAAGCATAAACAATCTCTTTCTCATAGTCAGATGCAGTACCGTCTTCCAAAGATTGTTCGTATCCTTCGTAAATTATCTGTCCATACGATTTGTTGGGGTCAAAATCATAAGGTGCCATATAAGAATCGGTGATGTATTCCCCTTTGGGTCCAGTAATCATTCCACCTCCGTGCCATTTTCCATCCTCTTCTACTACCTTACCATAATTGGAATGCTGTCCATCGGGATAATAATCATCAATAAACCTCTGCACAACTCTTCCCTGTGAATCCCAACCAGTCCGTTGGACTCTTTTCCATCCATCCTTGTGGATGACCTCGTGGGTCTCTTCTCTTACAACTTTGTATGGGTTGTCACTCATAGTTCAAACATCCTTAAAATATAGTGGTTTCTATGAGTTGTTATCCTTTCTCAATTCTTCAAAAGTATCAAACACAATCCTTATTACGGTCTGTATCTCTTCATCCTCATACACCTCATAAAGGAACTCTTTCTGTTTGTCGGGGGGCAACAATCCAAAGGGAACATTATTCTTTGTAGTGAAGACCTTTTTGAATGATGTCACACCATTTTGTCCAGTGTATCCGGGCAGTTTTACAAACTCTTCATTTTTAGAAAGCATTTCTCGAAATGTCTTTCCAATACTACCTTCAAGATGCAAAACCAACGTATAGTCAGATTTCTCGAAAAAAGTATCACGAGAAACGGGTATCCATTCTAAATGTATATAAGAGTCCCAGCGTTCATCATATACTTGGCACCAACTATTATTAAAGTGTTCATTTACGACACACTGAAAGTCCTTGTTTGATTGTGAGAAGAAATCTTTTGTTATCTCGATAAATTTCTGAATAACAACACTTGCCAATTTATCCAACTGACCAGATAGGATATCTTTTAATTGATTTATTTCCCGTAGTTTCTCTGATATTTCATAATACGAAGAAACTCCTGCATCTGATTGAATACCCATCTCTTTCATTATTTTTTTGATTGTATTTTTCTGTGCTTGTTTTTGATAGTCGTGTAATCCATTTATATCCTCCAAATAGTCGATATACTGATGAACTGCACTATGAAGAAACTCTTCTTTCACCTTGCAGTTTGGAAGTATTTCTTCTTTTAACCAAGGAAGAATATGGTGTTTGAAGTTCATTGGTATAAACCTTTCTTGGAGAATTGATTTGGTTTTGTCGGTCAAACTCCAATCAGAGACAACTTTCAGACCATCAATGGTAAGGTAGATTACAAATATCTTCTCTTGTGGGATACCGTGCCGGATGACTGCATCCACATACCTTTCAATTTGATTGTTTTGGTCGGCGGCTCCCCATATCTTATTTTCCACAATAACTGCATACCTGCCAGTCTCTTCAATCAACCCGTCTATTCTCTCTCTTTCGTTGGTTATTTGAGGGGTTGCAATGTCAATTTCAGGTTCGATGTTTCCAACCATCCCCATATTGTGAATAAAAGATTCAAGTATCGGGTACCTATCTCCATCCTTGTAACGGAGTAATTGCATCAGTATTCTTGAATGGGCATTTTCATTATCGTGGAGCTCACTAATGATGTTGATATGATAAGGAAATTTTTCCTTTTCCTCCTCATACCAAATAGAGCATTTGTTTGCCAATTCAAGTAACCTTCTTTGGGATTCTGATAACAACTCTATCATATTGTCCTGTGATAACTACTTTATCTTCCTAATATCTCCGTAAAAAGGTTTTACAATCTTGTGCAGTTCCATCATTGTCTTATACATCCAATCAAACTGTCTCTGCCAGTCCGACTTGTCCCTAATGTCTGCTTCCAGTTTTACACACACATAAGAGGCTTTCTTGTCATCCAACCTCTTCCACTCAATTTTCTTGCAGACAAGACCTTCTATCTGCTCCTTGCACTTATTCTCAATCAAGTCATACCTTGACTTGTTTTGTGCGGGATTATCTCCTCCGAGATACACCTGAACACCAATCCAGTTTTTGACTGTAAGGATGTGGGCATAGTGGAAACCTGCAATACCCACTCTGAAATCACTCCAATGGTCTGTGGTGGCACGGGCGTGTGTAATTCCATCAAGACCTTTCTTATCCACATAATTGAAGTAGTCATTCCAATAGTCCATCCTCAACTTCTCTGTCTCCGTAGTACCGGAAACTTGTTTCTTGATGGTCTTTGACCAGTTGTTGGGCTTGGCAACAATATCAAATTGGGGAGCCAATGCACTGTCACCAATCTTGAAAAGACGGACTTCAATACCGAAGAAGTTGTAGTTGTCATCGGTAATACTGTTGAGCCAGTCAATGGCTGCCCGATGTTCCTCATCAAATGTCCTTGCAATCCAGATGGCTGTGTAAGCATCGAGTCCAGAACAGTATGTGATAACTTTCCCAAGATGGTCGTGGTCTGTCTTTTCAAGCTGGTTCTCTATCACCACACATCTGTCGGTGTTGATGTCCTTACAGAGTATGTCGGCAGAGAAGGTTCCGACCTTTGCCTCTTGTTCTTGAACCTCCAATTCCATTCCAACGGTTTCTCCGAGAAGATTTATATTATCCTCTTCGGCAAGCCAAGGAGTGAAATCCTTTGCCTCATCTTTCCAATAGTCCCGAAGTTCTACTTTTTCAAGTCTTCCAAGTTGTGCTTTCATATAGTGAATCTTTTAATTATCGTCTTTATTTTAGTTTTGCCTGGCCTGTCATCAGAAGTGGGAGGAGATATGAACGAAGGGATTGTAAATCCTCTGATTCCTCTTGTAATTTAGCCTGCAAATCGAACATTGGTCTTAACTTTTCCACCCATTGCAAATAAGTATTTCTATCGGTGACATAAAGGATGGGGAACTTCTTCAAGTCATCACGAGATACTTCCTTGAAGGTTGTTCCAGTTCCAAGTTGTTCTATTTGTTTGATGTGTTGTCGTAAGTAGTAATATAGGTACATTCCATCAGTTTCATCTTTGGGTACAAAACTCTTAAAACCTTGATTGGTACAAACTTCATTCTGAGCTATTGCAAATAAACCGATAGGGGCTCGGCTGGACATCAGTATTGAACCTTTTGGAAGCATACTGGTACTACAAGAGTCATAACCTTTTTGTGAGATGGTTCTTGCTCCGTGAAATATGAATTTTTGACCTTGGTCTGATAAGTCTTTTGGGGTTATCCACATAATATTACCTCCATAGTTGGTCTCATCAGATGTTGAAGGTGTTGCTCCATTTACTATGTCTGCAATGTCAATCAGGTTCTTCACTTCCCATCCCTCTGGTATTTCTCTTTTTAGCTTTTCATTCCACACCATCTTGCCGCCGGATATCTTATACGGTCTTCCGTTTTCATCGGGGAAGTCGAACTGCACAAACCAATAGTCATATATCTGTTTTACAATCTTTTCAAGGATAGCATTCTGCTTACGATTGTTAGCAAGCTTGCTGTCGATGTCGGATAGTAGATTGGCTGCTTTTTTCTGTTCGTCCAATGTCAAATTTGGTAAGTCAATCACATCGAATGCTGCTTCCATTTGAAGATTGTGAATGCCGGAAGTTTTGCCTTCAAAATTGTGAAATACACCTTTGGAATGTACCAATCTAAGGAAATAGTATATGAAACGGGAGTCCCAACCTGCTTTCACTCGAAATGCTGCACAGAAGTTGGAACAAACCAATAATGGGTTGGCTTCCAACAACTCTTTTGAAACATACATAGTACGTCCTGTTGAACAATCATTGGTTCCTCCTGATTTTTCAATAACAATATCCCCTTCGTGTAATTGTCTTGTATTAAACGAATTCTTGGAGATATATCTAATAGGAACTCCATCAAAAATACTATTGTAGTATGGAACAATATCTGCTGACCGAATACAATGAACACCACAAGGACTCTGCTCAGAATAAGCATCACTCCCCCAATCACCAGTTATCACATTATCTATAACAGAGGACAGTTTCATAGTGATAATTCATTTAATTGTTTAAGGATACGTTTTTCTAATTCACGACTATCTTCAAACTTTGACACTAATAACTGTCTTGCATCTTCGATGTTTTGGGAAAATTGTTCTGATGTAATATCTACATATTCAATCTTCACATCAAAATACTGTCCAGCAGACAAAGAGTAGTTTTTCTCTTTGATATCATCGTATGATACTGCAACCGAAAAGTCTTCTATTGCTTTCTGGTTTCTGAATGTATCAACAATCAAATCTATCTCATCAGGCATCAACCTGTGCTTTTTGAGATTGTCTTCCTGGTAATCTTCACCAAGATTAGATGCATCTATGAGGATAACCTTGTCTGTTTTCTTGGATTTGTCGAAGAATAAGACAGAAACATTCGTACCAGTATTGGCAAACACGTTAGAGGGCATAGAAACACACCCGAAAACTATCTTGTCATTCACTATCTTTTCCAAGACTTTCCGTTCAACACCAGACTTGGCTGTGACGAAACCCGTTGGGATGACAATTGCTCCACGACCACCATCCTTTATACTGTTGATGACGTGTTGGATGAAACAAGTGTATATAGCCATTGCTGATTTCTTCTTTGCTGGTATATTCGGAACACCAGCCCAGAAACGAGCAGGCATTGCTGCAATAGTCTCTCTTGTGTCCGAGAAATCCATATTGAATGGGGGATTACTGACTACGAAATCAAACTGCCTTAACTGTTTCCCGTCATCCGACTTGTGATAGGGAGCCACCAATGTATCACCCTGAATGGCGTGGTCAAGAGACGAAACTAAACCATTGAGAATGAGATTTAGTTTCAGCATCTTGTTAGACCTCTGTGAAATGTCCTGTGAGAAGATGGTGGCTTTGTCTGTCCCAATCTGATGAGCAAGAGCCATCAAAAGTGTCCCTGTTCCAGCCGATGGGTCATAACACTCGACATTGTGAAGGTCTGCATCGTCACCGACAAGGAGTCGAGCCATAATGGTGGCAATGGCTCTCGGAGTGTAATACTCTGCATACTTTCCACCACCGGCGGTGTTGTAATCTTTGATGAGATACTCGAAGATGCCGGAGAAGAAATCGTAACTCTCACCAAATGCTTCCTCGAATGAGAAATTCACGAGCTTATCCACTACTGCTCTTGCAAAGGCGGCTCTGTCGGAAGGGTTAGTGACGTGTCCGGTCAAAGGCTCGAACAGAGGTATCTTCACATTCTGGTCGGTCTGGGTGGAGAAGATGTCTATGTTCTCGTCAGCAATGTCCGTCATCGTCCTGTCAAAAATCAGGTCAAAGTCACCCTTTGTCTGCTGATTCCACAAGTTAGAAATGAGGTGTTCGGGTTTCAAGAACGGAACATCTGGTGAGATGGCATAACGGAGCATTTCTCGGTCACTCTCGTTGAGGGAGGAATAAACTTCTTCCCATTTCTCGGCGGATGCAAATCTTGACTTGAACGGGGAGTCACTATTCTTTAATTCATAACCGAACTTGTCGTTCAAGAACTTGTATAGGAATACCTGTGTGATGATTTTATACTCGTTACCATCGTTACCCATACCGAAGGAGGTACAGGTTGCTTTCAGTTGGTCGATGAGAGTTATTGTCTTTTCCTTGATTGTCATAAGTGTTCTATATTATGCTCTGGCGTATGTGGCGTTATACTGATTGAGATATTGTCTTGAAATACGAGACTTCATAAAGTCCATATCGTCGGTCTGTGGTTGGATGTGGATAAGAAGGAGACTTTGGTAGATGTGTTGTCCCACGGTCTGTTCAAAGTAAGCATCTTTTTTCAGGATGTCGTTTCTGTCATAAACCTTCTGGTCTACTTCGTGTTTTACTTTTGTAAGCATAGCCATAAGGTCGGAGTCACTGTCGGAGACGAGTGGTTTCTTTCCTTGTTTTTTCCGTTCCTCGTTCTCTTCACAAACTCGTTTATGAACTCTTGCAAACTTCACATCACCGTCGTATTTCTTCAAAAGAGCTTTGTTCCGTTGCTGAATCTTTCCGAGACGTTGGATTATCTCATCCATTATCTTCGTTTCCTCGTTATACTTGGCAACTGTATCAAACATAAAACCGTGTTCCCTGCAACGAGCCATAAGTGCTTCCTTCAAGGTGATGTATTCGGGGTCTTCGGGGTCGAAGTTGTCGGTAAATTCATAAATTGCCCTATTCCACTTCTCCTTCAACGATGCACCTCCGTCGATAATCTTCATTTCCTCCGAGCCAATCTTGCTGAACTTGAATTCAATGTCCATCATTGCCTCGTTTATCATCGTCCTGGTCTCATCACTTGAAGTCAGTGCTTCCTTCTGGTTGATGGAGTCAATCTGTCGTTGTACCTCACGAATCATATCAGGGACATTGGCGATGGACAGACTCGACATCTTCCTTTTCAAATCCTCGTCACCGAATGTCCTGACGATGTTCATCGTGTCTCTGGCGGTAATGAGAGCCTGCTTCAAATCCAGAAGTATTTGTTTGTCTTCTTCGGTGGAAATCTCCGAGCAGAACTCCTCCACGTTGTCGGTGGTGTAGTTGAACAGAAGGTCTTGGACTTCCTTCATACTATCCACCAACGAGTCTGGGTCGTCGATGACGTGGGTGAGGGTGTCTCTTATATCAACGGATTCAGCATCCCCATCGGGGTTGTTGAACTTGTTAAGCTCTTGCAAATAGGCGGCGTTGGTCTGCTCGAAGTTCCGTTTGATGTCTGCAAAATCAATCACGAAACCCCTCTGCATATCTCCGTAGGGACGATTCACACGGGTGATGGCTTGGAGAAGATTGTGTCCGTCCATCTTACGACCAAAGTAGAGTCTCTTCAATCGTGGGGCATCAAATCCTGTAAGCAGCATATTGAAGACGATGAGGATATCCACCTTCATATTCTTCTTGAAGTCATAGACTATCTGCTTTCTCGTCTCCTTGTCGTCACTATCGTAGAGGATGAGATTTGCCTTGAAAGAAGACGGATGGGACTTGTATATTTGATTGAGTTCCATCTGTATCTCGTCGAAGTAACGGTACAGTTTTCTGGCTTGCTCGGATGTCTCACAGATGACCATACCTCCGAGAGTGTTGTCCCCTTGAAGGAGTCGGAAGTCAGCCAAATCACGGATGATGAAACGGAGCAGTTCCTTGACATAGACATCGTGTTCGATAATCTCCGATTTCTTGACTTCCTTCTTCAATACAAGCTGTTCGAGCTTCTCGTATGTGGATTGCAGTTTCTCCTTGTATGAGGTCTCAATGTCCTCTCTTGTAATACGGAGAGTGTATCCATCGGCAATGGACTGGTCATAGTAGTAGGTGTGGTAGTAAGTACCGAACACCTTGCTTGAACTGGCTTCCTCTTTCAACAGAGGTGTTCCAGTGAGGGCAATCTTGATGCTGTTCTTGTCTGCATCGAAGAGGTTGGCAAGGAATGAGCCACCCGGTCGATAACCACGATGAGCTTCGTCCAGAATGAAAATCCTTTGAAGGTTGGTAGCATACGGTAGCACTTCGACCTTCTCCTTATCCTCTTCAAATCTCTGAATATTGACCACACAGATTTCTGCTTGACCACTTACCCCCTCTTGGGATTGGTTTGTCTTGAACTGAGCCATCAACTCCTTTCTTGTCTGTGCAGTGCTCACCTTCAACCCACGAGCCTCGAACTCTTGGGTGGCTTGCTCCATAAGGTCGATTCTATCGACTATGAAATAGAACTTGGCGACCATATTCTTCTTGGCGAAGAAGTCTGTCAGAATGTATGTCAAGTAGAACGACAATGCTGTCTTTCCAGAACCCTGTGTATGCCAAACGACACCCGACCGTATCCCGTCGTTTATCTTTCGTGTGATGGCTTGTGAAGCGAACAGTTGAGGATACCTCATTATGTGCTTCTCCTCTCGTGTAACCAACTGGTGTGTGTCTTGGTCTTCCTTCTGTTCGTAGATATAGGCAATTCCGTAACGGAGAAGATACAAGAACCTTTCGGGAGAACACATTGAAGTGAGAACCCTGTTGGTTGGTGTTGTTTCTTTTAGATTAGTCTGATATTCGGGAGCGTGGTGAAGCACTTGGACATTGAAATCCGACAATATCTTCTTTTCGACTATGGGGTCAATGGCTTTGTAGGGGAACGATTGATTGTATGGTGCAATGGCTGCTTTAAGGGGATTCTCTTCTCTGAAACAGTTGAAGGGAGTGGATTTCTTGGCACCCGTGCAGTAGAACACACCCTGAACGGGAGTGATGCTGTTCAGTGTCTTGTACTCCATATTGTTCGAGAATATCATCAGTTGGGTTATGTTGATGAATCTTCTGAACTTACGGTTGGGGAAACGTTTGTTGTACATTCTCCGTCTCTCGGCAACAATACCCTCGTGGTTGTTCGGTTTCTTTACCTCGACGAAGCACAGAGGCAGACCATTCACGAAAAGGGTGATGTCTGGACGAAATTCATCCTGTCCGTTCTTACAAGTAAATTCGGCAGTGCAATGATATGTGTTGTTGTCGGGATTTTCGAAATCTATGAGCTTTGTCGGTGACACAGACTTCAATCTCTTATAGAACTGCTTGCCGAGGTCATCGTAATCCAACTCCTGTCGTATCTCTTGAAGTGTCTGATGAAATGTCCCTTCGAGACCTGGGTTCAACTTCTCGTACTGCTGCTTGAAGACTTCGAGAAGGATATTGGTGTCGGGGTCATATATAGTACCAGCATCTTCTTCGGTAATTTTACCAAAGTAAGTGTATCCAATCCTTGTCAGATGGACAATGCCCGGTATCTGGACTCTTGTTGCTTCGTTAAAATCGTTCATCCTATACTGTGTTTATTTTCACACGTGAAAATAAAACGTGAAAATTCATTTTTTATTGTCTACAACTGCCATAAAAATAAGAATCCCAGCGAGTTGCTCACTGGGATTAAATCAAAAACGAAACCTAATATAACTAATCTACAGGAGGTTAGCTATGTGTTCAAAGATGGAATATTTTTCGTAACTTTATCAAAGTGTTAAGTGCTCTACCAGTCTTAGCCCGAACTTTTCGGAGAGATAGACCGTCACTCAAAAGCTGGATATCATCAGCATATTCCATCAAGTAATCTACTTTTACTTTTGTACGTCCCATAATAATCCTCCTTTCTTTTAAGCCACATTATCAACGAACTTTTTCTTCATCCTCTGAACAGTGCTGACACCAACACCTTCCGACTTTGCAACCAGACGGATGGGGTATCCTTTCTTCAACTGCTTGATGACGGAGGCATATTGTTCTTGCAGTTTCTCGTCGGATTTCGTCCAGCCAGCCTTACGACCGACCTTACCACCTTCGGCAATGTACTTCTCCTTTCCGGAGTTGAGCCTGTACTTGATGTTCTCTCTTTCCATCTCGGCACAAGTACCCAAGACGGCGATGAAGATTGTCAAAAACGGATGTTCTTTCCCATCCGAGTTGAAGATGGACAACTGTTCTTTCTGAAAATAGACGTTTAAGTGATGCTCCTTGCAGAGTTGGACATTTGCCAGAACGTCATCCACGTTACGACCGAGACGGGAGAGTTCCGAGATGAGAAGGATGTCTACATTATTGTTGATACAGTAATCCAGACATTCGGTCAAGACGGGTCTGTCCTTGGTCTTCTTGGCTCCGGAGATATGCTCCTCAAATGACTTAACGATGTCAATGGAGTTTTCGGAGGCATATTTCTCCAAATCTCGGATTTGTCTTGTCGTGTCCTGTCGGTCCCCGACAGATGACACCCTTGCATAAATGGCTGCTTTCATATTCATATAATACTTTGAGTTTGACGAATGCTAAAATTTGTGTTCAACGGCAGTTTTAGACCAACTTTCGAATACAAAAACTTTCGAATACATTTTCACGACTATCTTCTCTAACTTTTCTCAACCTCCCATCCCGAATCACTTGGTCCAGCAACTCGAAAAGCTCCGACTCCCGAATGAAGCCGAATTCCAACTCTAATCCGGTTTTCTTATCGAGTGTTCGGACGACATAAGCTTCTTCGGCATCATCAAAAGTGACTTTGACCCATCTTGGACGGTTGAAGGTGCTGCTCACCGAGAAGACCAATCCGTGAGGAATATCCATAGGACTTTCGTACTCCCAAGCAGACAGAGTGTCGGAGTGTTGGTCGAGTATGTTCCGTATGGTCATAGACGGATTCATTGGTCTTTCTCTCTTTTTCGTAACTCCTCGACGAGTAGGTCAGCCCCCCTTAATGCTTCATCCACGAGACTGTCTATTGACATATCTCCATAGTAATTGTTGGCACATCTGCCATTAAGGATGGCACAGATTACATTCTCGTGGAGTTTTCTCCAATCTTCTTCTGTTCTCTTTTTCTCCATAATTTCGAAATCTCGTTATTACTTAAGTAATAACGAGAAAAATCGTGAAGCATTGTGCATAATGCATTCATTTAGCTTTATTTAGCTATTCCGTTTGCTTTTCGAAACTTCCAAATATGCATTTCGAAAAAACAAAAAAAGACACCCACCTTATTAAAGGTGAGTGTCGGCACTATAAAAAATTTGAAAAATGTATCAATTAAAATGGGAGTTCTTCGGGTTCATCTAATAGTATCCACCCAATGTCATCAGGGTTGGCTTCGTTTATGGAGTCATAAAATGCCTTGTTGATGATGTAGTCCCGGTCGTTGCAATCAGACATTCGGATGGGAACCCATCTGTTCAAGACAGCAAAGAAGATAGGCGGCAACCAACAACCCTCGACGAACTGGTCTGGTATCAGACCGTACCCCATATTGTTCGTGTATTTGTCTGCATCAAATCCCCAAGACTCCGTCCCGTCCGAGTGCTGCACCAAGACCCAATTCTCTTTTTCTCTAAAATCACTTCCTTGCGACCCTTCCCAATGCTCTACAATTGTAAGTCTTTTCAAGTCTTTACGAACATATTTCAAAATATCAGCATCATCATCACCTTCGTAAAGTTTTCCGTACAACAATTCTCCGTTACTACAAACAGCTTCTGAAAAAATCACTACTCTGTGCATATCTTACTTGTTTTCTTTATTATGTTTTTTCTTCATTTTGGCAAGCTCCAACTCAACAAGCACCCACGAGGCAAGTCCGGAGAGCAGACCGTCGAAGTCGAAACTGAATCTGCTGTTCTGCAGCTTTTCCTGACCTTCGATTCTTTCCAAGTATGGGGTAAGAATCTCAACGAGATAATCCTTGACTTCATCCACATTGCCTTCGGCTGCTTTCAAAAATTTCTCGGTGGTGTCCCCGTAACGTGCTTTCAACTGACTCACTGCCGTGGAAATTGCCGAGTTTCTCTGGGTGCAACTTTCTTCCAGAATGAATTGCTCAAAGTTCATCATCTTTTTTTTCATCTTCTTTTATTCTATTATACTGTATTTATGATAATTCCCCCAATATTTTTCGTCCAAAAAATGGCTCATTTGTAATAACATAAAATAAAGGAAAGAAAAGGGAAAACATAGAAAAGCCATAAATATCATATAAGAAATTACTGATTATGAAAGATTTGATTAAAAAGGTCGTAATACCAACAGTGATATTTCGTCATCCCATACAAACCAACCAAGATTACGATATTCAGGGTTTCTTTTTGGCTTTTAGCAAATACAGGGAATCCGATAATCTGACGGATTGGGAGAAGACCCGATTGAAACAGCTTGCCTCCACCGGGAAATGGGTAGAATCTGGTGGTACTATGGATGATGGTCTTTGGGTAAAGAATGGGACTGAATGTTTTCTTTACGATATCGACATATTGAAATTTATCAAGGCAAATTGTAACGATAATCAAGTTTCTCTTGTAAACGTAGAATACGATACGGAAGCCGAAGGCTGTGTTGGAATATGGTGTGACATACTCGGTGAGCCAAACGATGGTCGGAAAATACGTGAATGGGTGGAACAGAACGGTGAGTGGATGGACATCGAAGAGTTTGTATCACATATAAAAGTGGATGTCCGGAATGAACATTTTGACGTAAGTGTCCCATAGCAAAAGTATAACCCGAATTTTTGTTAATTATTGAATAGTAGTATATTATAATGTTTATAGGGGAAGAATAGCCTTCAAAAGACGAATTCTGGGGATAATCTGGGATAAGTCCTTAAAGGACCCGATTTCGGTTTTCATAAATAAGGGGAAGAGTGCTTCCCCCACTATACAAAATGAATTATGATGCTCTTTGAAGTGGTTGGGGAAGGACCACTTTGGAGGGCATCTTTTATTTAGCTATGAATGACAAATGGAAAAGACAATGGTCATCGTTCAGAAACGAACTGATGTACGAAAAGATGGACTCGGAAACGAAGAAGATGCTCTGGTTCGGCATCAGATTCAAAGAAACAGTGTACGAAAGTCCGAAAGTATACCAAAACAACTACGCCTTCAATATCGATGGGTCGTGGCTCATATTCCCCACGGAATATCGGACAAAAACAGGGAAACCGAAAGCTTTATACTTCCGACACAAAAAGGATATTGTTGAGGAGTTGTGTTATTTCTGCCGTTTTCAACGACTGATTGGAGTGGAAACCCAATGGGAGCTCGTCTATCATATGTGCTCCTTCCTTGCAAACACCGTAAAGATGCCTGATGGTATCTTTGACCCTACACCAGAAAACGTATCTATACTAAATAAGATTGCCGAAAGAATACTTGTATCGGATTGTCCGGAAGGCACGTTGGAAAGACTGAAAGATGACAGGAAATTCTGCATTGACCCAGAACGGTTGAAGACCATTGACGAGTCGACTAAAAGCATAATGAGGAACAAAGGGAAACGATTCGCCTCGTACTTTGAAATAAGAGAGAAGTACGATGAATCGAAGTCGAAAGCCGAGAACGCTGCCATCTGTGGTGTGAGTGATTCAACAATCGCCCGTTTTAGAAGAAACAGAACCCAAATGGAACAACTCTGTAATTCCTGCTTCGGATTATAGTAGAGAATTGAAGTATAGTAGAAAGACATAGGTAGAGTATGCTTGAAAGACATAGGAGAGTGTGTCATTCAAGCATACTCTTTTTTATTCAGGGGTGTGTCATTCAAGCATACTACCTATGTCATTCTAACTAAAGAATAATATATTCATATTATTATTGTGAATATATATTATTCACATTATTATTAGAATAGAAATAGAAGAGAGACCGTGATAGTAGAGATTAAAGATGAGAGTATCCTATGGATTATCAAGAAACCAAGATAGACTATGAACTTACTTATAGTGTTGGCTTACGCCAATGGCACTCCCTACACGCTCCGCTTCGCTACGCTCCGTAGGGAGTGTGTTTAGGGAGGGAGATTGAAACAAGGGTGAGTTTCTTTGTTTTCTTCATTTCTTTTTTAGAGAGGGATTGTTTCTTTACTCATTCCTCCTTAAAGAAAAGAACTCTATTAGACGGTCGGAACACCTTCTCTACAGTATTATTCCTTAATAAACACTACCATCCTCCATTCCTCCTACGAAGTCTCTGAAACACCCTTCCTCTGAACTAATAATAGTATTATAATATTCATCCTCTATTATTAGAACCACCTCTGCTTTAACGGGAATCCCTCATTAAACCTCATTCTCTTATTGGATAGAGGGTCTTCTGATTCAAAACAATCCTTCAAAACATTCATTCCCTATTGAGCCGTGCCCTCTCTCCTTTGTTGCTGGGTGCCGTTGCCCGTGCCGTTACCGACTAAAAATATAACGGAATGTCAAAAAAAGTAAGATTATTCAGAATTTCGGGATTTTTTTTGTTATTATTTAGAATGAGGTTATTAAATGATATAGATATGAAACGTAATAAGTTTATCTCCGTCGGTGATGTCACCGTAAGAATTTCCAACACGGAACGTCGTAACACATCCAATCCGAGATACTGTTTCACTCTGTCAATATTGGATGATGACAAGAAACAAATTTATCGAAGAGACGTGGTAGTCCATTGTGATATCGACGATGCAATCGACGATGATGGACTGCATATGGTCATTGGGAAAGTGTTGAGGAACATCGAGGGACTCGTGCCACAAACGAAAGGTGAGAAAGGAAAGTTCAACGATTTCATCGAAAGATTGAAAGAGGAACTGTATCAGTATTCCGAGATGACGAGACCAGTCGAGACTCTTTTTTATTAGCTAAAACACTCAGTGTGAATGCAATGCTTTTGTGTTTTTGCCGTTGATATTTGAATAAATGTTTATTTTATTGAAGACTAATATGAATAAAGCAATTTTGTTATGTAGGGTCTCTACGGAGGCACAGGATTATGAAGCACAAATAACTGATTTGAAAAAGTATGCTGAAAGTAAGGGTATTACAGAGTGCAAGATTATCAGCACGAAAGAAAGTGGGTTCAAACGAATTCAAGCAAGGGAAGGATGGTTGAAGACAAAGGAATTCTTTGAAAACAACAGAGACTATGACACACTTATTGTGACAGAAATAAGTCGTCTGGGAAGACGTGAGACCGCCATCGCTGAAATAAAAGAATACCTTGAAACCACAGGGAAATCTCTGTATATTAAAGACCTTGATTTGCATCTTTATGACAAAGGGAAGAAGAGAGCCGAGAGTGACATTGTTTTCAATGTGTTCGCTTCATTTGCAACAAATGAGATGTCACAGAAAAAGGATAGATTTTTACGGTCAAGACGTGAGTTGAATGAAAAAGGATATAGTATTGTCGGCAAGGTTCTGTTTGGTTACAAACGTGTCAGGGATGAAGCAAGAGGGAAAAACAAGTTCATTGTGAATGAAAAGGAAGCAAAGGAGATAAATGAAATCTACAATCTCTATCTTTATGGTATTGACGGTAAGGATACAGGTATTAAAGGACTTGTATATCACGCCATCTCCAAAGGGATGAGCACTTATTTACATTCCAAACGAAATATGACGAAGTTGTTGTCAGAGTCTGCATATGTTGGTGGTGTAAAGGAGGTGAGAATTAAGAGGAAAAATCCGTTATATTGGAACGAGAACGACCATACAAAGTCCCCTTATATAGAGACAGTATCACACATCCCATATGCCCAAATTGTCACAAAAGATTTGTTCGATGCTGTTCAAAAGAAGAAATTGGATAACAGAATTCTGGTTGATAAGAGCAAAAAACACAACACCATCCTTTCAAAGCTGATTGAATGTCCGGAGTGCCACACTTATTTGCTGGGTGATTATCGCCGTAACAGGAAGACAGCCTCATATAGATGTGCAAAGCACAAGGGGGCAGGGAAGTGTGCCAACAGTTCGATTATCAGTATGCAGTATATAGACTCTTTGGTCTGGTGTTATTTGAAATATAACGTAAAACAGATTATTGAGGAAATACACAAGAAGAATTGTGCCGGAGACATTTCGTCCATTGAAGATGAAATCTTGAATTTGCAATCAAAAAAAGAGTCGGTGCAAAACGAGGCAAAGTCATTGGCTCTAATCTTCAAGAGTGAGGTCAGAATTTTTGGTATCGAAGAAGCAAGGAGGAAATATGATGAGGGAACAGAGAGAATCGTTAAGGAAATAGAGGGTATCGACTCTGCCATAGCTCTTCGGAGAAGACGTATAGAGGAAATCCGAAGTGCTGCATCGACAGAACTGACGGAAGAAGATATGCAGAGAGTGGAACAGGACAAAGGCAGAATCAGTGAGTATATTCATTTGTTGGTGAAAAGGATTGTCTGCCACAATACAAAGACAATGACATTCATCAGAATTATTCTAAACGGAGATGATGAATATACATTTCGAGGCATTCTCTCTAATAAGGTAGATACAAACCGAATTAAAGCATTCGGAATAAAAAGAGTAAAAGATATGCCTTTCCAAGTCAAGAATTCAGATGTGAAAAATGAAGATGGTGTAATTGTTGAATGGGTTGAAGGAGGAATGGAGATATTAGAAAAACTGCTCTTTACAGAAAGACTACTTGGTGACGAAATAGAGCTTTACCCGATTGAGTACAAACGTTTGAATGTATATGAATCGGATATGGTTTAAGAAAAAAGAGGGTGACTTAATATTAGTCATCCTCTTTTTTTATTTTGCACGTAATAATCTTGCTATTTCCCCGTTATACAAGTGTTTTACACTTGAATTAGACTGCAATGTTGGTTGGTGGAAAATACATACCGAAATCTATGGCGTTGTGGCCGCCGGCGGCGGCGATTTCGAGACAGCGCTTGACGGTCTCCTGCCCTTTGACGTCGGCGAAGTCGTACTCGTAGTGGCTAAGGGAGCGTGCGAACTCGGCGCGGGTGTCGACCACGGTAGGCTCGATGGAGGCGGCCCCGTTGAAGAAGTCGACGACCTGCCTGAGACTTTCGGCGCCGTAGACCTCCAGGTTGTTCACGATGGCGGCCTCGCGGGCGTTGGCGCTGGGTACGATGATGCCTTTGCACTGCTGTCGCCGGGCCTCGATGGCGATGGGGAGGACCCCTTTGATGGGCCGCAGACTGCCGTCCAGGCCCAGCTCGCCCATGATGACATAGCGGTCGAGGTCGTCGCTTTTCATCATGCCTACGGAACCGAGGATGCCGACGGCGATGGTGAGGTCGTAGGCGGTGCCTTCCTTCTTGAGGTCGGCGGGTGCGAGGTTGATGACGAAGTTCTCGTTAGGGACCTTGAATCCAGACTCGAGGAAAGCCGATGAGATGCGCTGACCGCTTTCCTTCACGGCGCTGTCAGGCAAACCGACAATGGAAAAACCGGCGCCCGGGGTGGCGGTCACTTCCACGGTGACCGTCACTGCGCCGACACCTATAATGGCGCTGCCGTATGTCTTGACCAACATGGTTGCTGTCTATTGATTTGATGCTGCAAAGATACGAAAGATAGCCGACGTGGCAAAAAAATATTTTGCCACGTCGCAGAATGTACGTACCTTTGCAAACGGGAAACAACATATTAACACACCAAAACACAAGGAAGATATGAAAGATATCATGCCAAACGGCGGCCAGTTCGCCATGCCCGCCCTGCCCTACGAGGCACTGGGCGACGTTATCAGCAAAGAGACCCTGTCGTACCACCACGGCAAGCACCTGAAGGCCTATGTGGACAACCTGAACAAAGCGCTTCCGGGCAGCGGGCTGGAGGGGCTCGCGCTGCAGGAGGTGGTGCGCCGCGCAGAAGGCGGCCTGTTCAACAACGCCGGCCAGGTGCTGAACCACACCATGTACTTCGAGCAGTTCAGCCCTGCGGCACGCCCCATGAGCGCCGCTTTCGCCGCCCGGCTCGAGAAGGACTTCGGCAGCGTGGAAGCCTTCAAGAAAGAATTCGAGCAGAAGGGGGCCACCCTGTTCGGCAGCGGCTGGGTGTGGCTCAGCGCCGACAAGGACGGGAAGCTCGTCATCACGCAGCAGAAGAACGCCGAGAACCCCGTCACGGAGGGGCTCACGCCGCTGCTGACCTTCGACGTGTGGGAACACGCCTACTACCTCGACTACCAGAACCGCCGCGCCGACTACCTGGGCGCCCTGTGGCAGATTGTGGACTGGACGGTGGTGGAAGGACGGCTGGGGAGCTGCTGACAGTGTTGCGGGCCATATACACTTCGCCCATTGGCGACATAGAGCTGACTGGCGACGCGACGACGCTGAGAGGGCTGCGCTTTGTGGAAACGGGGGCCGAGGGTGGCCGAGGGGGAGGAGCGGCCATCGAGGCCGCCTTTCGCTGGCTCGACCTCTACTTCGCGGGCCAGGCGCCCGACCTGCCGCCCAGGCTCCGGCCCGAGGGGACGGCGTTCCAACACAGGGTGTGGCAGGAGCTGATGAAGATACCCTACGGAGAGACCGACACCTACGGCGCGATAGCGCGGCGGGTGGGCTGCCGTTCAGCACAAGCCGTGGGGCAGGCCATAGGGCGCAACCCGATAGCCATCATCATACCGTGCCACCGGGTGGTGGGGGCCGAGGGACGGCTGACAGGCTACGCGTACGGAGTGGAGAGGAAGCGGCGGCTCATCGAGATGGAGGCTGCCGGAGCGGTGCCTTAGCCCGACCTATACGATGAGGTCGGCGACAGTGCCGCGGGCGGCGCGGACCAGGTCGGCCGGGGCAAGGCAGAACTGCAGGCCACGCATGCCGGCGCTGCAATAGACGGTGTCGTAGAGCATGATGCTCTCGTGGAACCACGTGGGGAGGTCTTTCTTCATGCCTATCGGGGAGCAGCCGCCGCGGATGTAGCCTGTGAGCGGCAGCAGCTCCTTGACGTGTATCATTTCGACTTTCTTGTTGCCGGTGACGCGGGCGGCCTTCTTCAGGTCGACCTCGGCGGCGCCGGGGATGACGCAGACAAAGAGGCCTATCTTGTCGCCGCGCAGGACGAGGGTCTTGAAGAGCCTCTCGATGGGCTCGCCGAGCTGCGACGCGATGTGCTGCGCCCCGAGGTCCGACTCGTCGACCTCGTAGGGGACGAGGTCGTAGGCAATCTTCATGCGGTCCAGCAGGCGGGCCGCGTTGGTCTTCTTGGAGCCTTTGTCCGCCATGGGTGGAGGCTATTTCAGCTTAGGGTGGAGCTTGCGGTGGAACTTGAGGCCGGAGAGGAGCGAGGAGATGTCGCTCCGCGAAGCCGAGGCCATACGGATATAGCCGTCGCGCTCGACGCTGAAGTCGAGGCGGCGTCCGAGCAGCTCGCGATGGGCGACGACGGTGACGCGCTCGGTCTCCAGCTTGGGGAAGGCGATGGAGACGCAGCCCTCCACCTGCATGGCGGTGCCGCTGGGCTCCTTGCAGAAGGCCTTCAGGCGGGAGAGGGTCTCGACGGCCTCTTCGAACGACGAGCCGAGGTACACAAAGAGCTCAGAGGCGGGGTCGAGGTAGAACTGGACCGTGCTGTTGCCGAGTCCGAGGCGACCGACGGAGAGGTAGTAGTGGTTCTGGCCGTCGCGGGGGACGTAGAACACCTCGTACTGCTCGTCCTCACCACACTGGACTATCTCCATCCGCTGCGGCGGGTTGGACTTCTGTGCCACCGCATCGAGCTGCGGAGCCACCAGCAAGAGCATTACAAAAAGCCGAAGCGCCAGGCGGGCGACGGATGCAGGGGACGTGGATTTTGTTTTCATCGGGTTGGTATTGGTTTTTTCTATAAATTGGATTTAAATGAAACCCCTATGGGGTTTTTGATGTCATTATTCGGTAATGTTATCATTATGGTCTGGTTATGTGGCTTTTCCGCGCGCGGCAGGATGGCCGGCCGGGGACGGAAAGGCGATGCAAATATACACAAAAAAAGGCAATCGCATTTTTTTTTGTAACTTTGCACACCGAAAGGAAGAGATGACACAGCACGAAACAGACACACAGTACATGCGGCGCTGCCTGCAATTAGCCGCCCAGGGGCTGGGGCGAGTGCGGCCCAACCCGCTGGTGGGGTGCGTGGTGGTGGTCCGCGGAGCGGACGGGAAGAGCCGCGTGGTGAGCGAAGGCTACCACCAGGAGCACGGCCACAACCACGCCGAGCGCAACGCCCTGCTGCGCGGCGCCGACAGTCCCGCGGGAGCGCGGTCCTACGAGGGGGCCACTCTATACGTAAACCTCGAGCCCTGCTCGCACTACGGCCTCACGCCGCCCTGCGCCAACCTTATCGTGGAGAAGAGCATAGTGCGAGTGGTGTGCTGCAACGACGACCCCAACCCGCTGGTGGCCGGGCGAGGCTTCGCGAAGCTGGAGGCGGCCGGGATAGAGGTGGTGCGCGGGGTGTTGGAAGAGGAAGGGCGGTGGCTGAACCGCCGCTTCTTCACCTACATGGAGCAGGGGCGGCCGTACGTCATCCTGAAATGGGCCGAGAGCGCCGACGGCTATATGGCGCCCGCTGCCGCGACCGGCGTCGCGGTGGGCGGGCAGGGCAAGAGCTACTGGCTCAGCACCGAGGACCAGAACCGGCTGAACCACCGCTGGCGCACGGAGGAGGCCGCGATACTGGTGGGGTCGGAGACCTACCTACGGGACCGTCCGGCGCTCACGGCGCGCCACTACCTTGGCCCGCAGCCGCAACCCGTGGTGCTGGACCGGCGGGGCCGGCTGAAGGACGTGCCGAGCGGCTGGCTGCACCTGCAGACCGAGAGCGTGGGCGAGACGCTAAAGGCGCTCTACGAGCGCAAGATACAGAGTGTCATAGTGGAAGGCGGGCGCCAGATACTCGACGCCTTCCTGGCCAGCGGCCTGTATGACGAGGTGCGGATACTGCGCAGCCCGGTGCGGCTGGGCGGGGGGCTGGCCGCGCCGACGCCTACGGACGGGCGGAGGGTGCACATCTACACGCCGATACGATAACAGGAAAGGAGAGCACCGAAATGCTCTCCTTTTCTTTTGCTGTGGAGTAGATGGTTCTCAAACCAATCTTTATATTTTATTTTATTTCAAATCGTTAGCCGGTTGTAATGGTGTCGGAGTGATAAATATGTGATAAATATTGAAAAAATGGCACTTTTCAACCGGCCTTTCTGTGTCTCTTTTCAATTGCAAAAATACGACTTTTTCTCAATATACAAACAAAATTTTGTCAGTTTGTTTTTTTTTTTCGTACTTTTGCATCATCGTAAGTTGTTGTGGTGTTCCGTGCGTAGCGGCTCACTATCGAGGGGGTATGGGTAACATTCACCCCCCTTTTTATGCACTTGCATTGCATTTGCATTCGTTTTCTATACATATGTATTACATTTATACCCCTCAACTAATACACTTGCATCACTATCGTATTCCAGTGGCTGGCATTTGCTACAATTATCCGTGGCATTTGCTACATTTTGCCACCGCATCTTATCGCAATTGCTATATTTGTCGCGACCCGTTTTTGTGTTACAATCAACGTTGCTCTATAACCCATATTGAATTTCAGTGAGTTACAAAAATTCAGACCGAAAAACGACCCACTTTTTCACCGTATTGCGTATTACTTTAATACGCTGGTTCAACATCATCAATCACTAAAACATAACGCATTACTATAATACGTCAAATGGTTAAAAATCAATATTTTATTTTGCTATTTCGTTTTTTATTCGTACTTTTGCACCCCAAATGATACAATTATGAATAGCACTAATGTTGGCAACCTTTCGGCACAATCAACCGTATTTGGCTCAAATTGCATAAATAACGGCGGTTTTCAAAATATTGTCAATGGCAATAACAACGGCTCAATCTGCATTAACAACGGGGTTTCGGATGGTGTTGTTTCCCTATTGTTGCAAATAATTCAGCAACTGACCGCGCAAAACAGCCACCTTGTTGAACGTGTCAACCAATATCAAATTGAATTGCTTGAATACAAATTAGGGGTGGCGCAACTGCCACCCCCTGCAAAGGCTCGATAATCGCTGTATTATTGCCCTTATTCGCTGTTAATACCGCTTCTCCAAATCGTCTAACAATTCCCGTGCTTCGTCTTTTGTAAGCACTCGTGCCGGAGGAATAAGAGCCGACCCGTCTTTGCCGGTCAGTTCCACCGGCTGTACGGCCTTTCCATATAACCGCTCTCGCAATCGCTCTATTGTGCCACATTTGCCCTGCTTGGTTTCGGTCAATATGGCCATTGCCAGGCCACGCACATACAACGGGGCTTCTACCGCCTTTGCAAGGTTGGTTACCTCATCCAAGCGCATTGATAACAATGCCGTGTCCAAGTCGCGCACTTCCTCGGCTGTCAGCCCCTCAAATTTCTTTGCTTCTGTCGGGGTCATTACAAGGGTGTAAATGTCCCGTGTGCGCTTCTTTGGCCGTCCGGCTGGGTTTCCGCTGCGGCCTTTCTGCCACTTGTTACCCTCAATGCCTTTTGTGTTTGGGTTGCTGTTTGCCATTGCTCGTTGATTCTTGTTTACTCGCAAAAAATCTGCTTTCCTCCGAGGTCGGCGGCTTTTGCTACATACTGCAATACCGGCTCGGAGCATCCCTCCAAATCAATACCATTCATTTCGGGCATTCGGTCGCTTATTGACTTAACAAGACGCTCTCGCGCTTTTGCCCTTTCGTCCGCTTGTTGTTGGCCGTCCTGGTTTGCGTTGGTCGCATTGCGCTGCTGCATCATCCCCGTTAGGACTTCACTAAATTTCTCGGTCACTTTCCCAATTGCTTGGGAAACAATGTCGGCAACTTGCCGCATCTGGTTTTCATCTAATTCTGCCATATTGCTAAGTATTTATTTGTCGTATTCCTTGGGTTCTTTGTCGCACAATTTTGCGTGTGGGGTTTCGTGTTTGCTGTTTGCGCTGGCTTCGTGTCCCCTGCTGTTTATGATGGTGCAAATGTCTTTATGCTCATATTGCAAGACGTTAATTTCTTCTCTTAACTTGCCGAGTTGCTGCATCAGCTTCTTTGTACGGGCTGCATAATATTCGTTTGCTTCGTCAATGCTGTTAAAGCGTGCCGCCCTTTCTTCGATGGTCATAGTCTCTGCCATTGTGTTTTGTTTGTTGGTTTTCGTTGCAAAGGTACAAACAAAACGCTGATAGACCATTGTTCTATCGGTGAAGTTATTGAAAAGTTATTGAATGTATTTGAAAACGTGGCGTTTCGTGCCGTTACTAATCAACAATAACGTGTATTCCCGTTTCTCTAAAAATGCGCATTTCTTCTTTGTGTTTGTCCCGCTCTGTTAGTTTTTCAGCGTTCAACACATATTTTAGTGCAATGGATTCCAGGTGCAAATCGTTTGTATATGCTGCGTATTGCAACATATGTTCAGCCCTTATCTTTCTCTTTAACCACCGCAATTGTGTTTTTTCCTCATAATCTTTGCGGTCGGTGTAATCTCCACCCGTGACGGCATTAATCAAATTAACATCGTCTGTTAGGTCAAATATTGTCATTTTGACCAAATCCCTATATCGTAGGCGTTTTGCCATATTGCAACAATTTAACGGCGGCTGGCCTTTATTATTGCCCTAGTTCCGACTTTTATTCGCTGGTGGCCGCTGCTGCAGTTGCTTCGATAGCGTGTGTTATTTCATCAATGGGGCTACTGTCTGCGGTGTCCTTTGTCAGTTGCTCCGTGAGCCACTTACGCGCCTTGTAACGCTCCTTTTTATCAAGGTTGGCGGCGGCTGTCAATGCGTTCTCTCCGCGCTCGTTCCCGGCTTCCCTTATAAGGTTGGCTATATATACCTCTTTCCACTTCCCAAAAGTTGTTATTTCTTCCATATCGGCGTTATTGTGGTTTATCTTGGCTATATTAAAATACTCGTCTCTCCACATCTGCACCATTTTCGAGTATGTCTGCGGCTGCAATAATGCTGCTGGCGTTGCTTCGGCAATATGCAGTTGGCGGCGTATCTGCCCTATTAACCGCAATTCATACCGCAACAATGCCGCTGGCTGCACCCTTGGGGATTCTGCTGCTTTATCGTAGAATTGCAATTGTCGGTGCTGTATCTTGTATAGTAGCGTTGTATCGGCCTGCATTATTCGTTTGTATCGCGATTTGTTGCCCAAATACTGAAAATATGTTGCTGGTGGCTGCTGTGTCGGTATGTTGACCGCAATATCAACCCTTGCGACCTTTGCCGTTGCTGCAATGTCAAGATGTAGCGCATCGCTCATCATCTGCACCGCTTCGGCTGCTTCGGTTCTGCTCAATTCTCCGTTGGCGTTTGTGCCGTTCCTATACTTTGCCAAACTGCCATTGAGGTAAATAATTCCCCTTTCGTTGATAACCACTTTGTAATTGTTCAATGTTCCGCGCACAATATAACCCGTTTTCGTGTTTTCTGCGTACTCGGTCACCTCAATATAATTTGCCACGCTGTACGGGTCAAAATCTTGCCCGACATCGTATTTCTCCACTATCATATTGAGGGTGTCAATCATCGTTTGTTGTGGTCTCCAATTTTGGGGTACTCGTTCACCTTGTTATCACGCGCACGCGATAAATGTTGTACGGGCGTGAGCTACGTGCTTGGCTGGGGTGGTATGGTGGCCACCCCTCGCCCTGCATCCGTCTTAATGTGTCTTTCTTCGCCGTCTTGGTATATCCGCATCGGTAGCAATACACATTGTTCCGTTTGTCTTATTGGTCGTTTCTTGGGTATACAAAAACATTTCGGGGTTGTATACTCTGTTATATCGGCAATTTGCGCACTTGACCGACTGGCGGTCGTAACCCGTAACGGGGCATTGTCCTTTGGGTATCATAACGGCTTTATAGGTTGTGTTTATTAATCCAATAAATCTTGTAGCGGATTCCGTGGCTGTTCTTTTGCCATTCGTCCACAATGTCAATTCCTTTGTCTCGAAGAGTGCGTATTGTTGCCCTAGGGTCTGATATACGCGCATCCCTCATTAGTTGCCGTGTGCTTCGGGGTTGTCCGTCTGCCATCACTGCCATAATGGCTTGTTGTGCGTATGCTTCCGGCACAATCTTTTCTCCAAAGAATGTTTGTTGTTCTCTCATTTTACACCCCCTTTCAGCTTTAACGGGTTATTGACAACGTAGGCTGCGGCCTGGGCTTCGTCCTCGGCTTTTGTGGCCACTCGGTGGGCTGTAAGCCATTGGGCAATTTCCGTTTTCTTAAAGTAGGTGTACCGACCGCCCTCGCTTTTATAGTGTGGAATTGCCCTGCGGTTTACAAGTTGGTAAAGATACCCCTTTGATAGCCCCGTGTATGCTGCCACATCGTCAGTTGTAAGCACATCTTTTGCCGCGAGTAGTGTTAATTGTTCAATACGTTCTAATCGTTCATCAATGCTCATTTTAATTGCACTTTGTATCTGTGAGGGTGTCTATGGTGTCGCGCTCCCTCATCGCATCGAACAACCGAGGTGTGACACGTTAATCCTCAATTGTTCAACGCTGCAAAAGTACAATGAAATATAAACAAAAACCCCTACACTTGGGGGTTAAGTGTAGGGGTACAATAGGGGGTGTAGTTGCCTTATTCCAACTTGTTAAGTGCTGTTAATATTGCATTGCTTCCAGCTGCTGCATAGGTGGAGCGGCTTGCATTTCGCAATGTATTTCGGGGAGTTCCTATCAATTTTGCCCACATCAGCCAATCAACCCTATCTGCTAATTTCAACCTCTTTGTTAGCTCTTGGGCTACATACGCCCAGTCGCTTTTCGCTGATACGTCCCAAGGTGTTGTACCACGGTACAATACCGCTTTGCCTTTGTACCCCCTAACGCTTTCAAGGGTTTTTAGCATCTTCTCTGCTTCATCGGTGTGTAAGCATTCCGGCACTTCAAACGGCTGTACATCGTACCCCGATTGGCTGCGTATCGATTGCTGGCCGTTTGGATCTGCGACAGCCGTGCAACATTGTGCAAGTGCATCAATATAGCGTTGGGTAAGTTCGGGTGTGCCGATATATGGTGCAATATCTTCAATATTTCGCCCTTGTTTCAATGTAATGCCGCATTCTTTTTGCAGTTCCATTAAATCAATACCATATTCCAATAAAAGCGCATCCAATCGATTTATAAACTCATCCAATAGGTCAAATAGTATGTTAAACGCTTCAATTCCCTCCGTCAAAGGGTGCAATAAATCAAGGCTGCATTTTATTGACCCTATCAGCTCGGATTGCTCCGAAATGTATTTTAGCAGCTTAATAACATCGTGCCGTAAATATCGGTATAGTTTGGCTGCGTTCTGTTCCAAGGTGTCAACGTTCCCCCGTATCTCTTCGATAACTTCCTCTGCGGAAAAATCTATATTGGTTGCCGCTGCAAATAGTTTTGCTGGCAGTTCCTCAATGTTCTTTGCCCCTGCATCAGTCAGCCGCCACCCGTTTTTTGTTCTGTACTCTCTAATATCATATTTCCACCTCAAATAAAACAAGCAACTATCGGCCACACTGCCGCGCTGGTATAGTTCAAAAAACTTGATTTCAATTGTGGTTGTCATTGCCGCCCCCTTTCAAAATATGTTATTCAAGAGGTCGACAGCATCCTCTTTCTTTTTGTCAATGATTTTGGCGTATATCTGTGTTGTCCCCACTTCGGTATGACCGAGCAATTTGCTTGTGGTATACAAGTCTGCGCCCTTTGTCAACATCAGCGTTGCAAAAGTATGTCGCGCCGTGTGTAGGGTCAGCGTTTTGTTTATCCCTGCCGCTGCCGCCCAACGTTTCAATGCTCTGTTTAACGCTGGCTCTGTCGGGAGGTCTGTAAATACCAAGTCGCTGGGGGCTTGCTCTCCCCGTGCCGGTAAATATGCCCGTGCCGTGTCGGAAAGTGGTAAATATAGGGGTGTTTTCGTCTTTTGTTGGCGAATACGTAGCCGCCACCGCTCGCCGTCTTTTTCAATGTCGCTCCACCTCAACCCCTTTGTATCGGATATGCGTAAACCGCAACAACACATAAACAAATACACATTGCGCACGGCTGATTCTGTCGGTGTTGCTTCCAACTTCTTTAATTCTTCCTCTGTCAAATACTCGCGTGTACTTTCCGGCACCTTTATTTTGTCAGTTTTGGCAATAAGGTTGCACGGGTTTCGTGGTATCAGTTCATCACGGACGGCTTCGTTAAGTGCAAAGTGTAAACATGTGTATTTCTTTTGTGCCGATTTGGGTGCCAGGTGTTGTCCCTCGTTTTTCACACCCCCTTTTTGGTTGGGGTCTTTCTTGATGGTGTAGGTGTTTTGTAGGTACTCAATAAACCCCTTTGCAAAATCTTTGTCAACATCTGTTAATTTCACTTGCGCCCCTGCATACTCAACGAGGACGGCTGCGGTTTGTCTCAACATACGTCCCCAAGTGTGCCGGTTCTGCACCTCGGTTGACCGCTTTTCGGCCTGGTCAGCACAATGCAGCATCCAATCGTATAGCAGTATTTTCGTGTTGCCGTTGGTTATACCGATTTGCCCGTTTCGTATCTCTGCGGTGCGTTCAAAAGCAATCGCTTGGGCTTTGCATTTTGCTTCTTTGTAGGCTTGCTTATCGTCTTTTTTAACAATGGGAATACTTTTCAACGCTTCCCGTGTCTGCTGGCCGTCTATTGTATAGTGCAAATAGAAACGTATTGCGCCGCTTTTCAATTCTCGCTCATACAATTGCACAATGGCTGTGTTCCTGGTGTTGGTTTTCTTTGCCATAATTTCAATATTTATCGGGTGCAAAGATACAACAATTTTTTGAGACGTGTGATAAAAATGTGATAAAATAAACTAAAATGTGATATAATTGAACTAAAACAACATCAAACTGCATTCTTTTTGAAAATGCCGTATTTGTACTATAAATCAATGTTATATGAACGAAAAAAGAGGCTTAAAAAAGCCTCTTTCTGTGGAGTAGATGGGACTCGAACCCACTACCTTTTGATTGCGAACCAAATGCTCTACCAGATGAGCTACTACCCCGGGTTTATTAAAAAAGGGTCGTTTTTGCGACCCTCTTCCTGTGGAGTATATCGGAGTAAAAACCGATATATTATCATTCAAATTTTAAGTCGCTTAGATTGCCTATTTTGGATTCACTTGATAAAAACGTGATATAAATACTCCAATTTAGACCGGACCCTCTTTCAATGTTCTCTTGCTTAATTGCGCTGCAAAAGTACGCAAATTATTTGAATTGCAGACTTATAATTATCAACATTCGCATACGAAAACGATTATCACTACTGGAAATCAGATGATTATTTATTCAGTTTAGATTCAAAAAAATCATTGAAGAGTAGAATTTTGTCGGCAGTATTGTTTGCAAAAAGAAGGTGCTGAAAGTCCTTTTGCTTGTCTGTCAAACTTGTTTCCGACATATTATGGACAAGAGCATCCCTCAGTTCCTCCGGTGTACTTATACCGCAGCGTTTTGAAAGGAAATCATAATCGGGTTCTGTTTGTTGCCACAAAAAGATAGTATCGTAGAAATCACGTCCCTTGCCACGAGCCAACAGAGCAGAGAGTTTCATCGACAGCAAAACACCCTTTGGCGGAACACTGGTAGAGAACAGGAAGCCGTTTCTATTAATGATGGCAGTCTCAGGGATATAGGTTATCCCCTGGTCCTGTGCCTCAATTTTCATCAGGAAACGTTCTTCGCGATGTCCTGTCAGATTCAGTTCAAACAACAAACCCGGGAAATATATATTGCGCCGAAAAGCAGTAAGCCTGGGATTCTCTTTGTCTCGGACTTCCGCCATCATACCATTTCCACGCAAATAGTCAATGAGTGAGTCTGTCATCCGCATGAAATCGTCCCTCGAAAGTGCTTTGCAGTCGAAGTCCAGATCTTCCGAGAATCTGTCAATACCATATACGAGACGTAGACAAGTACCACCAATGAACACCAATTGAGGTGCGAAAGTGGATTGTGACAGATGCTCTAAGGCGAGTAGTTCGACATACTCTTTCAGAATATGCTTGTGGAGAGAAGCGTTATCTGCAATCGACTTGGGATAATACGGTAATAGTTGCTTAATATCAATCATCTTTGTAAGTCTTGATTAATAATTCTATTCTCTTGGTCAGAGCCTTCTTTGATGTTTGATGAGTGAATGCAATCAGCCTGTCGTGGTTCAGCTGTTCATGCATCCACCATTCATCAAACCTCAATTCACGCATTGCTTCAGCTGAATTGTACTGTGGGTATAGATACAGCAGGTCAACAATGGCCTTTTCCGGTTCTGCAATCAGGTAGCCTCCACCCCTTTTCAGCAGTTCTTGCTTGTAACCAAAGAACAATTCAGGCTTAACAGTCTGGTAATGGAACTGGCCAAAGGAGTTGCTGTAAGAAGCAGTACGGTTGGAAGTTACGCAAGTGATTTGCGTCACTGCTTCAGGAATAATACCGTAAATAGACAATGCCGTGTGAAGACTTATGTACGAGGGCGAGTATATTTTGCCTGCAATAAACCTTGCCATATCAGGCTCTCGTTGCAACTCGCTGAAAGCATACCAATCTTGGCGTAATTTGGTTATATAACCCTTTTTCACCCATCTTGAAAGGGCTCCTGGGTCAAAGTTGTTCTTCCACGCTCGGAGCTGGTAGATACTGAAACAGCCTACATCTAACCATTGTTCTCTAAACTGCAAATAATCCATCATATTCTATTCAAAAGAAAATGCAAAAATACATATTTTCTTGAATATAACAAAATTTTATCTCGGCAAACACCGTTCCTTAGGTTCAACATGTGAATGCAACACGTCAATGCAAATATACAAAAAATTTATTTTTAGGGGCATCGAAGTTCAATTTTTCACGAGGACGGCTGTTGAGTTTGAGTTGTACGGAGTAGATGAAGT